>Ga0307478_10001964_pt1 | contig 16983 bp, 14 predicted proteins | sample atmos_gasesECM4C_2_FD_203713 | JGI IMG/M metagenome (GOLD analysis project Ga0307478, IMG submission 203713) | Hardwood forest soil microbial communities from Morgan-Monroe State Forest, Indiana, United States - atmos_gasesECM4C_05 | ecosystem: Environmental > Terrestrial > Soil > Temperate...
GAAAACTGAGACCGGCCACCCACGCCGTCATCTCCCGCCCCGCCATAAAGAAATCTTCGCCAGTGTTGGCGCGCCCTCGCAGATACCACCCGATCGACAACACCAACGCAAAATAAAAAACCACGATCACAATATCAATGACGGAAAGGTGTACCAGGTGGGCGGGCACAGCAATCGCGGGCAAACAGGTCATTGCTGGTCCTTGTCGGTGTTCTTGGTCTGCCCATAGTATGCGTTCGCACCGTGTTTGCGAAGGTAATGCTTGTCGTGAAGCGCTCTGCCCACCGCTTGGGCCGCCGAGTTGATGCCGAGCGTAAAATAGGCCATGCGCGCGATAGCTTCAAGAATCACCGCGTTGTGAGTGGCAGTGGCGGCATCCGCTCCCCAGGCAAACGGGCCATGATTGGCCACCAGCACGCCCGGAGTCGCGGAAGAATTCGTTTGTCGCAGGCTACGAACGATCGCGTCGCCGGTATTTTTCTCGTACTCTTCGGCAATCTCAGGATCGCCCATCTCAGAAGTCACGGGCACCGGACCATGGAAGTAGTCCGCGTGAGTCGTGCCGAAACACGGGATAGGCTTGCGCGCTTGCGCCCAGGCAGTTGCATATGCAGAGTGCGAGTGGGCAACCCCGCCGATTTCGGCGAAGTGGTTGTACAGCACCAGATGGGTAGGCAAATCGGAGGATGGGCGCAGTTTTCCTTCCACAATATTTCCACTCAAGTCGGTCACCACCAGGTGTTCGGGTTTCATTTGCACATAAGGCACGCCGCTGGGCTTAATCACCACCAGGCCTCTCGCGCGCGCAATGCCGCTGACATTGCCAAAGGTGTACAACACGAGACCTTGACGCACCAATTCCAGGTTGGCCTCTAGGACTTCTTCCCGTAGACGCTCTAGCATGGTTCTGGTTGTATCACTTCTATTGAAGTGTCAGCTACGTCGGTGTCCACATGGCTCATTTTACAGCATAGTAATCGTTTACTTAAAACGAATGAAAGCTAGCGTAGTCCCCTGTCTGAGGAATTGCAACTCCGCTTTTTCCTTGGGGCGGGAATCCCTGTCTGCTGCCCAGGGTTGCTTGTGAAAAGCCCGAATGCGGAGCGGAGTTTGCTAGTAGTGCAAGCCTGGCGCAGCGATCTTGCCTGATCCGCTAACCCGATTCGCTTTGAGTGGCGTCGTGGTGAGTCCTCCGGCCGGGGCCAGGGCGGTAGAACGTCTCAGCACCAGGCTTGTTCAGTTCGTAGTTGTGGTGCTGCGAGGGAGATCGCATTCTACTTCGTTCTGCGCTGGCAGGCGCAGGAAACGTTTGCTGTAAGATTTGCGGACACCTCTGGTTCCAGCGGTGAGAGCTGCGAAGATGAAGGTGAGAGTCCCACGAAAGCGAGCCGGAGTAATGTTTCAGGGTCACCTTGTTGCGTTACAGCCCGCCATCACACAAGCAAGGTTGCGTCGTGCCAAGCGCAACAAAAGATAAAATATGGGGAGAGGGCGGGATTCTATTTCACGCGTAATTGCTATCCCTCGGCTCTTCAAGCGTATCGCTTGCAACTCTCGCGATAACAATATTTTACTAAGCGCTCTCATTGACAAAAGTGGACAACGTTTCGGAGCCCGCCGACCGAAAGGTATGTATCGATTTCTCGAATCGGACCTGCAAATCAAGCAGCGGCGACGGCCATGACGGTTTCTTGTGCGGCGACAGCCCGCTGTCTTCCTAGCCACATCGCCAACCAGTTGACATAACTGTGATCCAAGTCCTTCACTGGACGGCCGCTGCCTTTGCTGCCGGTGCATTCAGCGTTTTAGGGGCCTCCGCTGAGGCTGGGGATAACTCCCAATTGACGGAGAACTGACCGGTGCGCAAATCGGTTTCGACGGGTTTCCCCTTACACTTCTCATCGCGGCGGACGAATACGAACTTCTGGAGTGATCCGTGCGACGCAACCTGTTCGGTGGATCCGAAGCTCTGAGAGGTGAGGTTTTGAAGCTGTTCTGCTGACATGTCAACGAGCAATTCCTTGGATGCGGTTGTGAAACCTCCTCCCAAGATGGCAACGCCTTGCGTGAAGCCGCGAGCGAAGAAAGGTTCGATTGCGCTCCCGAGTGTGGCGAGAGCCTGAACCGTATTGAAATAAATGGCCCTTCGACCCGTTTGCTTGCGGTCAGCGGAGAAAATGCTAGTGACGTGGTCGAGAGAAAAAGCAACAAGAGATCCTTCTTCCGTACAGGCGTCGTCCGGGGGCTGTGCGGCTTGATGGTCCGTGACGACGCTTATGCCGCCCAATGGAACGACGATCGCCATGGGACACTCGTTGACGATAGAGAGTTGGATCGCGTGGAAGTTTTTGGCCACCCCGTTTCCATACTTATTTCCAGCTTGGCTCTTCGGAACAATCTGAGGAGTAAGTTTCACCTGTGACTTGAACTCGCAGGCCAGCGTTCCCGTTTCGAACGTAACGAAACTAGAACCGGTCGATAAGGCCACCTCCTGCAGCGTGTAGTTGGTAGGCGCGGTGAATTGGGCCAGTATTTTCGAGTTGTCGAGCGAGCGCGATAGCACCGGGATTGGGTTTGGAGTGACACCCGCCGCAGGGAGTATCGCTATATGGACGCTGCTCATATCCGTAATGCCGGCGAAACCCGAACCATTGATCTCAAGGACGAAATCCTGCTTTGTTGCGTCCTGAGACGTGGTTTGGGACGCCGCTTGTGGGAACACGACTACCGACGAAATCTTCGGTTCGCCTGCGGCCAATGGTGCGAGGGTCGCAGCTTGCGACATAGTTGCCGCCGTTTGGGACGTTAACGGTGTCGTCAGAGTGAGAATTGAACCGAAAACCAAGGCGCCGACGCTCGACACTAGAAAGACTCGCACATAGCCTCCATGTACTCTTGAGTTTGCCTCTTCCACTTACGATCTGGGACCATCACATAAGACGGCCAAAGCAGGAATCACTGTCAGTGTCGCTCCATTTTCACGCCTGCGCCGTATCGCAATCTCACGCACCGAGTGGTCTTAGTGGGCTTACTTTCTGTCCGACGCGGGATCGTGCCGTCATATCCAAAGAAACGAGAAAGCCGTACAAACTCCTTTGACTTCCTTGCACAATACCTTTCCGATCAGACGTCGCTCCATTTGTGGTCTCGCTAGACAGATGGATTTAGTTTCTTGATATACAATTCGACGCACATTGGGGATATGTGGTTTGGGTGGCACGCCATTCGTCCATGACTTCGGAAGAGTTGATCCACGCTTGCGCCGAGTTAGGTGACGCCGAGGCGTGGGAGGAGTTCGTCTCTCGTTTCCGTATCCCAATGAGCCTTTCGATCAAGCGTACGGCTTGCCAATGGGGGAAGGACCCAGCACAGTTTGTCGACGATTTACTGCAAGAAACATACTTGAAACTCTGTGCGGATAAGTGCCGTTTGTTGCTCGAATTTGCTCAGCAACACTCCGACGAGGCCGTGCTGGGATACATAAAAACAATTGCGATCAATGTCGCTCACGATCACTTCAAATCACTCCATTCTCAAAAACGCGGCGCGGGAGAGACCGATCAGTTGCATGAGGACTTCGACCCCGCAGCGCAAGGCGGTAGCTTTGGGGGCCCAGACGCGATGGACCGCGAGGTGTTTCTAAAGCAGGTAGACGCCCAACTGCAGGATTGTGCCGCCGGCTCCAACCAAGAGCGGGACTGCCTTATCTTCTGGTTCTACTACCTGCAAGGTATGAGCGCGAAAGCAATTGCTGCTTTGGCGACCATCAAACTCACGGCAAAGGGGGTGGAGGCCGTCATTTTCCGCCTCACTCGCTGCCTGAGGGAGCACTTGGGGAACACGGGAATGCCAAATTCGGCGGAACCGTAGCCTACGGAAAGAAAAAGGAAAAGGATTCTGCCCGCGAATGTCGTACTAGAAGGAGTAACAGATTTGATACGGCCATTCGACAAACATCTCGACAGCGACGAACTGGATAGGCTGGTTTCGTTGCTGGAGACGAGTGTGTCCGGTTCGGAGCAACTCTCGGAGCCAGCTCTGAGAGAAGTCCAACGCCACGTTGAGTCTTGCCAGGACTGCAGCCGAAAGCTGCGGAAGCACCAGTCCGTGCACAGCGAGATTTTACGTATGCGAGTGCCTAGTCCATCGCCGCCGACTCCCAAGTGCATGGGAGATGCCGGGTGGCTGGAAGTGGCGGCCGGGCTTCTGCCGGAAGCGAAGACAAGAGAACTGATGAAACATGCGGCACAATGCGGGCACTGCGGGCCACTGCTAAAGAATGCCGCGGAAACGCTCGTGGACGAAGCAACTCCGGGCGAGGAGGCACTGCTGGCGTCATTGCAAAGTGCACGACCTGAGTGGCGAAAAAATATGGCCACGACGCTGCGAGACAGCGTACGGGAACGGCAGCAGAAGAAGTCGTGGTGGCGGGCGCTCTTTGTTTGGCCGACTCCGGTGTACGCATTTGCAGGGATCGCCACCATAGCTATCGTTGCTTGGATCGGGGTGCGGATTTTGCATTCTCCGTCTGCTGAACAATTGCTCGCGCAGGCCTATAGCGAGCACCGGACTTTAGAAGTGAGGATCCCCGGTGCAAGATATGCACCTGTGCAAGCGCAGCGAGGAACACAGCGATCGGATTTCGACAGGCCGCAATCTTTGTTAAAGGCCGAGGATCTGATTGGCGAGAACCTGAGAAAAAAACCGAATGATGCTACGTGGTTACAAGCGCGGGCCCGCGCTGAACTGCTCGATGGCAACTACGAATCCGCCATTACGTCGCTGCAGCGAGCGCTTGAGGCCCAGCCGGATTCGCCTAGCTTGCTCACAGACCTAGGCTCGGCATATTTCGTGCGCGCCGAATCGGCCGATAGGCCTATTGACTACGGCAACGCCATTGAATCGTTTGGCAAAGCGCTGGCCAAGTCGCCGGACGATCCCATTGCGCTGTTCAACCGCGCCCTGGCCTGCGAACGCATGTTCCTCTACACCCAAGCGGTCGACGACTGGCAACACTACCTGCGAATTGATCCCCAGGGCGATTGGTCGAACGACGCTCGCCGAAGACTGACTGCTCTCAAAGAGAAACTCCAGCAACATCAAGAGAGCCAGTCCGAGCCTCTGCTGAGTCCGGCAGAGATTGCAAAGGCTGGGACTAACAGTGCTCCGACGGCTCATAAAATTGACGGGCGTATCGAGGACTATCTTCGCGTTGCCATAACTGACTGGCTGCCACAGGCCTTTCCAGCCGCGTCCGAGCAACCTTCGATTGATGCTCGTACTGCACTCTCTCTGTTGGCTGAGATTACCCGTAAGAATCACGGTGACACTTGGTTAGCAGACTTACTCAACGACCGAATGTCGAGGCAGTTTCCCGCTGGCATTAAGGTTTTAGCGGCATCACTTCGAGCCAACGAAAGAGGGGACTACTCGGAGGGCCAACGGTCGGCACACAGTGCGGCTCTCCTGTTCAGGAAAGCGGCCAATGCTGCAGGAGAATTGCGAGCACAAGCCGAAGAGGTTTATTCAGATCACTTGCTCTGGGAGGGGCCGCAATGTTTAACGCTGTTGAATCAAATGGCCGAGCGGCTTGGACACGGTAACTACAGATGGATAGATGCTTAGATGAGTTTGGAGCGATCCAACTGCGCCAATGCTACCGGTGACCTCGGAACGTACGAAACTGCAATCGGCAAGGGACTAGAGGAAGCAGAACGGCACCAATACCCCAGCCTCAGTTTGCGCGCTTGGGGATTTCAAGCTCTATCCCATGCTTCACTCGGAGAAACTCAGGCTGCCTTCTCTAACGTGTCGAAAGGACTGGAGCTGTTCTGGTCCACCCGTGTTGATCTGATGAAGGGATACAACCTCTATTACGACTTGGATTCAGCCGCCGACGGTCTTCGGCTTCCTAACTTCCAAGTCATTGTATGGCGAGAAGCCTGCGCATTGATTGATCGGCATCCAGACATCTTGCTCCGGGCGATGGCTCACCGTTGGTATGGAAGCGCAGCATACGTTGCAAGCCAGCCGATGTTAGCGGCAGCGGAATTTTCTAAAGCCAGTGCGTTATTCGCTGCCTCGCCCAAAACGGACGCCACCGCCAGAGATCGCATGGATGCTGAAGTCTGGCTGGCTCAGGCCGAAATCCGCCAAGGTGACCTGGATCACGCTGCTGCGCGCCTCCAATCCATCAAGGCGGACATCGACGCAGCACCCAGCTTTGACCCGGAAATTGTTTTCTACACGGCGCAAGCAGACATCGCAATGCGGCGCTCCGATTCGATCTCTGCGGAAGCCGCGCTTCGGTGCGCTATTTTTCTAGCAGAGTGGGCTCTCAACTCTTTTCCTTCAGAGAATGGTCGGCGCGAATGGGCCGAACAAACTCGGAATGCGTACAGAAACCTTGTGGAATGGAAGCTTCGGCAGGGCGACGCGACCTCAGCTCTTGAGCTATGGGAATGGTATCGGGGGGCCGAATTGAGAGCATCTGACAGCACATTCCGGCACCTGGGAGGAACCCTCGGTACGAATGTGCCCCCCGATCCCCGCGATGCTCCGCCCCTTCCTTCGCCTAACGTCGTAACTGCGCAACTGCCTCTGCTCCGCGACGAAACAGTTATTTCTTATGGCATTTTCCCAGATGGGATTGCTGTCTGGGCCTATGACGATCGTGGCGTTTCATCCCGATGGATTCCAACGTCCTTGCCGCCCGTGCAGGATATGGTAATCCGTTTCCAACGACTCTGCTCAGATCGAAATTCCGATATCGCCACACTGCGTAAAAGTGCCCGCGCGCTTTATGACTTGCTCATTGAGCCCGTCGATGAACGACTTGTGCCTGGCAGAACAATTGTGTTTGAACCAGATGACTTCCTGGAAGACATTCCGTGGGAAGCCCTCGTGGACCCTAGCACCCACTACCTTTTAGAACGCTCACCGATATTCGTGGCACCTGCCCTTTATCGAACCATGCATCTCCGAGCAACATCGCCGATTACCAGAGACGTAAGAGCCCTGATCGTCAGTGTCCCGACAGCTAAGCAAGAAGGTCTCACACCGCTCGTCGATGCCGACATTGAGGCTCAAACCGTAGCAAATGGATTTCAGTCCGCTTTGTGGCTTCAAGGCGCCAACGCACCTCTATCGGCCATTCGCAAGGAAATTCGCGGCAGTGTTGTCTTCCACTTTGCGGGACATGCGGTCTCATCACCGCAGCGAAGTGGCCTGGTGCTAGCGGAAAGCGATCCTGGCACCAAACTCTCCCGGCTAGTCGACGGAGAAAGCCTCGCGGCGAGAGAAACAAGAAATCTCCAGTTAGCTGTGTTGTCCGCGTGCGAGACCAAAAAAAAGGCTGAGTCAGGTAGTTCCGGCACCGAGAATTTGGCGCAGTCTCTTCTCCATGCTGGAGTCCCACATGTGGTCGCGAGCCGATGGAATGTCGATTCACGCGAGACGGCAGAATTCATGAAGAACTTTTATGCAGAATTGTGGACTGGGAACAGCGTTTCCAATTCCATACACAAAGCTCGACTGACGCTGGCTTCTCAGTCACCTTATGCGCATCCCTACTATTGGGCCGCATTTGCATTGACGGGAAGGAATTGACAACAAGACAGAAGGACTTCTTGGAGCAACGAAATGAAAAAGCACGTTTTCGTGGCTATATTACTCGCTGGCGTTCTTGGCCTTTCAGCGCTGGCTGCGGGACAAAAGCAGCTCGATATCACACTGGAAGGTCCCTGGATTCTTTTTACCGGCACTATGGACGCGAATGGCACACCTGTACCTGTTCTCGTTGCCGTAGCTCCGCTCGACGCCACGGACACCGAACCTATCGACGAGGAAGACCATTTCCATCATTCTCCGCAGCTGAGCAGCGGCAACGGCTTCTATCTCCCTAGGCCCAGCTCCTCTTCTCCCGCCATATTCTGTCTGGCCTTTGACCGTTGCGCTCCTGATACGAAGGGAACCTTTCCTATACCAGATCCAAACTACACGCGCGAAGGTATTCTGACATTGACGGGTAACAACACGAACAAGCAATGGCGCTCTTATGGAGCGAAGAACGACGTCGTCATCTTGCCCATGCCGAATTATTATCACGCTGATGGTGTTTGGCCCATTCAATTCCATGGCCCCAAGCACGACGCAGGCGTCAGCTACGGTCCCGAAACCGACACTATCGGGCTCGTTCTGCACTACAACAAGGTTCAGGGAACCAGACTTCGACTCTATACCTGTGCGTTACCTGCGCAATCAGTTATCACCGACTGCAAAGTCGAGGCCCAAGACGACAAAAAGCATCCGATCGAGGTAACCAACACTGGGACGCTACGATTGCAGATGCGCGCGCCGGATACTACCAGTGATTGCGATCACCATGTTCGATACGGCTTCCATTAGATGCTTACGCTGCTCGATCCAAATTACAAGTACTATACGGATTACAGGTACATCGAGCCGGCGCAGGGAATGGATCCTAAAGATTACGGCGTCTTCGAGACTAGTGCCAACGATCATCCGTGTTTCGACAACGATCCACATGATCAGGATGATGATTTTTCCAGCGGCACGTTCCATCATGCCGTAGCGACGCAAGAGAACGAGGCGAACGGAACGAACCCTTTCACTGAACCTTTAGACACAATCAGTGCACAATGGCCATCCCAAGATCCCCAATTTGATGACAAGCAGTCCTATAAATTGGCCCGGAATGACTTCGATCAGGCGCTACTCTTGAAAGGCTCGCTGCGCATCTCCGACGTAAGCAAGATGGGTGCACTGGCGGCGCTCTCGGCCAATCAGATCGGGATCCTGATAGCAGAATTGCAATTGCAATCTGTGCGAAGCAAACACCGGTATGCCGAGATCGATACAGTCTTCAAATTAGAGAAACTTAGAAGAGCTCTGAAGGCCTTCGCCGACTACACCAAAAACGGCGCAGATTGTCGCGTTGCACAAGTGCTAGTCCAGTAGCCAAAGCATCTACCAAAGTCGCGGCCAGAATTTCGACTGAAATCCGACTTGGGGTGGCCTATGCTCTTCTCTGGATTTGCTCCGATTGGTAAGGCCCGAGATAGGGCCATTGCCAGCTGGTCAGGTTTGAATCCAAAGGGGCCGGGTTTGCTTTTGTATGCGATGCGGCCTTGCTGGTCAATCAAATAGATGCGGTCGGGCCAGCCTGTATAGGCACGCTCCGTTGAATTACCAAACTCGTCGAGCACGGCCGGAAATTCGATCCCGAGTTTTCGCACACAAGCCCCAGCGACGAAGGCTCTTTCTTCTTCAGTCTTGGGGCTGGCAAAAACAACTTTGTCTTTAATATTGTTCTCCATCTGCCACACGTCGCTGGGATGGGCTTCGGTAATGTATACAACCAGAAACGCAACGCGGCCGCGATACTGCTCGTAGAGCTTATTGAGGGCAGGAACCTCCCGCCGGAAAGGTGGTCAGGTGTAGCTGCCGAATACCAAGACTACGGGTTGCTGTTGGCTTAGCGCCGAGAGTTGGACTCGCTCGCTCTTGTCCAACTTAAGCAGCGAGAAATCTGGCGCTTGATCTCCGACACGAAGGGTTCCGGCGCGGGCGTGCATCCAGGCGGTTTCAAATGGAAAGATCAGGAAGGGAACAGGGCCAGGCATTCTAGCCATCACCCTCCCGAAGGTCTCAGGAGACTGATGCATCGACCACCAGATATACGCCCCGAAGCAGACATATCCGACCATCAGGCTTGCTGACAGCCCGAGCAGGAGCCTTCGAAAGAATCGATCCGGTTTCAGCATTAAAAAAGAAATTTTAGCGCCACCTGAATTACTCTCGGACTCACGTCCGACTGAATTTGCCCGAACGTGGGCGACTCGATGTCGCTCACTGGCAAGCGGAAATTGGTATGGTTCAGCATATTAAACAATTCACCGCGGAACTGAAGTTCCTTCGATTCCGTCAGCCGAATGTTCTTGAAGGCCGAGAAGTCCCAGTTTACATATCCCGGGCCCTGGGCTACGTTGCGGCCTTCATCCCCGAAGACCTCGAACCGGCCTAGAGGATCCGGTTGTAGCTGCTGAAAGGCGTTTACGTTGAACCATTCTCGAGGTGTGCGCGGGCCGGAGTTTGGGTTGCCAATTAGATTGGGACGGTTCCCGGAAAATCCGGTAATCTCCGGTGCCTGCCCTTGCAGCGAAACGTCGTTCGAGTCGAATACCGTGAAAGGACCGCCGCTCATGGCAGTGAAAATTCCATTCAGCTGCCAGTTACCGAGAACGTGCCCATACCAGGTACTGGAGCGCTGCAGGAACGGCACGACCCACTGATAACTCAGTACAAAACGATTGTGGGAGTCGAACATGGACCGGCCGCGCTCCGCCGCAAGATCAAATGGATCCTGCGCCAGATCGTTTTCTCCGGCAACGGGTTGTGAAGCAGAGCCGGTGATGTTGAAGGAAGAAACGTCATCGATGGAGTGCGCCCACGTGTAGGACACAAGGAACGACGGGCCATGGCTGAAGCGCTTTCGCAGGCTGGTTTCCAGGGCGTTATAACTGGAGTTGGCAATGCTGGCCATTTCGCCAACCGAGCCATAAGTACACTTACCCGTCGGATTCGCCAGCGTACATCCCGAATAGAGACGACGGTAGTTCACATTGTTTTCGGTGGAAATCGGACACGGGGTTGTCGGCGTACAGCCAGCGCTCGGGTCATTGGTGACGGCGCCGGGGACAAAGACTGCAGGATCGCCTTCAATGAATCGCGGCAGCCGAACGCCGGTGGTGCCAACGTACCCGATCTGGAAGAGCCAGTCCTGGCCAAGAGACTGTTGAATGTTCAGATTCCAATCCTGCGCGTAGGGCAGATGCAGGTTGCGTGCAGTCACGAGCAGTGTCATCGGCTCAGGGAAAGCCTGCGCAAAAGGATTGGAGGTGGTATAGGGGTCGGCAAATGTGTTTAAGAAGGGAGGGCTCAACTGCAAGGTCTTCAGGTACGGAGGAGAACTGACCGGATCCTGCAGCGGTCCACCCTCGCCTGTGTAGTAGGGCTCGTAGAAAATTCCGTAGGCCACGCTGACTACGGTTTTGGAATCATGTCGCGGATCCCACGCTAAACCGAAGCGCGGAGCGAACGCTGTTTTCTGAGTTGCAATCAGCCCTGCCGGCACACCCGGGTCGCCGGGATAAAGAAGTCCCGCGGGAGCATTGGGAACCACCTGCGACTTTGCTCCGGGTACAAACAGATTCACTTCATTGTGCCTTTCAGTCGTGGGGAAGGGCAGCTCGTAACGAAGTCCCAGGTTCAGCGTCAGGCGAGAGGTAACTTTGTAGGTATCCTGCCCGTAAGCGTCCAGAGCTCGATCGCGAATTTCACGGGCAAAGTTACTGCCGCCCTGAAGAAAGACCACGGGATTGCCGGACAGGAAGCTGGCAAATCCGTCGCTATAGGGAAAACCCGCGAATACAAAGAAGCCATTGCTGGCGATACCCTGCAAGGCATTGATTTGTTCGCGCCGATAGCCCCCGCCAAACTTCAACTCGTGGCGGCCGCGAATCCAACTCAGAGAGCCGGAGAGGTCGAAAGTATTTTGATATGTGTTGCGTGGCCCTGTGATGGGGTCGCCAACCGAAGCGTATCCGCCGATCTGAATAAACGGAGGTCCGGCGGCCGAAGGCAACGTCGGAGCATATTGAAAGCCCAAGTCCGATGGGGACTCGTGATTCAGGTGCTCGTCCAGCAGAAACGTATTGCGGAGATACGAAAAGCGCGCGACGCCGATGATTCTGGGGGAGAAGATATGCGTCTCCTGCGCGACAAAGTTCTGGGCGCGGTCGTACTCCCCGACCGGGAAACCGGGCACATTCGCTCCTACAGGCGAAAGCGGATCCGTAGTCGGTCCGGTGCTGAACATGTAGCGGAAATTCAACGTGTCGGCGTGGGAAAGGTAATGATCCATGCGCACGCCGAATTGGTCGTTATTTTCATTTAAAGTCTGCGTTGCGATGAATCCATTTGTTCCGTTGTTCGGAAGAGGGAAAAACGGCAGGATATTTTGCGCAATGGGATCAATCGAGGGCAATTGGCCGTTCGGAACCAGAACCGGCTGACCGGTAAAAAAGCTAAAAAGCGGCTGTGGAAATGTGCCTTGCCGCTCCGCCAGCGAAGGCACGGTTGCCGACACGGTCTCACCCTGCCGGTTGCGGAAGCCTTCGTAATACGCGAAGAAGAAAGTCTTGTCTTGGATAATCGGTCCTCCGAAGGTTGCGCCGAATTGGTTCTGTTTCAACGGCTGCACGCTCTGCGTGAAGTAATCCGATGAATCCATCGCGTCGTTACGAAGAAATTCCCACCCGGCCCCGTGAAATGAATTGGACCCTGAGCGCGTAACGATGTTGGTGGTGGAACCAGTGTTCCGTCCGAACTCGGCATTCGCGTTGTGGCTGAGAATTTTGAACTCGGCGATGGCATCGATCGGTGGCTTGAGAACAAATCCGCCGTCCACTGAGCTCACATTGTCGGCGCCGTCGATCAGGAAATTATTCGATTCCGGACGCTGACCATCGACGGCGTAGGCCTGATTCTGCCGCGCCGGACCACCAGCTTCGAGCAGCCCAGGAGGTAAGGGCACTACGCCGGGCTGAAGCAGCCCCAACTGAGAAAAATTGCGGCCGTCCAGCGGGAGGTCGAGGATCTCATGCTCCATCACGGTTTGCCCGAGACTGCTGACCGTGCTCTGCACCAGAGCTGCATTCGCGCTCACTTCCACCTGCTGCGTCTCCGCCCCGAGTTTGAGGTGAATGCTGACCGTCGCCGTCTGGTTCACATCCAGTGAAATTCCTTGCTGCATGTAGGTCTGGAAGCCTTTCGCCTGAGTCTCTAGCTGGTAGTGCCCGATCGGGAGTTCGATCAGCACGTATTCTCCCTGACGGTCCGTGATTGCAACCCGAATCAATCCGGTTTCGATATGCCTTGCAGTGACCGTAGCGGCCTGCACAATCGCGCCGCTCGGGTCGCTCACAGTTCCGCGAATGCTCCCCGTGATTTGCTGTCCGGCAGCATTCCAACTTGCAAGCAGAGCCATCAAGAACAACGTCAGCGTCTTCGCGCTACGCATGCTTTTCCCCATTCGTCCTCAAAATCAAGATTGATTTCGCAAAACAGTCTCTCGTCAACGCTTTAGAAATACGCGCGAGAATTCGCCCACAGATTGAAGTGCGGCGAATATAGGGACGCTTTGCGGCGGGGTCAATAATTGGAAAGCAGTACTTGCTTCAACGGGGCGTGACAGAGACGACAAAGACACTTCCATTAGAGGACTCGTCGCTCATTCGTTGATCTCTGCGCCTATGCAGGAGTCGGATGATACACAAGCGCTCGACGCGCATCCCTAGCATTTTTATAGTATTGCCGCAGGTTGAGAATCGCCAGCGATCTGCGCAGCTAAACCCGGGTAAGTGTGAATTTGCAGCAGATTGCGGAGCCCGCTATCATCCGGGACATGACTTGGCCTCGTTTTCTGCTATTCGTTTCTTTGAGTGCTTTGGCGAGCGCTCAGGCTCCTACCGCAAAAGAAGTTGACGCAGTCTACCCCGACGCGCACGCACTGTACCTCGATCTCCATCAGAATCCGGAACTCTCCGCTCACGAAACACAGACTGCGGCAAAAGTGGCCGGCCGATTACGCGGGCTCGGGTATGAAGTCACGGAACATGTCGGTGGCACTGGAGTTGTTGCCATTCTGAAGAATGGCGCGGGGACGACCGTGATGCTGCGAACCGAACTTGACGCGCTTCCGGTGGAAGAGAAGACTGGCCTTCCTTACGTGAGCAAAGTCCGCGCGAAGGATGATGGCGGCCACGAAGTCCCGGTGATGCATGCATGCGGGCACGACCTGCACATGGCGTCGATTGTGGGTACCGGGACGATCATGGCGCACAGCAAAGATACCTGGCATGGAACGCTGATACTCATTGGCCAGCCCGCCGAGGAAGCCATCGGAGGCGCGAAAGCGATGATTGCCGACGGCCTGTTCACGCGCTTTCCCAGACCCGATGTGGCAGTGGCTCTGCACGTGGGCAACACGCTTCCCGCGGGCGAGGTCGGAATTACTCCAGGGGTTTACAACACGAATGCGGACTCCGTTCGAATCACAATTTACGGCAAAGGTGGGCACGGTTCAGCACCGCAGACTACGATCGATCCGATTGTGATCGCGGCGCGAACGATTTTGGCTTTGCAGACGATCGCATCGCGCGAAGTGAAGCCGGGAGATATGGCCGTGGTCACGGTGGGTTATATTCGCGCCGGGACCAAGAACAATATTATTCCGGATGAAGCTGAGATGGGACTGACGGTTCGCACGAATAAAACAGAAGTGCGCAAGCAAGTGCTCGCGGCGATTAGGCGGATCGCGAAGGCGGAAGCCGAAGCGGCGGGTGCTGTGCGGCCTCCGTCGGTCGATGCCTATGAAGGCGCGGACTTGGTCTACAACGACCCTGCACTTGCGCAGCGAATGCGTGGAGTGCTCGAGTCGGCGCTGGGGAAGAAGAATGTGTTAATCCAGGAGCCGATTACACCATCGGAGGATTTTTCTTTTTATGTGGAGCAGGGAATTCCTGGATTTTATTTCAGTCTTGGAGGCGCGGATCCCGAGAAGTTCGCGCAAGCCAAGGCTTCAGGGACAATGTTGCCCTCGAATCACTCTTCGCTGTTTGCGCCGGATGTATATCCTGCGCTTCGCACCGGCATCACAGCAGAAGTTGCAGTACTGAGGAATTTGCTGCAGGGTTCGGCGGAGGATTTACGGAAGACGACGGCGGGAGCTACCGCTGCGCCGTAGACGCTTTCGACGAATTTGATATCGAGGAGACTTCATCCTGGATTGTACGTACCCAAAGTTATCGGGACAACATCTGTGCAAGAAATGAAAGCCGCCTACACCGTCGATCCCTATCCTCATTCTCACCGCTTCCTTTCGCTGACCGCTGCTCGATGCGTGTAAGTTACTCCCGCAATGGCGACATTCTGGCAGTTCATCTCCATGGTCGTTCTCAGCGGCAAGTTCCTGAGCTGCATTGTCTTAGCTGCAAACAGCGCTTTTGGTATCCAACGTGCGAATATGTTTCGGAGGAGGGCAAAATGTATTCCGCTCATGCCTTTCAACTTCCGATCTGTTGCGTTTGCGCGAAACCTGTTTCCCTCGAAAGTTCTAAAACGGATGAAAGAGGTCACGCAGTTCACGAAGAGTGCTATTTGTTCAAGCTTGGTTTGATCGAGGAGATAACCGCCCAACGCAAGCCTCCCCGCGGTCTGAGAAACATGAAAATGGCAGGGGAATATGCTTGGGCTTGGACAACCTAGCGGCAACAGCAGCTACAAAACGGCGCGACAACTGCAAGACCAAGACCATGATAAAATCCACCACCATCATGAGACTTCACCAGAGGTTGGGACCCCAGCTCTACGAGCAAAGATTGCAAGAGCTTCGCCGGGAACGCAATGCAGAGATCAAACAGGCGGAACGTCTGTCAGCGATCCTTGCGAAGAAGGTAGGTATGGTTAAGGAATGCGTTCGCGTTCCCGGCAGGGCTGCTTAATTTGTTGGTTGTTACACAAATCCCCTTTAGCTGATTTGCTGCAGAATTGACCGGGCTTCGGCAGCGGGATCAGCCGCTTCTGTGATAGGACGCCCAACGACAATGTGGCTCGCTCCATCGGCAACTGCTTCTGCGGGGGTGACGACGCGAGCTTGGTCTGCGTGATCGCTGCCGACCGGGCGTACACCCGGAGTGACGATGGCAAAATCATTTCCTAATTCGGTGCGAAGCCTCGATGACTCACGGGCCGAAGTCACGATTCCTTGACATCCACTCGCCAAAGCCAGCTTCGACAATCGCAGGACTTCATCCTGGACACTTCCTTGAACTCCAACTTGCTCTAAATCGCTCTGGTCGAGGCTGGTAAGCACCGTGACGGCCAGAACGAGCAGGAAAGGATTCACCGCGCGGGCAGCGTCGACCGCGGAGCGCAGCATTTTGCTGCTGCCACTCGCGTGCACGGTCAACATGCGCACGCCGAGGCGAGCCGCTTCGCGCACTGCAGAAGCAACAGTGTTCGGAATGTCGTGATATTTAAGGTCGAGAAAGACCCGCCGACCGGAAGCTACGAGGTCCCTCACCACCTGCGGGCCTTCGGCGGTATAAAGCTGCATGCCGACTTTGTACGTCAGCGCCGACTCTCCGACGGCCGCGACGATCTTTTGCGCGGCGGCTGTGGTGGAGACATCCAAGGCAACAATCAATTTCTCGCGCGGGTCGTTGTTACGCAGATCGCTGCCGCGAAAAGCGTTGTCTGGAAACTGTTTTTCTAAGGGATTATTGTGAGGGATGCGCTTGGGCAGAGTGGCCTGCATCCCTCACAGTATAGGGTTTTTAGGGAAGTTCCACCAGTGGGTGGTTATAGGCCACGGTCTGGTAGACGGGCCGGTGTTCAGTCCGCGGCTTCACCAGATCGAGCCGAACCTTCTGCAAGCCCCGATGTTCGAACTGCAGGGCTCGAGCGGCGCCAAACGACAGGTCGATAATGCGACCAGGCACCACCGGACCACGATCATTGACTTTGACGACGACTGCCCGTCCATTACGCAGATTGGTGACCCGCACATAACTTCCTAAGGGAAGCGTGGGGTGCGCGGCAGTCATGTCGTACATGTCGTAGTCTTCACCGCTGGCGGTTGGCTTTCCGACGAAATCCTCGCCATACCAAGAGGCTGTCCCAACTTGATACGCCGGATTCTTGCCGGGTTGCGTTCGAATTTTTGGCGTGTTTTGAGCTAGGCTACCAGGGCTTGGTGTGGCCTCCGAGCTGTTTGGTCCCTGTGCAGCTCCCAGCCCGATGACCAGTAAAGCGATCATCAGTCCATGAGCGATACGTCGATGCATTCAGTTCTCCTCGCATCTCAAAAGTCTTCCTGGCCAGAAATTGGGTTAACGTTCT
>Ga0307478_10001965_pt1 | contig 16981 bp, 13 predicted proteins | sample atmos_gasesECM4C_2_FD_203713 | JGI IMG/M metagenome (GOLD analysis project Ga0307478, IMG submission 203713) | Hardwood forest soil microbial communities from Morgan-Monroe State Forest, Indiana, United States - atmos_gasesECM4C_05 | ecosystem: Environmental > Terrestrial > Soil > Temperate...
TGACATGCGCTCCGATGCTTACTCGATCGAAGGACCAGCTCGGCCGTTTTCAGTACTCGGAAGCCAAGAAAGAGGGCCGGAAAGGCAAAAACGATTCGACCGACCGGCTCCCTTAGAACAAGAAAATCCCCCGCGAATTGGGCAAAAAAGCGACTAGCGATACTTGAGAACTCCACAGCGGCTCACTGAACTTGTTACGTTTCTACCCATGCCGATTTTTTTCTAAATGGAGTCTGAAGTCTCTATTCCCATAGTCTATTGTAACGAAAGGGTTTATCTGGCACTCAGTTGTGGTAGTCAAACTGCCCTTTCTGTCCCCGCGGGCAGGCAAGGTGTGTTCCCTTTGCGGCCCGCCTGACGGTAAGCGCCAGGAAGAAGGTTGTGGAGAAAAATGAAAATGGATCGCCAGAAAAACTACACAAGGCGTGACCACATGCGCGGATTCAGCCTGATTGAGCTCGTGATCGTTGTCTTCGTGATCATGGTCATCGCGGCGATTGTCATTCCCAACGTCTTGCTGGCAGTTTCAAACCTGAGACTGCGCGGCTCGGCTGGTGATCTGGCTGGGCTAATGCAGCAAGCCCGAATCGTGGCCGCGAAGAACAACGCAACTTATCCAATCAGATTCGGTGTTCGAAACAATGCTCAAATAGCGTTTGTAGACCTCAACGGCAATGGCGTGTGGGACGCCAATGTGACCGTTAATGGCGTCAATATGAGCGAACCGGACATGGCGTTCGCCGGGACGGTGGTTCCCGCGTCGGCCGCTCCGGGCCAGGCCGGCGGGCCACCCACTTCCTACGTCCTGGCGGGAGACAGCAGTACGGGAACACCTTACGATAACACCAGCACTCTCGCCTATTCGCCAAGAGGTTTGCCGTGCAATTACGATACGACCACAACGCCTGCGACGTGCGCGACGCCGGCGGCAACGTACTTCGTTTTCTACATGTCGGATACGCGAGCTGGCGCACCAGGCTGGGCAGCGGTGGTCGTGACGAAGAGCGGAAGGAGCAAAGTCGTGACCTGGAACGGGGGAACATGGCAGTGATGCTCAAGAGGACACCATCAAGCCAACGAGGGACGTCTTTGATCGAGCTAATGATGGCCATGTTTGTGCTTGCCGTCGGAGTGTTGGCCAGCGCGTTTCTTATTCCTTATTCTCTTGGGGGCAATTCCAGAAGTAAGCAGCAGAGCCATTCAACAGTCATCGCGCAGATGGTAATGGAAAAAATAACCAGCGCGTCGGCAGGCGGCGCAGCTGCCCTGACCATCACAGACTGCCCTGGCACCGCACATAACATAAACATTACGGGAACAGCCGGCGGGACCGGTTCGACACTGTTGGCCTCTGGTGACGTCGACTTCTCGCAAGCGTTGGGCAGCGCGGGCGCCCCGGTTGGCTACTACATGCAATATACGACGTGCGGGACGGCCGGCCGGCAAGCTATGTACGACATCCGGTGGAACATTCAGACCCCGTCCAATTACGTCAATCTGGTCACCGTTTCAGCGAAGCTAAGTGGGACGGGAGCTGACTTGAAGTATTTCTCCCTCCCTGTGACGATTCGCTCGTTGGTCGGAGGGAACTGACATGCGCGGGAACGGCCGAGTTCGAAATCGACAAAACGGTTTTTCCTTGCTTGAGATGCTGCTGGTGGTGGCGATTCTTGGAATTGTTACTGGCGGAATCCTTGCGCAGATGGACATAGCCCAACAGCGCGCTTCGAGCGAGCAAGTAAAGCTCGACAATTTTCAAGAGGCCCGCGATTTCGTTGATCAGTTCTTTCGCGACGTCAACCAGATCGGCTATCCGAACTCGCGGATGATAGACACCACAAGCGCGTCGTGGGCACCGGCACTTGCCGTTCCGCTCATTAATGACAGCCGCTTGGCGGTTGGCTTGGTAAAAATAGACGCGAACGAGCTCCGCTTCGAGGGAGACATGAAGGGTGACGGAGTCATTCAGAGCGTTATTTATCAAATTAACGGCTCCGGGGCCTGCGCTTTGTGTTTCCAACGCAGCCAAATCGACAAGATCAGCGCCGACCCGCTTACCGGACAGGCGCAGAACTGGGGAACCGAAGTCAATGACGTCGCCGTCCCTGCCATCTTCTCTTACTTCAAGGCTGACGGAACTCAGATCACGACGCTGCCAGTTGACATCAGCACCCCCGGGGGCGCCCAGATCATCGCCTCCATCAAGACCATCAAGATCAGCTTGACGATTCGCAACCCCAGCGTGCTCGATCAAAAGACACTGCAAGCCATCGAGACAAACTTCGAGGGAGAAGTCTCGCTGAACAATTGCTCGATGGCTGCGGCGGGCGCGCCGATGTCCTGCAACTAGGAGAACAGCAAGATGATTTTTCGCAGAAAGAAACCCAGCAAGTCGGAACGAGGGATTGCCCTGGTCATCGCCATCCTTGTATTGCTGCTTCTTAGCGCGGTGGGGATGGGCATGGTCATGATGTCCAACACGGAGACCAATGTCAGCTCGAATTTTCGCGACCAGCAAACAGCATTTTTTGCATCGAAAGCCGGCATTGAAGAGGTCCGCGACCGGCTGCGCTCCGCCGCTACGAACAGCTTGAGCGGCACTATTCCGACGACGGCGCTGCCGGGCGTCGCCAACGGGGTTGTTTACATCACCAACCCCGCGCCGGGGGAGGTAGTTACTCCGTGGCTTCCACTGGGAGCCAATTATCCCGATGACGAAATCTGCAAGGAGCTAACTTGTACGGGCGGCGTGCCCACCGGAGCATGGTATGCGGCACCGCAGTTGGCAAGTGCGGGCTATGCCGCTGCTCCGATACTCCCTTGGAAGTGGGTCCGCGTAATGGCGAAGATCAATAAGCCATCGGCAGGTTCAAAGCTCATGCCCGTTGATGGGTCATCTGGCAGCGACGCCACAGCCGGCTATCGCGTTTGCTTCACAGGGACGAATGAAGTTGCCGTCAGCAACATCACCTACACAAGCTGCGCCGCGGCTAATAGCGCTTACCAGCCCGTGTATGAACTGACGGCCCTGGCCGTAACCAGCAGCGGCTCTCGCCGAATGACGCAATACGAAGTCAGCCGAACTTCCTTCCCGCCCATGCCCGGAGCAATGATTTTTGACGGTCCGAATCCGAACTATGGTACCAACCCCCACTCGGCTGCTTTCGGTGTGAGTGGCACGGACGCCGCGCAGGGGCCGAATGCCGGAGTCGGATGTGGCGCGCCAGCTAATCAACCAGCTCTGGGAGCTGATGGCAGCCTCGCCGCGACCAGTCTGTCGGGGCAACCCAACGTTCCGGGAAGTTACACATCGGGAGCTACTCCTACCCCGGCGGTGTCGGACGTAAGCACTGCACTTGGCCCCTTGACCACGGTCGATGGTTTGACGAACTTGGTTAACTCGGTCACTCAGGCTGCAGGTCCTGCCAACGTGTTTCCCAATGCCACTAGCGCCACACCTACAAACTTGGGCACCGCTGCTGCGCCCGCGATTAACGTTGTCCAGGGAGACTATACGTTTCCCGGCTCGGGAACGGGCATTCTCCTGGTCACCGGAACGTTAACCTTCAACGGCACTCCCAGCTTTAATGGACTCATTTTGGTGATTGGGAAAGGCAACGTCTTGAAAAATGGCGGAGGTAATGGCACGCTGAACGGTTCGTTGTTTGTAGCCAACCTGTACAGTGATGTCCCGCCTACCTATACCAACCTCATTCCTTTGGGGGCAAATCACGCCCCAGGCACACCGACGATTGCTTGGAATGGTGGGGGCAATGCCACCATTCAATACGACAGCTGCTGGATCAGTTCCGTCACCCAGGCGTTTCCCTACAGGATCGTGGCTCAGCGTGAGCTGATCTACTAAGGGTCGCTTGCCGGATCGCGAAGCATCCCCGCTGAGCCAAATGAACGCCTGATCGTTATTCGTACCGCAAGCAGTCGATGGGATCGAGGTTGGCGGCCAGATTTGCCGGGTAATAGCCGAAGAAGAGGCCGACACCGACGGAAATCGCGAAACCAATTGTAACCCACAAATAAGACAGCGTTGCGGGAACGGACGGCACGAAGGTCCGCACTAACGTGGATATGGTGGCGCCGATCAATATCCCGATGATGCCTCCGACCAGCGTGAGCACGACAGCCTCCAGCAGGAATTGCAAGCGGACGTCCGCGCGGCGCGCTCCGATAGCTTTGCGCACACCGATTTCCTGGGTCCGCTCGGTGACGGAGATGAGCATGATGTTCATCACCCCGACGCCACCCACGAGCAGGCCAATCGAGCTGATCACCGTAGTGAGGATCACCAAGGCGCCAGTCAGTTGATTCCACAAATTGCTGAGGAAATCCGGCGAACTGAGCTCAAAATCATTTTCCTTGCCCGCGGGAATGCGGCGCAGCCGGCGCATCACTTGAATGACCTCGCCCTGGGCTGTCTCCACGTTGACGTCCGCGGGGATGGTGAAAATCAGAATCAGCTCTTTGGCTTCAGGATAATGTTTCTTGAAGTCGCTCAGCGGGACAATGGCGAAGATGTCCACGCCGGGTCCCAGGAACAGCCCCTGATCGTGCTCGAAAACACCGATGACCTCATAGGTGCCGCCGTTGATGCGCACCGTTTTGCCGAGAGGATCCGCGTTGGGGAAGAGTGAGTCGCTGATGGCCGCGCCGAGCACAACGACGGGGCGCGCGTGTTCCTGGTCGAAACTACTGATGAAGCGGCCGCGGGCGATCGAAAACAGGGGAAGCGCTTCCTCATATTCCGGCTCCGCTCCGCGCACGATGACCTTTTCGACGCTGCGGTCCCCGCTGGTGATCAGGTTCGAGTCTCCGAAGAAAAAGCCGCGCGTGCCGACGGTGTTCACGTTTTGCACGTCCGGAGCCGCCTGGCGGATGAATTCCGCGTAGTTGTATTCAAGATATCTGCGCGTTCGAATGCGATCCGGCATGCGCGAAGGATCCGTGCCCGGGGGAAAACGCGTCAGAAAATAAGTGCGCGAGCCGAGGGACTCGACCCGGTCCTGCACGAACTTGTTCAGGCCTTGGATGATCGCCGCCATCGAAATCACGGAAGAAACGCCGATGACAATGCCGAGCACGGTCAAGGCCGAGCGAACCTTGGCCGAGCGCAGCGTCTCGATGGCAGCGAGAAAATTCTCCCGGGCTTGCGCCAACGACATAATCGCCATCAGTCAGACCTCAACGCCACCACGGGGTCCAGCCGCGACGCCCGCACTGCCGGATAAATTCCAAAGAACAGTCCGACCGCGGAACTTAGAATCACGCCGAGGACTGCCACCCACGTCTGCACGGAAGCGGGGAACGGCGTGTAAGTCCGAAGAACCAACGCAACCAGAAATCCCATGGTAATACCAGCAACTCCACCAGCGATACACTGCAAGAAGCTTTCCACCATGAACTGCCCCAGAATGTCACCCTGGGTTGCTCCCACGGCGCGCCGCACGCCGATTTCCCTCCTTCGCAGCGTCACGCTAACCAGCATCACGTTCATGATCACGATTCCGCCGATGATCACGGAAATGGCGCTCACCATGATAAACACCCCGAAAAATGCGGAGCTGATGCCGCGCCACAGGGCCATGTAACTTTCTTTTGTGCCGATGAAGAAATCATCTTCCATCGAGCCGGTGCGATGGCGGCGCGCGCGCATGAGTTGTTGCGCCTGGTCCTGGGCCTTCTGAAAGTTCTCCTTGTTCGTCTTCACGTTGATGATCAGGCTTGTGTGTGTCCCCTGCATCCGGAGAAAGACCGGAAGCGGCACGGTCACAAAGTTGTCCTGATCCTGGCCCAGCACGCTTCCGATCTTTTCCATCACCCCGACCACCATCAGTTCATCGTTGCCGACGCGAAGTGCTTTTCCGATGGGATCCGCGCCGAGGAACAATTGCCGCACCAGGGTGTCGCCAATCAGACAGACGCCCGCGTGGTGCTCGACTTCGGAAACCGTAAAATAGCGGCCGACCTCTACCGCGCGGGTATCAATGTCCTGCATGTTGGTGGTTTGGCCGTAGAGGTTCACGTCTGACACCTCTTTGTTGCCGGCACGTGCCTTCACGCTGGCGCTGGCCGTGGCCCCAACTTCCTCGCATGCGGGGCATCCTTCCTCAATGGCGCGCACGTCGTCCTGCTCGATCTTTTTGTACTTCAACGCTTTGATGATGATATTGAAATCGGTCACCGCGAAAGGAGTCCGCGCGATCTGAAAAACGTTTGTGCCCAGGTTGGCGATCTTCTGTTCCACATACAGGTTCGCGCCCTGCACGATGGTCATAACCGTGATGAGCGTGGCCACGCCCATGGTCAGCCCCAGCATGGTGAGCGACGCACGCAGCTTATGCGCCTGCAGCGCGCTGAGGCATTGGGCAAGATTATCTCGGATGGCCAGCATGGGTGCGGAGACGGCCTCCCGGCTACTCTAGCAAATCCCTCGAATGCGGCACTGCCAGCTCAATGGTCAGCTCGAAATTCATCCTCCTGTGAATACGAAGAAAGGGCCACAGGAGTTACATTCAAAGCTTCAGCAAGCTCCAATCGACCCAATCAGCCGAATGCCCAGGTTTCGTATGGCCTCGCGTTGCTGCTAGGCGACTGGATCCGGGGAGGGAGTCGCAGGAGACAAACCCGGGCGCCGCATCCGAAAGCATAGCCAAAGGATGCCAAACGCCACGAACGCGCCCACAGAGTCGAATAGCGAGTCATACGCAGAAGCCGTCCGGCTTGCGACGAATGCTTGATGGATTTCATCCAGCACCGAATACCCCGCCGCGCAGAACAACGCGGCCAGACCCCATGTCCACCGCCAGCCTCTCCGACCCGCACGCACGCCTCTGTAAATCAACAGACAAAATACAAAATACTCCATGAAATGCGCGCTCTTCCTCAGAAAGAAATGAATCGTGTCAAACAAATCGCGCGTCATCTTCGGCAGAAACCATCGCAGGAGTGGTTCGAAAAAAGATGCCGTATGTTCCTTGGAGAACGTATCCGTCGACAAAGAAAAAATCAGTCCGGCCCACGCGATCGCAGGCCACCACGCCCTCAGCCAGCCCCACGCGCGGGGTTGCTGCAAACGTGATTGAATCTCTGACAGGCTTGGTGCAGGGCGCGGATTGCGCCACGGCTGGTTTTCCGCCACTAAGAATTAGCTCCCTCTGTCGTTCGCCGCGCTATTCCATGCGGTAATTCGGCGCTTCGCGCGTGATGATTACGTCGTGTACGTGGCTCTCCTTCAATCCCGCCGCGGTAATTCGAACGAATTGGCTCTTCTCCGAAAGTTCCTTCAGCGCGCTCGCACCTACGTAGCCCATCCCGCTCTTCAGTCCGCCCACCAGTTGATCCGTCAACGCGGCCAGCGATCCTTTATACGGCACGCGCCCCTCGACGCCCTCCGGCACCGATTTCCCGCGCTCGCCCGAGTCCTGCACCACCGCGTAGCGGTCCGACCCTGCCTCCATTGCCGCCGTCGACCCCATCCCGCGGTACGACTTGAACGTGCGCCCTTGAAACAGAATTGTCTCCCCCGGCGCTTCTTCCGTCCCCGCAAACAGGCTCCCGATCATCACGCATGACGCGCCCGCTGCAATCGCCTTGGTCACATCGCCCGAGTACTTGATTCCTCCGTCGGCGATGATCGGCACGCCGGTGCCTTTCGCCGCCCGCGCCGCTTCCATGATTGCCGTCAATTGCGGCACGCCCGCTCCCGTCACCACGCGCGTGGTGCAAATCGATCCCGGCCCAATCCCCACTTTCAATCCGTCTATCCCCAAAGAGATCAAATCTTTTGCGCCCTCGAACGTCGCCACATTCCCAGCCACGATCTGCATTTCCGGCAAGCGGTGCCGGATCGTCTTGATCGCTTCAATCACTCGTTCCGAATGCCCATGCGCGGTGTCTACGGCCACGACATCCACTTTCGCCTTCGACATTTCCACCGCGCGCTCCAGAAAATCCCCGGTCGCTCCCACCGCCGCCCCCACGCGCAATCGTCCCTGCTCGTCCTTCGCCGAGTTGGGATACTCCAGTTTCTTCTGGATGTCTTTTACCGTGATCAGCCCCTTCAAATTAAAGTCCTGATCCACCACCAGCAGTTTCTCGATGCGGTGTTTTTGCAGGATGCGCTCCGCCTCTTCCAGCGTCGTTCCCACCGGAACGGTCACCAGGTCGTCTTTCGTCATCACTGAGCTGACCAGTTGCGCGTGATTTTTCTCGAACCGCAAATCCCGGTTCGTCAGGATTCCCGTCAAGCGCGTCCCGCGCGTCACCGGCAGCCCCGAAATCCGGTACTTCGTCATGATCTCCAGAGCCTGCCGCAGCGTGATGTCCGGCGAGATTGTTACTGGGTCGACGATCATTCCACTTTCTGAACGCTTCACGCGATCCACTTCCTCCCCCTGCCTGTCGATTGGCATGTTGCGGTGCACGATTCCCAGCCCGCCCTGCCGTGCGATGGCGATCGCCAGCCGGGATTCCGTCACCGTGTCCATCGCCGCCGAAGCCAGCGGAATGTTCAGCGGCAGCTTGCGTGTGAAATGCGTTTTCGTATCCACATCGCTGGGCAGAACCGACGACCGGCCCGGCAGCAGCAGCACGTCGTCAAAGGTAAGACCCTCGGAAATCGCTCCGTCCATCATTCCAGCCTCACGATAAAAAAATAGGCGCCCCAAAATCGGCGCCATAAAGCAGCGCAGCCCAGCGGGTGCCCGCTGGGCTGGCAGAACGCTCTATCAAATCGAAAAAATCCATCACGCTCAATGTTCCATTCTAGGGGCAGTCGCAATTCCGGTCAAGTTGACGTCCATTTGTCTCTAGCCCCGCGCGTGTAGAATAGATCTCCACGATGCATCTCGACGACTCAGATTTCAAACCGCATCCTTTACTGAAAAACGGTCACGCCATGACCATTGCTGCCGCCTTAGTGCCGCGACGTTTTGATATTCCGCCTGCGGAAGAGCGCATGTTTCAGGTCGATCCAGAATCCCGCATCCTCGGCCATTGCCATTGGCAGCCGGGCAACCGCAAAGACGCTCCTGTGATGGTCATCGTCCATGGCCTTGAAGGCTCGAGCGATTCAAATTACATGCGCGGCATCGCGGAGAAAGCCTTCCACCGTGGGTTCCACGCCGTGCGACTGAATCAGCGGAATTGCGGAGGCACGGAAGCGTTGACGCCAACGCTGTACAACTCCGGCATGAGCGCCGACTACCGTGCCGTCTTGGAAGAGCTATCGAGTGTTGATGGCTTCCGGCAGATCTTTTTCGCGGGCTATTCGATGGGTGGGAATCTCGTCACGAAGATGGCGGGCGAACTTGGCGCGGCCCTCCCACAGGCACTGCGCGGCGTCTGCGCCGTCTGCCCGGCCATCGACCTGGCGGCTTGCGCCGACGCTCTCGAGCGCTGGGACAACTATGCTTATCAGCGACGCTTTGTGACCGGCTTGATGTCCCGCTACGCTCGCAAACAGCGGCTATTTCCGCAACGCTACAAGCTCGACGGCGTCGGACCAGTCCGAACTGTCCGCCAATTCGACGAGCTCATCACCGCACCGCAATTTGGCTATCGCGACGCTCAGGACTATTACGATCACGTCGGCGCCAAGCGCGTCGCCGCTCAGATTCGCGTGCCCTTCCTGCTCATCACCGCCCAGGACGATCCCTTCGTACTGTACTCGTGCTTCCTCACCGCAAAAATCAACGAAATTCCCACCATCTGCTTCATCGCCCCAAAACACGGCGGCCATTGCGGCTTCATTTCCGATCAACCTGGCCCTGAGCGCTTTTGGGCCGAACAACGCGTCGTCGATTTCTGCGACGCCCTCCGCTCCCCGGGATTGAAGGACGGGTCTCATTAAATCCTTCTCCTACCGAAACCACCCACTGATAACTGAGTACTGAAAACTGCCTCATCCGAACGGCTTCTCCAGCGAAACGGGAAAGCCCTGCGTGAGAAGTTGAGCCGGCCCGTCCGCCGCAATCACCATGTCATCCTCGCAACGCATCCCAAACTCGCCCGGTACATAAATCCCCGGCTCGTTCGAGAACGTCATTCCCGCTTCCAGCCTCGTCATGCTCCCTCGAACGAGATAAGGATGCTCGTGCCCATCCAGCCCGATGCCGTGGCCCAGGCGGTGCGTGAAGTACTTGTAACCTGGTCCATATCCCGCATCTGTGATCACCTTGCGCGCCGCGTCATCCACCGCTCCGGAAAGCCGCCACGCTTGTGCCGCGTCCAGCGCCGCATCCTGCGCCTTGCGCACTATTTCGTACGCCCGCGCCACTTTCTCGGATGGTTTTCCGAAGATCCCCGTTCGCGTCACATCCGATTGGTAGGCCTCCACCGCGCAGCCTCCATCGATCAACACCACGTCGCCTTCCTTCAATTTCCGTGGCTTGATCGTTCCGTGCGGCAACGCCGCCGATTCTCCCAGCAACACCAGCGCCCCGCCGCGCAATCCCATCTTTGCAAACCCCGCCTCCACCAGTTTTCCGATATCGTCCTGCGATATTCCTTCCTTTAGCGAAGCAAAAACCGCGCGAAACACGTCGAACGTCGCCTCGCATGCCAGCCGCATTAAGTCCAGCTCATGGGCGGACTTTTTCCCCCGGCACGCGATCGTTAGAGGATCAGCGGAGACGCATTCGAATCCCAGGGCCGCGGCGCGCAAGTGATCGTAAAACGTGAATGCCGCTGCCTCTTCCACGCCGATGCGCCCCGTTCGAATCCCGCGCTGGACCAATGCTCCCGCGGCAATTTTTGTCGGGCTTTCATCTTCCTGCCACACGCGCACTTCCACTGCGAAGTGCAGCTTCTCGCGCAGCCGCCCCTCTTCGAATCCTGGCACGACCAAAATGGGATCGCCCGCACGCGGCAACAGCAGCCCCAGCAACCGCTCGCTTGCGCCCCAGTGGATTCCCGTGAAGTAGTAAAGCGAAGTGCCTGGTGTACAGAAAAGCGCATCGAATTTCGGAGTGCTCTCTGCCATGAGCTTCTGCGCATGTTCGATGCGCCCGCGAAACTCGTCTGGGGAAATAGGCTGGACGCGAGAACCCAGCGGCTTCAGTCCAACAAATGCGGCTGGCAAATCCCCATCTGCATTTTCAAACGTGGGCCGGCTTCGTGGAGCAAGCGCCGCCGCCGAAGCCGCCGCAGTGGCCTTCAAGAATTGCCGCCGCGTCGGATTCGAATCAGACTTCGGAAGTGTTCTCTTCATGGTGGAGAAGAGCTTTATCCGGCACCCACGCACTTTGTCAAGTCAGATTCCGGCTCACCCAAATGAAAAATCGGGGGAGCCTCATAGCTCCCCCGATCCTTGAAGCAATAGTTTCGGTTGGATTAGAAGTTCAATCGAAGGGCGAACTGCCCGAACCGCCGCTCGTCCGTTGGGTTTCCGGTTACGATGGATGACCCAGCCAGCGCTCCCAGTCCACCCTTCTTGCCGGTGACGACGAATGAACCCGTGGATCCGCTCGCATCGTTTACGTACTCGTTTACGTACATGTTGTGATGGTTGAAAATATTGAACATCTCTGCGCGGAATTCCAGGGAGAAGCGTTCCGTTAGGGCAAAGCTCTTTCCCAGGGCGAAGTCCGCGTTCCAAGCTCCAGGGCCGCGGAATGCATTCCTGCCCGTCATATTGGAGGGGAACGGGCCAAAGCTTTCGACGCATCCTCCGGCAACGCTGTCCTGGACCATCCACGCCGGATTGCAGGTCTCATTGGCTCCGGGAAGTGTCAATAGCGCGAATTGGTTTGGATTCCCCGTCGACACCGAAGTATTCGCCGAGTAACCGGAAATCGCAGCATTGGGCGTGTAACGCGGAATTCCGGAAGGCACGCCGTTGTTGGCGGCCAGCGTGTTCGTGCTGTCAACGATGGAGAAAGGCACTCCGCTGCGAACGGTGACCACTGGAATGGCGCTCCAGCCGCCCAGCACTTGCCTTTCCCAGCCGCGTCCGCCCTTGAAGAACGGCTCCTGCCAAATGGTACTAACCACCAGACGGTGCCGGATATCGAAATCAGAGTTGCCATAGTCCAGCCTCGGATTGCGTGGATCAAGGTAACCCAGGTTTCCGACTCCGTTCGAGGCCCCGGCGCTTTCTGAGAACGTGGAACTGAGGTCGTCTAGCGAGTGTGCGTAGGTATAATTGGCCACTAGCATCAGCCCCGTATGCCTGAAGTTTTGGCTCTGGAGCCTCACGTTCATTGAATTGTAGTGAGAGAAGCCGTTGCTTCCGCGAGTGTTGATGGAGCTCCACTGCTGATTGACCCGGGTGAAGCAGCCCGCTGTGCCGCCCCCGCATGTGTACGTCAGAGGGTCTCCAAGGTACGCCTGGCCGCCCCCCAGCATGTTGTAGTTCGCGATGTCATACAGGTGGACGCCATGCGCGGCGTTGTAGTCCACCGCAAGCACAGTATTCTTCGTCAGCTCGTGTTCGGCCGACAGACTCCACATCTGCGTTTGGGCTGTGGCGATATTCTGATCCACGTGGCGCGGGCTGCTCGGTGGCAAAGGCACCTGCAAGCCGGCAGCTCCGACGAACGGCCCCAAATCGCTTACTGTCACTTGGCCCGCCTGCGCGCCGGCCAACTGCACGCTCGCGTAGTTTGGCGGGTTCTGAATCATGTTAAAGGTGACATTCCCGAAGTTGCGTTCGTAGCTGATACCATAGCCGCCGCGAACGCTGGTCTTGCCGTTTCCGAAGACATCATAGGCGAAGCCCACGCGCGGGCCCAGGTCCCCATATCTCGGCTTCCACAATTCATGGATCGGGCTGTTTGGTGCCAGCATCATTTGCGCACTGCGCAGTTGTTGGAAAAGTGTGGTGCCCGCGCCAAAATACAGGTTGGAATCCAACCGCGGATCGCCGTTGTGCTGTACGCCGTAGTACTCGTATCGTAATCCATAGTTGAGCAGCAGCCGCGGAGTGATTTTCCAGCCGTCCTGCGCGTACACCGCGAAATCGCGGTAACGGTAGTTGCGCGCAAAGCTGGGGGATCCGACTGGCAACGTCAGCGTGCAGGTGGCGGTCTGTATGATATTTCCCGCGGCGTCTCGCGAGCATGGGAAGTGGCCCTGCGGATTGATCGCTGACTGGAAAAGAACGAGATTTCCGCTCAAGAAATTGTCCAGGCCTTGAGCAGAATTCTTGCCGAGTTCTTCCACCGCCTGGGCGTACGCGCCATAACCGCGGTTCATTTGCTGATAGGTCACTTGGCCGCCGTAGCGCATGGTGTGCCGGCCTCTGACCCAGCTCAAATCCTCATTTCCTTGGATGGTGTTCTCAGGCCCGCCGTAGGGAAGGCCGCCAGTGCCCGTTTGATTGTCGTAGAAGCCGGGGAACTGCACCGCATGGCCGGCGAGTGTAGCGCTGCTGAAAAGAAATAGTGTCGGCGTATTCTGCAGCGCGGTGTTGTAGGAGTTGCTGTCGTCGACTCGATTGAAGCTCAGCTTCGTGCTGCTCAGCAGCGTGCTGGTGAAATTGTGCGTCGCGTTCAACAGGAACGCCCGCCCATACTCCTGTGAGCCGACATTGTATTGCGGATACGGACCCCCGAATTGAGCTCCGGAGAAGTCGACTTCGTTTGTCCAGTTCACCCGGAGATACAACTGAGTGTTGTTGTTCAGGTTGTAGTCCAACCGGCCGAAAATGTTGTGCGTGTTCTGCGGTGATCCCCCTCCGGCATCTTGAGGCGTGGTGAAATTCACCAGGCCGAATGCCGGCACGTTTGCTCCTACCGCCATATCAAACGTTCCCCCTGGGGTGTAATTTGCGGCGCCGATGTCCGTCTTGGTTATCGTTGACACGAACGGCGCGGTGGTGGGGCCATATTTGGTGAAGTATGCCTGCACGCTTGGCGCCGCCAGGGCGAGGAGTTGCGGCGTGGGGACCAGCGCCAAGCTGCTCGCGCTGCTACGCACCCGCGTGAACTCGGTGCTCTGGTAGAAGAACAACTTGTCCTTCTTGATCGGGCCCCCTATTCCGTATCCGAACTGATTTCGGGTGTAGTGACCTTTGGGCACGCTGTTCGAATCGTTGTCGAAGGTGTTGGCCGTGTACGCCGAAAGTCGGTTGTATTCCCAGGCAGAACCGTGAAAGTTGTCCGTTCCACCTTTTGTCAACACATTGACCACGCCCCCGGAAGCCCGGCCGTATTGCGCTTCGAAGTTGTTGGTCACAATTCGGTATTCCTGAACGACATCGGGAGACACATTCTGCCCCACCGTCGCCGTGAACAGGTCCACGTTCTCCGCTCCATCCAAGAGGATTTCGGAACCAGAGCTGCGCTGTCCGTTAATGACATAACCGACTCCGCGCGTGCCTGTGTTCTGGTCGCTTGCGCTGCCCATGCGGTCACCCGAGCTAATGTTTCCTGCTGTCGCCACAAAGTCATAGACATTCCGGTTCAGACTCGGCAGTTGCGCGATTTGCGTCGAAGAAATCACCTCCGCAATTTCTTGTGTTTCTGTGTTGACTACCGTCCCCTCACCCGCAACAACTTCTACCGTGGTCGTTTGCGCGGACACCGATAGCTGCGCATCAAGCGTCGTATGTCCGCCAACCGCCAGTTCTGCGTGAGCCTTAAATGCTGAAAAGCCCGAGCTGTGCACACTGATCTCATAGTTCCCAGGACTTAGCCCAGGAAGATTGTACTGCCCGCTTTCGTTTGTTTGTGCTGTCCGTTCAGCAGATGTAGCCAGGTTCTTGGCGAGAACGTTAGCCCCGGCGATCACTCCACCGGTTGTATCTCGAACGGTCCCCGAAATCGTTCCCGCTTCCACCTGCGCTAACGCAGGAGCACTGCGCACTCCGGCCAGCAAAATCGCCAGCATCATCCCAAGAAAAAAACGCCCCAAAGGAAACCGGCGGCGTCGACACACACCCATACCGCGCGCTCTCTCAAAGTTCATTTGCTCCCCCTCAATTTGTACGACTTAAATGTTGCGTCCCAATTCGCTGATGCCTGAAAGATCCCTGGAAAAAGCATTCGGCCGGAATCCACCAGACTCAGTCTTGACGCAAGAAGAGTGCAGTTCGCTCGCCAGACTCATGGCCTAATTAAGATGTAGCTTTTTCTATAACTTACAGACCAACTTGACTGGCGAAAGTTCTAAACTTCGATACTTTTGGAGTCTTTAGCAGCTTTATATATAGGTATGCGGAGTGGTTTCTGCGTTCGAATTCGTATTCGGCAGGCCCTTCAAACCTGAGAACGAAAATTCCAAAATGACAACTGAAAACTACTCGGCTCGAATGGCGAGAATTTTTTTGCCGTCAATTCGAATATCGACGCCGAGGGGCGGGCGAAGATCAGAGCCCTGCACGATGCCTCCCCGTACCCACACATCGCCTGGAAGATTGGTGAGTTTCAGCGGATCGAAAACCGTATGGCTGCATGGGTTTCCGACCATCGGATGCCTCGCGCCGCGAAATCCATAATCACCCCGCAATTTGGCCAGGTCGCTGATGTATTCGAGCTGGCAATTTCCGTAGGGCGATTTCACCGCAAAGGCCCAGTAACCGCTCGCCTGCGAGGCGGAGCCGCTGGGCAAGCGCACCAGAAGCGCGGGAATATTTTCGCCCGTCAGCCTGTTGCGGACGAAGAAATCTTTCGTGGACCACGGTTTGGCCATCTCGATGGTGTCGGCAATTCCGGGATTGGCCTCGGTCGCATGCGGAATCAGCGAACTCGGATCCGGTGCGGGAGCGGGGACTTCGATCTGCGGTTGTTGCTCGGCCACGCGGGGCGCGGCGTGTTTCGGGCGAAGGGCCCAGCGTGCTCCGACGAAAACAATCAACAGAAGAGCAAGAAGCCCGGTCACCAATTTGGTGGCGGGATTGCCGACGGGGCGGGCGCCTGGTCCTGAAACACCGGGAATCTGCGGCATCTCCGTCTTGAAGCGCTCCGATGGGGGCTGATCGGTCATAGGACTTCGGTTCGATTCTATACTCAATTTGATGAAAGTTGACAGTGGACAGTGGAAAGTTGAAGAGGAGTAAGCCGTGATGGGGTTCCGACAGCTCAACCCCTGCCTGCCGGACTTGATCCATCATCCCGACCCGTGCCGAGGCGAACCTCCGCCCAGTATGGCAGTGGGCCTTCTGTATTCAAACTCCGCGAAATCACACGACAAGCCGCCAGAGCGACTAGTCGCCGTCGGCGACGTCCACCATGGTGATTTTGATGATCTCTGTCTCCTCCTCAAACGCACGGGGCTAGTGGATGCACAGAATCGTTGGACCGGCGGTAGTGCTACGCTAGTTCAAACAGGAGACCTCCTCGATCGCGGCCCCCAGGGACGCCAGGCGATGGACCTGCTCATGGAGCTCGAGAAAGAAGCCGCAAAAGCGGGAGGACAAGTCGTGCCCCTGCTCGGCAATTCACCAGGCCATGAACAACCTGCGCTACGTCACTCCCCGTTGCACGGCGGAATCTCACCCAATTTGATTTCCATGAAACTCGAACAGATAAACTCCCAAGTACAAGAAGAAGTCGGGGAATTCGACAAGACAAAGGAATATTTGATGTCGCGGGAGCTCATGCGGTCGTCCTTCACCGTCCAGGAAGTTGCCATGGCGATACAAGCGCAATTGATTGCAGACCGAGCGGGCGAAACGTCACCCGACGCGGAATATCAAGCCAGGCCGGTGCGCCTCCTCGGTTTCGACAAATGGCTCTGCATGCCTGACGACGGCCCTTTGTGGTTTCGGGGGGTCTTGCGCCGACCATTCCGGCTTTTTTAGGTTGTCCATTGCGTCGCAAAGGAGTAGAGTGCCATCAATTCTGTGGAGGACCTCCCATGAATCGGCTTTATCTACGCTCGCGTTTGATTTTTGTCGCGGTGGTCTGCCTGACTTGCCAACTCGTCGTGGTTGCTGCGGACGAGCCAACCCTGACCAAGGAGCAGATTAAGCAGTTCCTGCTCACCGCCAAGGTGGTGAACAGTCGCGAGGCAAAGAAAGGCATCA
>Ga0307478_10001967_pt1 | contig 16957 bp, 14 predicted proteins | sample atmos_gasesECM4C_2_FD_203713 | JGI IMG/M metagenome (GOLD analysis project Ga0307478, IMG submission 203713) | Hardwood forest soil microbial communities from Morgan-Monroe State Forest, Indiana, United States - atmos_gasesECM4C_05 | ecosystem: Environmental > Terrestrial > Soil > Temperate...
TGATACATATCACGTCAGGATTAGCGCCCCGGGATTTGCAGGCTGGGCATCACCGGAGGTTGCACTCAAGCCGGGCCAATACGTAATCCTGGAGGTCCCCAGGCTCCAGATCGCTACCGCATTTACCTCGGTCACGGTAGGTTATTCCGCCGAGGAGGTTGCCACCGAGGAAGTCAAGATCGAGGAGAAGCAGCGCATTTTCGGCTTTATCCCCAATTTCTACGTAAGCTACGATCAAAATGCCGCGCCGCTGACGGCCAAGCTAAAGTTCCAGCTTGCCGCCAAAGTCAGTTTCGATCCGATAACCTTCGTTGGAGTAGGTATCGCCGCTGCGGCCGAACAAGCAGGGAACCACCCAAACTACCCGCAAGGGTGGAAGGGTTTCGGTGAGCGCTATGGCGCAGCTTACACCAACGGGTTTACCGACATCATGATCGGTGGCGCCGTCCTGCCGTCGGTTCTACACCAGGACCCGCGCTACTTCTATCAGGGTACGGGGACAACGAAGTCTCGCATTCTGCACGCGGTTTCGAGCCCATTCGTTTGTCGCGGAGACAATGGAAGGCCGCAGCCGAATTACTCGACGATCGGCGGCGACTTGGCCTCGGCTGCCATCTCCAATGCGTACTATCCGGCATCCAATCGTGGTGTCGGACTGTTGTTGGGGAATTTCCTGATTGGCACAGGGCAGCGGGCCGCTGCGAATCTCGCACAGGAATTTATCCTTCGCCGCCTGACGCACAAAGCCGCTCAGTAGATCGCTCGTTCAACTCCCAGGATTCCGGCGCCTCCCTAAGATTCTGTCATTTTCGACCTGGAGTTTGACCGGCGACGTGTTATCAGTTCGGTGGAGACCTGAGAAATCCAACGACAAGTCCAAAGCAGGTTAACGAGCGTCGTGACGGGCGCAGAGTGGTTTGGGCCCCAGTTCGGCTCGATCTCCGGTACACCAACCAGCTTTCGGGCTCGCTATTTAAGAGCCAACGTCACCTGTCCTAAATGGTAAGACAGGTGATTGGTTCGATTCAGCAAGACAGCCAGTCGGTTCCGGGTCGGGTCTTTGGCATAGTCTTCCTCGGACATAGCGCAGTGCTGCAGCAACCACTCATCAGCGGAGAGACTCTGAAACTGCGAGAGTAACTTCTCGTTCACTTCATCCCAATATTGTTTCAACTGCCCTGCCGAAGGTATCTCCGCTACCGTTTTGTCGGGATTGTCTATGAAAAGGGCATCCAGGTCCGGGTGCAGCCGGGGTCCCAGGCCGAGAATCGAAAACATTCTGTCGTGAACCGCAATGAGATGTCCCCACAGATAAATGACACGGTTCTTTCCCGGTGCCACCTCGCCGAGGAGTTGGTCTTCAGTCAGTCGTGAAAATATTTTGTCGGCTCTCTCCACGACAAGCTGCCAGGAATTGATCGCCACTTTCATCGGTAATTCGTGAGACGTCATTTTGAAATCAGCTCTTTTCTTCCGTGCTCTATCCTGCCGCCGAATGCGTGAAAACCACCTACCGAACAGCTCAATGCCGAACAAGGTTGGGAGTATAAAGATGAAAAACTTCCCGGTAGGGCTCGACCGGATAGCCCTTCGCTTTCCAGGCTTCGAGGCCACCTTTGAGGAATTTGATCTTGGAAAACTGCAGATCCAAGGCTCGACGCAAGACGGCCCGGCTAGTTTTGTCCCCGGGACAAGTACAGTAAACGATCGCCTCTTTGTCCTTAGGGATTAGGCTCGGTGCCACTAACACCTCGTTCGGGGGGATTCTTCGAGCGCCTGGAATAATCTCAGGGTGAGCTAACAGGTCGAGCGGCTGGCGGACGTCAAAGATGGCGACATCCTGATGTGTGCCGAATAAGGAATGGAGTTCTTCGGGAGCAATGGCGTGTTGCTCCATCATCCGTTGTTGATCCCTGCTCTGTTTCTTCCAAAGGACTGTCGTTAGCGACATTGCGACTACGACGACACCAATTAAGGATAGGACCAAGGCCATTCTGCTACCCCCAGCTCTTCCTGCACCAGATTCAATCAGCAGCCAAGAAGATTCATTTCCGTGCAAGTTCCTGTTTGGAAAATGTTGCGAGCGATCGGTCGCACAGCTTGAAAGCGAGCAAGAGTAGTTCGCTTTTATTGGGGACCCGGTTCGATCTGATTCCCCCGTGACGTCACGCAGGCCGTTGTTCTCGGGTGTACTCGGAAGGCCCGACTGTTTCCGTGGCGAGCCTGAAATCATGACGAACTTGTTCTTCGTGTTTTACGACTCTGTTGAGTTCCTGCAGGATCTGCAGCAATTCATCGGGATCCTTTGCATCGAGTGCCGCGATGCACAACTCTCTCCAGCTCTTGCGCCGTTCCCCAGACATAGACTGCTTACTCCAATGTGTGCGTTACGCGTAATTGATATTTTTCGGATTCCGCCACGATATATGCACTACAAATCCCTGGACGATCGGGTATCCGATGCTGGGGCAGCCGGAAGACGAGGGGAGGGAACACTCGCCCGGCTGCCCGCGCGCGATTAAAAATGGAATACGATGCCGGCGGATGGTTGGGCAGCGTGCGTCCAGCTATCCGTGTTGAGGGCAGCGAGTCCGAAGTCCGGGTTCTTGTACACGAACCCTCTGTACTCGGCCCGGAGAGACAAGTGGCGAGTAAAAGCATAATCGGCGCCAGCGCCGTACAGAAAGGCGCCTCTTCCTTGAGTACTTGCACCAGGCACGGATCCGCCAAAATTGCCTGTCGGATCAAAAATCAGACCGCCACCCCCGGCGAGCGCATAAGTATTGATCCCTCTGAGGCGCAGTGGAAGTTTCACCACCACATCTCCGGTGACGGCGTGCACATTGGCCTGGACTCTGGATTCCCCGAAGCCGCCGCCGAAATATTTTTCAGTATTTCGGTCGTAACCATAATCGGCTTCTGCCGCGAGCCAACGGTTGAAGTTGTAGCGGTACCCGACCTGGAATCCTCCCGTGTCGGTGGTAGTTCGCGAGATTCCCTGTCCGTTCGTGTCTTTGGTGAAAAAGCCCGTGCCCTGCAGACTGATCTCCGACCCGTTTTCCTGGGCCGTGGCCCCCGCAGTCGAGAGAATGGCAAAGCCTGCGAGCAAAATAGCTGTCCTACGCATTGTGTGACTCCTTTGATACTTCAATATGTGCCTGCGATTCCCGCGATGACGCTGTTCTAGGTTGCGGGAACCGCCTCCGACAACCCGTTAGGGCACCGGGGTTGCCAAAGCTGCACAGAGCTGGCTCCATCCCGAAATACTTGATTAATCGCAGATTGGACAACTGGGGCTGCAGACCGATAAGTCCCCTGTCGAACATATCGGCACGCGATTTGACAGTTGACGAGGGCATCGACATTTTGCAGAACCTTTCTGGCGTGTTCCCACATCAGATGAAACATATCCGGACGAGAGTCGCTCTCTGGTGATGAGTACCAGTGGCCGACCTGTTTTGTAACCAGCTCGTGAGAAGCGACAAGATTCTATGAGCGCTTTATCCGTGACCATCTCAGAGGAGCGCACGAACCGATACGAGGCTCTGCTGCGCGCAACAAATGCGATTGGCACCAGTAGCGACTGTGATGCCGCTGCTGACACGATCGTTGAAGCGCTGCGTGAGGTCACTGCTTTCGACTATCTGGAGCTTGTCATATTTGAGAATGACGGTTCGACAGTGACATGGCATTTGCTTCATGCAAATGGCGCAAGGCAAAGGTCGGGATTGGCGGACGTCGCAGTGGAGGGCACCCCGATGGAGTGGGTGTACGCGTCTCAGCAGGCCCTTGTGATCACGCGTTGGAACCAAGAGACACGGTTTGCCAAGTATCGTGAATTTCTAAATGATCTGGGTGTTTTATCTACATGCGTGTTGCCGCTGACGTGGGGGGAGCGGCGCCTGGGTGTGATAAGCCTCGGCAGATCGCGTGCGAATGCTTATCCCGCCGACGAAGTTGGCTTTCTCTCCCATGTTGCTGACCAGATTGCTCTAGCCATTGACGCTGCGGTGAACTTCCATTTGTCACGAAGGGCGCAGGATCGGTTGAAACTGATCCTCGGCCTGACCAACCAGGTCGTGGCGAACTTGAACTTTCAGGAACTGCTGCGAACCATTTCTGCAAGTGTTCGCCAGGTCATGCGCTATGACGCTGCAGCGATCATGCTGCCCGAGCTCGACGGAGCACATCTTCGGGTGCATGCTCTGGACTTTCCCGAGAGCAAAGGAATCTTCAAAGCAGACATTTTGATTCCCGTTGCCGGCACGCCTCCGGGCGAAACCTTCCGGAGCGGAACACCGTGGGTGGTGAATCGGCTTGGGCCTGAACTACATCCTGAGATGTACGCCAAGGCCGTTAAAGAAGGTATGAATTCGTTGTGCGATGTGCCCCTCATCAGCCGGGGCCGCACTCTGGGCGTACTTGCGGTAGCTAAACGGGAAGAGGATGCATTCGACCGAGAAGAGACCGAATTCTTGTCTCAGGTCGCCCAGCAGGTCGCCATCGGAGTGGAGAACGCGCTAGCGTACGGCGAGATTGCTGACCTCAAAGACAAGCTCGCCCAGGAGAAGCTGTATCTGGAAGACGAGATTCGGGGCGAGATGGACTTCGAAGGCATTGTAGGGCAGAGTTCGGCACTCCGCCATGTTCTGAAGCTGGTGGAGACGGTAGCTCCCAGCGACTCGACGGTGTTGCTTTTGGGTGAAACCGGTACCGGCAAAGAGTTGATTGCGCGTGCGATCCATGAACGCAGCCGGCGTAAAGAGCGGACCTTTGTAAAGCTCAATTGCGCCGCCATTCCGACAGGACTGCTCGAGAGCGAGCTCTTTGGACATGAGCGAGGCGCTTTCACCGGCGCAATCGCACAGAAGATTGGCCGGCTTGAACTGGCCGACAAGGGCTCACTGTTCCTGGACGAGGTTGGAGACATTCCTGTCGAGATCCAGCCAAAGCTGCTACGAGCTCTGCAGGAACGGGAGTTCGAAAGATTAGGCAGCAATCGGACCCAGCGGGTGGATGTGCGGCTGGTGGCAGCGACCAATCGCGACCTGGAAAAAATGATGGAGAATCGTGAATTCCGCAGCGACTTGTACTATCGGCTGAACGTATTTCCGATCCGCATTCCCCCCTTGCGCGAACGCCCGGAGGATATACCGCTGCTGGTCCGTTACTTCACCCAAAAGTATGGCCGTCTGATGAACAAGAAGATCGAATCCGTTCCCACCCAGGCCATGAAGAAGCTCTCGAGTTGGCATTGGCCGGGGAACATTCGTGAGCTGGAAAACTTCATCGAGCGTTCGGTGATCCTTACCCACGGCAGCGAGCTGCAAGTACCGATCTCTGGGCTAAGCAATAACGGGAAGAGCGTTCCCATGGCCGGGACGCGGGAGGCTAACGAACGCGACCAGATCGTCCGCATTCTGAAGACGACCAATGGGCGAGTCGCAGGCCCCAATGGGGCAGCAGCCCGCATGAGTCTCAAACGTACGACACTAATCGCCCGCATGAAAAAGCTGGGCATCGACCCGCGCCGGGTGTCGTAGGATTCGACATTTGTCGACGGTCACGAGCAAACCCCACTGCTGGCCAACCGCCGAGCACGCCGCAAACCTTTATTCCTCTTTGTGTTCCATGAATCGTGCCATTTCCGAATCTTGGCCCTTGCCTTGCACGTAGCCCCAATGTGATTGGCTCACTTGCGTTGGTGGGCATTTGCGCTGCGGGAGTTTGCTTCATGCTGGCATTTCTCCGCGCTGTTCTGAGAGAGACACGGCCTCGCATTCGAGACACCGAAGTTGGCCTCCTGAAGACGCGGGAGGAAATCTACGTCGGTTCGGTTTCGAGAGGGCATCGTTCGAGGCGCGCGGACCGGGCAGCCTAATTCCGCATATCACGAAACAAGTGATGCCTAGTCACGGCCGTTCTGTCGAACCTCGGGTGACAGTAGACTAGCGTCGGACAATCCTAATTTTTCTTCAACGTTTCGTCCCTCAGCGTAGGGTCCCGTTTCTTGTCCGCACTCTCGACAAGTGTCAATTGTGATTTTGACATCCGGTGACACAAGGGATCGAACGATTCTACTTTAGCTAGTGATTTCAGCATCTTGCAGGTTCGTGGGTTTGGCAACCGTGTTGCGCTCTTTTGGTTCGTTCGCGATCAAGTATGTTCAGGATTTCCATCGTCGATACACAGGCCCAACGCAGGTTGGTGGTGGAGGGAAAGCTCAGCAACCCTTGGGTAGCTGAGCTTCGTACCACTTGCAGAAGTGCAATGCGTGATTTGGAAGGACGCAAACTGGTAATCGATCTGAGCAACCTGACCGTCATCAGCCGGGAAGGAGAAGATGCGATTGTCGACCTCATGAAGGAGGGCGCGAAGTTTTCCTGTGCTGGTGTTCTTACTCGACACGTGCTGAAGCGACTTGCCCGGAGATGTCGATGCGAACCAGACGCTGTCTGAAAATAGCAGCGAAAAACACGAGGGGCGATCTTGTTTGTCGATTTCCAGGAATCTGAAACGACCAACTAAGACAAAGAAGGAGGTGACCATGAGGGAGGAAAAGCACATCACGAGAGCCGGGGAATACGCAACCACCGATGATTTCCGCCGGATCTTCGACGAAAACATGAACAGCCTCTACGTACTCGCATTTCTACTTACGGCGGATCATGAGAGGGCTGAGCGGTGCTTCGTCTCCGGTCTGGAGGACGCGATCGAAGGCAATCCGGTATTTAAGGAGTGGGCGCGGTCCTGGGCCCGCCGCGCGATCATTCAGAACGCGGTAAAGCTTATCAAGCCCCGGCCGGACGATGGAAATGGCCGCTTGAGATCGGCTTCGGTGGATCGGGACTACAAGACACTACCGGCGGAGCGGCACGTGGAGGTTTCTGCAGTTCTCGGATTGGAGCCTTTCGAGCGCATTGTGTATGTAATGACCGTTCTCGAGCACTATTCTGATCACGACTGTTCTCTGCTACTAGGATGCGCACGGCGGGACATTCTTCCGGCGAGAGCTCGCGCTCTTGAGGAAATTACATGTCAGGCGGAATTGAACGACCGACAATTGCGGATTGGCGACGCACGAAATGTTGGATTGCACGAGGGTTCCAGTCCCGTAATCGAGAGGATCGCTGTCTCGCCTTTTTAAGCGTCGACTCTCTTTACTTAAGGAGATTCAAAGAGGAAGTAGAGGCTCGCAACCTTTCAAGCAGAAACCGAGAGATCTGGGTCGCGGCGCCGAACCGAGTGTACATTCCTTGCGCTAACTTGCCTGTTTGCAGATTGACCGCGGCGTCACCAAGTTCGTCACCACATCCTGCAATAACCCGCTAATCCCCACCTCGTTCATCGGTAAGCCCGCTCAGTTCCCGCTCGCAAGCACGGTTCGGACCGGTGCGCCTCGGCAAGGGCCTGTTGCGACGACCATCGTTCAAATGCTTGCGCCTTGCTCCGTGACTGAGAAGCCGCCGCGCGACGGTATTCGGACAGCGCCTGCCAGCCGGTGGTCACCAAAGCAGATGGTGTTGTTCGCAAATCGATAACTGGTGAAAAAACTATTGCAAACACAACGAATTCTATGCGCGGCCGCACTGGCACTGGAAGTGCACAAGATCAAAAAATGAACCGTGATTGGAGATTGCGCAGGGGCCAACACAAGACGCGATCTTAGCCACGCATGAAGGAGGCAGTCAGTGAGCGATCAGAACGAGAACAAGTCCATGGCAGATCTGTCGCGAAGGAATTTTTTGGGCGTCAGTTCCACAGCGCTGGCGACAGCAGCGTTGGCCGGAATTACTGCGCATGCGCAGGAAATGCAGGATACACGCAAAGCAGAAAAGGATGTTTCTGCAAGCGATCCGGGACAGGAAAACAAGCCGCTACTGGTCGAGAACCCAAGTTCAAACATGCCTCCCCCGACCGATCATGGCGATATCGGTCCGGTCTGGTACTCCTTCGATTTGGTGCACAAACGGGTGGAAGAGGGTGGCTGGACGCACGAGGTGAACTCGATCGTGCTGCCGACCTCTAAGGATCTGGCCGGCGTGAATATGCGGCTTACCGCCGGCAGCTTTCGCGAATTGCACTGGCACACCGCGGATGAGTGGGCGATCATGCTCGACGGCAACGCCCGCGTCACGGTCATGAATCCGGACGGCACGATGTTTATCGATGACGTGAAAAAGGGCGATCTGTGGCTGTTTCCGGCCGGTTTTCCCCATTCTATTCAGGGACTTCGTCCAAATGGTTGCGAGTTCCTGCTGGTGTTCGATGAAGGTGACTTTTCTGAGGACGGCACCTTCCTTCTCTCGGAAACCATTGCCCACACGCCGCGGAACATGTTGGCAAAGAATTTTGGCCTCGACAAGGAAGTTATCGCGAAACTGGTAAGAAAAGAGGAGCTTTACATTTTTCCGGCGGACCTGCCCCTATCTCTGGCGCAAGACAAGGCGGCGATTGGAGGACAGCGCGTGGAATCCCCTATCAAGTACACGTTCAAGATGGAGGCTATGGCTCCCACGCGGAAAACACCGGGAGGCGAAGTTCGTATTGTGGACTCGCGCAATTTCCCTGTTACCAAGAATGTCGCCGCCGCCATCGTTACTCTTAAGCCCGGTGCTTTGCGCGAATTGCACTGGCATCCCAATGCCAGCGAGTGGCAGTTCTGGCTCGCAGGCAAAGGACGCATGACCATAATCATGAATGAGGGTAGAGCTCGCACCATGGACTTCAACGCCAACGATGTAGGCTATGTTCCCAGAGTTGCGACCCATGCCATCGAAAACACCGGCAACACCGACGTAGTGTTTCTGGAAATGTTCAAGGCCGATCAGTTTGTCGACGTTTCGTTGAATAACTGGCTCAGGCGTGTGCCCCCGGAAGCTGTGGCTGCCCACATGAATCTTAACCAAGAACAGATTGCGAAAATTCCTTCGGAAAAGGAACTCGTGATTGCAGGGTAACGGACGCCGTCCGGAACCCAATTCCGTATCGTGCGACGATTCGCGCCCCATTCGGTGTTGAAAAGGTTGCAATGCGAAGATGTATCTTCCTGGTTCTCTTGGTTGTTTCGGGTGTAGTTGGGCAGCGCATCGATGCCCAAACCGTTCCTGACTTGAACGCGGATTCTGGATCGAGCCCAAATTCGGCTGCCCCGGCCCCATCTGGCCCGGCCAAACCCGATGATTCCCTGGATTGGCTATTTCCCGTCCACAAGCTCAACCGATCTTTGCCCAGTTGGTTCCGCATTGGAGGGGAATATCGGGGTCGTCTCGAGGGTCCGACAGGAATCGGATTCGCCAGCACAAACGATTTCTATTTTCTGGATCGCTTGCGGCTAAAGCTGGGTATTAAGCCCAAGGAGTGGCTGCTTTTCTACGGCGAAGTGCAGGATGCTCGTATTTTCTTCGACCACCACATTCCCAACGCCAATCCATATGAAGACAAGTGGACCCTGTGGCAGGCCTATCCTCAGGTAGGTAGTTCCGAAACAGGTTGGATCGATGCGCTGGCGGGCCGCCAGGTTCTGCGTTTCGGCGATGAACGCGTCATCGGCCCATCCGAATGGCTTAACGTCGGTCGCACTTTCAACGTCGCTCGGGTGGATCTTCATCATCCGGGCTACTTAATAAGCGTGTTCGCCTCTTCAGTGGTCCCCGGCGAAAACACTGACGTACACAACGCGCTCCCCGGCAACAACATGTACGGAGTTTACGGAAGCTTCCAGAGCATCGTCCCCAAGGCTGACTTCGAGCCCTACGTTCTCTGGCGCGTCGCACACTCGAGCCCTGAACTTCCAGAGACGCTTAACCGTGGGCACCTCAATGAAGTCACCATTGGGCTCCACTGGAAGGGCAATCTACCTGCCGCATTCGAGTACGACACTGAATTTGACGGACAGACAGGCTCGCTGGGCGCATCTTCCATTGCCGCGTGGGCGGGCTATGCCAGCGTGGGCAAGACTTTTCCCAAGACCGCTACCGCGCCTCACGTTTTTCTCGAGGGCAACTACGCCTCGGGAACCAAAAATCCCAACGGCCACGACTGGAATACCTTTGACCAGCTTTATCCTTCGAATCATGACAAGTATGGCTTTGCCGATGAGGTTGGCCGGCGGAACCTCGTGCAGTTCAGAACCGGCGTCGAAGAAGAGCCCACGAAAAAGTGGAAACTAAAACAGCAATTTGAAGGCTACTGGTTGGCCACTTCAAAGGACAACTTCTACTCCAGCAGCGGGGCAATTGCGGTGACGGCCCACCCCGGCGCGAGCCGGCATGTCGGCAACGAATTCGATGTAGTTGCCGAATACGAGGTGAATAAAGGGCTGAACCTTGGCTTTGGTTACGCTCGCATGTTCGCCGGGCAGTTTCTCACCCAAACTACACCGGGTCACGATTACAGCTATCCGTACGCGTACTTCGAATACAACTTTTCGAAATCCGGCTTTCACTTTCCCATTACTCCGAATAAACGAAACTAGTCTGTCAGCGACAGGTTCCTTGAGGACCGCTTGCGCACCGTCTAGGCGCGTCACTAAATGCAATTCGCTTGACCATATCTCGACAGACGCTGTCCAAGGACGGACACGAGTCGGCTCGCCAAGTTCCCAATACCGATAGGAGCCTTCTTAATTCACCCTAGAACTAGCGGTGTTGCGTTCACTTGACTCCACTTGGCTCCATCGCGGGACTGGAATCGAATTTGCTCTGCCGTAAAGGAGAGTCCTGATCACTTGGGTTGATACGGCAAAAGTCAGAGTGACGGTCGGGCTAGCGAAAATCCGTGAGAATGGAATACCGGAGGATATCGCGGGGACTGGGAGTTAGTTCATGAACCGGCGCGACTTTTTGCAACTCATGGGTGCTACCAGTGTTGTGGCTTTGACCGCTTCCTGCACTCGAAACAGTTCTGTGGTGGGGACTCTGTCGAGTCCGGTTAACCTGGCTCGGTTCCCAGAAAAGACAGAGATGATCCTACTCACTGACCGGCCGCCACAGCTGGAAACTCCGATCCACTATTTTCGCCAGGACCTCACGCCGAACGAAGCTTTCTTCGTGCGGTGGCACCTCGAGGGAATCCCTACGTCTGTGGATCTACGCACGTTTCGGCTGAACGTCAGTGGCCATGTCCGGCAAACCTTGCAGCTCAGCATGGATGAACTTCGATCGAACTTCGATCCGATCTCCATCGTCGCCGTCAACCAATGTTCCGGGAATTCTCGCAGTTTTTTCGAGCCTCGAGTTCCAGGCGGTCAGTGGAAGCACGGAGCAGTCGGCAACGCGAAGTGGACTGGTGTCCCCATGAAGTCGATTTTGGATCGCGCCCAAGTGAAAGCAGGCGCCGTGGATGTCTCATTTAACGGACTTGACGCGCCGCCACTACTTTCTGTGGCTGACTTCGTCAAGGCTCTTTCCATCGACCACGCACGCGACGGCGAGGTGATGATCGCCTACGCCATGAATGACCAGCCGTTGCCGATGGTGAACGGATTCCCTCTGCGCTTGGTCGTTCCCGGATGGTATGGAACTTATTGGGTGAAAGCCCTCAGCGACATCACTGTACTGCCTCAACCTTTCAGCAATTTCTGGACGGACAAAGCGTATCGAATTCCCTCCGGTCCCAATGGCACTGAGTCTCCTAAGGACCTGGCCAAGGACACAGTCCCGATTAATCGATTCAACGTGCGTTCCATATTCGTTCGTCCCGACCCAGATGAAACGTTGCATCCGGGAATGCCGACTGAAATTGAGGGCGTCGCTTTCGACTCCGGTTATGGCATCAGGCGAGTGGAGGTCTCGACTGACGGAGGAGCCACCTGGGTCGATGCTCGACTGGATCCGGAAATCGGAAAGTATTCGTGGCGGCGCTGGCGCGCGTTGTGGACACCGACAAAGCGGGGGCAATACCGACTAATGGCTCGCGCAACAAATGCGGTGGGAGATACACAGAGCAAGGAGCAGTGGAACCGCAGTGGCTTTATGTGGAATGTAATCCAGCAAGTTGAAGTCAAGGTGGGATAAACAACGCATGATTCCAAAGACAAAAAGCCTGGTTCTTTCGCTGGGGCTTGCGGCACTGCTCGCCAGCTGTGGACTTTCACCGAGTTCGAAGGAGCAGGATCATGGCATCGCGAACGAGAAAATGGAATCAATGCTCCATTCCAGGTCAGACAGCCCGGTTCATACCATCGTGATGCCGCACGACGAGCCGGCTTTTCCCCCCGGTTCCGGACGTGATGAATTTGTGACCGCGTGCGTGGTCTGCCATTCGCCGCGATACATCACGATGCAGCCCCGATTCTCCCGGGCCACGTGGCTGAGTGAAGTCAAGAAAATGAAAGACGTTTACGGGGCGCATATTTCTGACGACCAGGCGCTGAAGATCACTGACTACCTGGTTTTCATTAACGGCAAGGCTGGCACTGGTCAAGGTCCGAAAGGAATCTATGGCGAATAACATCGAGAGCGAGCATCGGTCGCGCCCCCTGATAGGCCTGCTGACCTCCGTGCTGCTACTGGGAACGCTGCTTGCCTGGTGGGGAACGCGCGATCATCTCCAGTTGTTTGGAGAATCGTTGCGCCAACCGGTTACCGCTGCGGGTATGGTTATTCCGCAAGTCACTCAAGAAGAGAGCGCGTTGGTGGACCGCGGTTACGAAATTTCAGAACGACAATGCGCGGGTTGTCACGAAATGACTACGCGCTCCAGCGCCCCCAGTTACCGGGAAATTGTGACCTTTTATAGCGGTAAATTTGTTAGAGCTGCCGGCGATTCGGATTTGCGCTCTCGACTCGCCTCGGCAGTGACACATCCCTGGCCCGGGTGGGGCAACTTTGCACCGGGACCTGCGGAGCCCGGGTTGTCGCTGGAGGACCGGACGGCGGTTGCGAGTTGGATGTTGAACAGTTTCGATCGAGAGAAGAATGTTGACAAGGGTGCGGGTCAATGACAACTTTCGCACAACATTTAACCGGTCAAGATGAGGGGCCAAATGCCCAGAGTTCAGGTGCACTTCCGTCGATTGAATACGGTCTGGTCCGTGCCCACGTCGTCGCGTCACTCGTCACCTTAGTGATCTCGGTCCTGTTCGGCATTCTGGTGGCCACGAAGTTCACCCTTCCAGAATTTCTGGGGAGCCACGGATCGCTTACCTGGGGCAGGCTTCGCTACAACCACACGGAAGGCATATTCTTCGGATGGCTGGGCAATGCTTTCCTGGCATTCTTTTATTATGCTGTGCCACGCTTGGCAAACCGTCCGATCTTGAGCCGCAGGCTCGGATGGCTTCTCTTCGTTGTCTGGAATTTTGCGGTAGTCCTCCCAGGATGGATGCTGGTGGCTGCCGGTTTCGGTCAGCCATTGGAGTGGGCGGAGTTTCCGCTCGGCGTCGCTGCATTCGTCGTGCTTGCGTTTATCCTGATGGTCTTCGAGTTCGTCCTGCCATTTCTTAGAGCTCGGCCCTCTGACCTGTATGTCAGCGGCTGGTACATTATCGGCGGCATTATCTTCACGATGCTTGCGTACCCCGTGGGGAACGTCGTACCTTACCTTGTCCCCGGTGCGCGGGGCGCAGCATTCAGCGGGCTCTGGATTCACGATGCTGTCGGCCTGTTCGTGACGCCTTTTGCTGTCGCCATCGCTTACTACGTCATCCCGGCTACCACGCGCCGTCCGATCTACAGTCACTTCTTATCGATGGTCGGTTTCTGGTTGCTGTTCTTTATTTACCCATTGAATGGAACCCATCACTACGTCTATTCAGCGATCCCCATGTCCGCGCAGAAAGGCGCTATCGTCGCTTCTGCTTATCTCGGAATGGACGTGATTTTGGTCGTCGCCAATCTGCTGCTTTCTCTGCGCCGAAGCAGTGGAATTGCGTCGAAGGATGTGCCGCTGCGTTTCGTCTGGTTTGGTGTCATCGCTTACCTTGTGGTGAGTTTGCAGGGCTCGGTTCAGGCATTGATGCCCGTCAATCGGTTCATCCACTTTACGGACTGGGTCATCGGCCATTCGCATTTAGCGATGATAGGTTTTGCGAGTTTCATCGCGCTCGGCGGCATCGCCCATATGTGGCAACGCATCCCCGGAACACGCTACAACGAGCGCACGATGAATTGGTCGTTCTGGCTCATCGCAACGGGCCTCACACTGATGGTCGCTGATCTCACGATTGCGGGCCTGGTCGAGGCGCAGGTTTGGCAGTCGAGCGCGCCCTGGATCGATTCGGTTCGGGCAGTCGGAAGTTACTGGCTGGTCCGTACACTTTCGGGACTTCCTATTCTCGCGGGCTTTCTTCTCTTCTGGACCTCGCTCATTACGGGCCCAACATTGTCAGACAGTGTCGTGTCTGAGAACGGCCGAACGGCTTCAGTAGACGTAGCGGCATTCGAGGATGGCTCGGCTTCACCGGAGGTCAGGTGGACCGGCTGGCTCAGCCACGCACATGTGGTTGCCTTCGGCGCCGGCGTAGGTTTCTTCGCGCTTTCATTCCTTGTTCTTGCGATCATTCCGGGAAATCAGTTGGAACGTGAAATCAAACAGGCAGCTCCAGTGACCATGGCCAGTCTCACTGCCTCCGAACAAAGGGGCCGAGTTATCTACGGACGTGAAGGCTGCGCTTACTGCCATACCGAGCAGGTCCGATCTCTGGCGGCGGATGTGCGTCGTTTCGGAGCGCCGACCGAAGCGTGGGAAACGAAATACGATTACCCACAGCTTTGGGGCACGCGCCGCATCGGGCCGGATTTGTCGCGCGAATTCAACCTTCGTCCCCGCGACTGGCAACTCACTCATCTCTACAATCCCCGTCTTGTGGTGCGGGATTCCGTGATGCCTCCGTATCCGTGGCTATTTGATGGCAGCCCCGATCAGCCTACCCAGGAAGGCTTGGACGTGCTGGCTTATATCCAATCCCTTGGACGCGCTCGACAGCTTTCCGGTTTGGACCGACAGATACCACCGTCGAGCGTCCAGCCCGCGACAATGGACATGGCCATTGCGGGCGCGCCTTCAGCCAGAGCCACTCCTCCTACCGTTCCGATTGCCATGATGGGAGGCTATAGCCTTAGCGCACCCCTTGTGCATCCTGCGTCTGATCCTAACGACTTGCAGGAAGAAGTGAGCCGCGGAGGAGCGCTCTTCGCTGCGAATTGTGCTGCGTGTCATGGATCCGCCGGAAGAGGCGATGGCAAAGCTTCGGCGAGTCTATTACCGAAACCGGCAAACCTCACTGCCGCCCGCTTCTCTGATGAACGACTGAGCAGCGTGCTGTGGAATGGAGTCGCGGGCTCCGCCATGCCGCCCTGGCGTCAGCTGCCTACCGAGGATTTGCGCGCTCTTATTGCCTACATTCAAAGCTTGCACGCTCCGGCTGCGGCGCCGGGAATAGACGAAACGGCGAGCCTGGATCTGGGCAAAGCGCTTTTTGTCGCTACTTGCGCCAGTTGTCACGGGGATTCCGGAGAAGGCAATGGACCGGCAGCCGGTGCCCTCGCTCCAGCACCAACAAATTTCCACCTTAAGAAGCCTACCGAAGAGCGGGCATGGGATGTTTTGGAAAATGGCGTGCCGGGTACCGCCATGCCTCCGTGGCAGAACCAACTCAGCGCAGATCAAAGGCACGCCCTGGTCGAATTCGTGCGTTCTCTCTATGACCCGCCGAAGGAGAACGACGGACAATGATCAATCTTATTGTGATCTTAGCTTCAGCCATTATGTTCGCGCTGCTGCTGGTGTGGTGGCGATGGCCGGTGTTCCGCGTTTGGATCGAGGCACCGAAATATTCCATGCTTCGGCAGGAACGCCGCTTTGACGATCAAGAGCGAGAACCGGTAACGAACTTATCGCCGATGGCAAGTAGGCGTAGCTCTCCATAACGAAGCGGTATGAACACCTCGTGCTAGAAAACTTCCGAATCCGTGTCTTTCGAACGGTTGCGCGTCATTTGAACTTCAGCCGTGCAGCCGAGGAACTGTTGTTGACGCAACCCGCGGTGACCCAACAGGTAAAGGCGCTCGAGGATGAACTCGGGGTTCCTCTCTTCGATCGGAGCGGGGGGCGGATTACGCTAACGGCGGGCGGCAAGGTGTTGCTGCCGCTGGCCGATCGGCTGAAAGAGATCTCCGATCAGGCTTTTACTGCGGTTGCTGAAACCTCGGGTGAGCAGGCAGGCGAGTTGTTAGTCGGGGCTTCGCAGACGATTGCGCAGTACCTTCTGCCAAACTTCATTGCGGGCTTTATCAAGGTTTATCCACGGATTCGGATTGTCGCCCGCAGTGGCAACACTGAAGCTATGCTGGATGCCCTCGTAGCACACCAGATACAACTCGCCTTAATCGAAGGGCCGGAACAACGCAAGGATCTCAACATCGAACCATTCTTCCAGGACCATATGGTGCTCGTAGTTCCCACCAACCACGAATGGGCAGACCACGAGGTTGATATCGAGGCTTTGAAACAACAACCCCTTTTGATGCGCGAATTCGGTTCTGGGTCCCGACGTGTGGTCGAGAAGGCTATCGTAGCTGCGAGGCTCAAGAAAAAGGATCTGAGGATCCAGATGGAACTTGATTCGACGGAAGGGTTACTGAGCGCGGTGGAGGCGGGTCTCGGTGTCACGTTCGTTTCACGGTGGGCTGTGCGCAATCAATTGTCGTTGGGGACGCTGAAGATCGCGCGCGTCCGCGGGTTGAAGCTCTCAAGACAATTCTCGATCGCGTATCCCGCCGGACCCGCGCCCGCTGGCAATGTAGGGGCATTTTACAGATTCCTGTTGTCTACTTCGCTTGAACATGCGCCTCGCCCGACCGGGAAGCAGGCTCTCCTGCGAACTGCTCGCTAGTACTCCCACTATCAGCATCACCATCCACAGTGCACTTATACGGAATAACAATTACTGCTTGGACGAGGTGCGATGTTCGCGGGCACACTGATCTCAGAAAGGAAATTTATTAGGAGACTC
>Ga0307478_10001968_pt1 | contig 16953 bp, 13 predicted proteins | sample atmos_gasesECM4C_2_FD_203713 | JGI IMG/M metagenome (GOLD analysis project Ga0307478, IMG submission 203713) | Hardwood forest soil microbial communities from Morgan-Monroe State Forest, Indiana, United States - atmos_gasesECM4C_05 | ecosystem: Environmental > Terrestrial > Soil > Temperate...
CGGGGCAACGGCTCACGCCCTGGGTGTACGCGCTAGCGCGCTACAAGCTGATCGATTTGTTGCGACGGCGCGCCCGCACTGATCTGCTCCACGATCCCTTAGACGAGAACAACGAGGACTTTGGCGCATCCGACAGCGAGGCGGCCGAAGCGCGACGCGACATCGCCAAGCTCCTGGAAACCCTTCCGGATCGACAGCGTTTGCCGATCCTCCATGTCAAGCTCGAAGGCCTATCGGTGGTGGAGGCTGCACACCGTACCGGCATGTCAGAGGCAGCGGTGAAGGTGGGCGTGCATCGAGGTTTGAAAGCGCTTGCGGCCAAACTCAGGAGTGCGTCGTGAACACGGACGATCTTGTTACTCTGTTAGCCCATGGCGCCGAGCCGGTCGATTCCAGAGCGACGGCACGTCGTTTCCTTGTAGCCATCGCCGGCGGAAGCGTGGTCGCGGTGATGCTTTCCGCAGGGCTGTTGGGCTTTCGATCGACTCCGCTGGACGACTCATCCATCCCGATGTTTTGGACGCGGGAGGTGTTCTGCGCCGTCCTCGGTGTGGTCGGCGTGGTGGCGGTGCGCCAGCTGGGGCGGCCGGGATTGCGCCTTGGTTGGCTGCCGTTGGGATACGCTGCACCGCTTGTCGTGATGTGGCTGCTGGCGGCAGTGGCGCTGCTCGGTGCCGATCCACACGATCGCGCAAGCTTGATATTCGGGCAAACGGCAAGCGTTTGCCCCCTGCTCATTGCCTTGCTGTCCGCGCCGCTGTTCGCTGCCCTGGTGTGGCTGATGAAGGGCCTGGCACCGACCAGGCTGCGCCTGGCAGGCGCCGCTTGTGGCTCTGCTGCTGGGGCCATTGGGGCATTGGCTTACACCCTGCACTGTCCCGAGCTTGCTGCGCCGTTTCTCGGCATCTGGTACGTGCTGGGCATGCTCATTCCGACAGCTGTCGGAGCACTGATAGGACCGCGCCTGCTGCGCTGGTAAGGTAAGGGGCGCATTCGTTGTCGTGCTCGTTGTCGTAATAAACCACGCTTGCCCAACTACCAGTGTTCCGTCGACCCTGCGTAGCGCGTAGCAGGGTAGCGGAGACGGACTCCTGTCAAGCCCGCGCCATTACTCGTTCTCCAAGGCGCTCTGCGCTCGACTTGCCTTGTTGGTCTCAGGCCAGTCAGGATGTCAAGCGCAAAGCGAACGGCGTCTTTATCCTGGTCGAACGTGATACTCCCAGCGTCGTGCTCGGCTACTACACTCTGTGCGCCACATCGTTGGATCAGGGAGACGTCCCGGCTGCAGCCCGCAAGCACGTCCCGCGCTATCCGCTGGTCAGCGCCACGCTTGTCGGACGCCTGGCCGTCGCGCAAGCGCGGCAGGGCGAAGGTTTGGGCGGGCTGCTTCTCGCCGACGCGGTACTCCGCGCCTGCGCGAGCGCCGACATCGTTGGCTCATCGATGCTGGTCGGGGACGCCATCAACGATCGCGCCGCCGCTTTCTACGAAGAGCACGGCTTCGTACGGCTGCCTGATTCCCTCCGCCTTGTGCTGCCGATGCGGGCGATCCAACGGTTGATGGAACCGTGACCAACCCTCGCGCGGAAGGGATCGACGGGTTCGTGGCACGATGTCTTCTTGGTTTGCGAGGGACTGCATTGCCCGGACAGACCTGGCATCGCACGCACAGGCACAATGGGAAGAAAGGTACTTCAAGTGAAAAACATCGGCTTCCGACGCCCTCCACTTTCCTGGATCCTGGTTGCCTTCGTCTCAGGCATGGCAGGGGCGGCGGTCGCCGTAGTGGCGTCGCGCTGGCTGCTCCCTGATGCGAACGCCGCTACCTCGACGGCTGAGAGCATCGCGGCGCGCCGCATCATTCTCGTGGACGCCTCTGGGCGGACACGCGCCGATCTTGCGGTCTCGCCCGATGGGTCCGTAGGGCTGTTTTTCTTTGATTCGTCGGGGCGCAACCGCATGGTGTTAGGCACGTATCCGAAGGCCGAGAGCGAATACCCGACGATCGTGCTGAACGACACTCAGCAACACGCGGCGGGAATCTTTCGTCTGTTCGGCAGCCAGGAAACCCCGGTCCTCGTTTTGAAGCACGACGGTCGCGACCGCTCGATCTATGGCCTGAACCCGATGACGGCCGAGCCTTTCCTGGTGCGCTATTCCAGCAGCGGGGTCAAGGACCGCACTTTCGGCGACTTCTGATTCCGTGACACGACGTGCTGCCTTTGTCCTGGCGCTGACGCTCGCCGTTACGGCTGTCACGTTTTATGCGTGGCGGGCACAGCCGGTGCCGACAAGACCCCGATATGTCCTGGTCAACGAGACCGGGCAGCACGACTTCGACCTGGCTCTGCGGATGAGCCTGAAGCTGGCCGAAGACAAAGCGGGCATCGAAAACGCCCTGGTGCTGGTGCCCGCCTTGCCGGCGGACAAGACAATCGAGGAGCTGGCCGCCGAGCTCTTCTCGAAGTACCGCATCGGCCAGCGCCAGGGCGGCCGCGGGCTGCTTTACCTGTACTCCGCGCGCGAGAACCTGATGAAGATCGAGGTCTCCTATGCACTCGAGGGCGCCATCCCTGACCTGGTGTGTCGGCAGCTTGAAGAAGCGGCCAAGACCTACATGCTTTCGGAGGTCCCGCAGGACTTCCTGTCGGAACTCATCATCACGACGAACCTGCGCGGGATCGGATCCGGTGGCGACTCTGGCGCTGCGGCGCGGCCCAGTTGGCTGAGCGACGAATTCCTGTCGGGCGGCGCTGGCGCTCTGGTCCATGGCTACGGCAAGCCGCTTTCCGACTACGAGCGGGCGATCAAGCGCCTGCCCGCCGCAGACCTGAGCGCTTTCGGCGCTTCGCGAGAAGCGCCCGAGACGCTGCAGCGGTACCTGCAGTCGCTGCAGCTCGGCATCGGCGATCCGCGCCTTCCGCTGCTGACCGACGGCAGCCGCATCTTCCGTGCCGTCGTGCCGCGCGATGACGCGCAGCTGCGGCGGATCCACCGGTTTCTCCAGGCCGCCGCGCCACTGCAGTTGCTGTACTCGGCAAACCTGGCCCTGGCCGTACCAGCTCCGGGCGGCTCCAATCTGCCCATCGTGCTGCGGCGTGGGACCGATCGCTTGTGGTACGTGGACGAACCGAAGGCCTGGACGTACTTCCACCGGTTCGAAAACAGCGTCGACTTCCGCGTGAAGTACGCCGACAACCCTTTCCTGGAGCCGCTGCGGAAGAGGGCCCCGCCCAGCATCTACACCCCCATCTACGGGCGTCACGTCGCGACGCCCGAGCCGCCGGCCTACCCTTTTGACCTGGCGCGGCGGGTCGAGGAACTTCAGGCTCAGGCGGCCGATCGCCCTCGGGATCCGGTGATCAGGGCCGCTCTCGGCGACCTGTACCTGTTCGAGATGAACTGGATCAGCAAGGCGATCGAGTGGTACGAGCAGGCCAAGGCGCTCACACCCGACGAGCCGGCCTACCGCTGGAGGCTGATGGACCTGTACCTGAACGACTCCAGGGCCGATAAATGCCTCGCCGAGTTGAAGTTCCTCGCGGACCAGTCGCCCAAGGACATCGCGACGCGCGACTGGTACGCCGCCTACAAAAAGGCGTATGACTCGGTCCTTTAGATCCCGCCGTCCTCGTTTGTCAGTCGTCGCTGGCCATGTGTAATTCGCCACCGTTCGTTGCTGTTGTAACTATGGACAACACCCGATGGTTGTTCAAGCGATTCTGCTGATCGCGACCGGCTGCATGGTGGTTCTGCTGCTGCTCGTGTTTTTCGAGCCCGGCCTGCCCTATCGCCTGGTGGGCGGCGTGGATCGTTTGGGGGAAGACGGGTTTCTGCGCCTGGCCGAACTGCTCGTCGCTTCGGAAGTGCGGAGCGCCCGCAGCGTGCGCGTTCTGACCAACGGTACCGCGTTCTACGAAGCCGAGTTGCAGGCGATCGCCGCCGCGCGCACGAGCGTGCACATCGAGTCATTTATCTTTCACCCGAGCGCGATCGGCAATCGCTTCCTTTCCGTCCTGGCCGACTGCGCCAAGCGCGGGGTCAGTGTGCGCGTCGTTGTCGATGCCATCGGCAGCTTCCCCACGCCTAACTCGTACTTCGATGAGTTGCGCCAGGCTGGCGGGCAGGTCGCGTGGTATCAGCCGATACGCTGGTACACGCTGAAGCGGCTTAACAACCGCAGTCACCGAAACATCATCGTGGTCGACGGCGAGGTCGCCTTTATCGGCGGCGCCGGCATCAGCCGGCACTGGAGCGAGCCCTACCTTGGCAGTCCACCGTGGCGCGATACCGTGGTACGCGTCAGCGGTTCGGTCGTGGTTGGCCTGCAAGCGACTTTCCTCGAAAACTGGCTCGAAGCAAGTGGCGAGATGCTGGCCAGTAAAGATGCCTTTCACACTGAATGCGCCGAGCCGTCCACCCTGGCAGCCATCGTCGTGACTGGCACGCCCTCTCCGGCGCGCGCATCGCGCGCGCGCGTCCTGTTTCAATTGCTGCTGGCAACCGCGGCCGAGAGCATCGAGATCAACTCACCCTACTTCCTTCCCGACCGAAGCGCGCGGCGCGAGCTCATTGCCGCCGCCGCGCGCAACGTGCGGGTCCGCGTGATCGTGCCGGACAGGCATAACAATCATTGGATAGCGCGATTAGCCAGTCGGCGCCAGTACGGCGACCTGCTCCGTGGCGGCGTGGAAATCTTCGAGTATCAGCCCGGCATGATCCATGCCAAGATCATGATCGTCGATCGGTGCTGCGCGGTGGTCGGATCGACAAACTTCGACAGCCGGTCCTTCGAGATCAACGACGAGGTAAATCTGGCGATGTTCGACCGATCCCTCGCCGCTCGTTTTGCCGACGACTTCGAGTCCGACCTCGGACTCAGTCGTCAGGTGACGCTCGATGACTGGAAGCGCCGGTCGCGACTGGAACGGTTGATCGCCGCCGTCTGCATCGTACTCGAGCGCCAGGAGTAACGAGCGAAGATGGAATGGCCCCGGTGGCCGCTGCTCCTCGGCTTCGTCAGCCTTGCCGCGATTGGCTTCGTCGCGGCAGCGCTGCTGGCCGGTCCCGAGCTTGTCGACCTGCCCTCGGTCAAATCCGGACTTGAGCACAAGCTCTCGCAGGCCGCAAAGGGGCATATTGCCTGGGATGGGCTGCGAATCCGGCTGCTGCCGATCCCGCGCGTCGAAATGCGCGGCGTGACAATCGACATTCCGGATCTGGCCCACGCGTCGATCGAGCAGGCGCAAGCCCGGTTGCGCCTGCGTCCGCTGCTGAGGGGACAGATCGAGTTCGCATCGATTGCCATCGTGCGACCGAGCATTCGGGTCGACATTCCGTCGTCCGCTCCGGCGCAAGACGAAACTGCCTTTGATCCCGTGGCGGCTTATCGCAGCCTGATCGGGCCACTCGCACAGGCGCTTCAAAACGCCGCGCCGGGCGCGATCTTCGAGATTTCTGACGCCGACGTGGTTTTGCGGGGAACTCCCGCGCCCGAGCTCCGGCTTCGCGGCCTGGCGCTGCGCGTCGGGAGCGATTCGACCGGCTTTCACGTGGAAGGAAGCGCTGCCGGCAACCTGTGGGACCGCTTGAAGCTGGCGGGTCGAGTCGAATTTGCCGATCTGTCTGGAAACTTCGACCTCGATCTGACCGGTTTGAACGCGCAAGCCTGGCTGGACGACTGGTTTTCGGGGGGGTGGCTGCGCATGGACATCCCGCGTGCGGACCTGAAGCTGCGAGTTGTCACCGATGCCCGGAGCGAGCTGCGATGCGACCTCGGTATCGATGCCGCGTCCTTGCGGATCGCGCACGCAGAGCACGGGATGCCGGTGTCCAGAAGCCACCTGAAAGCCACGGCAGCGCTGCGTCCTCAGGAAATCGAGGTCGCGCTGAGCCAATTGCAGATCGGTTCGCTGATCCCGGCCGGCCGCGGTACCTTGCACATGACCAGCGATGGGGAAAAGCCTCGGCTCGAGGTCGACCTTCCGACGCTCGATGTCGGCGCCGTGCGCGACTTTGTGATGGCTCTCGTGGCCCCCGACAGTCCCTCGGTTCGCCGCCATGCGGCGCGCGCCCTGGGCGGTGCCATCACGCACCTGAAGATGCGCAGCGAAGGTGACACCTGGCACGCCCTAATCCGCATCGATCACCTTGACGGCAGTACGATGCTCGAGCACGCGTCCTTGCTGCTGCCCGTCATCGAGCAGGAGGCGAGGGACCTTCGCGGACGGGTTACGCTGACCCATGCGAATATTGAGCTTGCGGCTGTGAGCGCTCAACTGGGTCCGAGCAGGTTGAGCGATGCGGGGTTGCGCTACTCGATGCGCGATGGCGCTGTTTCCGCGAGCATCGGCTTCGAGCTCGACCTGCCTCAGGCTTTGACGACCGCTCGCCATGTCCTGCGGCAAAACCAGATGAGCGGATTGGACGACATCGAATCCGCTGCGGGGCGGCTGCAGGGCCGCGCGGACTTCGCATCGGCGGATCAGGATTGGAATGCGAGCGTCGATGTCACACGGTCGGACGCCCGGTTCCGGGTGCGGTCCGTGCCCTGGCCCGTGTCGCTCGAGGCGGTTCGAACTTCCATCTCCTCCGGGCAAGTAAGTATCAGCGGTCTCCACGTCATGGTGGGCAGCTCGACGTTCTCCGACATCGGTGCATCGCTCGCGCTGCGACCCGAGCCGCGACTCACCGGCGGATCCGGCCGAGCGACGCTTGTGCTCGACGAGATCTACCCCTGGCTGCGCTCACAAAGCGCAGGCCCGAAACTGCTCGGCGATATCGACTCGGTCTCCGGAAGCGTGCAGATCAATCTGAACAGGGTGTCCGGGTCGCTCGCTCAACCTTCTGCACTGGCCTTTGACGCCATCGTGCAACCCAGTCAGCTCAGCGTGGCGATCAAAGGGCTGCCAGGTCCGCTCGCGATTGCGGGCGGCGTCGTGCACGTCGATCCGGATGCGCTGAGGCTCGATGGCGTGCATGTGGCCATGCTCGACGCGCGAGGGCTCGTTTCCGGCGAGATGGTCGATTATCGGGGCACGGGCACGCAGATGCGAGCCAACATTGCAGACGCCGTCGTGGGGCAGCAGTGTGCACACTGGATCTGGCAACGCACTGGAGCGCCGGCGCAGTTCGAACCGAGGGCCCCGTTGCGCTTTGCGGTCGAGCGGGCCAGTTGGGGCGCGAACCGTGCGGTGGATGCTGTGGGGAGCGTGACGTTCGAGTCGGGTCCCGAACTGACTGTGGACCTGAGCTGGCAACCGGATACGCTGGACGTCCGGCGCCTGGTCATTCGCGATCGAAACAACGAGGCCACTTTCAGCCTGCGCGCCCGGGCTGATCTGCTCGAGGCGAAATTCTCCGGCTCGATTGCCGCTCAGAGCATCGCCGCCATGTTCAAGGGCGCCGGCGAATTCCAAGGTCAGGCAACGGGCGATCTGCGCTTGACGCTCGATCTCGAACGCCGGGGGCGCACCTCCGCGCAGGGTTGGATCACAGCGCAGGCGCTGGACCTGGACGAGTTGCTGCCGGCAGCGCTCAGGGCGCAGGCGCGCATCGATCGGCTCGATTTGTCGGCCGACGGTTCGAGCCTGCAAATACACGAAGCCGCGGTGAGTTGGGCGCAGCAGGTTGCGACGATCAGCGGTCGGGTTGCCCGCGAGGGTAAAGGCGTCTTCGTCGATGTCGAGCTCGATTCGCCTGGAATCCAGGTCGATGCGCTGCTGCACCGTGGGGGCGCAACGGCCGAGCTGAAGGCGGTCAGCGCTGAGGCGAAGTCCGCTGACACGGATCGCGCAGCGTTCTTCTCGTGGATGCACGCGCTGTCCGTCACCGGGCGGGTCAGGTTGCATTCGAATTTTGTCGAGTTCGAGCGCTATCGCCTGGCGCCGATGACAGCCACCATCGCGCTCGCAGACGGTCAGGCCGAGCTGCGCTTGCAGGACACGCAGCTGTGTGGCCTGTCAATTCCAATGACCGTGCAGATCACGCCGCAGGGGCTGACGGCATCCGCGCAGATCCTTGCCCATCAGCAGCAGCTGGAGCAGGTCGCTCGCTGCCTGACCGATCAGCGCCTGCTGCTGACGGGAGAGTTCGACGCGAGCGCGAACCTGACGGCGAAAGGCAGTCCGGACGTGCTCCTGACGAACCTGGAGGGAACCGTGCATCTCGAATCCCGCAACGGTGTCGTCAGGAAATTCGCCCTGGTCGGCAACATACTGACGATGACGGATGTTGCCACTGCGTTCAACCGCAGCCGGTTGGACCTGCTCGCCGATGGGTTCCCGTACCGCACGCTGGATATCGATGGGCACTTCACCCGAGGCCGCTTCATCGTCGAGGATTTCACGTTCGACAGCAGCGCATTTGGTCTGGCCGCCACAGGCTCGGTCGGGCTGGCGCAACGCGACACGCAGCTCACCGTGCTGGTCGCGCCCTTCGGTGGCTTTACCAACCTGGTTCGCAAGGTGCCGATCTTCGGCGCTCTGGTGGGCAGAACGCTGACCAGCGTGCCCGTCGCCGTTCGAGGCGACATCCGCGATCCGACCGTGGTGCCGTTCGACCCGCGTGCGATCGCCTCCGACCTGACCGCGCTGTTTTCGCGGGCGCTCAAGATTCCCGAACGGATGTTGGCGCCATCCGGGTCGAACCCCCCTTCTGCGGCGCCGTCCAGCGGACCCTGAGGTCAAAGTGCCGTGCCGGGTTATCCTTTCCGAGCGACGGCTTCATCCTTGGCTCGCTTCGATTTGACGAGATCGGCTGCCGACGCTCCTTCGAGCGACAGTCCGTACCCCACTTCTCACTCGGCCAGTTCCCGCGCCCGGCGGAGAGCCGACCGCGTGGTGATCGGAATTATCCCGACTTCTTCCTTGGCGTTGCCGCGCCGGCGCAGGCCTTGCCGCAGCTATTCGCACGAAATCAAAAGGCGCGCACGCTTTGAAAAGACCCTGGTGACAAGTTGCGGCAGGTTACAGCGACAGGACCCTGCGCGCATGGCCGTCCCAACTCATTCCGATTTTGCTTGGCAGTGCCACTGCTGGCTGCCATGGCCATGCTTGCGCCTACGCGCGCGTCGGCGGATGAAATGCGCTCGGACCCAGAGCCTGCGATATCGATCAGGCAGAGCCGCGACCGTGAGGAGAGGAACGGACCGATGAATGCAAGCGACTACACTAAAATGGGCGTCAATAAATCAGTGCTCGTTGATGAACTAGAACGGAAATCGGAAAACCTGCAGTCCCGCCGCACTTTCCTGACCGCGTCCGGCTTGCTGGCGGCCACGGGAGCGGTCGCAACTGGCGCGCTGTCGAAAGCCGTTTCCGCCGCCACCAAGGAGACGGCCGGCCAGCCCTTGCCGCTGCCAGCCGATTTCGCCACCGCAGCGCAGACGCCGCCCGAAGTGCCGAAGCTGCCGATGACCGGCGCGACGCTGTTCGCGAGGGCTTGCAAGGCCGAAGGCCTGGCTGCCCTGTTCTGCTGTCCGGGTAACTATACGGTCACCCATGCCATGGCCAAGATCGGTATCCCGGTCTACACCGGCCGCGACGAGCGCTCGATGAGCCACGCCGCTGACGCCTTCACCCGCGCCACGGGCGAAGTCTCGGCCACCTCCGGCACCGAAGGTCCGGGCTTCACGAACCTCATCTCCGGCCTGGCCAACGCCAAGGCCGCGCGCACGCCGGTCCTGTTCATTGCCAGCAACAAGAGCGTGCGCGAAGAAGACGCCGAGGTGGCGATCCAGCTGATGGAACAGGAAAGCGTGACTTCGCACATGGTCAAATGGCAAAAACGCCTTGTCAATGCGCACCGCAACCATGAATACGCTGCCTACGCTTTCCGCCAGTTGAAGACCGGTGTGCCAAGCCCAGTTCATCTGAACTTCACTGCGGAAGCGGGAGACGAAAAACTGAAAAAGCCGGGCGACATCGCCTACAACTTCGACAAGTGCCTGTACCGAACCGAGGCCAAGCCGAATCCGTCGCCGGCGCACGTGGTCAAGTCGATCGCCCTGCTGCGGCAAGCCGCTCGTCCGATCATTGTTTCCAGCACCGGAGTCTTTTACAGCAAGGCCTGGGACGCTCTACGCCAGTTCGCCGAAAAGACTCAAATTCCCGTGGTGGAATCGGGCGCGATGCGCGGGCAATTTCCCGACGACCATCCGCTGTCGGCAACCTGTTCGCCGGACGCGCTGGCCAGTGCCGACGTGGTGATGCTGATCGGCCAGTACTGCATGCCGAGCATCGGCGAATACGCCTTCGGTCCGGACGCGCGCTACATCCGCATCGACCCGGCCGCGGAAGACATCGGCCGCAACCTGCCGATAGAGGTCGGCATTGTCAGCGATGAAAAGGCTGCGCTGGAGGTCCTGGTGCAGGATGCGCCGGCCATGCGCCACGACGCCTGGATCGCTGAAATCATGGCAGCGCGGAAGAAATTCGAAGATGAAAACGACGCGATGTACCAGCAGGTGCTTGCCTACAAGGATGCGGTGCACCCAGGCGTAATCGCCAAGGAGCTGGCCGAGTTCCTGTATCGCGGCAATATTCCGAAGGAGCAGACGCTGATCGGGTCCGGTGGTTTCGGCGTCGCCCGCTACACGCGCCGCTGGCTGCGCGCCTACCGCCCTGCACAAATTGTGAACGGCCAGTACCAGTTCGGCACCGTCGGCGCCGACGTCGGTTATGCCGTCGGCGCAGGGATCGCGGTCAAGGAAGGCCATGGCGTGCAGGCGGCGTACAAGGGTCACCCGACTATCACCATCATGGGTGACGCCGCCTTCGGTTACTCCGGCATGGAGACCGAAACCCTGGCCAAGCTGCGCATCCCGGCCATCATCATCGTTTACAACAACAATGCCTGGGGCACCTGGTATCTGCAGGCCGACGAGCCGCGCGTTGTGCCGATGCACCTGTTCCAGGAGAACATCCGCTACGACAAAATGGCCGAGGCCCTGGGAGCTAACGGCATCTACGTGACCAAGCCGGAAGAGTTCACGCCGGCGCTGAAAAAAGCGTACAAGACCGCAGTTGAAACCAGCATGCCGACGGTGATCAACGTCCAGGGAAAGAAGGAATACTGGCAGCGTGAGAAGTTCCCTCCGGGCTTCCTCGGTAAAGTCGAGCCGGGCGTCACCTCGTATTACCACTAGCGGGGGAGGAGCATGGACAAGCAATCCTCAGCAGCGGCGCAAAGTGCCCGACCGCATGCCGCGCGACACCTCTGCCTCGACCAGAACAGCGCCGCCGCCGACGGACTGGATGCGGTCGACGCTGTGCTGAACGACTACGCCACCCGCAGCGTATTTCAGGACTATCGCATGAAGCGGCGAAAGAACGGCACTGGCGAGTACAACTTCGGCTGGCTTTACGGGCAACCGTTCACGCTGACCTGCGACCTGCGACACAAACGCCTGTTGCTGATCGACCTGCTGCCCGGCGTCCAGCGCGACTCGCGGATGCACAAGCAGATCAAAGCCTTCCTGAAGGGACGCGCCGGGGCAGGTGTACCCGAGCATCGCCGCGTCGATCCGAAAAGGATGACGGTGCTGGCGCGCGCGCGCGAAGGTCTGGTGTCGCTGGAGCTGACGCTGGCGCAAGCCGATTGCGAGGCCTATGCCCTTGGCGCCAGGAAAATCATCAACCTGGCCCACGAACTATTTCTCTACATGAACGAGTACTGGGCCGACTATATGTGGCAAACCTTCCGTTTAGGAATGGAATAGCGAAATGTTCAAACAATCATCCAAGTTCAAATGCGCCGCCATGCTGCTCGCAGTGGCGTTGGGTCTCAACAGTCAAAGCGTCGCCAGCGCGGAGCAAGCCGCCGCGCCTGGCGCTGAGGCCGGCGATCCGTCGCCCTTCCCGCCGGGTCCGAACGTGATGCTGGTCAAGCGGACCTGCTCGCAATGTCACGCGCCGAACGTGATCGTCACTCAGACCTTCGATGAAGACTCGGCGCGCAAGATCTATCAGAAAATGTTAGGCGAAAGCCCGGATACGGAACGCGGCAAGAAGATTGTCCAGTACCTGTCGACAGTTCTGGGCGACAGGTCGGATAAACAGCCAACACCTTCGTCATCCGCTGCCGCGGACCTCGCTGGTGAACCCGTTCACTCCCCCAGCGGCTGCGACTCTCACTGATCCTCTACCAGAGGTAGCGGCAGATTCAGAATCGCTGGGTGGCGGAGACGGGCGAGTCAATAGTCCGCACCAGTGCTCGATCTCCAGGGCACTCGCGTCCCATACCGCGGGGCAGCGCGTCGAGCCCTAAGGATCATTATAAGACACTGATTTAAAACGATTTTCTGTCACACTCCGGTCCAGCCCGCGCCAGTACCAACGAATGGGCCCGGACTGCCAATCCTTCGGATCTCACCAACGAAATCCAGCCCGAGGAGGTGCTTGCCCTCCTTTATGAGTATTCTCGGCGTCACGAGAATCGCCGGGTGCCCCCCGATATAGCCTTTGCATAACTCCTTTTGGGGTTTCTGCGCGCTCGGAACTGGCGCCATAGTGAAACCTACCATGCGAACCACGGCCGGGAAGCATGAAAAGAATTAGCCGACAGGACACCTCCTTTGCGAATTCTGTATCTTGAAGACGATGTCACGGACGCAGAGCTCGTTCAGGAAAGGCTCAACAGCGACGGTATTGTCTGCCAGATAACGCGTGTTGAAACCCGGGCAGCTTTCGCCGCGTCACTCCGGGAGGGGGGCATTGACCTCATTCTCGCCGACTATTCGCTCCCTTCGTTCGACGGCCTCTCCGCGTTAAAGGTTGCCCAGAAAGAATGGCCACATGTGCCATTCATCTTTCTGTCCGGCACTTTAGGGGAAGAATTGGCGGTCGAAGCGCTCAAGAGCGGCGCAACAGACTATGTTTCCAAGACGCTGCTATCCAGGCTTGCACCCTCCGTGCAACGGGCGTTACGAGAAGCCCGGGAAAGAGCGGAACTTAGCCGCGCTGAGCAGGCCTTACGGCGCAGTGAAAGTTACCTAGCCGAAGGACAGCGGCTGAGTCATACGGGCAGCTTCGGGTGGAATGTGTTGAGTGGAGAAATTTACTGGTCACGGGAGACCTTTCGGATATTTGAATGCGAACCGTCATCCAGGATCACGATCGAGCGAATCCTCGAGCGCACTCACCCTGAGGATAGATCGGCTCTTCAGCGTTTGATCGAGCGTGTTGCCCGTGAGAGAAAGGCTTTCGATTTGGAGCATCGATTACTGATGCCGGATGGTTCGATCAAGTATCTTCGGGTTGTTGCTCATCCTTCAACGGACGAGTTCGGGACTTTGGAGTTCGTGGGTGTGGTTACGGACGTCACGGAACGCAAACGAGCTGAGGAGATCCGTGTCGCCGAGCGCACGCGAATCGCGAGGGAGCTGCACGACACCCTGTTGCAAAGCTTTCACGGGTTGATGCTTCTATTTCGAGTGGCTTACGAGCATCTTCCTTCCCGTCCTCTCGAGGCGAAACAGGCGCTCGATCGAGCCCTTGAGTGCGCGGAGGGAGCACTCGTGGAGGGTCGGGATGCGGTTCAGGACCTGCGCTTGTCCACGGCTGTTGGCCTTGCGCAAGCGTTGACTACCTTCGGTGAGGAGCTCGCGGCTCTGGATACCGATGCCCGAATGGCCCGTGCGCCGACTTTTCGCGTGTTGACGGAGGGCACCCCGCAGCAACTGCATCCGATGGTTCGCGAGGAGATCTGCCGGATAGCGTTAGAGGCGCTGCGCAATGCGTTCCGCCATGCACAGGCACGTCAGATTGAAGTGGAAATCATCTACAGCGATCTGCTGCTGCAGGTCCGAATCCGGGACGATGGAAAGGGAATTGACCCGGCAATTCTGAGTCGCAGCGGGAGTGCCGGACACTGGGGCTTAGTCGGTATGCGCGAGCGCGCCATTAAGATCGACGCCAAGCTGGATATCCGGAGTCAACGAGGAGCGGGCACCGAAGTCGAGCTGAGTCTACCAAGCTCTGTCAGCGAGCCGCCTTGACGGATCTCCTGCCTTATGGAAGCCAACACACCCGCTCGCATTTCAGCGGCTGCTCCAGCGCAGTGAGGCAACTATGGCAGCGTCGGATTTGTATTTGCAGAAGGCGCGGCCGGTCATACTGAGGTACGGTCTTGCGGTCTTTTCCGTCTGCTTAGCGCTCGGCGGGGCCCTTCTCATCGAGCGCTTCCACCTCCGCAACATGACGCTGTTCCTGTGTGCCATCGCCACAGCCGCCTGGTATGGGGGCGCTGGGGCGGCTTTGCTGGCACTTCTACTCTCATGCATAAGCTTCGCCTACTTCTTCATAGAACCCCGTTCCGCTCTCCCTTACTTCATTCTGTTTGTCTTGTTCACGGCGCTGATCACCGGGTTTAGTACCGTTCGACGCCGCATCCAGGGCGAGCTTTTGCAATCCCGAGTTGAGCTTGAGGCTCTTAATAAGGAACTGGAGGCGTTTGCTTATTCCGTATCCCATGATCTGCGCGCCCCCGTTCGGCACATGGTGGCGTTCACGGAACTGCTGCAACGAAGCAGTGCTTCACTTCTAGATGACAAGAGCCGACGATACGTACTGATGATCCTGGAGTCGGCGAAACGGATGGGCAACCTGATCGACGACCTCCTGGCATTCTCTAAGATAAGTCGCGCCGAGACGCAAAAGACGCTGGTGAACCTGGATCAGCTCGTAAAGGAAGCCGTCAGCGAGGTGCAGCTGGAGACGAGCGGCCGCGATATTGTCTGGAGAATCGATCCACTTCCGGTTTGTTATGGAGACCGTTCCATGCTGCGGCTTGCACTCGTGAATCTGATTTCGAACGCCGTAAAGTTCACAGGTACACGCGTGCAGGCCGTGATCGAAATAGGATTCACAGACCAAAAACAGGGGCAGGTGGTGTTCTTCGTCCGAGACAATGGGGTCGGATTCGATATGAAATATCTAAATAAACTGTTCGGGGTATTCCAACGTCTCCACCCTCGTGAGGAATTTGAAGGCACCGGCATCGGGTTGGCAACCGTGCAGCGCATTGTCCACCGACATGGGGGCACGGTCTGGGCTGAGGGTGAGGTGGATAAGGGCGCCAGCTTTTATTTCTCGCTTTCGAAATCGCAGGGGGACTAGCTTATGGAACGCATCCTGATGGTGGAAGACGATGCGAAAGACGTGGAGCTTACCCTAGCCGCCCTGGATGAGTACAACCTTGCCAATGAGGTTGTCGTAACTCGTGATGGCGAGAAGGCTCTGGATTATCTTTATTGTCGCGGTAATTTTACTGGACGCCCGAAGGGCAATCCCGCTCTGCTGCTACTCGACCTGAAATTACCCAAAGTTGATGGATTCGAAGTGTTGAGGCAAATTAGGTCCGACGACCAATTGAGAATGATTCCTGTGGTGGTGCTCACCTCCTCACACGAGGAAAGGGACATGGTGGCAAGCTACAAGCTTGGAGTCAACGCCTATGTGGTCAAGCCAGTTGACTTTCACGAGTTTGTTAATGCGATCCGGCAACTGGGCATGTTTTGGGCAGTCATTAATGAGCCGCCGCCGGGAAGCGTGAAAAAGTGACGCTGAGGCCCCCCACGCCGTCACCGGAGCCGTTCGTGCAGTCATGGAACGGGGCTCGCATAGAGAGGCAGTCGGTTGCGTCCTAGGCGGGGTTTACGGTGCGCAGGAACTTCACGAGCTGGTCACTGACCTCGGCAGAGGCTTCGTGTTGTACCCAGTGGCCCACATTATCGATTTCGAGATTTCCCACGAGACCGGGAAGGCCGGCGCGGAGTTTTTCGACGGGTGGATAGAGCACCCCCAAGCCATCCGCCTTCCCCGCAATGAAAAAGGAAGGTTGGGTGATCTTGGCGCCTTTCCAAGCGGCAGACAGATAGAAATAGGCTTCGGCGGCGCGGTAGTAATTCAGACCACCGTGAAAGCCGGTACGCTGGAATTCAGTGACGTTATGAGCGACGTAATCTGGTTCGACCCATGAGGGCAACGGCCCGGGAGCCGGACGATAAAGGCTTCGTGCAGGATCCATAGGGCTCCACCGCTTGTCGGCTGGAGCAGAAGCCGATGCCCAATACAGAACCCCTGGAATGGTGACTGCGGCGTCAGCCCAGATTTGATCGGCGTCCGGTCGGATCTGTTCGAACATGTAGAAATCGTTTTCATGGCCGGACTTCCGCATGCGCTCGAAGACGCTGAGATCCCCTCGCGGAACGTAAGGCACGCTCAGGCAGAACACCGCTGTAAATCGATCAGGACGCATCAGCGCAACGTTCCACGCATGAGCCGCACCCCAGTCATGGCCCACGAGAACGGCGCTGGAAATACCAAGCGCATCGAGCAGACCAACTAGGTCACCGGCCGTGTAGAGCGGCGTGTACAAGGTTGCGTCCGCCGGAGCTGAGCTGCGTCCATAGCCGCGCATATCTGGAGCAATTGCTCGATATCCGGCTGACGCGATGGCTGCCATCTGTCGGCGCCAGGTATAGGAAGTATCCGGAAATCCATGGCAGAAAAGAACAACTGGCCCGTCCCCTTGCTCCGTTACGTGCAAGGAGATGCCATTGGTAGCGATGTCGTACTCCTTGAGAAGGGGGCCGTCGACGCCTCTAAGACCTTCCGCTCGAGGCATTCGACCCAGCAGCAGACTGGCACCAACGGCTGTCCCACCCGCGGCGAAAGTGCGGCGAGAAATAGCTGGCATAGGAAACACATACTTCGTGTTCTTCGGCATGTGTCTACGTCCTCCGAGGCTCGATTTGCGGTCACGCTGAGAGAAAACCGGGCGTGTACCTAGCGATGTAAGTGGTCTTTCGCGCGATCCAGGATTTCCGATGACAGATCGGGGTCCGCCACGATACGAGCCAACGTCATGGCGCCGATCATCGTGGAGAGGACGAGGATGGCGGCGCTGCGCGCTTGCTCTCGGTCGGGCGCATCGCCGGCGAGCGTGACAAAG
>Ga0307478_10001970_pt1 | contig 16944 bp, 14 predicted proteins | sample atmos_gasesECM4C_2_FD_203713 | JGI IMG/M metagenome (GOLD analysis project Ga0307478, IMG submission 203713) | Hardwood forest soil microbial communities from Morgan-Monroe State Forest, Indiana, United States - atmos_gasesECM4C_05 | ecosystem: Environmental > Terrestrial > Soil > Temperate...
ACTCCACATGTCCCGCCTGCCACGCCCCCTTCAACCCCGCCTGCCGCAACCACTACCATTTCTATTTTGCGTTCTCTCCCCCAGCTCCCTGACTGACAACCCTCCCGCCAGTATGATGTTCGCGCATGAAGAATCCGGCTTTGCACTAAACGCAGGCAAGCGGCAGGCATGGCCGTCAGCCACGCCTGCCGCTTCTCTGGGATGACCCAAATCTTTGCTGGCTGGGCCCCTTCTACAACGAATTCAAGAACGCAAACAGCGCCTGCTTCTCATTCGGGCTCAGTTCGCGGAAGCGCTTCCTCTCGTGTTCGGCCTCGCCTCCGTGACGTTCGATCGCGCTTTCTAGCGTCAAGGACGCGAGATCATGCATGTGCCGGGGGTGCATGCGGAGTCCCCATAGCGGCACAGTTCGCAATTTGTTGGCCGTATCTTCCGGCGGATTCTGAACGATGCCGTCGCCCGTTTCGATGTCGTGGAGCAGGAAGTCGCTGTAAGGATGAATAATCTTGTTCCCTAAAGCTTCTGGCACGGTGAATGCTCCGCCGTCGATGACAGTTCCTGCCGGCGCGGTGACGATCGTGCTGACATGGCAGGTGGCGCACCCGATCTTCTCGAACAAGTTTTGGCCTTGTTGGGCGGCCGCGGTTGCAGAGAGAACCGCGTCGCGCGGAGGAGCCTTCGTCCCACGAATGAACTGCGCAAAATGGTCGATGTCCGCCAGGCCGAGATTGTCCGGAGTGTCCTCCGGATCCTTGGTGATTTTCCCGAAGGTTGTCACATCGTTCGGGCGCAGGCGGTTTGTGACTCCCATTTCATTCAGATAGGCGTCGCCGATGAACGACAGCAAGCTGCTGTGCTGATCCTTCCAGCCAAAGCGGCCGATACGCGATTGTCCTGGCGATTCCAGCACGGGAACTTCCACGGCTTCGCCATGAATTCGTCCATCGCTGACCTCGATCTGGTGCTGAGCGATAGCCTGCAGCGTGCTGTCGTCGATGGCCTCGACAAATCCATCCCCCAGAGTGTTGAGCGCGGCGCGCAAGGCTCGAATGTTTTCTGCATCGGGAATGTGCTCCTGCGCTTGCGGGTTCAGAGCGCGGTCGTTGATGATGGAGCGGTTAGCGATCGTGTTTGCGCCGTCATTTATCGGCACCGTCGCGGCGACGAAATTGCCGTTGGCATCATTATGTCCGGCGCGAATCTCCGTGAACTGGCTCGATCCGCCGCTGACGGGATTCTGATGACAATCCGCGCAGGCTCTGGCATTGAATACTGGGCCCAGCCCGGTGCTGGCGTCGTGGTCCTGCTCGAAACGGGTTTGGTCCAGCGCGTAGCTATCGCCCGCCGGCTGTTTAATGCCGTTACTTATGCTTTGCGATCCGGGATTTTGCGCCAGTGTGGGCGTGTCAAAGCCGGTAGGCGCCTCGGTTGGACCCTGCTGCGCCACTCCGGCAAGACCCACAGCCGTTACACCCGCCACCAAGACGGCAACAGAAAGCCATTTATGCGTCATTAGATACACCACCTCCAAGACAGGATTAAGCTTTCTCCTCAATCCACGTCCCGGAGACAGAGGCGGAAAGGCTCTTACAAAATGCTAGGACCACGCGGGCCAGTCCGTTATTCCGCGATGAAATATTAAAAGTATGTGAAGGCGACGAGCGAAATTAACTCCCATGCAAGGAGCTAGCGCATGGCTAGATCTTTTCGGTCATCTGTCCTCGTCGGAATCGTCCCTTTTCTCAACAGGTGTGAAAAAGTTTTCGACCACGAAATCCGCTACCTCGCGGCCCAGCCGTTGGGCGGTAGTGAGGTCAGAACGGAAATGCACGCCGGCGAAAATCCGGCTTAACGTCGCTTCTTCAGCTGCAGCGGAAAAGTTAGTGAAGGACCGCTCCACTCCCGGCAAAACTTCAGAAGTAACGCTGAAGTCGAAATGTTTTCCTATTAAGAAAGAAATCAGCACGGAAGCCCCGCTAGCGCTGATAACCGCGTGTGCGCCCGGATAGGCGGGATCCGGTGTTGTGTTGCCCACCTCCGGAAGCCAATTCGGGTCAGGAAGCGTTTTGGGGTTGCCGTCCGTGGCAGCCTCGCGGATAGCCGTTACCGGTCGCCAGAAATTATATGTATATTTAGCGTCGTAGAACGCGATGACGTCGTCTGCAAACGTCACGTTTAGCACCGCGAAGAGACGCGCGTTCTCTGCCGTCGTCAGATTGTGCGCCAACGCTGCTGTCTGGGCGATCTCGTTCCAGTAGTTCTGAATGGCTCCATTCCAAAAACGGCCTGTCAGCGCCTGGTCTGCGGTTGCCGTGGTGCTTCCGGCGATTCCCAGGGATTTCACTTCATTGAAAACATCGCTGTAGGTATCGCTGGTCAGCGCGGGAGGAGGCCCGGGACGAAACTGATTCGCGCGCTCCAGCGCAAAAGGAGTGACCTGCGACCAGTTCGTGAACTGCGGCTGCTTCGGGAAGTTCGGCGGCGTCGACTGGTAATCCCCCGCGGCATTTCCAAAAACGAAAGGAATTGGCGCATTAGCCGATCCGTCGTTGCTTCGCAGAGCCAAAATGCGGTCCGCGACAGTTTGGCCGATGCTGACTCCTTCCGCCTTGTCCGCTCCGTCTGGAATTTGTGCCAACAACTGCTGCAGTTGCGCATCCAGCGTCGCCTGAAAACTCGGATATAGCGCTACCAGAACTTCGTGTGCCGCCGCATCGGCCGCTGCGTCCAGCGAAGCAAAACGCGATACTCCCGTAAGGCGAACCAAATAAGGTTTATGGGACCTGTCAATGGCGTTCACCGCGTCATAGATCGCCGCGTGCATGATGGCGAAGCTGCGCGTGGGGTGGATAGTTGCCGGTTGCGCATTAGGCGTGCGCACAATCACCAGCAGCGTTCTATTCCACTGCACAACTGGATTCGCTGCTTGAGCGGTGGAGTCTATTGGACCCTGATGCTCATCCTTAGCCGAAGCACCGTAGCAGCTGCCGGAACGCAACGAGAGAGCCGCGCCAAGCAGCGCGACCGCAATGAAAATCCTGGACATTGGCGGTTTCCCCCTTTTCCTGTGTTTGCGCCCTTTTTTCCCGTTTTTGCGAACGTGCGGCGCGTAACGTGAGCCAAAATATCGGCCCTCACGCCCTTTTGCTCTCATCTAGACCGCCAATTACAATGAAAAATTCCAAAGGGCGAGTGGCTGCCCCTTAACGCGCCAAGATAATTTTGTTTCCGAAGGGTGGCCTACCCTTTGCGGTTTTAACAGAGAATTCCGGCTTTGCACTAAACGCAGAGAAGCAGCAGGCATGGCCGTTAACGACACCTGCCGCTATCTAGGACTCTCGAGTTTCAGCGCCGAAAAATTCGCGCACTTCTTGCTGGACCTGCCGGTGGGCCCGCCCAAAACAGCGGGAACCTTCGCAGAAGGTTTCGAATGGGGACTGCATCGTCGCGAAGCAGTTTGGTCCGCTCCTCATCCTTGCTTGCGGGACTATGGGGTTAGATGAGTTCGCGCACACACATACAAGTGTGCTGTATTGCACAGAAGTACTCTAAGCTCTAGGCAATAATCTCGCCCATTATGGAAGACGCAAACGGCTTGTTCTCTTCCTGGCTATTTCTCCCGGCGCAACATCAACCACTCTCTCCAGCAGGGGGATGCGCCATGGTTACCCCCGATTCCATTCTGGACTGGAATCATTACGTCGGTTTCAAAATAGTATTCGCCGAGCATTCCTGCTTTGAACCCGACAAAGAACTTGCTTGTTTCCACTATTCGCGCAGCAGTGTGATGGGTGTCACAGACTTGGAATTAGCCTTGCACTAGTTTTGCTAGACCCGAGGTCTAAGGCTGGGGGTGTACAAACGGAGGGGTGGTGATGGGTGTTCACAGGAAGAAGCCCGGAATAGCTATTCTCGTCGGTCAGGTGTTCTTTTTTGTGGCTGCCGTGGTCTCGTTTGGCGGACAGCCCCAAGAACAAACCTCCGCCAAAAAGGCGGATCAAAAGGGATATACGCGCCCGACGGATCCCTCTCTCTATGTAGGCTCCGAGACCTGCAAGACCTGCCACGCAGATATGCCATCCAAGGATTTCTTCCAACATTTTGAGGATTCCCCACACTTTGTGACCACGTTGGATACGAAGAAAGGCCCGGCGTGGCAGGGATGCGAGAGTTGCCACGGTCCGGGGAAGGCCCACGTCGACGGCGGAGGAGACAAGACCAAGATTTTCAAATTCGAGATGGCTTCCGCAAAGGAGATCAACGCGCGGTGCCTCGACTGCCATGCTGGCGGCACGCAGCACATGAATACCATCAACTCGGAGCATACGAAGAATGATGTGAGTTGCATCTCCTGCCATTCGCCCCACCACGCGAAGGAGTCGGAGTTCTTGCTCGTCAAGTCGCAGCCCGAGCTTTGCTACACCTGCCATCTCCAGCAAAAAGCGCAGTTCGACATGCCATTCCATCACCGGGTAAATGAAGGGCTGGTGCAGTGCAGCGATTGCCATAACGTGCACGGCACGGTGGGCCCCAAACAAGTGCGGACTTCCTCCACACAGGACGCGATCTGCTTCAAGTGCCACACGGACAAGCAGGGGCCGTTTGTTTTCGAGCACCAGGCCGTAAAGGTCGATGGATGCCAGTCGTGCCATTTGACGCACGGCGGGCCAAATCCGCACATGTTGAAACTGAGCAACGTCAACCTGCTCTGCCTGCAGTGCCACACGACGTCCAGCTTCAGTGGGGCGCCGGGAGCTCCTTCGTTTCACAACCAGGCGAGTTTTTTCCAGTCTTGCGTCTTGTGTCACTCGCAAATTCACGGCTCTAACTTCGATAAGACCTTCTTCAAATAGGAGCCGCGATGAGATCTATTTCAGCTAGCGAAAAGTCAGGCGGGTCCCGAACGAGCTTCCCCAACGGAAAGAGAGAAACACCATGAAAGGCCGCCTGCGGGTTCACGCGATTCTTGCCGCCATTTTTGTCATGGCACTTTTCCTTTCACCGGCTGCTCGGGCCCAAGATGACTCCGAACAATCCAAAGGAATCAATTCGGGCGGTTACAACATTCACCAGATCATCGAATTTGGCTATCGATCGAGCAACATCAACGGCAACATGAACACCTACAATACGTTCGAGAACCTCGGTTCCGGAGTCCGGCTCTTCGATTTCGAGGTCAAGATGCACGCGCTCGATCACGATGGACTCTTATTCGACAACCTGACGTTCAGCAACTTCGGATATGGCGGCGATCCAAACAACGTGTCGCGCATGCACGTCGAAAAGAATAAATGGTACGACTTTCGGCTGCTCTTCCGCCGGGACAAGAACTTTTGGGACTATAACCTGTTCGCAAACCCGTTGAATCCCGCTGCCTTGAACCCTGCGGGATCCTTGACGACAGGCTGCTTCGTGGGACCGCCTACGGCAGCGTTCCCGCAAGGCGCTCCTGCCTTTTGCTCGAACCCTGCCGTAGCGCAAAACAATTCACTTCATAGCTTGTATCTCACGCGCCGCATGCAGGACTACGACCTCACGATTCTTCCAACTTCCAGGATTCGATTCCGATTGGGGTACTCCCGTAACCGCAACCAGGGCCCAGGTTCCTTCACTACGGACGGGGGAACGATATCGGACTTCCAGGAGATGTATAGCTATACGACGAACGCCTATCGCGCTGGAGTCGATTTTCGGATTTTGCCCCGGACAACGCTTTCCTTTGACGAGTTCCTGAGTTACTACAAGCAGGACAACATCGTTATAGATAATCCCGCCGTCAATCCGGGGAACTTCGGATTCGTCCTTGGAACCGTGCCGGGGCAGGGCACGCCGGCCGGCACACCAGTAGACCTGGGAAATATATGGAGTACGCAAACAGCCGCCGAGACGTTTCCCTGCGCGACTCCGATCGTGGCCGGCACCACGAACACGGCCAACCCGACTTGCAATGCATACTTGTCGTATAGCCAGGTAGGAAATCCGCGGAATTTCATGCCCACGGAGCGTTTCCGCTTTCAATCGAACTACTTCAAGAATTTCGAAACGTCCGGTTCGTTCGGTTACAGCACCAGCGACAACCGGATTCCGGATTTTCTTGAAACGGTAAACGGATTTACAGCGCGCTCAGCCGAGCGCGGAAGCACAAGCGGCGGGCCAGCAAATGCGAAGCGCATCTCGGTGAACGCGGATTGGACGGGCGCCTATGCCATAACCGAGAAGCTGCGGATCCTTGATTTTTTCCGTTATGACAACTGGCGCATCCCTGGCATGTGGGACACGGCCGAGACCGCTGTGTACGGAACGCCGTCACCCGGGCCAGGTGTTGTCGGCCTGTTGCTATCGCCCGGGGTGTTCAACCCGGCGAACTGCACGGCGGCCCTCAAATACAACCAGCCAACTTGTCCGCAACACACGACTAGCTCCGCCGCCGATATTACCAACGAAATCGCATCGCAGTTCCTGGCGCAGAACATTAAGTCGAATACACTCGAGCTCGAATACGATTTCAACAGGCGATACAGTGCCCGCATCGGCTATCTATACACAAACCGGAAGATCGCCAGTGAGAGCGCGGGGTTTGACACCGGAGAGTTCTATTTTCCGGGTGGGGCTGCGGGAACGGCAGCGAACGATTTTTTGGCGGCACGCGGCGATTGTGCCTTGGTTGCCGGCGCCCTGCCCGCCGCTTGCACGCTTTTGACAACGGGCGCTTTTGCGGGTGCGGTTGTGGAAGGTTCGCCGACTAACCCTATTCCAGAGGCCGGGAACGATACGGCTCGCAATATCACTTCCATCAACGAGCAATCGCTGTTGCTGGGCTTCAACGCGCGTCCGATCGACGCACTGCGGATCAATGGCGATTTTGAATTTGGCTACAACGATCAATCGTTTACGCGGATCGATCCCCGGCAAGTGCAGTCTTATAAGATCCATGCTAATTACAAACCGAAGGCGTGGGCAAATCTGGATGGCGCGGTTGAGATTCATGAGAACCGCGACAACGTTGCTACCGTGGATAACCTGGAGCACGACCGCTCGTACAGCTTCGCCGCGATATTGACAGCGAGTCCCCGCTTGTCTGTCGATTTCGGGTACAACTACTGGGACGTCTACACCCAATCGATCATCTGTTTTGCGTATTCCGAAACTTCAGCGAACCCCACGCCGCCACCTGCTACAGTCGTTGCGTCCGCATTCCCCCCGGGTGTCCCGGAGCTACCAACGGGACCGGCGTGTCCGATTACAGGTGCGTCATCGCCTCTGGGCGCGCTCTCAACGTATAGCAGTACGGATCATTTTGCACACGCCGCCATGATCTGGAAACCCATGAAGCGAGTGACGGCGATGTTGGGCTATGGCGGCAGCTTTGTCCGCGGCAACACGATTTTCCTGAACCCGCTCACGCCTTCCGGCACGCTGGATTTCAACTACCAGCGGCCGTACGCGTCGATTGCGATCGATATCGCTCGAGGGCTCAGCTACAAGATGGCTTGGAACTATTACGGGTTCAACCAGGCGGGGAACACGAACCCTTTTGGACTTGCGGCGATCCAGGCGCAGGACTTTAACGGAAGCAATGCCACATTTTCGTTCCGGTATTCGTTTTGAGCGGAACGTTGCATAGACGGCAAGGTTTGCGAGTTGCATTCTAGAGTTTGAGCAACATCATTTCTGGAGGAAATATGAATCGACACACGAAACTTATGGGCAAGGGAACCTTGGGGCTTTTGCTTTGCGCGGCATTCGGTATTTTAGCGCTGCCAGTGAAGTCGCAGACCGGCGGGGAGGCCCTCTACAAAGCAAAATGCGTGGCCTGTCATGGTGCCGACGGAAAAGGGGAAACCGCCGTCGGCAAGGCGAACAATATCCGGGATCTCGGTTCCGCGGATGTGCAAGCGCAAACTGACGATGTGATCGCCGGAATCATCGGCAGCGGCAAAGGCAAGATGCCAGCGTATGGGAAAAGCCTGAAGCCGGATCAGATCAAGGATCTCGTCGCTTACATTCGCAGCTTAAAGAAGTGAGCAGCCAGCCGAGTCCCGAGGTTCAATGCCGACAATCGCGATCGTAATTCTCATTCTGTTCAGCGCGGTGCTCGCGGGCGTTATTGTTGTGCGTCCTGCGATTACGGCAAGCAGCGCCGGGAAAATTCTTGCCTTCGGCGTGCTTTTCTTTTTGCCGGTCTTTTCGCTCGTGGCCGGCATGGAAAATGAAATGCGGCGCTCCGAAAGCACCGCCTTCTGCCTCTCTTGCCACATCATGGAGCCTTACGGAAAGAGCCTGCACATAGACGACCCTGCGTATCTTGCCGGGGCGCATTATCAGAATCATCGCGTTCCCGCGGACGAAGCCTGCTACACCTGCCACGCGGACTACGCTATGTTTGGCACGTTCAGAGCGAAGCTCGGCGGCTTGCGCCATCTTTATGTCTACTATCTGGGAACACCGCCGTTGCCACAGGACATCAAGCTCTACAAGCCGTTCAACAACCGCGAGTGTCTGCATTGCCATCTTGGCGCGCGTTCTTTCGAGCAGGGCGCTACTCACAATGCGGACCCGGCTACGCTACCCGCGATAAAGGCGAACACATTGTCCTGCATTTCGAGCGGATGCCACGATGTGGTTCACAATGTGGGTCGTTGGGGAGACAAAGTGAAGTTCTGGGATGGAGGCAGCTGATGCGTCCGGGCGACTCCATGGGGCGGCGGCTCCGCATTTCGGGAATCCTTGTGATCCTTGGGTTGCTGATTGAGGCGGTTTGTCTCCTGTGGTCCAGGCCTATCGCCTTTGTCGTGCTTGTAGCCTTCGGTGGGGCTCTGATTGGCTTCGGAGTCTTGTTCTTTCTCTACTCCCTTGTATCCGCTCCTCCTCACCCGGCGGACTCTCCTGCGGTCATTCCAATTGAGAAATGAACTCTAGCAGGGTCGCCAGGCATCCCCTGGGTCGAAAATCACTGATTTTCATGAGCTTTCGCGGGCCGAAGGCCCTAAAGGACACTTAAAACCCTTTAGAATGAACACTTACAAGAAAACCGGGAGGGGGGGGACAAGGGGGGGACCCCTCTTTCTGGTTTCTGCCGCGCCTTCTGCGCACTATTCGCCACCCACTATTGACTACTCACTATTCACTACTCACTTCCTCGCACTTGAAACCTGTTCGCCGAACGGCGCATCTTTATCTATGTATGTGCAAGAAAGGCCCGGCGGCCCGGGAACCCAGGTACTCACTATGCGCCGCTTCCTGATTGCAATTGCTTCCCTCGCGGTTCTTCCCGCGATAGTTTCCGCACAACGAGGAGGATTGGGAGCCGGAATGGCTCGCCCGGCTATGGCTGCCCCTGCCCCGCACGCTGCTATGCACGCTTCGGCGCCCGTCGTAACTCACGCGAGTTCTGGGAGCCGTGCTTACGCCGGATATCCCCGTTTCGTGCGCACGCGTTCAGGTGCGGTCGTTCCTCGACCGGCACCGCGCGTAGGCACCCCCATTCGGAGTAGTGGCTCCAGGAACACCGGCCAGCCTATTCGTTCACAAGATGTGGTGCCGGGGCTTGGGTTTGATTACGCCCACTTAGCCGCAATCCAACCCCGAGGAATTCATGGGCGTGACGGGGATCGAGATCGCAGGTTTTCCGACGCGTTTTTCCCACTTTTTTTCGGTGGGGGATTCGGTTTTCCCCTCTTTCCTGACGATATAGACGAAGCTCCTCCAGCAGATGCGCAACAACAAGCGGACACTGGGCAACCGGAACCGGACCAATCGGCCGCCAGGCCTGGCGATTACGAACCGCGTCAGAGCCGAGCACGAGCTGCGCAGATCGCTGCCGAGCCGGAGGCCGCAGAGCCCTATGTTTTTGTTCGCCGCGATGGCACCGTATTTTTTGCGAACGCCTACGCGTGGGAGAACGGTACGCTTCGCTACATCACCACCGAAGGATTCCGCCGCTCTGTCACCGCGGACAAGCTCGACCTGAACGCCACGCAGCAGTTCAACGAACAGCGCGGCCTTACCTTCCGCATGCCCGCCTGAAATCTGCGTGACTAGTGGAACAGTGCGTAGCGAGTCCTGACTCGCGCCTCGCAACTCGTGACTTCTGACTCGCGCCTCGCGGCTCGTGAATCGTGCAACCCCCGACCCGATGCGCCGTGGATTGTTTGAAATTTTTTCCAGCGCGCGATTCTTCTTGAAAATTATTTCTTAACCGGCTCTGGCATGACGTACCCCGAAACCGCGGGGAGTCCGGCTCGCTCGAGCTGGACAGTCGTGTGATCAATCCTAAATTCGACAGCAGCTTTTTCCTGAATGGCGCGCAGCAGGCGCTCGCATTGATCCATGTGCATATCGGGAACGCGCGCGTGAAGGCTGAGAGCGTTGTGTCCGGCGCCCAGCGACCAGATGTGTACGTCGTGGACCTCTTGCACACCCTCCACGGTGAGGATGGCGCGAGCGACTTCTTCGACGCGCATCTCACGCGGTCGCCCCTCAAGCAGGATGTGCGAGGACTCGCGGAGAATCCCGATGCTGGACCAGAGGACGAGAAGGCCGATGGCGATGCCGAGGAGCGGGTCGATCCAGAGGGCGCCGGTCATCCGAATGGCGACAGCGCCGGCGATGATGGCGATATTCGAGAGGGCGTCGCCGAAATTGTGCACCAGGATGCTACGGAGGTTTAAGTCGCCGCGGCCACGAACCAGCGCTAAGGTGATGCCGCCGTTGACAGCGAGAGCAGCTAGCGAGGTCCAGATCATCCAGCTTTCGACCACGCGGACGGGAGAGCGAAAGCGTTCGAATGATTCGTAGCCGAGCCACAGGGAAAGCAGGACGAGGAATAGAGCGTTGGTGAAGGCGGCGAGGATGCCGGCGCGGTGATAGCCGTAGGTTTTCTCGGTGTCGGCGGGACGTTCGGCCCAGCGCATAGCTAGCCAGGAAATGCCGAGGGCGGGGACGTCGGAAAGATTGTGGACGGCGTCGTTCAGAAGGGCGACGGATCTGCCGAGGACCCCGCCAAATATTTCGGCGACGACCAAACCGAGAGTCGCGACCATGGCCCAGCCGAGAACCGACGGGCGCAGCGGCGGATGGCTGTGGCCGTGATGATCGTGCGAGTGCGGATGGTGCACGTGGCCATCGTGGTGGCCGTGCTCGGGGTCACGAACGTGGGAATGATCGTCCATGCGGTCCATCCGCTTTATTTTACGCACCTAAGGCGACTTGTGCAGGCCTTTCGCGTTGACTGTGTGGTGATTTCGATTGGCAGTAGCCTCGCCACTGCCTCTCGTGCGCTGCATAACATTGAGAGCAAAAGCGCACAGGCAGGAGTGCCTGTGCTACCAGTGGGAAGTTTGACACGTCCCAGGAGCGAATTCATTGACGCATTTCCTTGCGGCTGCCAACATCGAACAAGCTTCCGTTCCCGTTTATAAGGCGGCGGGAATGGCCTACGCAGAAGGTGTGCGCCGAGGGACATGACGGCTCCCATTGCAAAATTAAGTTTCTGGGGTGTTCGCGGATCGACGCCGACGGTCGATCCGGCGACGTGGCGCTACGGCGGGAACACGCCGTGCCTCGAATTGACGGCGCCAGACGGCACGCAATTTATTTTGGATTGCGGAACGGGGCTGCGCATGCTGGGCAGCCGGTGGAGAACGTCGAATGGCGGGGGAAATCCCGAGACGCATATTTTTGTGACGCACTACCACTGGGACCACATTCAGGGGATTCCGTTTTTTTCTCCGCTTTATGCGGAAAACAACGAATTTCATTTTTATAGTTTTCGCTCGAAATTTCTGGGGCGCGACAGTTTGAAACAGGTGTTCGAAGCGCAGATGGCGCTGCCGTATTTTCCCGTGGACATGTCGGCGATGAACGCGAAGAGGAAGTTCAAGGAAGTGGAAGGCGGGGATACATTCACGATTCGAGAAAATAAGATTACGGCGAAGTGGCTGAATCATCCGCAGGGTTGTCTAGGCTTCCGGATTGAGACTCCGGCAGGGACCGTGGTTTACGCGACGGACAACGAGCCGGGAGATCCGAAACTGGATGAGAGTTTGCGGGAGCTGGCGGCGGGGGCGGACATACTTATTAATGATGCGCAGTTTACGCCGGAGCAGTTGAAGACGACGCGGAAGGGATGGGGGCATTCGTCGTGGCAGGAGAGCGTGAGGCTGGCGCGGGAAGTTGGCGCGAAGACTTTGGTGCTGTTTCATCACGATCCAGACTCGACGGACCGCATGGTGGATTCGATTTTGCGGCAGGCAAGGGAAGAGTTTGATTCGGTGTTTGCGGCGAGCGAAGGCATGGTGATTACGGTGGGAGCGACGGGGGACAATGTGCAGGCGCACATGCCGGGGCCGCGGACGTCTTTGCGGCGAGAGGCTCAGTTCCGGGCAAAGGTCTCGGGATTGACAGAAGACGGGAAAGAATTTCAGGAAGAGACGGTGGTGCGGGATATTTCTTTGCAGGGGGCGCTGATTTCGCTGCAGAACATGCCACAGCTGCAATCGGAATTACAAGTTACGATGGAGACGCCGGGCGAGGATGGATTGCAGTCGTCGATGCGGTTGAAGGGGTATGTGGTGCGGATCGATGCGGGGGCGGAGAAAGGGCAGATCGCCGTCGGGGTTGTGTTTACGGACTGAGCTCTAAGAACGGGAATTCGATTGGTCCCGCTCACCTATGATTCGGGGGACATTGCGTCGCTGTGGTGCCTGGATGAACGAGGCGGATCCGCTGATTGCCGGTGTCGGCGATATACAGATTGCCCAGCGAATCAAAACTGATTCCCATAGGACGGTTCAGTTGTGCGCACTCCGCTGGCCCTCCGTCGCCGCTCAGACCCGCTTTGCCGGTACCCACGACAACTCTTATCGAGCCGTTCTCGAGCTTCAAGCAGCGGACCTGATGCGCGCCAGTTTCGGAGAAGCATAGAACGCCAGGCGACTGAAAGGCTAGACTCGACGGCTGCCGCAGGTTTGACAGTACCGTGGTGATCTTCTGAGTCCCGCTTTCCAAGCGAAGGATACGGCCCTCCTTACTTTCGAGGTAACCATCGGCGATGTAGAGGTTGCCGGCAGCGTCCAGGGCGAGGCCGGCCGGCGCGGCTAGTTTTAGACCCGCACCCTCTTGGGCGGGACCCATAGAAGCGGGAGGCAAGCCAGCGTAAAGTTCAACGGAGCCATCGTAGCGAGATATACGCCAGACACAACCGGCGTTGGGGTCGGAGAGAAAAAGGAAATTCTCATCGCCAACCAAGGCGCCTGCGAAGTAAAGAAACCCGCCAGCGCTATGGAAATTCTTTGGGGTCGTCGCAAAATTGCTTACCACGCCGGTATGAACATCAAGGCGCCGCACGATCCGATTGTCATCGTCGGAGAAGTAAGCATCACCGTTGGAATCGAACCAGAGGCCTTGCGGGTAATCGAGCGCGACCCGGTCGGCTGCGCCTGGCTTCGTATCCATACTGATAAAGTCGCCCCCGCCCGCCGCGGACGCGAGATTGCCATTGCGCTCCAAGCGCAAGAGACGATTGCTAAAGCTGCTGACGATATATAGAGAGCCATTGGGAGTGGGGACGGCGATGGCGGGTTCCGAGAGCTTGAGAGCGGGATCCTCCGAGCGGACATCCGCGACACTTGCGGGGTTGCGACCAACAACCGTGGAGATTAGGTGAGACGATAAGTCGACACTGCGGATGTTGGAAAGTTCACCGACGACGAGATCTCCGGAAGAGCTAATGGCCAGCTTGGTGGGGACCATGAGTTCGGCACGATCTGCCCGTGCGCCATCGCCATCGAATCCCTGGGCCCCGGTGCCTGCAAAGAGAGAGATGGCAGCGGTCTCGAGAGAGATGCGAAGAACACGCGAACGATTCCCCTGAGCTACAAAGAGGTTGCCATCTTGATCCAAGACGATCGAGTGGGGGATGTCGTAATCGCCGAGAGGGGCGTCCTCGCCGGGCAGCTTTAGGCTAAATTCCCTCAACTTGCCATCTTCTGGAGAGATGCTGAAGACGGCCGGTTCCAGGGTTGCGAAATAGATGGTTCCGTCTGAAGCAACTGCCAGCGGGGCCGGGTATTTCAATGGGCTTGAGGTGGCGGCTCCGCCAGATTGGGTTTGGCCGATTTTTCCATTTCCTGCCAGAACGGTGACTGTTCGAGTCGCAAAAGAGAAACCTTTGACGCGATGATCGCCGCCATCACTGAGGTAGAGCTTGCCGTCGGAACCGATTGCCATGCCTTCGATATCGTGAATGGGTTCTGTCGATTCGCTTTGTTTGTAAGGAAAAGGGAAAACGCTGGAAAGCATTCGACTATCTGCGTCGACACTGACAAGGCCGTCGAGGCAGGCGATGTAGATATTGCCCATAGCATCCGCAGCGAGCGTGCTGGGACCAAAGAGCGGGGAGGAAGTAGCGAGCACATCGTCAACGTGTTTTTCATAGACGCCGTTGCCAGCATAGGTTGTGACGTGGCCGTCCGTTCCGAGGCGATAAACGCGATTCCGCGATTGAATGGAGAAATAAACGTTGCCGGCAAGGTCAGAAGCGAGACCCGATATCCCTGTTAGGCTAAACTCCGGGCCAGGGATGCTTGCAGGTTCGCCACCGGCAATGGTGTCGATCGAGGAGCTTCGCGGGCCAACAACTTGCGAGTGTGCAACAGGAACCAGAAGATAAACTACAAGTAGCATAATTGGAAAACGGGTTCTCACGGCTCTCTTGATTATCGACCTTGATCAGTAAAATGCACAGAGGCTTTGATGCGAGTTCGAGCTTGGGCGTGCGATGATCCCCGGCCTTGGTAAGAGTGCTTGAGTGGAGTCCGATCAGTTCGGGACAGATCCGGACTGGGCGGCGGGGGCACTGACGGCGGATAAGCGGGCGGGCAGGGGACGATAGCCGTTGCGCGTGCGGATGTGGTACTTCTTCGCGCGATCGCCACTAAGTTTCACGGTAATCGCGCGCCAGCCACGGTTGGGATTCGGCACAGGGTAATAGCTGAGCAAATAGAGATGTGCCAAGTCGTTACGAATCGAAGCAAAGGCCTTTTTTTCGTCCCGCCAACTACCCGCAAGATAGGCCTTGCCGCCGGTGGCCGCGCTCATGCGCTCAAAGACGGCGGTGGAGACGGGCTCAAGCTTGGCTTCGGCGGTGCTTATCATGTAAACGGGGATGCCGACGGATTGGGCCAACTCGGCGACGTCTTCCGGAGGCACCATGCTGGCGTTGTCGGGGCCGTTGGAAAAGACGACAACGACCTTTCTGCCGGGATACTGAGCGGCGTCCTTGACCGTCAACAACAGGCAGTTATAAAGCGCGGCGTCGTCTCCAGCGACGGTGGTGCGCACACCGCGCACCACGCCGGCACGGTCGGCGGTCAAAGGCGCGGCGCGGGAAAGGTTGCGACTGTAGGAATAGAAAGCGACCTTGTCCACGGTTTCTAGAGAACGAATGAAATCGGAAATGGCGTCCTGGGCGAAGACAAAGCCGCGGTACATATAGTTGCTGGTATCGAACAAAATGAAAACATCGGCCCCGGCGAGAGCTGCGTTGAGGTTCTGGGGCGGACCGCCTGTTTGCGCCGCCGATGCGTCTGCCGCGTTCGTGTCGGTATCATCCGGCATGTCGACGAGGGTGCGCGTGGGTCCGTTGCCTTCTTCAAAATTGGCAATTTTCTCCGAGAGGCCGTCCTCTGTGATGGTGAAGTCCGAGGGGCGAAGATCGGTGATGTAGTTGCCTTTGCTGTCGGTTACGGCGACATTTAACTGGACGAGGTCGACATCGACGCGCAGGCGAGTTCCGCTTTGGCCTTGCTGCGCGATCGTCGGGGTCCGGGGACCCGAGAGTAGTGCGAGGAGAAACGCGAGAGAGGCTACCAAAAATTGTTTGTGCATCATTCTGTGTCCCATTTTGACCAGGTGTACGTGCCTGCCGTGATTGTCCAGCAGGCTAAATCCATGGGCTCAAGCCGAGCGATCTAGCGCTCCGAGGCCGGGGCAGCGTTAGAAAACGCCGCGATCTTGCCTTTGCGAAACTCGTCGCCGGTTTCCCGAGCGGCGCGCAGGAGCGCCGGCCAATCCTCCAAGTCGGTGGCGAAAATCTTCTCGACCATGCGGCGGGTAAGTTCGGGAACCAGACGATTCAGAAGCACGGGCGAGTAACCCTGTTCGTCGGCGAGGCGAGCCCAATACAAGTTGTTGGAATCCCAAGACTCGGCCAGCAGACGGCTGGAATAACCCGTGAACGCGGGGAAGGGCGCCAGATTCAGCAGCTCGCGGCCGTAACTACGCTGCAAGATCGGGTGAGGGACTCCGAAGTCACGGGAAAGGCGCTCCCAGCTGACATCGTCGGGGTAGCGCTGACAAAGACTCTCGAGCTCCTTGCCGGAGGAGCCGAAAGAGTCGCTCTGGCGAGGAAATCTTCGCCGGTACTCGGCGGCCAGATAAAAGGTATCCGCGGGCATCAGTTGCGGAAGTACGTCCGGCAAATTTGCGGCACGAAGAGCATGCTCAAGGCGCTCCGAGGTTTGCGGAGACATGCGATCGTGGAGAATGGTCATGACGTCGTTGCGCAGCTCTTCGTTCTGAACGGAGGCGGCCAATAGCTCTTCACCGGCTCGCTGGTAAAGAGTGACAGCGTGAAGTTCGTTGCGGCTGACGTCCCACCATCGCGGCACGATCGCATTGGTCAAGAGGCCGGGCACGACTTCCCGCCAGATGAGGGCCTGCACGTTTTCCGGAGCGATGAAATCCTGTTCCGCATCGGCAAGAACGTACGGCAAGTCCGCGAGCGATCCGACCAGATGCGCGCCGCCGCCCGCGGGAGACCCGACACCGAACAACTGGGGAGCTTGCCAGACGCGCTCCATTCCAATGACGGTGTCACCGGCAAAGTCATGCGAGCGAACGAAAAGAGGATTGTGGTGAAGGATCTGGGCGCCCGGAGGCTCG
>Ga0307478_10001972_pt1 | contig 16917 bp, 15 predicted proteins | sample atmos_gasesECM4C_2_FD_203713 | JGI IMG/M metagenome (GOLD analysis project Ga0307478, IMG submission 203713) | Hardwood forest soil microbial communities from Morgan-Monroe State Forest, Indiana, United States - atmos_gasesECM4C_05 | ecosystem: Environmental > Terrestrial > Soil > Temperate...
CCGCGTCCTGTTCGTATTGCAGCCGCCAGCCTGCCACCGGAGAAAGAGGCGTTCCGCCGAGAAAGCCCACGGTGTTCTTCAGGTATTCGTCGCAGCGGAATAGTTCCTTCCATTGTCCCGCGTCGTTTTCGATCACCACAGCGCGCGTCGCCGCGGTCCCGGCAACCGGCGTTTGTGGCGTGCTGTTCAAGCGATTGATTGCAAGCGCCTCTTGATGGCCGTTCTTCGCGAGGTCGCCATAAACCAGAACTTCCGTTTCGGAACCGAGAGCCGCCTCGGCGGCGCTCTGAACGTCCGCAGGAATCGTCGGCTTTGCAGGCACGGTTGGCGCCGCATCGGCTTTTGACGCAGTGGAGGTTGAGCCCCCGCAAGAAATCAATGCCAGCGCGAAGGCACCCGCTGCAACGATCAACGCAATTTTTCTCATGAATAGGAATAGGATGATCACGGCAATTGTAACGATTCAGCAGTCCGCGCGAAAGCCCTCTTCAGAGATGCCCCTGCGGCCGTCGCACTAGCGAGCGGCAAGGATCTCCTCCATACGCGCTTCAAAATTCTCCTCCCCCTCGGACCAGAGCCGCACTCGATCAACCGGCAGCGCCTTTTCGATCTTTCGAACCCAATCGAAAACTCTCCGGATGTTGTCTTGCGTTTTCTCCTGATAGGTCTGCAGGTTCTCGGGCCAGGCCATTGCCTCGAGGAAGCGCGCTTCCTCCGGGCTCTGCGCCGGTGTTTTGGCGCCGGGATGGATGCCGAGCATTCCGGCGTGACCGGTAAACAAATGCTCGAATCCGAAATTTACTTCGAGGTGGCCGTTGGCTCGCCAGAAGCCGTCGTCGTACTCTTCGCCGTGGCAGAGAAGTTCCAGCGCGTGAGGCTGAAGCTGCCATTTTTCCATCTGCAAATCGAATATCCATAGATCCCAATGCGATTGGACCTCGTACGAAGAATCGTCGTGCAAGTAGTCCTTCGCGAGCTCAACGATGCTTGCGGCATCGAGAGGTATCGCGCGCAGATCCTGCTCGAAGACAGGCGATTCGGTGGCATCCACGGCGCGGATCACCAGATACGTAAAGCCCGGTTTCGATGCCGAAAAGGGAACTGTTGCGAGGAAGTCGCCGAATCGCTCGAGCATTCGCTCCTCGGGAAAATCCTTGCACCAGATACTCAGATAGGCTTGGTTCGACATCCCAAGCATTATAGCGGCAGGAGCGCTTCCACCGGAAATCCGGCCAGGTGCAAGAGGAACGGGAGGACTACGGCAGACTCTACGGCTTCTTCTTCGGAGGTTTGCTCTCCTCCTCGTCTTCTTCGTTGAAGCGCGTCGAAATCCCTATGAGCCGCTCTTTCAGCGTATCGCCCATGCCGGCGAGGACTTCGGCGCACGTCTCGCGGATGCGTTTTTCTGCGGACTTGGCGAGCGTGTCGAGAACTCCCTGAGAGTGCTGCCCGAGAGTTGTGGCGGACGCGAGCAGCCAGGAATTGGAAGCATTTTCTAGACGTCCCTTGTATTGTTCGATGGACTCGTCGGTGGATTTCTTCAAAGCTTCCACCCAGGCTCTCTGCTCCGCTTCGCGCTTTTCCTCCCAGGATTCCATCAGGGGGCCGAGTTGCGACTCGAGATGCGTACGAGCCTGCTCAATCCCTTCCATCAACCGCGCTTCTAGTTGGCTCTGGAATTGGTTCAGCGAGCCTTCGCGGTTGAACTCCATATCGGAGCGCGCCTTTTCGAGCGCCTCGCGCGAAGATTGTTCGAGTCGAAGAAGGGACTCGGCAGTGGTGCGCTGGACGCGGTCCGTGAAGCCCGCCCGAGTCATTTCCGCGGTTTCGTTCAGCTTGCCGCGTTCGCGGTCCACCACTTCTTTCGCGGCTTCTTCAATCTGCGCCTGGCTGTGCTCGACGTACGTCCGGCGGTAGTGGTCCAGTTCGGAGGCCACAAGGCTTGAGATTTCGGCTGCCCGATCGCGCAGGGCCGAAGTGGATTGCTCGACGGCTTTTTCGAGCGTCGAGTGCATCGTGGTCTGAGCTTTCTTTTGATACCAGTCCGACGCCTTCTGGAGCGCTTCGTAAGTCGCGTGCTGGGCCTCGGTGCTTCTCTGATCGAGGTCCGCTTCGATTTTTGCCACCACCTCGCGCGCGCGTTGCTCCACCTCGGCGGGATATTTCGCCGTTTCTTGTTTCAGCCGTTCGAGCGATTCATCCAAGGCCTGTTGCGACGCCTGTTGTACTTGCTCGCGGACACTGTCCTGGATGCTGGCTGCTTGCTGCTCCGCCATCGCCAGATCGGCTAACACCTTCTGCACCTGGTCGAGCTTGGGGGCGAGCTTCTGCTCGAGGTCTTCGGAGATGCGGACCACAATCCTGCCGGCTGAAGCTTCGATCTGCGGCTGGAGTTTTTCCACCCGGTCCGCGACTACCTGATCCGCTTGCCGCAAGAGTTCGTCGTTCTTGGAGAGAAGGATATCGTCGAGGCGCTTGCGGGTCTGCTCGATAGTGGAATTTACGTCCTGCTGAAGCTGTGACCTCGCTTCTTCCGTCCGTGCCCGCTCCTGCTCCAGGCCGGTACCAAGAGATTCGATCGCCGCCTGCGCTCCCGCGATGGCATCATCCAGGCGCCGCCGGGTTTGATCGAAGGTCGAGTTGGCCGCTTCCTGAAGTTGCGCTTTCGTTTCTTCCGTCCGCGCGCGTTCTTGTTCGAGCCCGGCTCCGAGCGAGCTGAATGTCGCATGCGCTCCGGCGATCGCTTCGTCCATCGAGTTGCGTACAGCTGAAGCGCGCGCGGCAGCTTCCTGCTCGGCTTGCCTCAATGCCGCTTGTGACGCCTCGCCCAATTTTTCGCCGAGCTTCTGTTGCGCTCCGGCAAGCGCTGCTTCGAATTCTTCGCGCCACCGCTGAGTTGCAGCGGCGCTCTCGGCGGACGTCTGCTCAACCGCCTGGCTGCGAACGCTCTGCGCTGTTTGCTCGAGTTCCTTCCGCCACTGGTCGAGATGCTGCTGGGCCGCTTCGGGTGAGGAAAGAATCTCGAGCGACGGCGTGGACGCCTCGCGCTCTGATAGCGCGCGCGAGACGGCTTCGTCCACCGATTGCCTCAAATTCAGCGCGGTGGCTTGGCTGACAGCATCGCGCACCGCCTGCCGCACTTTTTCGTCGAGCTGCCCGGCGGTTTCTTCGCTCGTCTTGCGCGCCTGATCCACAATCGCTGCCGTGCGTTCCGCCGCCTGCTGAACCACTTTCTTCATGGCCGATTCAGACACGCGCTCCATCGAAGTTTTGATGGCCTTCTCCACTGCCTCGTGGAGCTGCACATCGAGCTGCTGGCGGACCATGGTCATCTCTTCGGTGATCGCCGTCTCAGCACCCTTCTTCAGCGTCTTGTCGAGGGCCTCTTTCGCATCCGCCACCATTTTCGCCATCTGCCGCGCGACGGCGATTTGCGTGTCTTGCACCGCAGGTTGCGGAGGCACCACGTGGATCTTGCTCTCGCCGGCTGGTGCCGCAGGTGAAGTGGGCGCGACAGGTGGTGCGGGCTTGGGAGAAGCTGCTGTGGTCACTTCCTGGGTAGGTTCCGGAGCCACTCGCTGTACCCGACGCGGCGCTTCCTCAGCCGGTTGAGCGGGAGGTGCAGACGCGGTTTCCGCCGCGGGCTTTCCTGAAACGGCTCCAAAGATCTCGATCTCCGCGCCGTCCGGAACGGGAAACCAATCTTCCGGGGGGAAGGCGATGCCCCAAACGTTTCCGGGAACTTCGAATTCCAATCCAATCTGAAAAAGTTCGCGAACGGTGCGAGGACGCTGCACCCACACAACACGTCCCGCCACGCCCGTTGCCGATGGCAGAGGATGGGGACGAGGGATGTCAAGTTTGACGATCGAATTCTTCGGAACGTAGTGTTTTGACTGGTACTTACAGCCGTGACAATTCACCATCACGGTCGTGGTGCGTTCCATGAAGGGCTGCCCCAACGCATCCACACCCGTGACTGTAATCGGCACGGCTTGCACGATGCGCGTGGTCCGGCGCTTCTGTGTGCCCGGATCGTTCGATGCCAGGGGCTCCGTCACGTCCTACTCCTCAGGGGGCAATTTCTAAGGGTAGCACTCCGCTTCCCAGAGGGACTGTCTGGTCTTAAGCATCCGTGCGAAAGGGTAACTTCCATCCCTTCGGGTGTGTTCCCACGGCGCAGGCAGGATGATTTAGCGAGAGGCAGGGAACCGGTGAGACGCGCCCAAAAGCGCGTCCTTTAGCTCCTTGCTATCCACAGCGGGCCCACCAGAAAATACACAAGTCCCTGAAAAAACGCTGGCTTATTGCCTTCGATGCGATGGCCCGCGAACAGCAGAACCCATCCGCCGACGAACAGGCCGAGGCCGATGCGCCAGAATGTGAAGCACGCAAGCGCGATGCCCGCAATGATCATAGGAATGCCGATTCCGTGCAGCAACTTGTTCCAGGAGTTGGTGTGCTCATTGTCGTACTGCGTCATATAGCGGTCGAACGGCGCCATCGCGCACCTCCGCAAGCGTCGAATTCCACATACGCCTCTGCCGATTAGAATTACTGGGACGAAAGATTATCCCTCATTCGGCCTCGACACCGGCCACGGTAAACCCCCGGCAAGTTCTACAAGTCCCGCCGGCCTTCCATAGCCTTCATCATCGTTACTTCATCGGCGTACTCCAGGTCCGACCCAACCGGAATTCCCATCGCAATCCGCGTCACGCGGCTACCCAGCGGCTTGATCAGTTTCGAAAGATACACAGCGGTCGCTTCACCTTCGGCGGTCGGACTTGTAGCGATGATGATTTCTTCCACCCCGCCACCTTTCAGCCGTTCGATCAAGCTCTTGATCTTCAATTGGTCCGGCCCGATGCCCTGCAGCGGTGAAAGCGAACCGCCCAGCACGTGATACATCCCGCTGAACTGTCGCGTCTTCTCCACCGCCATAATGTTGGTCGGCTCTTCCACCACGCAGATTATTTTCCTGTTCCGCGTGGCGCTCGCGCAATAAAGGCACGGATCCGAGTCGGTAATGTTGTTGCAGATCGAGCACTCCCGCACTTTCTCTTTCGCGTCCCGAATCGCGTCCGATAGCGCGAACGCCTGTTCGCGGTCCACCCGCAACAGAAAGAAGGCCAGGCGTTGCGCCGTCTTCTGCCCGATCCCGGGAAGGCGCTTCAATTCGTCGATCAATCGCGTAACGGAAGGCGCGAAATCAGCCATTCGGTTTTCATCCCACGTAAGCAATTCGGAAAAGAAACGACTCGGAGGCAATCCCGGAAGTGATCGAGGTTTCCGCTGCTCAAAACACTGCCGCTCAGAACAGGCCGGGAATCTTCATGCCCATCACGCCGGGAAGTCCGCCGGTGATGTCCTTCACCTGTTTCGACATCTCTTCATCCACGCGCCGCGCAGCTTCGTTCACGGCGGCGAGCACAAGCTCCTGCAGCATTTCTTGATCCTTGGTCTTGAAGACTTCCGCTTCGATGCGTACCTGCATCAGCTGCTTCTGGCCGTTCATCCGTACGGTCACCATGCCGCCTCCGGCGGACGCTTCCACCGAAAGCTCGTCAATTTGCTTTTCGAGCTTCTCCTGCACTTGCCGGAACTGCGAAAGCATCTGCTGAAGAGCTTTCACTTCCATGGCTATTCCTCGCCCGGGCGCTTGACCTTTGAAATCTGACCGCCGAACCGGTCCAGCATCGCCTTAACGATAGGATCCTCTTCGAATCGCGCGCGCAATTCCGAACCCCGAGCTGGTGCCGCTCGACTCGAATCCAGTTTAACACACACACGCAACGGCTGGCCCATCACTTGATTCAAGACTGTGCGCAATCGTTCCATCGCCTCGCGTCCCTGCAACATATCTGCGAACGCCCGGCTCTCTGCGGGGAAAAAAAGCCGCAGCTCGCCGCCGTCCAGTTCCCAGCGCGACGCGTATTCCACCATGGACCATAAAAACTTTTGCGCTTGCAGCGCCGCCTGGATGGCATCCATCTGCGCCGATGCGAGGCCGCTCATCGAATCTTCTGCCGCTCGCGCCACAATCCTCGGCGGAGTCGCCGGCAACGGCACAGACGACAACGAGCGCGCGGGTCCCGCGCTCGGCTCCTGCGTTGCCGCCTTCGCGGGCGTTGTGCCAGGACTCGTGGACAGCGATGGCGCCATTCGCGCGGCCGTTGCCGCTGCTGGTGAGCCAGAGCCGGAAGCTCCTTGCGCCGCGGACATGGTGCGCGGCGGAGTTCCCGGCGGATCTGTTGCCGCAGGCCGCAGCGTACGTGCTTCACCCCGCAAATCCGCCAGCACTTCCTCGAGCGGCGCCAGTCTCTGCGCGTTCACGAGCTTCAGAAGGCCCAATTCGAGATGCAATCGCGGATCGGGTTTGCGCCGCAGGTCGTCGTCGGTCACAAGTAGAATCTGGAAGAATCGTGTGAGGTCCTCTTCGCTGAATTTTGTGGATTGCTCGGCGAGGCGTGGCCTCTCGTCGGCGGGCGCTGCCACCAGATCGGAATCCGCGCCGCACACGCGGGCGACCATGAGATTGCGGAAATGACGAATGGCCTCGCGGCAGAAATGCTGCAAATTCTGCCCCTCGCCGATTAGCCGGTGTACCAGACCGAGCGCTCGTTCGGCGGATTGTATTGCGATCGCTTCCACCAGTTCGTCGAGGACGCTTTCGGCCACCACACCGAGCAGTTCGCGCACCTGCGTGTCCGTGATTTCATCGCCGCAGTACGCGATCGCTTGTTCGAGCAGCGAAAGCCCGTCGCGCAGGCTGCCCTCCGCCGCGCGCGCGAGCACCGCGACGGCGCCGGAATCTATCTTCAGATTCTCGGCTTTCGCAATGCGCGTTATCTCCTCGGCAATCTCCTTGAACGAAAGCGAGCGGAACTGAAAAAGTTGCGCGCGCGATTTGATCGTATCAGCCAAATCTTCCGGCTGCGTCGTCGCGAGGATGAACACCACGCGCTCCGGAGGCTCCTCCAGAGTTTTCAGCAGCGCGTTCGATGCTTCTTCCGTAAGCTGGTGCGCTTCGTCGAGAATGATCACTTTGTTGCGGCTCGACGCGGGCGCGTACCGCACCATCTCGCGCAGCTCGCGGATCTGGTCGATGCCGCGATTCGACGCCGCATCAATCTCGAGCACGTCGAGCGAAGTGCCCGCGGAAATTTCAAGGCAGGAGGTGCACGTGTTGTCCGGTTCGGCCGTCGGCCCGTTTTCGCAGTTTAGCGCCTTGGCCAGGATCCGCGCCGTGGTCGTCTTGCCCACGCCTCGCACGCCGGAAAAAATGTACGCGTGCGCCACGCGGTTCGATTGGATGGCGTTCCCGAGCGTCTTCGTCACGTGCTGTTGTCCGACGATTTCGCTGAATGTCTGCGGCCGGTATTTTCGCGCGATAACTTTGTAGTTCATCGGTCTAACTTCTAACCTCTCACTCGAACTTCTAGCTGAAGGAACTTCGGGTACTCCGCGGCACACGAAGCTGACCCGCTACCGTTGCTCCCTTCCGGGCCTGGCGGGGTTCGCGGGGAATCGTTGCACAGAGCCCGAAGTTCCACCGGTGGCAGTCGCAGCGCGGATTTTCTTTGCGCGCAACTGCTTCGCGTACTCTAGCACAGCGCCGAAGCGCGCGAAAGCAACGCGGCCCGCAGTTGGAAGAGATTCCTTCTCGCAATGGGATTCAATTTCTCCGGCTGGCTCCGGCGCATCCTGCGAACAATCTCGGTACGAAACGATTGGTGTTGGACGTGAACGCACAACTTTCTTGCGAACACCGTACCTTTCGCGTCAACATGGTGTACTCTAACTGGAGATCGCGCTACTTTGTAGCTGATCTCTTGGAGGCGCCCAATGAAACGCTCCGTCTTTGTATCCCTCGCCGTCCTCGTATGCTTGCTCTTCGCGTCCGTAAGCTTCGCTCAGCAAAACGCGGCGGATGCCCCGGCATCAAAGGAAGGCGTCGAACGATATCTCGACGCCATGCATACTCGCGATCAAATGAAGAACGTGTTGGATATAATGACAAAACAGATGCACCAAATGACTCACGAACAAGTGCAGAAGCAACCAAACCTGCCGTCCGACTTCGAGGCGCGCGAGAACAAAATGATGGACGACATGTTTCGGAACTTCCCGACCGAAGACCTGCTCCAAGTCATGATTCCGGTGTACCAAAAGCATTTTACTAAGGGTGATATCGACGCGCTCGTTGCCTTCTATTCGTCTCCCACTGGTCAGAAGTTTCTGAAGGAGCAGCCCGCCATCATGGCGGAGTCCATGCAGGCTGCCTCGGGGATTGTACAAAAGATGATGGCGAAGGCGACGCAGCGCGTTCAGGACGACATTGCGCAGTTGCAGAAATCGAATGACGGAAGTTCTGAAAAGAAATCAACTCCTAACTGAAGCTGTCCCAGGTTCTGCTGAGAGCGGCATCGCTACTACTTTCCAACGATTACGTGTTCCTCCGAAACCAGGTACGCAACCTTCTTGTGGTCTATGAAGTTGGCTTCGTCGTTGCTCGAAGCTTTCCACTCCGGCGACTCGCGCGCGGCGAGCAAGGAATGGGCGTTATCGAACCAGAGCTCGACGACGCCGTCGTAATCCGGTTCTCGTTTGTCCTCCGGGATCACGACGCGATGGCTTTGCACTAGCCTGCGTAAGCCGGGAATGCGAGCGCCAATCGGGCCATGAACGTTCTTCCAGTAGTGAAAGAATTCTTCATGTGTCAGACCCGCTTTCTTCGTGATGCAATAGAGGATCTTAATCATGGGCGCCTTCCTGTCGCCACACAGGGTACACCGTGAGGATGCGCGATTTGACCGTATCGCGAGTTAAGGCGAGAGTTGAGCTTTCTTTTTCATGGCTGCAGCGGTCCAAGGCGGAATAACGCCGTTGATTCGCGCGTAGGCGATGAATTGCCCGAGATGCTCATGCGCGTCGGCAATGAGAATGTAGACCACGTCACCGGAGTTCGCATCCGGACCAAGCTTCTTCTGGGGGTTGGCGAAATCCGCGTTGGTCATTGCCTGCACCGAGGCAATCGAATACGCAAACGCTTTATTGACTTGTTCGATGATTTTCGCTTTGTCCGTGGTGGACTTCTCGAACCCATCCGGCTTGAAATCGGGTGCGGGCGCGGTGCCCATCATGGTTGGAATACCAAAACCGGCGGCCGAGACGTGCAGAAGCAGCTCGCTCACCGAGCGGGACCCTTCGCCCGGGCGCCACGCGTACTTGTCCGCGGGGATCGCCTCCGCCAGGCTGGTGTATTTCTTCTGCATGTCCTGCAAATCCTGAATGGATTGCGCCTTCATGTCGTAGCTGGGCGCTGTCTTATCAACGGCCTGCGCCGTTTGCGCCTGCTTCGACGCGAAGGCTTGATTCGCGCCTCCACTCACAATGAGACCAAGAGCCAAAATCGAGAAGACGAGTTCCTTCATTTCCGTTCTCCTTTCCTTCCGAAGACTGCATTCAAGATCCCGCGCAAGCAGCGCGCGAGCAACGCGCGCGATTTCGATGGTCTTCGGATGTAACCGCCGGATGTATCCCCATCCATTCTTCCGAGAATAAGTTCGATTCCCGCAAACATCGGCCGCACCGCGCGTGCGGACCGAGATACTGCTGACTTAGACGGTGACGAACGAAAAAGTCTCACAAATAATGAATACTGCGCCCTGGTGGGGTTAAGTGCGCGCTTTCGAACAATTCCGAAGCGCGAGTGCTTAGATCTGTCCGAAATCGAAGAGTGACGCTAAGGTGTTCCGGCAGGTAGGATTTCTTCGCGCCCTGGAGGTCCCAAGGCGCGAAGCTGGAATGCTACGGCAAACGCCGGGCTACCTGAGCGGGCCGCCAATGTGTCCGGTAGCCTGCGCAGTCGGCGAAGAATTGCTCTTCAAAGCGGCACGCGCGGGAGGCGCGGCGAAAGCCGTCTCGACGCGCTCGTCGTTAATTGCCGCAAGCGTCTCGAGTGTCTTCTGTCCCTCGGCGGAATCCTTGTTCTTGGCCTGTGCGTCGGCAAGCAGCTCGAGTGAAAGCGGATTTCGCGGATCGTACTGAAGCTCAGAGATGGCCTCGGCATACTTGCCTTGCGCGTACAGCACGGCCCCGCTTGCCGAGTGAAAAGACTGCTGAACCAGGTTGTTCCTGCTCGTGCGAGCAATCGCAGCGAGAGGCTCGAGGGCCTTCTGCGCTACGTTCGGCATGCCGGCATGCGCGGCTATGAACGCGCGAGTCTGTAAGATCGTGGCGAGTTCGGTGTCGTGGTCCTCGTGCGAAAGCACGTGTTTTTCCGAAAGAACAGCTAGCGCGGCATCGAGCTCGGCGAGCGCCGCCGTCACATCGGTGCTAAACAGAGCCATGGTGCGATGTGATTCCGCCTCCTGAACTGGGAATCCTTCGTTGTGAGCTTCAGCTGCGAGTTCGGTGAAGGCCTTGCGCGCCTCTTCGGCCCGGTTCTCGCGGTAATAGGTCAATGCCCAGAGCATCCGGTAATTCAGTTTCGTGGCACTGTCCTTCGTCATTTCAATGGCCTTCGGGTACTCGGCGCGCGCGCGTTCCTGGTCGCCCATAAGCGCGTACGTGGTCGCAATTCCCACTTGCGACGAGAAGAAGGCCGGGTCGATTTTCAAAGCCGCGCGGTAGTGGTTGAGTGCGCCTTGGAAATCCCCCGCCATGCGGAGAATCTCCGCATACGAATCCTGCGGGTTTGGCTGATTGGGAAGCGCCAGGACATAGCGATCCATGAAGGCAGGTGCCAGGTTCACTTTGCCGTCAAGCGCATAGCAATACGCAATATTGTTCAGAGCAGGGAAGTAGTTGGGATCGGCTTTGAGAACAACTTCGAGAACGGCCTCACCACGTTCGTAATTCTGCTGTCCGGAGCAGAGCCACTCGGCATCCAGGTTCGCGAGGCGCTTATCATTCGGATACTTCGCCAGGAGGTCGTTCATCGCCGCGATGGCGGGGACAAGCTGCCCGTTCTTCGTCCCGTTCATCCAGCGGATCAACAGCTTCTCATCCGGCGACGAATCGCCGATTTCGCTGATCGAAAGCGCGCGCTCCCGCTTTTCTTCAGCCGGATCGATGGTGAAATAGGCGATGGCGGCGTGAGCCAGCGCAAAATGCGGGTCGGCCTTCACGGCATCACGGATGGATTGCAGGCCGTCCTCTGTGTAGAGCAGATCCTCACGCTGACGCATGCCTGTTTCATAGGCTTCTCGAGCTTTCGCCGATTGCGTCGTGACCTGAACCGTTTCCGATCGGGCGCTGGTCTTGTGCTTTTGCGCTTGCGCGGAGGGCGTAACGCCGGTTGCCGCAATCGTCAGTGCAACCAGCAATGCACCTTGAAAGTAATGGTGGATTCTCATGTGTCCTCGCATGAAGTGTGTTGCGCTACCCTCTTGTGATGGCCGGGATTAATGCCCCTTCAGGGCATATCCCGGGTCAAAAGGCTGCTTCTCGTCAATCTTGATTACCTTCACGCTGCCGGTGATGTTGTAGACGTCCACGACGCCGATGGCCGATGCGTTCGATCCAACGAACTTCACAATCTCTTGGTCGCTGTCCGCAAAGACAACCGGCGCAGAGGACTTCCGGCTGGGTTCGCTCAAAATTGTTTTTGCTTCCTCCGTGCCGACGCCCAACACTTTTTCGACGAAGAGTTTCATCGCCGGCGAACCTGGGTCTCGCAGCACGATTGTGATGGTGTGCCCCGTCGGCCAAGTCGCCGGCTTGCCTTTAAGAATCTTCCCGAGCTCGGCAAGCGTCATGCTTCGGACTGGATTTGCTGGGTGAACGATCACGGCCAGGTCTGCGGCGTAGACGGCTGAGGCGACAAGGACAAGCAGCAGACAGAAGATGGAGACGTGTTTTCGCATGGCACGCGAATCCTTTGTTAAGAATGTTCCGCGGTCCTAGTTGCCCGCCGTAATTTGAACTTAGCATTGCCCTACGGTCCCAAATCGAGAAAGAGAAGGATTGGTGTCGAACGAGGTACCAGTACTATCCCGGGACGCAATGCTTCTTGCCCCGGTAGTCAAACAAGACCCGAAACCTTCATGCGTCGAGTCCGTAATGCCTCTGTGCCAGGAAAGGCAAAATCCTCCAGCCTGGTAAACGGAGACGAAACATGAAGCTCAAGACTGTTTATTTCTTGTTGTGCGTTATGGGCGCTGTTCTTCCTTATGGGGAGCTTGTCCCCTGGGTCCTCAGGAATGGACTTAAGATGCAGGGGTTCTTCCAGTTGCTTTTCGCTAATCGCGTCAGCGCGTTCTTCGCCATGGACGTGCTCGTGTCTTCCTTGGTCTTGTGGCTTTTCGTTCGCACGGAGGGCAAGCGGTTGGGCGTTCGCCGATTGTGGCTGCCACTCCTCGGGTTGCTGACCGTCGGCGTTTCTCTTGGTTTTCCCCTCTTCCTTTATCTCCGAGAGGTCGCTTTGGCGCAGGCGAGTCCAGCGCATACCAGCCGTGCAGGGTGATGGGAGGGGATGACGATCAAGGAACATGGACCAAGGAAACCATCAACCTTCCGTCGCCATGGAGTATCTTATTGCCCGGGTGCATCCTCCGCACCCAACCGCGGCGCCAGCGGTAAGCCCCACGAAACGGGGCACGTCCGGATTTGTCCGGATCCCCTTGGCGATGGCCACAGGTCATCATCGAGGGCAAGGGAGGAAGGCATGAAAAGCTTTATTTCTTTAGGCACCGTGTTTGCGATTCTTCTGTTGGTGACCCCGGCGGTACAGGCCCAATCCAATGAACTGATGCAGGGCACGCAAGTGCGGTTGACGCTGATAAACGGCGTTACCACGGGTGTGGCACATGATGGTGATCCCATTACGGCGATCGTGGCCGAGCCAGTCTTCATCGGAACGCAGATGGTGTTGCCCGCTGGAGCAAGAATACATGGGCAAGTTTCCAGCGTGCAGCGCCCGAAATGGTTCTCCATGATTCGCGGTGGAGCATCCATGAACCTCACTTTAAAATCCATCGAGATAGACAGCCGTATTTTCCCCGCGCAGATGAGCATCCTCGCGCTCTACAGCGGCGGGGCAGACATGGGCAAACAACGCAAGGATCTGAAGACGATCGAAGGCGTCGTGATCCAGGAAAGGCACGATATCAAGACGGATGTGGTAGACATGAGTATTGGCGTCGGGGGTGGAAGTCTGGTGGGTGCGATCTTCAGCCACGTGGTGCGCGGCACTGTAATCGGACTCGTCGGTAGTTCCGCGTATATCGTGGCGAAGAAAGGCAAGGACGTGGAGCTGCCCGCGCAGACTGGAATGCTCGTGCGGATGGATTCAAGCGTCGCTTTCCCAAGCTCGGTGATTCACAGCGCGGCTTATACGTCTGGCGCCAAGTGATCTTGGCCTGCGATTTCCGGGAGTTGTTCTAGGCAGCGCCTTTCGCGATGGGCCTCTTCGCTGTGCGCTTAAGGAAGCGGTAGAGACTGGTGCGACCGATGCCGAGCATCTGGGAGGCGCGGACGCGATTGCCGTTGCACCTTTCGAGGACTCGCTGGATGTGAAGTCGCCGCACTTCATCGAGCGGCACGGGCCGCCAATTCTCCTCTGTGCTCGCGGCGCGGCGTTGCGGCTTTTGAAGTTGCTCGGGCAGATCGCAAACGTCTACGAAGTCAGCCGTGGCGGCAATCGCGGCGCTCGAAATTGCATTTTCGAGCTCGCGAACGTTACCCGGCCAGTTGTGCTGGTACATCGCCAACTGCGCACGGCGCGTAAGGCCCTGAAAAACCTTTCCGTATACTTGTCCGTACTTCTTCAAGAAGTGCAGGATGAGAATCGGAATGTCTTCCGGACGTTCCGTAAGCCCGGGAACACGGACCTCGATGCTGCTGAGACGATCGAAAAGATCCTCGCGGAAGCGGCCGGCGAGCACCTCCGCGCGCAGATCGCGGTTCGTGGCGGCAATCAGCCGCACGTCAACCTGCTTCACTTCCGGTGAACCGGCGCGTTGAATCTCGCGGTTCTGAATCACACGCAACAGTTTCGCTTGCATCTGCAGAGAAGTTTCGCCAATTTCATCGAGGAAGAGCGTGCCGCCGTTCCCATTCTCGAACAGGCCGGGACGCGTGTCTGTCGCGCCGGTGAATCTATCGCGGACATGGCCGAATAGCTGGCTTTCGAGCAGAGTATCCGCGAGCGCCAAACAGTTGCACACGGCGAACCGCTCTTGTGCCGCGGGACTCATCTGATGCAGCGCGCGCGCGACGAGTTCCTTGCCCGATCCGGTTGGACCCGTTACGAGGACGTTCGTGTAGTGACGCGCCACTTTTTGCACCAGCTCCGAAACGTCCAGCATCTTCGGACTTCGGCCCACGATTCCATGAAAATCGAGGTTATAAACGAGCTTCGCTTCGAGACCGCGAATTTGTGACCGGCGCGCGAAGAGTTCGGTGAGATCACCCAAGGTTTTTAGCAGGCGCGGGTAGTCGAGCGGCTTGCGGAGATAATCGTAGGCGCCTCGCTTGATTGCTTCCATTGCAGAATCCACCGAATAATCTCCGGTGATGAGAATTACATGTGTGCCCGGATCGCATAGCAGGGCTTTTTCGAGGAACGTGAGTCCATCCATGCGAGGCATTTTGAGACCAACCAAAACGACGCGGCAGGTCCCGTGGCGAACTTTTTGCAGGGCTTCTTCCGGATCGGTCGTGCCGACGGAAGGAAATCCCGCCTTCTCGAGGCCAAGCGTGGCAAGTTCGACCTGATCGGATTCGTCATCCACAACGCACAGGGCTAGGTTTTTTCGCACCACGCCCGCGACAGGCCTATCCATGAGTACAGCCATGACGCATTGTTAGGCACGACTTTTGCCAGATACCCTCGCGAGTTCGGGAATCGTGCGCATCCTGTCCCAAGCAGGGCGAATCGGCAGGCCCATGCAACTAACACGCCTAAATTCTTTATCTTACTCGTTGAAGTTGTCGGGGGTTTGATCGTTGGAAGTAAACTGTCAGGACTTCAAAGAATTGCTAATCATCCTGCGCGCGTTCCGAACTGGAAACACGGTGCCAAAGGGGGACTTAGCTTAAGCTGCAGGAGCAATCAACCCCAGTTCGAGCCTGGATACAACGCCGCAAGGGCGACGCGGAAGATGAAGCCGAAAATCTTGTCGTACAGCACCCACGCAAGCAGCAGCCCCGCCATTCCGAAACCCTGGCTGCGCGTCCACTCGAGGAATCGCAGAGAGGTCGATTCGCTCATCAGGAGCGTGATGCCGGTGTTGCCGTCGAGCGGCGGGACGGGCAGAAGATTGAACGTGCCCAGGATGAGGTTCAGCACGAATAGAATGCTTAGAAACGTGGAGGCAAACGCGGCCACGCCCGGGACGGCCGCTTCCGTGATGTGCGTGAAATTTGCGGACACCGGCTCACGGAAGATTCCGGCAGCCATGCCGCCGCGGATCGCAAGCGCCGCAAGAATTACGAGTGCGAAATTCGACGCAGGTCCGGCGAGCGCCATCCATGCAGCGCGGCGCGGGTGCCGCTGTTGCCAGTACGGATCATACGGCGCGCTGGCCCAGCCGATCATCCAGTGCGAGAAAACGTAAGAAAGAATGGGGACAACGACTGTTCCCCAGGGCTGCTGACGAATGTGGGGCAGGGGATTGAGCGTCACCTGCCCGCCGTGAAACGCCGTGGGATCGCCGCCGAGTTTGGCTACAAGTGCGTGGGCAGCTTCGTGGCAGGTTGTGGAGAGCAAGAAAATGATGTACCAGATCACGCCGAGAACGATGAATTCCTGGTTCATGCCGCTCGATAGACTAAGGTGTCGACAGATGTTCCGCAAGCATGTAAGCGATCGCTCTGCTCGGCGCTGGAATTCCGGAAAACCCCTTGACAGCTCATATCCGGAAGTTTACGCTCCCCGGCAATGTATTAGCCTTTCCTTTACATGCGTGGGTGTTGTAGGGAGGGGAGGGGGTCGTGGCCGCGAAGAAGAAATCGGCTGCGGGAACGGTTAGCTCCGATCGGGAACTCGAATCTCTGCTGCTGCACACTTCGCAATTTCTGAAGACGAAGAGAGTCCCTTTGCTAAAGACGGTGCGACAGGTACGGAGAAGGCCCGCTTCCGTTGCGTGAAAACCTAGCGAGAATTGAATCGAGCCGCGAAGGCAGAGAGACGAACGTCTGTGCGAATTCGGCTTCCAAGAGTGGCTCCGGGGCCTGGACTCGAACCAGGATAACCAGCTCCAAAGGCTGGCGTGCTACCAATTGCACTACCCCGGAATTGTTGAATCTAGAAAGTCTACTGATTTTCGCAGAATGCCGCTACCGAAACTTCGACTGCCGCGAATCCACCGCGCGCCGATAACCGGCCAGCGCGCGGTTGATGCGCACGAAAATCCAAGCCACGCAAAATGCGCGGATGTATACTACAGCCCTAAAGAGTTTGTTCCATAGAGAGTGCCCATTGATGAGGAGGGTTTATGGCAACTGCAACTAGCGCGGTTCAGCCCAGCGTTTCCGTCCGAGCGAAAAAACTGCTGATCAACAATGAGTGGGTAGACAGTATTTCCGGAAAGACGTTCGCCACCATCAATCCCGCCACCGGCGAGGAAATCTGCCAGGTCGCGGAAGCCGACGCGGCGGATGTGGACAAAGCTGTTCATGCAGCCCGTGTTGCGTTCGAGACCGGGCCGTGGCACAACACATCCGGTTCCCAGCGAGCCCAGCTTCTGCACCGCCTTGCGGATCTGATCGAAAAGCACGCCGACGAATTGGCGCAACTTGAGGCGCTTGACAATGGAAAGCCCTACTTCATCGCGAGCGTCGCAGATCTGCCTCTCACGGTTGCTTGCTACCGATACTACGCGGGCTGGGCGGACAAAATTCAGGGCAAGACAATTCCCGTCAACGGAGATTTCTTCTGTTACACGCGCCATGAACCCGTCGGCGTCG
>Ga0307478_10001973_pt1 | contig 16915 bp, 10 predicted proteins | sample atmos_gasesECM4C_2_FD_203713 | JGI IMG/M metagenome (GOLD analysis project Ga0307478, IMG submission 203713) | Hardwood forest soil microbial communities from Morgan-Monroe State Forest, Indiana, United States - atmos_gasesECM4C_05 | ecosystem: Environmental > Terrestrial > Soil > Temperate...
GGGCCTTACCAGGAGTTGGAAATCGTCAAGAAGAATCCATTCGCAACCATCGACCAGGCAGGCGTCGGTCAACTGATCGAAATGGCGGTGGCGAAGGGGAACAAAACTCGTCCCGGTATTAAGTTGGGTATCTGCGGCGAACACGGTGGCGACCCGGATAGCGTAAAATTCTGCCATCGCGCGGGCTTGTCCTATGTGAGTTGCTCGCCGTTCCGGGTGCCCGTCGCGCGGCTTGCCGCAGCTCAAGCAGTGGTTGAAGAAGAACAATCGAAGAAAAAGTAAGCGTATTTAGCCATTTGGCTAAATTGAAGTATTACTTGAAGCCGTCGGCGTGCAGACATCTGAAGTGATTTCTGTACTTCCGACGGCTTCCTAATTTTTAGGTGGGCATTTTAAAGAAAAAGTAGAGCCCCAAAAAAAGAAATGTAATGTCCGTGGACCAAGCGGCGAGAAACGGCGGGAGTTGTCCGACGCCGCCCATCGCTTCCAGAAGGCGCGCCGCCGTCCAATAGACGATTCCGATGGCCACGCCAAGCGCCACACCGCCGATGGCTCCTCGCGTTCCAACGAGCAAGGCAAAGGGAATCGCCAGCAACATACTGATGGGAGCAATCAGCGGGAATGCCAGCTTCACGTGCCATTGCACGGTCAGGTTGGCGACGTCGAATCCGGCTTTATGCAAGCCGTCGATATAACGCCGAAGGGCTCCCAAGCTCATCTGCGAGGCTTGGCGGACCTCGCGGTTGAAGTAGCTAGGTGGCTCGGAGAGTTCGGGCAGCGACGTGACTGGGAACCGCTCGTAACGAGTGATCGTGCCATCGGAGAAATCGCGCACCCAGCCGCCTTCCAGGATCCACACTTTTTGTGTATCGGACCACTTTGCACGCGAGGCAAAGACGCGCCGGCGCATCTGAAACGTTGCGGGGTCGAGTTCCACCACGCTGAGACCGCCGAAGAGCGTTTGTGCAGGGTCAAACAGGTCATAGTTATAGATTTTCGTGTTTTCGCCGAAGATCCAGCGCTGCGGCTGCGTGTAGGTCTGAGCCGGTTTGCCCTTGATCTGGTTTCGCAAGGCGTCTTGCCGCTGGTTGGCGTAGGGAAGGTAGGTTTCATCCAGCACGATCATAGCGGCAGCGAGGGTCAGTCCGGCGAAAAGGAGCGGAACCGCCAGGCGATAAAGGCTGATTCCGCTCGCTTTGCAGGCCACGATTTCGTTGTTCTTGCTCATCACGCCAAGCGTTACGAGCACGGCGACCAACGCGCCAAGCGGGGCGAGGTTGTAAATGAGGAAGGGCGTCAGAAAGCGGAAGTAATCCACGACGATGAGAAAGGGCACGCGGTGGCGCGCGATGTCGTCGAGCAGTTCGAAGAAGGTGAACGCTTCAAAAAGAAAAATGAAAGCGGCCATAAGCAGGGAGAAATGAAAGAAGAAACGGCGCAAGAGATAGATATCCATCAATCGCGGGAAGCTGCCGCTGGATTGCACGCCATTGCCGTTCTCGTGCGGCTCTATCGCACCGTTGGAGATGCGGGTTATGGCCATGGCTGCCGCGCGTACGCGGGCTTTGCGGCGGCGAAGGAGCCTGGCCCAGCTGCGGAACCGCACCGCAGGATTCATCCACCGGCTCTCGCCGCGGAATTGTTCCATGCGCGGAAGCAGAGCCAGTCCCAGGATAGCGAGCAGGATATTTGCGCCCCAAATGCCCACCGAAGGAGAGACTTCGCCCTGTCGCGCTAAACCTGCACCAATCACGGTGAGCAGGTAGTACGTGGCGATTATGATGACCGCAAGAAGCGAGCCCGCAGCCCGTCCCCCGCGTCGAGGCTGCGCACCGAGCGGTACGGCGACGAGGGCGAAGACGAGACAGGCCACCGGAAATGCCAGGCGCCGGTGCAATTCCACGCGAGCTTCACGCCAGGTGTCGTCGCGAGTGTTGAGCAGTTCTCGCAGAGAGCGTTCCGTATTGCTCACCTGACGGGGCTGCGCCTGGACGAGACCGTTCACTTCGATGGGCCAGTCGCTTTGCCCGAAGGCGGTCACGGAGTACCGGTCGGGATCTTCGCGTGAAAATTCGTGCGTCGTTCCGCCCTTCAAGTGAAGCTCTAGCTTGCCCTCTTTGGGTTCGGCAATTACAATCGCATTCTCCGCCAGGGTGAGTTGCGAGCCGTTCTCACTTCCGGCTTCAGCGAGAAATACGCCGTGCCATTGCGTGCCGCTGGCAGACACGTCATTGACGTACAGGACTAGTTTGGGGAAACGCTCGTCGAACACGCGGGGCTGCACCGCGAAGGAGATTTGTGACGCGACCAGATCGGTCTCAAGCGCGCGGTACTTATGCCAAGCAATGGGACCGAGCCAAAGCGTCATGCATAGGGTGACGCCGGCACCCGCAAGCGCGATAACGCCAACGGGCAGCAGAATCCGGCGGCGGCCGATACCCAGAGCCGTGAGGGCGATGATCTCGCTGTCGGCCGACATTCGGCCGAGCCCGAGCAGCACGCCAACCAGCACGGCCATTGGGAGCGTAAACGTCAAGACGCCTGGGAAAATGCACAGAAAAAGCTCAAGGATTTGCGTCCCCGAACCGGTATGACGGACAAACAGCTCCATCAAGCGAACCAGCTGGGGCACGAAGAAAACGAAAGTAAATACGGCGATTCCGAGGAGTGCGTGACGAAAAACTTCACGAACGATATAGCGGTCCAGGATGCGCATGGCGCGACCCGTGAGTGTAACACGGCGCAGCGGCAGACACGGGAAAGAGAGTCGCGATGAATCGTGTGAATCTCGTGCTGTTGTGGCACATGCATCAGCCGCAATATCGGGACCCGGAAACCGGCCGCTACGTATTGGCTTGGACAAGGCTTCACGCCCTCAAGGATTATTGGGGCATGGTGGCGATGCTGAAGGATTTCCCCAAGTTTCACGCCACCTTCAACGTGGTGCCTTCGCTCGGCATGCAGCTCGAGGAATATGCCAGCGGGGAATTCAACGAGCCATGGTTCTCCCTGGCGTTCAAGCCGGCGGATGACCTAACGCGGGAGGACAAAGCCGAGATTCTGGCCCGGGCGTTCCAGGTGAATCATGAGCGGCTGATGTCTCGATGGCCGCGTTTCGTCGAGTTGCATGAATGGGCCCAGCCTGCCGGAGGCGCCCAGGCGCAAGTCTCGTTTACCCAGCGCGACTGGCGCGATTTGCAGTTGCTCTCGCAATTGGTGTGGATGGAGGAAACCTGGTTCGAGAAAGACTCGGTCGTCAGCCGCCTCGCCAATAAAGGAAAAGAGTTCACGGAGAAGGACAAAGCGGCTCTGAAGGCGAAGCAATTGGAACTGCTCGGCTTGGTTTTGCCTGAGTATCGCGCTGTGGCACAAACAGGACAGATCGAGCTCAGCACCACGCCGTTTTATCACCCTATTCTTCCGCTCATCTGCGATTCGGATATCGCTCGAGTAGCGAATCCCAGTACGCCTCTTCCGCGCCGCGCGTACCGTCACCCCGAAGATGCGCGCGAGCAACTACAGCGAGCCCGCGAATACCACGAGCGCGTATTCGGCGCAAAACCGGCGGGGCTCTGGCCTTCAGAAGGATCCGTATCCGATCAGGCCCTGACTATCGCTACAGAGGAAGGTTTCCAGTGGTTTGGCACGGATGAAGGCGTTCTCGGCAGAACGCTCAACGCAGGGTTCTTTCGCGATGCGAAGGGCGTTCCAGCGAATGCGGAACGTCTGTATAAGCCCTTGCGCGTGCAGCTCGGCGGGAAGTCCATCACGGGACTTTTCCGGGATCACCACCTGTCCGATCTCATCGGTTTCGTTTATAGCCGCATGAATGGCAAGGACGCGGCCGCGGATTTGCATGGGAGGCTTCGCGATCTCGGCGAACGCGTGCAGACATCGCAGCCGCTCACGATCTGCCTTTTCCTCGACGGCGAAAATGCCTGGGAATATTATCCTGGGAACGGCCGCGGGTTTTTGCGCGAATTCTACGGCCGAATCCAGGGCGATCAGGATTTCCGGGCGCTCACAGCGAGCGAAGCGATTGCCGCCGCCGGCGATATCCCCGTGAATACGGGGATTTTCCCAGCGTCCTGGATCAACGCGAATTTCGATGTCTGGATTGGCCACAGCGAAGACGTTGCCGCGTGGGAACTCCTCTGGGATGCACGAGAAGCCTATGGCCGCGCCGTGGACGCCCGGAAGCAAGGCCGCGACGGCGCGCCAGCGGAAACCGCTCTAAAGGAGGCGCAAGAATCGCTGCTGGCTGCGGAGGGAAGTGATTGGTGCTGGTGGTACGGTCCCGAGCACAGCACGGCGAACGATGCGGAATTCGATGCTCTATATCGAAAACATTTAACAGCGGTCTACCTGGCGCTCGGGCAGGTGGCCCCACAAGAACTGGCTAAGCCCATCAAGCGTCAGCCAGAGCATGCCTTGCATCTAGCGCCGACGGGCTTTCTAAAAATCGCGGTCGATGGACGTGACTCTTCCTACTTCGAATGGCTGGGAGCGGGCCTGTACTCGCCCGAACGCCGCGGCGGCGCCATGCACGGCCGCACGTTCTATCTTCATGAACTACGTTATGGTTTCGAAGAGGCCCGCTTCTGTGTCCGCGTGGACCCGTTTCTAGACCTTCTAGGAGAACTTGAAGATTCTGAATTTCGCATCACCATCGGCGGAGCTGAAGAAATAAACATCGTCGTGAGGCTCGTCCGCGGCCATCTTCAGGAGTTTGCGGTGGAACAAGGGCGGCTTTGCCTTCTGAATCCCAAAACCGTGGCCGACGCCTCCTTTGAGCGCATCCTCGAAGTCGCGATTCAGCGCAGCGAAATCAATCTGAAGGGACAAACTAAGCTGAAGCTCGGCGTTGCCCTCTGGCACGGCGGCTTGCCAGTCGACGTACTCCCTGCCGAAGGGTTTCTTGAAGTCCACCTTGGCGAAGATCACTCCGCTTGGCCAGTCGAAGAGGCCTCCTAGTCCATACGAACTGTCGCTCAGTTACTTCAAGCATTGCACGGGCACCTGTAGCTCTCCCTCGGTACAAAGCACCAGCGGAGTCCAGGCTCCGCCGCTCTCAGTCGATTCCTTTCTCCTTGACAGTCTAGGAGACTGGCGCTACATTCCTAGTTCATCTAGGAGAAGAGTGGGACAGGCTTCAGCCTGTCTCCCCGCCGCGCCGATGGACAAACAACTCGATCTTCTGCAAGGCACGCTGGACATGCTCATTCTCAAAGTTGTCTCGCTCGGCCCGTTGCACGGTTACGGCATTCTTCTGCGCATCCAGCAAATCTCGAAGGACCGCCTCGAAATCCAGCAAGGCTCGCTCTATCCCGCGCTTTACCGCCTCGAACATCAGGGCTGGATTGCCAGTGAGTGGGGCGAGTCGGAAAACAACCGCAAAGCCAAATATTACCGGCTCACCGCGGCAGGGAAGCGCCGGCTGCACGCGGAAGCCGAAAACTGGAACCGCATGGCCGACGTCATTGCGGGAATCTTGGGCACCAAGCCGGAGGAAGTGTGACGCTTTGGAGTAGGCTTCGTTCGTGGTTGCGGGCAACTCTCCGTCGTTCTCGGATGGAGAGCGAGATGGACGCCGAGCTGCGCTTTCACATCGAGACGCGGGCAGAGGACTTGGTGCGCGGCGGCGTTTCGCGCGAGGAAGCTATGCGGTGCGCTCGCATTGAGTTCGGTGGCCTCGAAGGTGTTAAAGAGGAAGGGCGCGAGGCGCGCGGCGTCAGCTTTTTCGATGAATTGTTCCAGGATCTTCGCCACGGGCAGCGCGTCCTGCGCAATAGTCCTGGCTTTTCAGTTGTCGCGGTGCTCACGCTGGCTCTCGGCATCGGGGCAACCACGGCGATTTTCAGCGTCGTCAATGCTGTTTTGCTGCGGCCATTGGCGATGGAAGATCCCTCCCGCGTTGTGTACTTGCAGGAGCAGTGGCAGGATATTTTCCCCGGCGTCTCGGTCGGGAACTTCGCCGATTTGAAAAAACAGAGCACTTCTTTTGCGGAGCTTTGCGCTTCGAACAACGGTAGTTTCAATCTTGAGGCGCGAGAACTCCCCGAGCGTGTGGACGGCGAAATCGCCACGGCAAATTATTTCGCGACCTTTGGCGTGCAGCCCATTGCTGGGCGCGTTTTCACGGCCGAGGAAGACAAGCCTGGCCAGCCGAAAGTGGTAGTCATCAGTGAACGGCTCTGGCGCACGAAGCTCCACGCGGATCCTACGATAGTTGGTCAGCCGATACGCATCAACGGCTTGCCCACCACCGTAGTGGGCGTTATGCCCAAGGGCTTCGATCCGCTGCTAAGCAACAGCGATCTTTGGGTTCCGGCGGCGTACACCGCGGAACAGCTCGCCGATCACGATGACCACTATCTGAATGTGATGGCTCGCCTCAAGCCAAGCGCGTCGCAGGCGCAGGCCCAGTCCGAGCTTAACGTGATCGCGCAGCGGCTCCAGCAGTTGTATCCGCTTGACGACAAGGACCGCGGTTTTCGCTTGCAACCCCTCACAACGGTGCTTCTGGGCGACCAGCGGTTGGGACTGCGCATGATGCTCGCGGCGGTCGGCTTATTGTTGCTGATTGCTTGTGCGAACATTGCGAATTTGCAGCTGGCTCGCTCGCGTGCTCGTCAAAGGGAAATCGCCATGCGCGCGGCGCTTGGGGCATCGCCTAGCCGCATTGTGCGTCAACTTCTCGCGGAAAATGTCGTGCTCGGACTTGCCGGCGGCTTTGTTGGTGTCTTGTTGGCCTTTTGGGCCTTGTCCTGGATCATCGCTCACGGACCCGCAGAAATGCCGCGCCTGGACCAGTCCCGCATCGACGCTAGCGCGCTTGTATTTGCTTGCGCAGTAGCTCTGCTCTCGAGCTTGCTGTTCGGACTGGTGCCGGCCCTGCGCTCCGCTTCCACGCGTCTCAGCGAAATCTTCAAGTCGAGCTTAGGCATTTCCAGCGGCAGCCGCGATCGTGTCCGCAGTCTGCTTGTAATCGGAGAAGTCGCTCTCGCGTTGATTCTTATGGTTGGCGCTGGGCTGCTTATCCGCAGCGCGCTGCTCGTCTCGCATGTGGATCCGGGCTTTGATACTTCCAACGTCATTGTCGGGCGTGTCGGCCTGCCCGACCCTGGCTATCACGATCCCGTTGTTGCGAGGCGGGCGTTTGAAGGCATGATCACCGCCGCCGCTGCTTTGCCCGGCGTGGAGTCGGTTGCCGTCGTTTCGCGCGCTCCGCTTGCTGGCGGAGGCAGCAGCAATGGCCTCCTCGCCGAAGGCAAGCCGTTTACCCCCTCGAATCTGGTGAACTCGCAACTACAAATCATCTCGCCCAGCTATCTCTCGACCGCGCGCGTGCCTCTGAAAGCCGGTCGTGACTTTACTTCGCAAGACACGAGGGACCGCACGTTTGTCACTATCGTCAACGAAACTCTTGCTCGCACCATGTGGCCCGGCGAAAACCCCATCGGCAAGCGCTTCGCGTGCTGTGAGTCCGGGCCAAAGGGCCGCCTGGATCCGGTGTGGCATGAAGTGGTTGGTGTGGTGGCGGATGTTCGCGCGCAGGGGCTTGACCGCCAGGTACAGCCGGCGTTTTACATTCCGATTGCGCAAATGCCCCCCAGCGCCTGGGACTGGATCGGACGCACCATGGACTTGGTGCTGCGGACTCGCGGCGGCGTGGTCCCGGTCCACGAATTGCAATCCACGGTGGCGTCCGTCGCGCCCGCCGTACCGATATACCGGCTCTCCACCATGCAGCAGAAAATCTCCAGCACCCTCGAGCGCTCGCATTTCGACGCTTTTCTGCTGGCTATTTTTGCCGCAACGGCGCTCCTGCTTTCGTCAGTCGGGATATACGGAGTGCTGTCGTACATGGTCGCTCAGCGCACGCGCGACATCGGCATTCGCATGGCGCTCGGCGCCTCGCAAAGCCAGATTGTTTGGGACGTGCTCGGCTTCGGAGTGCGCCTGGCTGCTATCGGGCTTGCAATCGGCATCGCTGGCGCACTGGGGGCCACCCGCTTGCTCTCTTCTTTGCTTTATGGAGTCCGGCCAACGGATGCAATTACGTTTGCCGCTGTTTCTTTCATCCTGCTGGTTGTCGCCCTGATCGCGAGCTATTTACCGGCGCGCCGCGCCACCCGCGTCGATCCCATCGTCGCCCTTCGTTACGACTGACAACTTCCAGCGCAGGGAGCAGTCCGCAGAGCCCGCACTTTCTCTTGCTACAGCCGCCCAGCTCGAATCATCCGGCTGAAAACAATATGTCCAAACCAAAACCGCTAAAACAATTTCACCGCCAAATCCTGGGGCCGATTTCCAACTGGAATCATGGTCAACATGCTGTTCGTACGCACGCGAATCACCGCGACGTCCGCGGAATCCTGATTCACGACGATCAGCAAATTCTCATCGGGATCGAAGCGCATCACGCCGGGAGACTGTCCTGCCTGAATTGGAAACTCCTTTCCAGTCCCAGGCTCGCGCATCACTCGGCGGTTCGGCAAATCCACTGGAATGATGTGTCCTGCAGCACTATCCGAGACATAGAGCGTGTTCCCGTCCGCGCTCAAAACGCCACGCGTTGGCGCCGAACCAAGCACCATATAGTCGCCCACTTCATGCGTCCATGTGTTGATCACCTGAAGCCCGTGTGCATCGGGCGAAATCACGTATAGCTCGCCGCCGTCCGGCTTCAGCAGCATGTCCGACGGATTCCCGTCCAGTTCAAGGTTCGTCACCAGCACGCTTCTTCGCAAATCAACGACGGAAAGCCGATGTTCTGTCCGGCTCAGGACAAACGCAATGCTGTCGTCGGGCAGAACGGCGACTCTTTCCGGCTGCTTGACGATTCCCACCGTGCTGCGCAGCGCTAGCGTGGCCGCGTCATGAATCCCCAGCGTGGCATCGCGGTGATTCAACACCAGCACGCTCTTTCCATCTGGAGTGACGTGCGCCAACACCGGCTCGCCTCCCGTCCGCGTTCGCCCCAGCACGGCGCGCGCCTGGCAATCGATTGCCAACAGCGTGTCCGATCCCGCCGATGTCGTGTACAAACGGCTGCCGTCCGGCGAAAAATCAATCGCATAGGGAAGCGGCCCCACGGGGATGCGCGCGCTCACCTGATTCACACGCGCATTGATCACCCAAACAAACCCGCCGGCCGAACTCACGCCCCAAACTTCTGCCCGCGTCGGATGCTCCCGCATCCCCGATAATCCTTGCCCAATCGCAATCCGGGCCACGCCCGCCAGCTTCACAAGGTCGATGACCGTCACGCTCCCATCCGCCGTAGAAGCGTACGCGCACAACCGCAAGCCCGGCCTCAAAAAAGACGGTCGATGCTCGCGAAGAAGCAGAACGACGCCCACAATCAGCAGGACGCCCAGCACAAAAAACACTCGGAAATTACGCGGACGATTCATAAGCCGAGAGGATTGTCACATGTTGTCTGCGGAATTAGCCAGAAGCCTGCGCACCGATTCAAAACTGAATATGGAAGCAGAGGCGCGCGAAGTCTAAGTAACACGTCCTCAATTCACTTCGCGCCGCAAGACCGCTGCAATCTGCCGGACCTCTTCCACCAACTCGCCGAACTCCTCCGGCAAGATCGATTGCATGCCATCGGAAAGCGCCTTATCCGGCTCGTGATGCACTTCGACGAGCAATCCATCCGCGCCCACCGCAATGGCCGCGCGCGATAGCGGTAAAACTTTGTGCCGTTTCCCCGTCCCGTGCGACGGGTCCACCAAAATCGGCAAATGGCTGCGCTTTTTCACCGCCGGCACCACCGCCAAATCCAGAGTGTTCCGCGAAAAATCCGAAAACGTCCGCACGCCGCGCTCGCACAGCATCACGTTGTAATTTCCCTCGGACAAAATATATTCCGCAGCCATCAAAAATTCATCCAGCGTCGCCGACATCCCGCGCTTCAAAAGTACGGGCTTCTTCGCCCGCCCCGCCCGCTTGAGCAGCGAGAAATTCTGCATGTTCCGAGCGCCAATCTGAATCACGTCGGCATATTCCTCGACGAGGTCGAGACTCTCGTTGTCAATCGCCTCGGTAATAATCCCGAACCCATACGTCTCGCGCACCTTCGCCAAAATTTTCAACCCCGGCAAGCCCAGCCCCTGGAAACTGTAAGGCGAAGTCCTCGGCTTATAAGCTCCGCCGCGAAACAACCTCGCGCCGCTCTTCTTCACGCGTTCGGCAATCGTCAAACACTGTTCCTCTGTCTCCACCGCGCAAGGCCCCGCCACCATCGCGATCATCTTCCCGCCAACAATCACATCGCCCGACGGCGTCGGAATCCGCAATACGCTGTCTTCCTCCTTCGCGTCGCGGCTCACCAGCTTGTACGGCTTGCTGACCGGTATGCACTCCACCACTCCCGGCAGTGACTCGAGCACTCCGAGATCGATGGCTCCCTTATTCCCGGTAATCCCAATCGCCGTTCGAATCGTCCCCGGAATCGGGTGCGCCTTCAGCCCCAAACTCTCGATGCGCTCGCACACCCCACGAATCTGCTCTTCGGTAGCGTGCGACTGCATGACAACCAGCATCAGCAACTCCCCTATGCTCTCAGCAGACTGTGAGCAACCCAGTAGTCTACGGCATGCCGCCGCAACGCGGCAAATCTCCCGCAGCCACTCCAGCGAACAGCGCGTTTGTCGCGTGTGGTAGAATAACTAGTTCAAGGACAGACCAAATTTCTCCATGGGAATGCCAGAGCAACCTCTCACTCACGCCTCTGAATTTGATCCAGAAGACGAATATCGCCCGGAACCCGAACCTGAACCGCTGCCACCGACCTGGATGGACGGCAGCCTGCGCATCGGCATCCACGCCTCCATCGCTGGAAGCTATCTCAACGCTCTCGAATCCGCGCGCAAGCTGGGTTGCAACGCCTTGCAAATCTTCTCTTCGAGCCCGCGCATGTGGCAAGGCGTGCCCTCGCGCATTCCGGACGTAGACGCCGCCGCCTTTCGCGCCCGGCGCGCCGAACTCGGCCTCGGCCCGCTCGTCATTCACGCGAACTATCTGATCAATCTTGCCGCGGCACAGCCCATGCTGCGCACCCGCTCGATCCAAGCCTTCCACGATGAGCTTGTACGCGGCGTAGCCCTCGGCGCGGATTTTCTTGTTGTTCACCCCGGTTCACGCGGCGAAGCCACGCCCGAGCAAGCCGTCGCCAACGTCATTGAGTCCGTCAAGCAAGGCTCCAAGCGGGCCGCCCTCGGCAACCTGCGCATCCTCATCGAAAACACGGCAGGGATGGGCGTCGCCGTTGGCTCGCGCCTCGAGGAAGTCGCCGAAATCTTGGCTGGCCTGAAAGATGTCCCCGCAGCCGCGTGCCTCGACACTGCGCATCTTTTCGCCGCGGGCTACGATATCAAGAGCGAAGCCGGACTGGCCTCGGCAATCGACGTGATCGACAGCACCATCGGTCTCGATCGCGTTCCCGTCTTTCACGCCAACGATTCGAAAATCCCCCTCGGCGGCCGCGTCGATCGCCACGAAAACATCGGCGAAGGCAAAATCGGCGCCGAAGCTTTTCGCCGTATCTTGACGCACCCGCGACTGGGCGCATCATCTCCCGAGGGTTTAACGGGCCGCGCCTTCGTGCTCGAAACGCCCATCGACAATCCCGGCGACGACCGCCGCAACGTAGCCAAACTGTGGGAACTCGCGGGCTTGAGCGATCAGGCCCCGCCCGCCGAAAAAGGCTTCTCGATGCTCACCACCGCCATCAAAAAAGTTCAAATGAAAACAGCCGCAACGGCCAGAAACGCCGAGCGCCGTAAGAAAACTTTAGAATCATCCGCGGCACCGCGGCCCGGTGAACCGAAAAAGAAATCGAAACCCGCGGCAAAAAAAGCTAAAGCGGCAAGCAAATCCAAAAAATCGCGCAAGACCAAGAGGGGATAGCGAGGCGTGGCGGACTACAACCCACAAGAAATCGAAGCCAAGTGGCAAAAGCGCTGGGCCGAAGCCCGCGTGTTCGAAACGGAAGCCGATTCTTCAAAGCCAAAGTATTACGTCCTCGAAATGCTGCCGTACCCTTCCGGCACGATGCACATGGGACACATGCGCAATTACGCCATTGGCGACGTCGTCGCCCGCGTCAAGCGCATGCGCGGCTTCAACGTCCTGCATCCCATGGGCTGGGACGCCTTCGGCCTGCCCGCCGAAAACGCCGCCATCAATAACAACACGCATCCTCGCGTCTGGACCAACAACAACATCGCGGAATTCCAACGCACCCTGCGCCGCTTTGGCTTTAGCTACGATTGGCGCCGCGAAATCTCCACCTGCGAGCCCGAGTATTACCGGTGGAACCAATGGTTTTTTCTGCGCATGCTGGAAAGGGGCCTCGCGTACCGCAAAAAGAGCCGCGTGAACTGGTGCCCCAAATGCTGTACTGTCCTCGCCAACGAGCAGGTTGTGAATGGCGGCTACTGTTGGCGCCACGAAGACACCCTCGTCGAGTCCCGCGAACTCGAGCAGTGGTTTCTCAAAACCACCGCCTACGCCGACCAACTCGTCGATGATTTAAAACAACTCGAAGGCACTTGGCCTGAGCGCGTCATCACCATGCAGCGCAACTGGATCGGCCGCTCGCAAGGTGCGCGTGTGAAATTCACCGTAGCCGATCTTAAAACCGCGAAGCCCATCGAAATTTTCACCACGCGCATCGACACAATTTACGGCGCTACCGCTATCATCCTGGCTCCAGCACACCCGCTCGTGGCAAAACTGCTCGACGGCTCGCCAAACCGCGTCGAAGCTGAATCGCAACTCGCACAAATGAAGCTGGCCTCCGTCAAGACCGAAGACCTCGCCACAGCCGAAAAAGTAGGTTTCTTCACCGGTCGCCATGCCACCAATCCGTTTAGCGGAGAAAAAATCCCCATCTGGGTCGGCAATTTCGTTCTGATGGAATACGGCACGGGAGCCATCATGGCCGTTCCCGCCCACGACCAACGCGACTTCGAATTCTGCCGCAAGTACGGTTTGCCCGTTCGCATCGTCGTGCAACCCCGTGACGGCGAACAGCTCATCGAAGAAAAGATGACCGCCGCCTTCGATGAGCACCAGAATGGCAAGCTCGTCAATTCCGGCTCGTTCAATGGCCTTACCGTGGACGAAGCCATCGTCAAAATGACCGCCTTCGCCGAAAAGAAATCTTTCGGCCACGGGGAAGTCGTTTTCCGTCTCCGCGATTGGGGCATCTCTCGCCAGCGTTACTGGGGCACGCCGATTCCTGTCGTCTATTGTCCCGAGCACGGCCTGCAACCCGTCCCGGACAAAGACCTGCCCGTCCTGCTGCCGCCCAATCCCAAACTCACGGGCGAAGGCGAATCGCCGCTCGCCGCAACTCCGGAGTTCGTCAACACCAACTGCCCGAAATGCGGCGGCCCCGCTCGCCGCGAGACGGACACGATGGACACATTCGTCGATTCCTCGTGGTATTTCTACCGCTACTGCGACCCGCACAACGACAAAGTTCCCTTCAACCCAGTGAAAGTCGGCTATTGGTTTCCCATCGACCAGTATATCGGCGGCATCACTCACGCCATCCTGCACCTCCTCTACTCGCGCTTCTGGTGCAAAGTCATGCGCGATCTCGGCCTCGTCGGGCACAACGAGCCCATCGCCAGGCTCTTCACCCAAGGCATGGTACAAAAAGGCGGCGTAGCCATGTCCAAATCGCGTGGCAACGTCGTTGGCGCCATCGACATGGCCGAAAAATATGGCGCCGATACCGGCCGCATCTACACGCTCTTCGCCGCCCCACCAGAGAAAGACCTGGAATGGAGCGAAGAAAGCATCGAAGGCTCCTGGCGCTTCCTGAACCGCGTCTTCCGGCTGATCGACAAGCACGCCACAACGATTCGCGACGCCAAGAACTGGAATTTCCGCTCGGAGGGAATGTCGGAGAAGGAACGCGACCTGATCCGAGTCACGTACCAAACGATGCTGCGAGTCACACAGGACTTCGAAAAGCGCTGGCACTTCAATTCCGCGATTGCCCAAATCATGGAATTAACGAATGAAATCTATCTGGCCGAGCCTCTCGAAAACGGTGTGCGCCCCGAAATACGCAAAGAAGTCCTGCAAATCCTCACGCTTTTGCTCGCCCCGATGACCCCTCACATCGCCGAGGAGATGTGGGAAATGCTTGGCAATAAGGATGGTCTCTGGAACGCTCCATGGCCGGTGCTGCTAGATGAACAACTGGAGCTCGCGAAAGACAACGAAGTCGAAATCCCAGTGCAGGTAAACGGCCGCGTTCGCGCCACGCTAAAGGTTTCCACGGGTGTAAGCGAAGCCGAAATTGTTCCCAAAGCCTTGGCCGACCCAGCAGTAGCTCGCCACATCGATGGCAAGCGTATCGTCAAACAAATCTACGTCCCCAACAAACTCCTGAACCTGGTGGTCAAATGATCCTGCAGGCCTATTTTCGTAGGGCACGGAACGTCGTGCCCTCTTTACGTCATGCACTCACACGAAATGCCACTTCGTAAGGTAAGCACATCTAACGGGAGCACACAATGGCAACTGGAGCCGCAATGACGGAACACCCCCAAAAGCCAAACTCCGAGCTAGGCGGCATTGTCGTCCTGGATTTCGGCGGCCAATACACCCAACTCATCGCCCGACGCATCCGCGAACAAAACGTCTTCTCCGCCATCCTTCCGTGCACCGCGAAGCTCGAACAAATCCGCCAATACGCCCCCGCAGGCATAGTCCTCTCCGGTGGCCCCAGCTCTGTCTACGACCTCGACGCCCCCAAATGCGATCCCGCCATCCTGGCCATGGGCATCCCCGTCCTGGGAATTTGCTACGGCATGCAGTGGATCACCCACGCTCTCGGCGGCAAAGTAGAGAAAGCCCAGCGCCGCGAATACGGCCGGGCCCATTTGAAAGTGAACTGCGTGAACGGGCCCAGCGAATCACACCTTTTCGCAGGCGTACCCGAATCCCTCCGCATCTGGAACAGCCACGGCGATCACGTCCGCGAACTCCCCAAGGGCTTTTGCGCCACGGGCCATACCGACAACGCCATTGCCTCGCTGGAAGATCCCCAGCGCAAAATCTACGCTGTCCAATTCCACGTCGAAGTAAACCACACCGAACGCGGCACCGAACTCCTCCGCAATTTCCTTTTCCGCGTCTGCAAAGCCGAACAGAAATGGAGCGGTTCCGCGTTCATCCAGGAAACCACCGAAGCCATTCGAACGAAGGTCGGCCAGGGCCGCGCCATTTGCGCTCTCAGCGGGGGAGTGGATTCCACGGTCGCAGCCGTCTTGGTTCACCGTGCCATGGGCGACCGCCTGACAAACATCTTCGTGAATACAGGGATGCTCCGAAAGAACGAGTTTGCGGACACCTTGGAGATGCTGCGAGACCGCCTCGGTCTCCGGGTCATCGGGATAGACGCTTCAGACCGCTTCCTGAACAAGCTTGTCGGGGTTACCGACCCCGAGCAAAAGCGCAAAATCATCGGCGGGGAATTCATCGCCGTTTTCGCCGAGGAAGCCCAGAAACTCCAGCGCGGCGAAGCCCGCGGCGAAATCTCTTGGCTCGTTCAAGGAACGCTCTACCCGGATGTGATCGAATCCGTCTCCGTCAAAGGCCCCTCGGCCACCATCAAGACCCACCACAATGTCGGCGGCCTGCCCGAAAACATGCCTTTTGCCCTCATCGAACCCCTCCGCGACCTTTTTAAAGACGAAGTCCGCCGCATCGGCAGGGATCTCGGCCTTCCAGATGAGATTCTTCTGAAACACCCGTTTCCCGGCCCAGGCCTTGCCGTAAGGCTCCTTGGCGAGATCACCCGCGAGCACCTCCACACTCTTCAGGAGGCGGACGCCATAGTAGTCGAGGAGATACGTCGCGCCGGGTTCTATAGTAAAGTTTGGCAAGCGTTTGCCGTTCTGCTGCCCGTTCGGAGTGTCGGCGTCATGGGAGATTATCGGACCTACGGCCTCACTGTCGCTGTCCGAGTCGTCGAATCCGACGATGCCATGACCGCCGACTGGGTCCGCCTTCCCGGTGAGGTCCTCGAGCGCATCTCGACCCGCATTGTCAACGAAGTTCGTGGTGTGACCCGCGTGGTTTACGATATTAGCTCGAAGCCACCGAGCACGATCGAGTGGGAGTAATTCTTATTCTTGGAACCCGCGCATCATGAAGAGGGAATTGAACTTAGAGGCCAGACGAGGATTAATCCTGCCGTTTCATTGCCTCCAAAAGTGTACAGGCCGCGCAGGGACGGGACGCGGCCTATCCAGGAGCTACCATTATTTCGACAGCACGCTCTAAAATGTATGTCGCAGAACTAGCGGTTAGCCATTTTCTGCGCCATATACAGAATGAGCTTGCGGTCCCCTTCTTCGACCTTCCCAAGCAAGCGGCGAAGCTTGTTGAGAAAGCGAGCATCTTTTCCTACGCTGCCCCACGCGATGTCATCCGACGACTTCCGCTTCGGGAGATTCGGCAACTGCGGCGGTTCCTCACCGTCATAAAAGAGTTGATAGAGTGGGCACTCGAGAGCGCGAGCAAGTTTTTCCAATGTTTCGATGGCCGGTACTGTATGGCCATTCTCAACGCGGGAAATATAGCAACGCAGCAACCCTGTTCGCTTCTCGATGTCGCCCTGGGAGAGTTTCTTTTCTTCGCGGAGTGCGCGAAGACGGTCACCTATAATCATGGCGGCATTATTCCATGTAGATACAGGTCTAGCAAGGAGAAACTTGGCATTCGCCAATTTGAAACGATTGATGCAGGCTCGGGAAAGCGGGCTACCCAGCTAGGGGAAACCAAGCTACATTAGACGTAACCGGATTGACATGCCACGCGTCCCTAAAGTAGAGCCTCTGGAGCCTCCCGCCGGTTCGGCGGGTGCCCAACCGCC
>Ga0307478_10001974_pt1 | contig 16914 bp, 17 predicted proteins | sample atmos_gasesECM4C_2_FD_203713 | JGI IMG/M metagenome (GOLD analysis project Ga0307478, IMG submission 203713) | Hardwood forest soil microbial communities from Morgan-Monroe State Forest, Indiana, United States - atmos_gasesECM4C_05 | ecosystem: Environmental > Terrestrial > Soil > Temperate...
GTGATCTTACCGCGGGGGATCCACCCGTTCCCATCCCGAACACGGAAGTTAAGCCCCGCAGGGCCGATGGTACTGCACGCGCCAAGTGTGTGGGAGCGTAGGTCGTTGCCGGCATTAAATAAAGGCCGTTGAGAGAAATCTCGACGGCCTTTTCCTATTTTGTGCGCTCTCGCAGCCGCACGACCAAAGATTGATTTTCACATCATTCGGACGAACACTCCTCGCGTTAATTGTCGGCCCAACGTCGAGGGCATGCGAGAATGATTCCGAGCATTCCGTATGCGCTACCTCCTGCTGATGGACGAACTTCGCCAAAACGCACCTTGGATTGCTGTTGTTGTACTCGCGCTCATATCAGCTTTGATGATTTGGTCTCCGACATTGTCAATGGGATGGACGCGCAGGATGGTTCGAGTGCTCGGGGGTGTCGTTTTGGGCATTACGACGATGGCTGCAGTGCTTTTGGGGTTCTTCGCCAGTCTGGATCCGCCACGTGTGCACTTTGTGGCAGTGTCACCCGATGGATTGCGGTTCGCCTTATTGAGCCATAGCGAACTGCACGACGGAGCTGCCACAGAAATCGCCGTTGCACCACGTGGATTCTGTACCCGGTTCATCGCCTATCGATACTTCGGCGACGGCAGCGACTATGTAGGGCAGCGCAGCATCAAGTGGATTGACGACCACCATCTGAAAGTTGAGTACGTTCGGGATGCAACGGGGACTCAATATTGCGCCGCCGAGGTAGGCGATGTCGTTATCACCTGTGTTTCTCGTCCGGAGCCAGTTTTCGCGCAGCCGAATCGTTAGTTAGGGAATGAATACGGGGACGGACGAGATGTCCCTCCTTTTCCCCGCGAGATCCTTCGCAAGGGGCGCTCAGGATTTCGGCTGCGGGCTCCCGCTTCGCTCACGCCCGCAAAGCGCCTCAAGTTAAGCCCCGCCGGGCCGATGGTACTGCGCGCGCCAAGTGTGTGGGAGCCCATCGGCGCTCAGGATAAACTCCGGTCGTTGCCGGCATAAATAAAGGCTACCAACAGAAATGTTGGTAGTCTTTTCCTTTGTTTTGGTGTTTTGGCGGTAAGCTTTCGATGCTTCCTGCATTCTGCTAGGATTCAAATATGGCAACCGCGAAACAGACTCAGAATCGTCGAACTGAAACGACGCCTTCCGCTCGCGGCCGCAAAACGGGGACTTCCAAGAAGACTCTGCGGCAGCTTTACGCCCGCCTCGAAAAAACCCAACCTGGCTCCGAGGAATCGAAGCGCATTTCTGAGAAAATCGTCGACGCCATCGGCTAACTTATGGCGGCTGTCAGGATCAGGCCGCCGCGAGATGCCCGATGTCGCGCCTTCCGCGAACATCTTCTAGATCGAGTGGAGAAGCGGCACTTCCTTGCGCCGATGGCGATAGAACTCGACGGCTGGCTCAAGAGCGGACAGGAAGCTCCGGACCTTGAAGAGGCTCCGGAGGGCTGGCACAAGTTTTTCGACTCCTACACAATTTGCGGTGAAGGCGAGTGCATCAAGACGCTCTTTACGATCTACGCGCCGGGCAAACCCAGGCGACACAGCATCGATTTGGACGAATGGGAGAAGCAGCGGTAGATCACAGGGCCGATGGTTCTGGAATCTGTATGGTGAAGAACAACCCGCTCATGGACGAGTGTGGGCCCACTCAGACTCCACGTACCCAATTAGCTGGATCATCGCGTTTGCATTCAGCACATGAACCAGAAAACAAAGAGACGACTGTTGGGCGGCCCTATCATGCCGTTTTTTCGTGGTGAACCTGAGCCAATGCCTCCTCAATGAATGGAACGAGCATGTACGCGGTTGACTTTGATATGACCCGTTTCACGCCGACTCTTTCCGCTTCCTTTTCGACCTGGGGAGACGCGTAGAGCGTGAGCATGAGGATCGGAACGCCGGGAAGCGCCTCGGAAATCTGGCTGGCGGCTTGGAAACCGTTCAACTCGGGCATCGCAAGGTCGAGGATGACCAGATCGGGCCTAAATTGCTTGGCTCGGTTTACGGCTTGAACACCGTCTCCCGCTTCCGTGCAAACTTCCCACCCCTGGTGCCCCTCGATCAAATCGCGAACCTCTTGGCGGATATGCCGCTTGTCGTCGGCGATGAGAATCTTCATAAAGCACTCTCCCAACAATCGCATCTCAGATGACAATGGGGCTGGCGAAGGTTGGCCGGGTGGCTCGCCTTTTACGCTCTTTTGCAAAAGTGGGATTCCGGGCGGGCGCGGTGAGCAGATTCCTACTGCCTCGCTTCGCTCGCGCGTCAGAATGACAAGGCGTTTGGTGCCGGATTCAAGAAGGGGGACAGTGAGCACCCGGCATAAACAAAGGCCAGTCTGAGAAATCAGATTGGCCTTTTCCTTTTTGCGCCATGATTTTGCGCTCTACGGATTCGCAGGGGGGCTCAATAACTCGCAATGCTCGACGCACTCTACCGTGTTGGCCTCGACGGTGGCTTTCTTGTTGCCGCGAAAATCGATGTCGGGGAGGATCAGCAGGGTTTGCGTACCATTGGCGACGTTAAAAGTGCAGTTGAAGCTCATGGACTGGACGCCACGTTCTTTGCAGCCGGTTTGGTCGAGGGCGTCGGTGAGGGTGACGGTCTTGTCGTAGACCTGGTCGGCAAGATGCGATGGCAGCAGCGCAACCGTCAGCGGGATGGGTGACTTGATCTTCAGGCTGAGTTCCTGTCCGTCGTGGTCTGGAGTCATAAGACTGTAGACCTTGGGTACCGCCGTGATCTGGTATTTTTCGTTGAGGATGCGGCGCCACTGGAACTCAGGCTGAAGGCAACGGTAGTACTGGATGTGGAGATCGTTGGGGGAAATGAATTGCCGCACTCCCGGTCCGAGGATCGCGCCAATGGTCGAGAGGACGGGCTTCTCGGGCCTGCGCTCATCGCGGAAGGTGATGATCATCCGCCGTTCGGAGGGAAGATGACACTCGTAAATCGCGCTGGTGACATGCTCCTTCACGCACAGGAAGCTGAAATCCGCAGGGGCTCCGGGGCTCCGCATGGCGGCGTTCCATTCGTCGGCCCAAGTCATGGCCACGGTGACCGGGTATCTGGAGTCGATTTGCACATGCATGTCGCCGCCCCCGACAGCGGGATAGTAGACTTGGCCGGCGTGCACGCTGGCGGGCTCCAAGGGGATCGTCTCGCTATTGGCGGCAATCCAAATAACGGGATTCGCGGCATGCAAGTTCGCGGCCAAGGTGGAGAACAGCAGCGCGGCGAAAATCGAAAAGTTCCTCATACTAGAAGTATTGGTTGCGGCCATGTGCGTACCCTAGCGAATTCGCGAAGGGAGGATTACGAAGGTACCAAGTGCCCGTGGAGGTAGAGGATGGAGCGCGAGCAAGGAACGCGCGCTCACGCCTTCTAAGCGCTTCAAGTTAAGCCCTGCAGGGCCGATGGTACTGCACGCGCCAGGTGTGTGGGAGTCCTTCGACAGGCTCAGGATAAACTACGGTCGTTGCCGGTATTAGTAAAGGCCAGTCTGAGAAATCAGATTGGCCTTTTCCTTTTGCCATTTTGGGCCATTGGTCATTCCGACGCACGAGCGAAGGGAGGCAGGAGGAATCTGTTGCTTAACTTCTTCCGCGAAGTATCGCCGCGATTATCCGGGGACTGCGGCGCCCGTGCAACACCGCAATGACTGCCATCGGCTTTTCATCGGGCGCGTAAGCGATCACATAATCTCGCACGGACTGAAACCGCAGGGGCCGCGTCGTCAGGTCGGGACGAATATGGCCGATTTGGGGAAACGCGGCGAGGGATTTAATCGCGTCGTAGATTTCTTCAAGAGTTCGGTCGGCAGCGTCAAGGCTATCGGCGACGATGTAGTCCCAGATTTCTGCGAGATCGGCGTACGCCTCCGGGTGGAGGACAAATCCGCTCATGAGCGGGCGCGACGTTCCTTGCTCTTTCGCCGGAGACTGGCGAAGGCTTCTTCTCCGTCGACCGGTTTCGCGCGGCCGCTCTTGAGATCGTCGTAGCGGCCATCCAGCATATTGCGAACGTGGGCCAGTTCCTGCAGATATGACGCCATCGCGTCCTCGATCAAGTCGTTGGGCGCGCGGCCACTCTTGGCGGCTAGTTCCTGCAGGCGGGACTCTGTTTCGGGACGGAGGTGGACTTCCATAGCTATTAGTTTAGAAGGGGCGATTGGTGGTGTCAAAAGCGGGTGCGCACGGAAGTTAAGCCCCGCAGGGCCGCTTGTACTGCACGCGCCAAGTGTGTGGGAGCCCGTTCGGCAAGCTCAGGGTAAACTGAGGTCGTTGTCGGCATTAATAAGGGCTACTAACAGAAATGTTGGTAGCCTTTTCCTTTTGGTGGCGTATGCGAAGCGGAGGAGGCGTGGTATGTGTTTCCGGTGCGGGTGGTGGAGGGGTTGAAGTCATTGAAACTGTATCCGGGGAGCAAGAAGAGGTCGAAGTATGAGAAGTGGAGAGAGCGGTGGGAGGTTTTGAGGAGGGCAGTGAGGAGGGTGAGGAGGTAAGAGGCCCGTCAGGAGGCGAGAAGAAAAACCGTAGAGCCGTGGCAGAAATACCCTGCGGAGCCAATGGTGGTGACGACGGGTGAGGGGTCCTTCACTTGGTTCACGTGACAGAGCACCTTTGGCGGACAGGGGTGTTTGCTCCGCACGGGCAGGATCTAGACGGGCAGAATCCACACCGGGAGAATCCATACATGCGGGGGAACCTTGGCAAGCACTTTTCCCGGGGGATTTGTAATCTCATCATCCTTGTAACAGGCTTCTAACAGGCAATGGAAGGTCAACAGGAATTCGCGGCGGAGCGGCGGCGGTGTGTGCGGCAGAGCATGCATGCGCCGGCGTTTGCCAGTTTTGACGGGGTGAGCGGCGGGATGATTCTGGATTTGAGCGAAGAAGGGTTGTCGATGCAGACGGGAAGCCGGTTGCATGGGCAGTGGCTGGAGAGAGAGCGGCGCGTCCGGCTGGAACTGGATCTTACGGAACCGCCAGTGCACGTGGAGACGACCGGGTATATCGCGTGGGCAGATGCGCTGGGGCGGGCGGGAGTGCGGTTCTCGGATTTGCCGGCGGAAGCGCGGCGAAGGCTGAACGAGTGGTTGACGATCAATGCGGGAGCGCCGAGTACGATTGCTCCGAAAGTTATGCTGGGAAGGGCGACGGGTTGGACGGGAGGATCGAAGGTTGATGGGGGCAGAGAGCGAAGTCACATGGCCGTCAGCCTGGAGGCGGAAACGGACGTGGGAGGAAATGGGGCGAGAGAATATGGCGGCGGACATCCGGCGTCGGGGACGGTGCAGTACGAATTCAGTTCGCTGGGGACGGATCTGACGGCGTCGTTGAGGCTGATTGGGGAACGGGCGAGATCGCTGACGCGAGGAACGAGTGCGGCGATTGCGCTGCTGCATAAAGGCGCGGTCATGTGCCGGGCAAGCGTGGGAGAGAGCGCGCCGGCGCTGGGGACGCGGCTGGACGTGAATTCAGGACTTTCGGGCGAGTGTTTTCGCGAAGGGAAAACGTTGCGCTGCGACGATGCGGAAACCGATCCACGTGTGGATTTGGAAAGTTGCCGGAGGCTTGGGGTGCGCTCGATTCTGGCGGCGCCGGTGCGCTTTGAGCGCGATACGGTGGGATTGTTGATGGTGTCTTCGACTAAGCCGTTTAATTTCGATGAGGGTGATGTGGCGGTGGTGGAGAGTCTGGCTCATACGGTGGTGAGGAGCATGAGGCAGGCGGAAGCGGTACAGCGCGGCGCCTAGAAGATTGCGGCGCTGAAAGCTGGTTACTGCCTTTTCTCTCCGACTTTTTTCTGGGCAGCTTCCTGTTCCGCGGCTTCTTTTTCTGCGGCTTCTTTCTGAATGGCTTCCAAGTAGGAACTCAAGTCTTCCAGGTCTTCGGGAAGCATCTTGACGAATTGGATTCCGTTGCCGACCTGGGGATCGCTGGTAACGATCTTGCCCAGAATCAGCAGCGTGTTGTTGGCATGAAGCTTGAGCTCGACCGGAGTGTCGACGGGAAAAGGAAACATGGTTTCGATGTAGCAGCCGACGAGGCTGAGGTCAGCAGTGGAGCAGCGATAGGGAGTGTCGTTATCCTCGAAATGGAGTTCAACCGGGATCTTTATCTTGATGCGCGCTTGATCACGGCGTTCGGGGGGTGGGGGCATGGGGCGGTCTCCGGTACGGTTTTGTCAGTTCGGAGGGTAAGTATAGCAGGGGCCCTCACACGAGGTGGAATCAAGGCCACGTTCTGAAAATGAGCGTGGCCTTTTGCTATTTGTAGTTGGGTTTCAGAATCAGAACCTCAGCGGCTGAAGCCGGGGTCAATTTGGCGGCTTATGGCACGACTGAAGTCGCGCCCTTCCCGATCTAAGACTTCTTGCGGGGTTTGAGGGATTCCCAATCGGCGTTGGTGAGGGCGCGGCCTAGATTGCTGAATTCGCCGGCGCCTTGCAGGAATTCGCCACCGTCCATACGGATGACTTCGCCGTTGATGTAAGACGAGCCGTCGCTTACCAGGAATGCGGCGAGATTGGCTAACTCTTCTGTGGTGCCGAAGCGGTGCATGGGATTGCGATCGAGGGCGAAGCCTTCGAGTTCGGGACGCGGCATGAGGCGCGAGAAAGCGCCTTGCGTGGGAATGGGACCGGGCGCGATGGCGTTCATGCGAATTCCGCGATTGCCCCACTCAACGGCGAGACTACGGGTGAGGGCTTCGACTCCGGCTTTCGAGACTGCCGAGGGGACGACATAGGCCGAGCCGACTGGCGCGTAGGTGGCGGAGATGCTGAGCACTGTGCCGGAGTGGGAGGCTTTGAGCCAGCGGCGGCCGCAGGCCATGGTGGCGTGGAGTGTGCCGAGCAAGACGATGCCGATGACGGACTCGAAGGCGCGCGGGGAGAGTTCTTCGGTGCGGGCGATGAAATTTCCGGCAGCGTTGTTGACGAGAATATCCAGCGGGCCAGATTTCCAGATAGTGTCGATCATGGCTTCGACGGCGTCGAGATTGCGGACGTCGCAGGGGAGAGCGTGGATGGGGCCATGAGCGGCGAGTTCGGCGGCGGTTTTCTGCAGGACATCTTCGCGGCGTCCGCAGATGTAGACGGTGGCGCCGAGTTCGAGGAAGCGGTGAGCCATGGCTTTGCCGAGTCCGGTGCCGCCGCCGGTGATGAGGATGCGCTTGGAGTGGAGAAGGTCGTGACGAAACATATGAAATTGAGTAATTTTGTAATTTGGCAATTGTGCAATTGAAAACCTATCTGCTGGACGCATGATTTTCAATTACAAAATTGCCCAAGTGCACAATCGCTCAATCCGGTTGAATCTATGTTCCGAGTTAAATTTCGCAGGCTATGCGGAAGCCGTAGTCAGCATAGTGGAAGTCGGGAGGGATGCTGGAGCGGGCGGAGCAGCGGGCGACTTTGACTTGATGGCGCCATGATCCGCCGCGTGAGGATTTGCGCGGGCTGACTCCTGAATGAAATTCGGGGCCGCGGGGATTGCGCTCGGGCGAGGTAGCGTAGTAATTGGGATCGTACCCGTCGCTGCACCACTCGTGGACGTTATCGCAAATGTTGTAGAGGCCGAAAGAATTGGGAGCGTAACGGGCGACGATCTCGGGGCCGGTTTGCCAGCGTGCGGCGTAATCGGGAAGAGATTGCGGCGGGTCATTGCCCCAGGGAAAATCCTGTTGTTCGAGGTCGCCGCGGGCGGCGCGCTCCCACTCGGCTTCGGTGGGAAGACGGTAGGGACGGGCGGTTTGCTGGGCCAGCCATTGGCAGTAGCGATTGGCGTCAAACCAGGAGATGCCGGTGACAGGGTGCCTGGGATGATTGAAGTTCGCATCGCGCCAGAAGGGCGGAGGATCAGACGCGGTCGAATTTACGAAGCGTTCGTATTCGGTGTTGGTGACTTGAGTGGCGGCGAGAAGGAAAGCGTCGATGAAGACGCGGTGAACGGGGCGTTCGCAATCCTGACCGGAAGCGGAGCCCATCAGGAACCAGGCTGCGGGGATGGAGACAAGAAGAGGATCGGTGGAGTCGGGCGGGAATTGCGAATGGGCGGTGGCCATAATTCCTGGACGCTGCTCTTTGTTCTGTTCTTTTAGATGCGGCCTCGGGTTGAAGGATGGACCAGCCATTTCAGCATCATGTTGACGAGGCTGAGAAGGATGGCACCGAGGAAAGCCGCAGTGAATCCGCGGACCACGAAACCGGGGACCAACGCCGACGCAAATTTCAGCATGAAGGCGTTGATTACGAACCAGAATAATCCCAGAGTGATGAGGGTGAGAGGGAAGGTGAGAATTTTTAATAGCAGTCCGAGGGTTGCGTTGACGAAGCCGATGACCAGGGCAGCAATGAGCGCGGCGATAGGGCCGCTCACGTAGATGCCTGGGATAACGTGGGCTACGATCCAGACGGCCAAGGCACTCAGGAACCAGTTTAGTATCAGGCGCATTTTCGCTCCTTGCGGGAGTTGACTCGATGAGACGACGGACCTTCTTGGGGAACTATATCAGCCTCAGCGGCTAAAAGCCGCGCTCTTTCAGAACAGGCGCGGGAATGCGGCCGAGCGTCGCGACCGCTTCATTGTTAATATTGGTTGTAAGGCTCCAGGCGCGGCGGTGAGGACGAAGAGTCGGCGTGGACCATCCAGAACTGGCGGGTGGGATAGTAAGCGAGTAGTTCCCGATTCATTTCTGGTCCCATGTCGCGCGCCCAAACGATTTTCGATGCGTCGATGTTGCTGAGGTTGTAGACCCACTCGCGGTCGGGATCGAAATCTGGCGAATAGCTGACCAGGATGAGGTGATCGCCCGGAAAGTTTTTCAGTTGCTGGATGATGGACGCGCGCCGCATGTCTTCATGTTGCCATTCGTGTTCGGGATGGATGTGGGTTACGGCCAGCGCAATTCGAAGGATGACGGTGCCGATGTAAATGACCGAGACGGCGCGCACAAAGGCCAGACCAGCGGGTTGACCGCGCCAGCGGAACTGGCGCAGGTGGCGCATGCATTGCATTAAGACGAGGAACAGCAGTGCAGCCGCTGGAGCGAAGTAGTGAGGCAGAAACCAGACTTCCACGGCGAGGCCGGTTACGAAGATGGCGGCAATCATCCAGGGAACGCGCAGGCGGCGGTCGCGAGCGGCGCAGGGCAAGGCGATCAGTACGAACGGCAAAGGCGAAACCAGATAGGTTTGCCAGAAATAAAAAAGCTTGCTGCCCGCACTGCGAATAAATCCAGGAAGAGTTTTATAGGCCAGCGCATCTTGCAGTTCGCGCTCATATTTGGCCTGCATCCTGGCGTGATGGTAAGTTTTCTGCGGCCAGGGCTGCTGCCAGATGAAGTAGCGTCCCATGGAGTAGGTTTCGCGGTTGGCGTCGTAAGCCATACGGAAAGGATTTCCGGTGACGCGATAATAGTAGTAACCGGTCCAGGCGGCGAGGGGCGCAAGGGTGAGCACGAGCGGGAGAACGATTCTGGCGAGGGAAACGCGCACTGGGGGCCTGTTTTGGCCGAGCATCCAGATGAACAAAGCGATGGCAACGCCTAGACTAAGAAGAAATCCTTCATAGGGGCGGGTGTTCGCGAGAATGAAGAGACCGATCGCCATGATTACGGCATCACGGCGGCGGGTGTGGTGTTTGATGCGAGGGAGTGCGCCAAGAACCAGCGCGCCTCCGAGGGCGGGAAGGCAGGCGCACCAATATCCGTTGGTGAAGTAGCTGAGAAGTCCGAGACGGGCGACGACGAGGATTCCTCCCAGAAGCGCCCACTGAGGCGGGATCCAACCCTGAAGCATCCAGCAAATGGCGGCACACATCAGGGCGGCGGCGAAGAGTTGGCCGATCCAGGGATTGCCCAAAATTTGTCCAAGGGCCAGGATGAGACCTTGGCCCGGGGGATACATCGACATATAAGTCGGGTGCCAGATGACATGGAAAGTTTCAAAGTGCACCCACATGGGGTGGGGAGGATTGGTGAGGCGGCCGTGAGCGAAAGTATCAGCGGCGAGAAGGTAGCTGTTCTCGTCGTGAAATTCGGGTTGCGGGATGCCGGAGACGGGAATGACGGCGGAACGAATCGCGAGCAACGACAGGCCGACCAGGAATACGCTGAGGGATTTTCTTGTGGCTAATTTCTTGCCGAATCGTTCGAGGCGCGCGAGGCCCAGCGATCGGATGCAACTTTGCGGGAACTTGAGCTGCAGGTAAACCAGAATGGCAAGGATGGCGGCAGGCTTGAGGAATTTCAGCAGCGGGGAAAATGAGTTGCTGGTCAGCGTGTGCGTCGGCGTCAGCATCGTCATGCAGGCGCATAGCGGAAGATTCAGCATGTGGAACCGAGAGGTTGGGGTGGCGTCACAGGCAATAAGCATACCTTGTTCGTTGGTTGGGCAGGACTGCTAGAATTCGTTACTAAATTATTCGTGATGGGGAAGCGCGTGGATTTTCTAAGTGATGTAGAAGTTCGGGTGCTGGGGTCGCTGGTGGAGAAAGATATTACGACGCCGGATTACTATCCACTGTCGCTGAACGCGCTGGTGAACGCGTGTAACCAGAAGAATAATCGTGATCCGGTGATGGCACTCGGCGAAGACGCGGTGCGGGCAGCGCTGGAATCGCTGCAAGGGCAACGGCTGGCAGGGCCAGCGAGCGGCGCGGACAGCCGGGTTACGAAGTATGAACACCGCCTGCAGGAAGTGTTCAACTTCGACCGGAGGGAGATTGCGATTTTGTGCGTGCTGCTGTTGCGCGGGGCGCAGACTCCGGGGGAGCTTCGCGGACGAGCGGAGCGCATGTATCGATTTGAGGAACTGGAAGATGTGCATGCGACGCTGGAAAAGCTGGGACAGCGAGAGCCGTCGCTGGCGGCGGTTTTGCCTCGGCAGGCGGGGACGAAAGAGTCGCGGTATATGCATTTGCTTTCGGGGCCGGTGGAGTCGGCCGCAGTTATACATGCGCCGGTTGCTGAGAGTCGTTCGGGGGAATCTGACCGGATTGGACGGCTTGAGGATGAGATGCTGGAGCTGCGCAAGGAGCTGACGGAAGTGCAGAGGCAGTTGGGGGAATTTCGTAAGCAGTTTGAGTGAAGACGGGTCTGCCCCCCGCTTCCCTGCTGAGTGCACGCGTGTTACAGGGTAGACATTGTGTGCGGCGGGCCACGAATGCCCGGACAGGATCGAGTGGTAACTCCAATAAAATCAGGCCTCTTCGTGGTGGCGCGTGGCGTGCACTTTCCTGTGTGCTGCTTAGCAGCAGGAGGTGACAACCATGACACGCATCAATTTCAGTTCAGCAGGTGGTACAAGCAAATTCGAGAGAACCGTTAGCACGCTGGTATTCGCCGGGATCCTGATCGTTTGTTCAGTGGCGGTGGGATGCTCGAGCGAGAAACCCAAACCACAAAGCTCTATCAACCAGCCAGCGATGGCGCAACCGGCGCCCCAGGCCGCAAGTATCCCGACGAGCGCGCCTGCACCGGCAGTGGCTGCGGCCAAGCCGATGCATAAAAAAGTTGTGCGCAGGTTGCCCACGACCGTAACTTATGCGGACGAGAGTTCCGGTATTTCGTTCCAATATCCGCGGAAGTACGCGCTGAAGACCGGCGAGGACGCGGATAAGCTGATTTCGTCCGATGCGCTACCGATGGACTTTGTGCAGGCGGGCGGAGTTGCGGTGGCGGCGGTTGCAGTTCCGGAGTCGGCTTATCCTAAGAGCGATCTGGCTGCGGCTTTTTTTAACGTGAGCCTGAACAAGTCGCTGACGGCGGAGCAGTGCGGCGAATTCTCCGGCCCGCAGGCCAAGGTTGCGGCTTCGGTGAATGCGGCAGCAGAGGCCACTCCGCAGCCGACGAAGGTGATGATCGGGGACATGGAATTGCGGTCCAGGGAGACTGTTGCCAACGACGGAACTCGCGAGGAAGCGTCGAAGTATTATCACGTGTTCGAAAATGGGGGCTGCTACGAGTTCGCGCTGAAGGTTGCGACTGGAGTTGAGACGGACGAAGGTGGAAAGCAGGTGGATCGGGAGGAAGTTTTCAAGCGGCTGGAGAGGATCCTGGCTACGGTGAAGATTAATCCTGTATCGGCTCCGGAGGTGACTGCCAGTGCACCGGCGGCGGTTCCGGTGACTCCGGCGCAGTAGGTTGTATTGGGTTCGGGCCACGCCGCAGTGCGGCGTGGCTTTTTTGTTTGTGGGCGCGGTGCGGGAGCAGGGACGAGAGCATCTCGCGATCAGGCGCGCAATTTGCGGACGATGGTGGCGATGTCATTTTCCTGGAAGAGGCGGATGGCGGCGATGCCGGCGGCGCCGGCTTGCAGGCAGGAATGAACATTCTGCAGCGTTATTCCTCCGAGGGCGAGGACTGGAATTTTGGCGCGACAGGCTTGGCGGAGGGCTTCGAGGCCGGCGGGGGTGGTTCCGGGTGCGGGTTTTTTTTCGAAGATGGGGGCGAAGACGGCGAAGGTGGCGGCGTCCGCGGCTGCTTCCGCTACTTTTTGTGGCGAGTGACAGGAGACTGCGATCAGGGGATCGCGTGGTGAGATTTCGCGGGCAGGAGTGCCCGCGCCACACGATTCACGCCACGCTGCTCTGACATCGGGGGGCGAGACATCGTTGGTGCGGAGATGAACGCCGGCGGCGGCGGTGGCGAGGGCGACGTCGGTGCGGGAGTTGATGAGCAGAGCGGTGGCCAGTGGGCCGTGGGCAGCGGGCAGTTTGGAGCGCTTGCGGATGATTTGCATCGCATCATGAGTTAGCGACTCGAGGTCGCTGGCGGAGAGATCTTTTTCGCGGAGTTGGATGTAGTCGATGCCGTGGCTTGCGGCTTCAGCGATTTTGTCGAGGAGATGACGACGGCGAGTTCGGTCGTTGCCGGGGAAGGCGAGGCGGTCGGTGATGTAGTAGAGGAGGCAGTTTCTCGACATCAGTTTTCGGATAACAGTTTAGAGCAAAAAAATCTTCAACCACAGAGGACACGGGGTTTCACGGGGTAAAGCCTGTCGTCCGCAGTTTTGGTTATGGCCTGGTTTTGGCTATTTCGGGGAGGATTTCTTCTTTTTCTTTCTTGGGCGGGCCGCCGAGGTGGTGTTCGGTAAGGCCGTCGCGGAGGAAGGTGAAGGCATCTTCGGGGGTATCGACGAACTTGAACAGGTTGAGGTCTTCGGGAGAGACGGTGCCGGCGTCGACGAAGGCCTGGAAGTTCATGATGCGGTGCCAGTACTCGCTGCCGTAGATGACGACAAGAATTTTCTTGGCGAGTTTGTCAGTCTGGGCGAGGGTAAGAATTTCGAAGAGTTCGTCGATGGTGCCGAAGCCGCCGGGAAAAATCACGAGGGCTTTGGCAAGGTAGGCGAACCAAAACTTGCGCATGAAGAAGTAGTGAAATTCGAAGTTGAGCGAAGGGGTGATATAGGAATTCGGATTCTGTTCGAACGGCAGATTGATGTTGAGGCCGATGCTTTTGCCACCGGCTTCGTGAGCGCCGAGGTTGGCGGCCTCCATGATGCCGGGGCCTCCGCCGGTGGTGACGACGAAGCGGCGGCGGCGGGCGGGAATTTGAATTGACCATTCGGTGAGCATGTGGGCGAGGCGGCGGGCGTCTTCATAGTAACGGGCCATTTCGACGGCGGCGAGGGCGCTCTTTAATTCTTTTTCCTGTTGCGCGGCGGGGGCTTTGGCGTTGTTATGTTCGGCGGCGGTTAGTCTTTTGCGGGCAGCGGCGGCTCCCTCGAAGCGGGCGGAGCCGAAGAAGACGACGGTATCCTGAATCTGCTCGCGGCGAAAGCGCGAGAGCGGTTCCTGATACTCGGCCAGGATGCGGAGAATGCGTCCGTCGGGACTGCTGAGGAAAGGTTCGTTCTGGTAGGCCAGGGGAGCGGGTTGGAGCTTGTCGGTCATCTTGGTCTCACGTTATGAGATGCAAAGTTCTGAACGGCGAAGTTCTGGAGCATTGTGAAAATCAGGGAGCCCATTGCCCGGGCGCCCGCAAGCTTCGGTGTCACTGGTGTTCGTGGTAGTGGAGGGCTTCCCAGAAGCCGATCCAGATATCGAGTAATCCCAAGCCGCTGCAGAAGCCACGAAAGAATCCGGTGGAGATTAATGTACGAAGCGAGGGATAAGAGAGAAGAAGATAATTGTCGGTCCACTCGGGAGTCCAGGGCAGGATCACGAGCAGGACGCCGGCGACGGCGCTGATGAGCACGAAAAGAAAGACGGAGGAACGGTGCAGCCAGAGTTGCAATCCGCGATGCGGCTGGGGCGATAAGGTGGAAGCCGGCGAATCGAGAAGTGCGGCGCCGGTTTCGGTTTGCGCGGGCGCGGGGCGAGCGGGCACAGAAACACTCTCATCGAAAGGCAGCTTAGGATCAGTGGTCACCGTGGGCTCCACTGCGGGGCGCAGCTGGCTGCCTGCGCGGGCGATACCGAATGTGCCGGCAAAACCAAGGTCCCTCGCTTCGCTCGGGATGACACAGTGGTTTTGGGAATAAATGTTTTAGGGAAAAGACCCATCGGGCTATTTTACGACTTCAGGGGCTTGATGCGCTCGGCGACGTCGCGATAATCGATGTTGCGGCCGTAGACCTCCATGAAGTGCTTGAGGGCGGCAGCTCTGTCACCGGCAGTCTCAAAGGCGGAGGCCAGTTCATAGTGGAGGGCGGTGCGCGTTTCTTCGTCGATGGCTGGGGCATGAAGAGCCTTGTCATACCAGCGAATGGCGGCCTCGGGTATGCCCTTGTCGAGGAAGCATTGGGCCAGCCAGGTATAGGTCTGCATGGCCTGGGGGAAGGGATGTCCGCGATCGACGGCCTGGCAGGTCTTCTGGAGTTCGCCAATCGCTTCATCGAGCAGCCCCATTTCGCGGAAGGCGATGCCGAGATTGTAGTGAGTTTCGGGATCTTCTTCCGTGGTGGCAGCGCCAGCTTCGAGATCGTGTTTGAGCTCGCCGAACATCTCTGCGAGATCGATACCGGCATCCTCGCCGAAGGGAGAAGACTTGGCTGCGGCGGCCGGACCCGCAACGTGTGGCCTGGGTGGTGCGGGCACGGGCGGTGCCGGGGGCGCTGGCCGTTGGGAGATAGAAGGAACTCCGGAAGACGCCGCGGCAGCCGCTGCATTGGTGGTAACCGGAGGGCGGACTGGCGCAGGGGGCGCGGGAGTGGGCACGGGCCAATGCTGCGCTGGAGTTGCCGCCACCGGAGTTTCAATTTGAGGTGCGGGCCGTTGGTGCGAAGTGGGCTGAGTCTGCGACACCGGCTGAGATTCGGGAAGGGGAGCGTCCTTGAGGAAGTCATCTCCCAAAGAAGCTTCCAGATCGGCAACGAACTCACCCATGGGTTCGGGTTGGGCAATGCCGAAGGTTGTGGGTGAAGCGTTTCCGATGGACTCAAGCTCAGGTGGAGCATGGTGCGCTGGTTGAGAAGGGGTAGAGGCGTGTTCGACTGCAGGCTCGGGTTCGTGAGCGACCGCACCCGGAAGAAAGCTTTCGCCCAGGGAAGACTCGAGGTCGGAAACGAATTCTTGAAGCACGTCGGGGGCTGGAGCGGCAGGAGCTTCGCTCACGGGATGCTGGATAGCGGCCGGCTCGCAGCGCAGAGCTGGCGGAGCGGGCGCTTCGGTCACGGGGACGGGCGGTTCCACAGGAATTGCTTCGACAACCGCCGGGGATTCATCAACGACAGCGGGAGTTTCGTCAACGGTGAATTCGGCAACGGCTTCCATGGCAGGCGCTTCTTCCACCGCGGAGGCGTCCTGCGATGCGGCCTCGATTTCAGCGCGAAGAGCGCTGAGCGTAGCTTCGTCAGTGGTGAGAGATTGAATCTTTGCGAAAGCTACCGAGGCTTGCTCGGGCATGCCATGCTCGAGGTAGAAACGGAACTCCTCGATGGCTTCGGCGGTCTTCTCGGGATCGTGCTGGGAGTCGGCGACTTCGTAGTCAGCGACGGTATCGGCCGGTGGGGCTTCTACAGCGTCAGCGGGCTGTACGTCGGTTTCGACGGTGATGGCATCGTCCCACTCGGAGGAGAGATCGATCTCGGCAGGAGCGAGGGGTTCAGCGACTGTAGAGGAAGGGTCGAGGGCTTGATGGTCCTGTTGATCGGCGACGACGGCGAATTCAGATTCCTCGGCGGGCTGAGGCGGAGCGGCTGGCCAGGGAGCTGCGGTTGCGGCTGTGGCTGAAATTTCGGGCGCGGGCGATGCTGCCGGAGAAGCGGCGTGCACAATGACGGAATCGGGGGCAGCGGAGGTTCCCGAGCGCTCTTCGTAGCGGTCAGCGAGCGAGCCGTAACGCGTGGCTTCTTCGGGATGACCAGCTTCGGAGTAAAGGTTCTGCAAAGTGCGGCAGCAGACGGCCGCTTCGGCGAAACGGGCTGCGCGGGTGTGCAGAGCGGCGAGCCGCTGATTCAGGCGCAGATCATCGGGCGCTTGCGGCATCGCGGACAGGAGCGGGCCAAGGGCTTTGGCCGGCATGTTGTAGGAAATGAAAAGCTCGGCATCAGTAAGCGCGGAGCGAACGGCGAGAGCGACGGCATCGGAATAGTGCTGGTGGATGGACGGGGCGGTGGTTTCGAGTTCCTCGACGAGGACGGCCGCTTCTTCGGCGGAAATAAGCTTTCCGGCCGATGGTCCGCCGAGCTGGCTCATCACCTGCTGGTAATTATCCATGTGCAGGGGATTGCCGGGCTCCATGGCGGCGAGTTTCTGGTATAGATCGCGAGCCCTGGGCAAGTCGCCGGCCTGGACGGAGGCGTGGGCGAGCAACTCGATGACTTCGGTGATGTGAGTGGTGTCTCCAGCTTTCTGGAAGAGATCGAGAAGTTTCTCGAGCGACGCAGGATTGTCGCGTACGTGGCCGATTACGGCGTGAAGATTTTTTAGAACA
>Ga0307478_10001975_pt1 | contig 16897 bp, 14 predicted proteins | sample atmos_gasesECM4C_2_FD_203713 | JGI IMG/M metagenome (GOLD analysis project Ga0307478, IMG submission 203713) | Hardwood forest soil microbial communities from Morgan-Monroe State Forest, Indiana, United States - atmos_gasesECM4C_05 | ecosystem: Environmental > Terrestrial > Soil > Temperate...
GCTTAATCATCTATTTCTGCTGTTCATCATCGCCGGCGCGGTGGCGAGCATGGTGCAAAAAGCGAAGAAGGCGGGGGAACAGCAACGCCCTTCGCTGCCGCCATCGCGCGGAGCCCTTGATCCCGACGCGGCGGAGCGCACCCGCCGCGTGCAGGAAGAAATCCGCCGCAAGATCGCCGAGCGCGCGGGCCGCCTGCCGGCCATGCCACAGGCGCAGGCGGCCGGGCCGTCTGCGTCGCCGCCCAGCCGGAATATTTTCCAGGAGCTGGCGCGCCAGATGGCGGAAGCCAAAAAAAATGCCGAGCAGCAACAACGCGCGCAGGCCGCCGCCGAGTCCCAGGCGCAACAGCGGGCGGAAGACGAACAGAAATCCAGGCAGCTGGCCGAGGCCCAGCGCACACTGCAGAGACAACAACAGACGGCGGCGGCGGCGGTGGCTTATAGCGCGCCCGACCGGAAAACCACCACCGCAAGCGCACGCGATGAATTACTGGCGGACCTGCGCGAACCGGGCAGCCTGCGGCGCGCATGGATGTTGCGCGAAATCCTCGGCGAGCCCGTCGGGCTGAGGTGAGCGGGCTGGACGATCTGAGGGTAGGGCGCGACCGCCGGGCGCGCCGAAAGATTTGCGTCGGGCCCGGCGGTCCCGCCCTACCAAAAAAAAGCCATTCCCATCACTCGATGCGCGCCCGGTCGTAACCGGTCGTGGGCATGCCGTAGATCCGGCCGTTCATTTCAATCTGCAGATTCTTGCCCGCGGTGGAGGTGATGAAGATTGCGCCGCGCTTCACGATGGGGATGCGATCGCCGGCCCCGAGGGTGCCACGGTAAATGATCCGGTTGTCGATTTCCTGCTTCACCTGGACATCGACCGGCCCGAGCGCGGTGAGCATGATGGTTTGATCGGGAACCGGCTGTGGCGCCGCGGTGATCTCGCCGGTTACGACGGTGGCCTGGCTTTTCTTCGCACTGGTGAAGAAAACCTCCTTCACGCCCCAGCCGACGAGCACAAGCAAGAGCGCGGCCACGAGGATGATGAAGGCGAATTTAATGAGGACATCGAGCGGCACGCCAGGGCTCGGCATGTTATTGCGAAATGGCTGGGGCATGCGGCGCGGTGGCGGCGGTTCGGGTGCGGCGGTCTCCTCGGTTGCCGCGGGTTGCGCCTCGACCGCGGTGGCCGAGGGTCCGGATGCGACGGACAAGTCCATGCGGCCGTAGATTTCGCGGCTGGGCATGCGGGGGCCGGAGCGCGCGGCGGGGTGGCCAAGGGCCACGAAGTCGGCGGTGATTTTGTCCACCGAAAGCTTTAGAAAATTTGCATAGGTGCGGAGAAAGCCGCGCACGTAGATCTCGGGCAGATTGATATCGTACTGGTTGCCCTCGAACTTGAGCAGGTAGTCGCCGCGGATTTTGGTGGCCTCCGCGGCTTCGCGCAGGGAGATGCCTTTGCGCTTGCGCGCTTCCTCGAGGCGTTCGCCAATGGTCTGCATGCCAATTCAGTTAGGGGTTCAAGGTTCCCGGTTCAAGGTTCAAAGTTCGGCGCTCAAAGTTTTGTCTGCTCAACCTTGAACCGGGAACTTTGAACATGGAACTTTGAACCGAGAACCTGAAACTAGATTTTATCCAGATCGCCGAGAATTTCGCGGGGATTGGAGCCGTTTTCGGGGCCGACGAGGCCTTTTTCTTCCATGATTTCCATGATGCGGGCGGCACGATTGTAGCCGATGCGCAGGCGGCGCTGCAGCATGGAGGTGGAGGCGCGGCGGGTGGTCTTGAGGACGTCGACGGCCTGCTTGAAAAGCTCGTCGTCGTCGCCCAGGTCGCCGTCGGCGAGCTCGGGCCCGTCTTCCTCGGCCTCGGGGTCGCGGTCGATCTCGACCTGCACCGCCTGGGCATATTGCGGCGGGCCGTTTTTCTTCATAAATTCGACGATGCTGGTGATTTCCTCGTCCGAAACATAGGCGCCTTGGGCGCGGACCAGGCGCGAAGAGCCGGGCGGCGAGAAGAGCATGTCGCCGCGGCCGATGAGGGTGTCGGCGCCCTTGGTATCGATGATCGTGCGCGAGTCCACTTGCGAGGCGACCTGGAAGGCGATGCGCGAAGGAAGGTTGGCCTTGATGATGCCGGTGATGACGTTGACCGAGGGGCGCTGGGTCGCGATGATGATGTGGATGCCGGCGGCGCGGGCGAGTTGGGCGAGCCGGGCGATGCTCGACTCGATCTCGGCGGGTGCTGTCGTCATGAGATCGGCGAGTTCGTCCACGATCGCGATGATGTAGGGCAGCCGGTCGGGGACTTCGATGTCTTCGGGCGCGACGCCGGTGAGTTGTTGCTGGTCGTCGGCCGTTGCGGCGGCGGCGGGCTCGGCGATTTTTTTGCGAGAGTTGAAGCTGCTGATGTTGCGCACGCCGACCTTGGCGAAAATCTGGTAGCGCTGTTCCATCTCGCGGAGGAGCCATTTGAGCGCGGCCGGGACTTTCTTCGTCGCGGTGACGACCGGGATGAGCATGTGCGGGAGCGTGTTGAAAATCTGCAACTCGACGATTTTCGGGTCCACCATGAGCAGGCGCACATCCTTTGGCGTCTTGCTGTAGAGGATGGAAGAGATGATGGCGTTGAGACAGACGCTTTTGCCCGAGCCGGTGGCGCCGGCGATGAGCAAGTGCGGCATTTTTGTGAGGTCGGAGACGAGCGGCTTGCCGGAAACGTCGCGACCGAGGGCGATGGGCAGCTCGGCCTTGGCGTTGACCCAGTCTTCGCTTTCGAGAATTTCGCGCAGCCCGACGGGGGTGGGCGTCTGGTTCGGAACTTCGACGCCGACTGCGGCCTTGCCGGGAATGGGCGCGAGGATGCGCACCGATTGCGCGCGCATGCCGAGGGCGATATTCTTATCGAGGCTGGCGATTTTCTCGACGCGCACGCCGGCGGCGGGCACCAATTCATAGCGGGTGATGACGGGGCCGACATGGATTTCCCCGAGGGTGACCTCGACCCCAAACTCGGCGAGGATCCGCAGGAGGTTCTCGGCGTTGCGGGTGTGCTCCTCCTCGCTGTTGCCGGCGGAGGGCTTGGCTTCTTCCTTGAGGAGGGAGAGTGGCGGAAACTGGTAATTGTCGTCAGATCGCTGGGGGATGGCGGACTTCGCCTTTTTCGGCTCATCGGGTCTGACGATATTGAGGGCGATCTTGCCGCTGGGCGCGACCGGCTTGGCTTTTTCTTCTTTCGCCGGGGGCGTTTCAGCCGGCTTGGCCGGCGTGGGAATTTCGACCTTGGCCTCGGGTTTGGGTTCGGGTTTGGCCTCGGGCGGAGGCGCCTGCAACGTGGCGGGCTTGGTTCCCGCGGCAGCTTCGGTCCCCGGAAAGGGCGGGTTGGTCTGGCCGGTACGGGCCGGGAAAGGCGGATTCGTCTGGCCGGTGCGGCCCGGGAAAGGCGGATTGGTCTGGCCGGTGCGCGGGAGGGTGAGTTTTTTTGGCACGGGCGCCGCCACGGGCGTGGGTTTGATCTCGATCGTGAGATGTTTTTCCTTGGCGCGCGCTTCCTTGGCCAGGCGCTTGGCCTGGGCGCGTTCAGCGCGATTCTTGCCCATGTCTTCCCTCCACTCATTAAAGGATGCCAGGATGCGTTCGAATTCACCCGACACATCGCGCGTCAGGATAAAGAGCATGCCCAGCAAATAGATGGTCGCGAGCAGCAAGCTGGTCCCAAACACGCCGAAGGTTTGTTTTAACCTGAAATCATACAAGACCACGTTGCCGACATACCCGCCTGGGCCATCGGTGAAGAACGATGGTTTGATAAAAAAGAAGGTTTGCATCGCGGCCAGTCCGGACAGCGTCATGATGCACAACAACATCGCGAGGACACGGGAGAGGACCAGCCGCCGCGCTGAGCGCAAACAAAGATAAGACACCCAGAAAAAAAAGATTGGGATCAAGTACGTGCTTACTCCGATGACACGCAGTGACCAAAAGCAGAAATTGGCGCCGAACGTGCCGACGATGTTCTTATCGGTCGGGTTGGTCGTTGTATATGCGCTCTGGTCCGGATGGAAATCCAGCAGTGCGGCGGTGAGGAGCACGGCGATCAAAAAACACACGGCGCCAAGCAACCAACGGGGCCGGTGGCGTGCCCCGGCAAAAGCAGAGACGTTCTTTGAGTTTGAACTCGAGGGTTTGCGCATTTGGAATGGCCCAAGAATAGGCCATCAGACATTCCAAGCCAACGATTTCTACGGTCAAACGTAATCGGCCCTGCGTCAATTTTCACAAATCTGTCAGATTTCAAATATGCGCGAACTGCTTCGCTTTCAACCGATTTACTTCGATCGGGTCTGGGGAGGGAGGGCGCTCGAGACGGCCTTGGGCCGCACCCTCCCGCCAAACCGCCCCATTGGCGAGAGCTGGGACTTGGTTGACCGGCCCGAGGCCCAGTCGGTCATCCGGGACGGCCCATTGGCCGGGCAGACGTTGCGGGCTTTGCTCGAAAAGCATCCGGCCGACATCATGGGGCCCGCCTGGCCGGCCGGCCGACCGTTTCCCTTGCTGGTAAAATGGCTCGACTGCCGCGAACGGCTCAGCCTGCAAGTGCATCCGCCGGCGGAAATCGCGGCCGAGCTCGGGGGCGAGCCCAAGGTGGAAAGCTGGTTCATCGTCGAAACCGCCCCCGGCGCACACCTGATCGTCGGCCTGCGACCGGGCGTGACGCGAGGCCAGTTTGAACGCGCCCTCGCCGATGGCACGGTCGAACAGTGCGTGCACCGGTTTCCCGTTGTACCGGGCGACTCCATCCTGGTGCGCAGCGGCCAGATCCATGCCGTCGACGCAGGCAATCTCCTCCTCGAAATCCAGCAAAGCTCCGACACGACCTACCGCGTTTTTGACTGGAACCGCGCAGGATTGGATGGCAAGCCGCGCCAGCTCCACGTGGCCGAGTCGCTTCGCTCGATTCAATGGGATGATCCCGCGCCGGCGGTGGCGCGCGGGGCGCCCACCACCGCGGTCCTCACCGACTGTCCCGAGTTCCTCATCCGCCGGGTGCCCCTGGCCAGGGACGAAAAAATATCCATCGCCGCCGGCGAACAACCGCGCCTGATCAGTGTCGTTGCGGGAAGCCTGCGCGTGGCAGCGGGATCCAGCGGTGAAACGCTCGTGCGCGGTGACAGTGCCCTGCTCCCGCGCGTAGGGGCTTTTACTTTTGAGGCGCTCAGCGGCGTGATTGCACTTATCACGGAAAATTTCCACACTCCCGACCCATGAAAACTCACATCCCCGATATTTGCACGCGCCGCGGGAACATCCTGACCAAGCTGTTTGTTTTCGCCCTCGCACTCGCGGCGACTTTCGCCCTCATGTGGGTGCTGTTGCTGCCGTCCATCGTGACCGGCCTCATCAAAAAGCGCACGGGTTTTCCTGCCACGGTGCAGCGCCTCTACGTCAACCCCTTCACCGCAAGCGTCTATATCAGCGGGCTCAAAATCAACAATCCCGACGCCTTTCCGCAAAATGACTTTGTCTCGGTCAACGAGTTCAAGACGGCGGTCGAGATCGGTTCTGTCTTCAGCGATCGCGTCGTGGTGAAAGACGCCGTCTTCGACGTGGCGTTGATCGCCGTGGTTAAGAACGCCCAGGACCAGACCAACATCGATGTTTTCAAGGCCGGCGTGCAGGCCGCCAATTCGGAAGGAAAAAGCCCGGGCCCGCAAAACCCGCCCAAGCCCGCCGCCCCCGAGGAAAAAAGCCCGCCCAAGCGCTTTCTCATCCGCCACCTCGTCGTGAAACTCGATAAAATCATCATCGCCGACTACTCCGGCGCCAAGCCCAACGTGCGCGAGGTCCCCCTCAACATCAACCATACCTTCACGGATGTCACGGATCTCACGCAAATCAGCGTGCCGATTCTGGCGGACCTCAGCGTGGCCGGGGTCGGGAAACTCGCCGATAACATTCTCAGCCTCGTCATGCCGGCGCCCATCCTTGAACGGCTCGGGGTGGTGACCAAAGGCGCCGGTGGCATCCTGCAAGGCACCGGCCAGAAAACGAAAGATTTGTTCAAAGGCCTGTTCGATTCACTTGAACAAAAGCCAAAGCAATAGTTTAGTTGGCGGCTTATGACCGCTCCCGAACAGCCCGACGTTCTGCCACCCGACTCCCCCGCTGCGCCCGCGCAGCCGGCGCCGGGCGCACCCGCCGATCCCGCCGCGCAGCTGGCCGCGGCCAGAAAAGAGGCCGCCGACAACTACGACCGCTTCCTGCGAACCACGGCCGACTTGGAAAATTTCCGCCGGCGCGCCGTGCGGGAAAAGGAAGAGCTGCGGCAGTTTGCCATCGCGCGCGTGCTCGAGGATTTGCTGCCCGCGCTCGACAATCTTGCGCTCGGGCTCGCCGCCACGAAACAACCGGGTGCAGACCTGAAGGCGCTCGCCGGTGGCGTCGAGCTGGTCCTGGGCCAGCTCAAGGGCGCGCTGGCCCCGCACGGCCTCAAGGAAATCATTCCCGCCGTGGGCCAGCCTTTCGATCCGCACCAGCACGAATCGCTTTCCCACCAGCCCGGCGCCGATGTACCCGCCGAGCACGTGCTCAACGTCGTGCGCCCCGGCTACTCGCTCAATGGCCGCCTGCTCCGCCCGGCCAGCGTCGTGCTTTCCAGCGGCCCGGCCAGGGATGCGAAAAAACATTGATCCGAATGCATCACACTTTTTCCAGGGTTGATGCATCCGCTTGCGCCGATTCCCCCGCCGACCTGCCCGGGAGCCGCCATCATCGCCAGCGACGGCTTTTTAATTTAAGGACAAGCTCTTAACATGGCGAAGGAAGACTACTACGAATTGCTCGGCGTTGACAAGGGCGTCACCGACGAGGACCTGAAAAAAGCCTATCGCAAGAAGGCCATCCAGCACCACCCGGACAAAAATCCCGGCAACAAGGAAGCCGAGGAAATTTTCAAGAAAGTTTCCGAAGCTTACGAAGTGCTGAAAGACCCGGAGAAGCGCGCCGCCTACGACCGTTACGGCCATGCGGCCTTCGCCCAGGGTGGCGCGGGGGGCCCGCGCGGCCCCGGCGGATTCCACGATCCGTTCGATATCTTCCGCGAGGTCTTTGGCCAGGGGGGCGGTGGGGGCGGTATTTTCGAGCAGATGTTCGGCGCCGGCAACGGCCGCAGCAACGGGCACGACGGCGCCGACCTGCGCTACGACCTCGAGATCACGCTCGAGGAAGCCGCCCGCGGCGTGGAAAAGGAAATCTCATTCCGCAAACTCGTCGAGTGCGAGCGCTGCCACGGCAGCGGCGCCGAACCCGGCTCCAAGCGCGTCACCTGCCCGACCTGCCGCGGTGCGGGTCAGATTCGCCGCTCGGGCGGCATCATCACTTTCACCCAGACCTGTCCCACCTGCGGCGGCACGGGCACGCGCATCGAGAAGCCTTGCACGCAGTGCCGGGGCGAGGGCCGCAGCGCAAAAACGACGAAACTCACCGTGCGCATCCCCGCCGGGGTCGAGACCGGCTCGCGCCTGCGCTCCGGAGGCAACGGCGAAGCCGGCGTGCAAGGCGGATCATCCGGCGACCTCTACATCGTGCTCAGCGTGGCCGAACACGAAATTTTTGAGCGACAGGGCGACAGTTTGTTCTGCGAGATCCCCATCAAGTTCACGCTCGCCACGCTCGGCGGCACGATCGAGGTGCCCACGCTTTCCGGCAAGGCCTCGCTGAAAATTCCCCCCGCCACGCAGAGCGGCACCACCTTCCGCCTGCGCGGCAAGGGCATGCCGCACCTGCGCGACGGCAGCCATGGCGACCAGCTCGTGCGCGTCCAGGTCGAGGTGCCCACCAGCCTCACGGCCGAGCAACGCAAGGCCCTGGAAAACTTCGCCCACCTGAGCGGCGATGCCGACCAGCCGGTCAGCCGCAGCTTTTTCGAAAAAGCGAAGAAGTTTTTCTGAGGCATTTAACCACTGATGAGCGCTTACAGGCACTTATTAATACTTTCTCCGCCGATAACGCGGATTGTCGCGGATATTAGCAGGCTGCGGAAAAACTTTGCTGGGCCGTCGTTGCGCCGGCAGCACAGTTTTACAGCAGCCTATCAGTGCTCATCAGCGTACATCAGTGGTTCAAAGGTATGAATCCGAATCCGCGATCATCCGCGTTATCCGCGGGGAAATGATGAGTGTACATTAGTGGTATCCCGTGAAATTGGAAAATCCCAAGCTTCTTCCGTTCGACATGGTCGTGACGCGGCGCGGGCAGCTCCGTGCCCTGGGCAAAAAGGTCGTGCTGGCCAACGGCGTCTTCGACCTGCTGCACACCGGGCACCTTTATTTTTTGCAAAAGGCCCGCGCTCTCGGCGATGCGCTCTTCATCGCGCTCAATGCGGACGCCAGCGTGCGCACGCTGAAAGGTCCCTCGCGCCCGGTGCAAAACGAGGCCCAGCGCGCCTACGCGCTGGCCGCGCTCGCGTGCGTCGATGCCGTTTTTCTTTTTAAGACGCCGCGGCTCGACGCGGAAATCCGCGCACTGCAGCCCGACGTTTATTGCAAGGCGGGGGACTACGCGCTCGACAAGCTCGATCCGGGCGAGCGCACGGCGCTCGAAAAAGCGGGGGCGAAGATCGAGTTCCTGCCGTTTCTGCCCGGCTTCAGCACCACGAATCTCATCGCCAAAATCAAAGCCGCGGGCGAAATCTGAGCGACAGGCTGTTAAAGTATGCGAGTCGTCATCCTTGGTTCCGGCCGCGGCAGCAATGCCGAGGCCATCTTGCAGGCGCAGGCCGCCGGGCGCCTCGGCTGCGCGCGCGTCGCCGCGATCTTTTCAGATAAACCGGACGCAAGAATCCTCGAACTCGGCCCGCGATTTGGCGTGCCGGCGAAGTTCGTCGATCCCGCGCCGTTCAAGACCAAGCTCGAAGGCGAGGGCGAACAGCGTTTCATCGCTGCGGTGCGCGCGATGCAACCCGACCTCGTGGTGCTGGCCGGTTTCATGCGCGTGCTGAAGCCGGCGTTTCTCAACGCTTTCGCCGGGAAAATCATCAATCTCCACCCGAGTTTGCTGCCGGCATTTCCCGGCCTCGATGCCATCGGTCAGGCCTGGCGCAGCGGCGCGAAAAGCACCGGCTGCACCGTGCACTCCGTGACCTCCGAGGTCGACGGCGGGCCGATCCTCGACCAGGCCACCGTTCGTATCGAATCGACGGATACCCTCGAGACGCTCACGGAAAAAGTCCACTCGGCCGAGCACGCGTTGCTGCCCGCCGTGATCGTGCGGTTGAGCGAGAAGGGCTGAAAAACTGAAGAACTGAAAGGCTGAAGGTGGTGGCAACCAGGTAACAGGTATCAATGACCGATGACCAACTTGTCCGCCATAGCTTTAGCGAAGACGGATGACCGATGACCAACTTGTCCGCCATAGCTTTAGCGAAGGCGGATGACCGATGACCAACTTGTCCGCCATAGCTTTTGCGAAGATGGATGACCAATGACGAATGACCAAACCGTGAACGCCTGCTTCACCAACTACCAGGGCATTTCCGGTTTAATTGGCCCCCATCGTCACGCCTTTGCGGCACATCATTTGTTTTGTCATTCCGAGCCGTGCGAGGAATCTTGTTTGTACCATAATACGTTACAAACGAGGTGGTGTGCCCGGTCGTTTGTAATATAATACGTTACAAACCAGGATCGAGATTCCTCGCACGGCTCGGAATGACAATTTCGCCCGTCACGGGTCTGTTTAAATCCAAATTGCTCCAACTACCAACTACTGCGCGCATGAACTTGATCGAACTCAAGGCGGCAATTGCTCCGGAATCGGCCGCGGCGGTCGAAGACGTCCTGCTCGAACTGGGCGCGCAGAACTGGAGCGTGTTCGAGGACGCGATCGCCAGGCGCGCGTGGGTCGTGGGCATTTTCTTGGACGAGGCCGGGGCGCGCGCCGCGTGGGCGGAGTTGAGTCCCCTCATTTCCGCTGAGAAGCCGGTGTTGCGCGTGCTGGCGGACGCGGAGTGGCGCGACAGCTACAAGGCGCACTTCAAGGCCTGGCAGTTCGGCCGGTTGCACTGGGTGCCGGTGTGGGAGCGCGAAAAATTCCAGCTGCCGGCGGGCGATGCGGTGCTGTGGCTCGACCCGGGGCTGGCGTTCGGCACGGGCAATCACGAGACGACGCGGCTGTGCGTCGAACGATTGGTGGCCTTTGGCAAAACTAAAAGTTCCAAACCCCAAATTCCAAATGAACAGCGGCGCGTGATCGACGCGGGCTGCGGCTCGGGAATCCTCGCGCTATCCGCGGCGTTATTGGGATTTGGCGATGTGGCTGGCTTCGACCTCGACCCGGAGGCGGTGCGCGTGAGCGGGGAGAACGCCGTGCTCAACGGAATGGTTGGCCGGGTGAAATTTTTTGCCGGCGATCTGGCGGGCGGCTTGAAGGGTCGCTCGGCGGACATTCTGCTGGCGAACATCCAGGCGGATGTGCTCATGCGTTTTGCGCGTGAACTGACCGGAGCGATTGCGCCCGGCGGCGAACTGGTCTTGAGCGGAATCCTGGCCAGCGAACTCGACCAGGTCCGGGCGGCATTTGCGGCGGTGACACCCGGCTGGCGCGAAGAAACGCGCGTGATGGGCGAATGGTCGTGCCTGGCCCTGGCGCGGCCGGGCTGAACAGATTTTTTAACCGCGAATGGACGCGAATGAACGCAAATACGTATTTGGTGGAGCGGCTTGACCCCAAGACGCTCCGAGCGCGTTGAGGTCAACGCGCTCCACCCTATTGCCCCGCGAAACCATTGATTTGGCGAAGAGCGCCGCGCCGCTGTCTTTCTGCAGAAACTTTTCGACCGCTAATGACCGCTAATCGACGCTAATTCAGATCTGGTGGAGCGGCCCGTTCGGCAAGCTCAGGATCCCGAGCATCGTCGAGGGACTCAGGGCCCAGAGCTTGTCGAGGGGGCTTGACCCCAAGACGCTCCGAGCGCGTTGAGGTCAACGCGCTCCACCTATTTGAATCCGCAATATCCGCGGAAATAAGCGTTTTAAAACCCGGCATTTTCGCCGTCCCAGGCGCCGATTCTAACTTCGATCGGACCGACTTCCTTGAGGCCGGGATTTTGGCGGCGGGCGTTGGATCGAAACCAACTACTAACTACCGATTACCAATTACCAACACCCACCGCCTAAGAAAACAAATCCGGCGGCGTGCGGCTCATGAAGTCGTCCATGTAGGCGGTGGTGGCCTTGCCTTCGATGAAGGTGGGGTCGCTCATGATGGCTTTATGGAGAGGGATGGTGGTCTTGATGCCGCGGATGATGTATTCGCTGAGGGCGCGATAGGTTCGCTCGAGGGCGACTTTGCGGGTGGAGCCGAAGCAAATGAGCTTGCCGATCATCGAGTCGTAATAGGGCGGGATGGTGTAGCCGCCGTAAACGTGGGAATCGAGGCGGACGCCGTGGCCGCCGGGCGAGTAGTAAAGGCCAATGGTGCCGGGCGAAGGGGCGAAGTTGCGGGCGGGATCCTCGGCATTGATGCGGCACTCGATGGCGTGTTTCTCGAACTTGATGTCGCCCTGGTCGAAATCGAGTTTTTCGCCGTTGGTGATGCGGATCTGTTGTTTGATCAGATCGATACCGGTGCACTCCTCGGTGACCGGGTGCTCGACCTGGATGCGTGTGTTCATCTCGATGAAGTAGAAATTATGCTTGGCATCGACGAGGAACTCGATCGTGCCGGCGTTCTCGTATTCCGCGGCTTCGGCGGCGCGCACCGCCGCCTTGCCCATGCGTTTGCGGAGATCGGCGGTCATAAAGGGCGAGGGGGATTCCTCGATCAGCTTTTGATGGCGTCGCTGGACGGAGCAGTCGCGCTCGCCGAGATGGAGCACCTTGCCGTGGCTGTCGGCCAGGATCTGGAACTCGATGTGGCGGGGCTTTTCGACGTATTTCTCGAGGTAAACCGCGCCGTTGCCGAAGGCCTTCTCGGCTTCGTTCCGGGCGACGTGGAATTCCTTGGCAAAGGAAATGTCGTTGTGCGCGATGCGCATGCCGCGGCCGCCACCACCGGCGACGGCCTTGATGATGACAGGATAACCAATCTTGCGGGCGGCCTTGATGGCCTCGGCTTCGGTTTCCACGGGCCCGTCGCTGCCTGGCACGATCGGCACGCCGGCTTTGCGGACGGTATTCTTGGCGACGGCCTTGTCGCCCATAATCTTGATCGATTTCGACTTCGGGCCGATGAACTTGATGTTACAGGACTCGCATTGTTCGGCGAATTTGGCGTTTTCCGACAGGAAGCCGTAGCCGGGATGGATGGCGTCGACATCCGCGATTTCGGCCGCGCTGATAATGCGGTCCGCGCGCAGGTAGCTGTCCGCGCTCTTGGGGCCGCCGATGCAGATGGCCTCGTCGGCGAGCTGCACATGCAAGGATTGGACGTCGGCCTCGGAATAAACAGCGAGCGTCTTGATGCCGAGTTCGCGGCAGGCGCGTACGATGCGGAGGGCGATTTCACCGCGATTGGCGATGAGGATTTTCTGGATCATCGAGAGATAAAAAATGACGAAACCGCCAACTTCGCCTTGAACGCTAATTTCTGGAAATTAGCGGTTTAGCGAATATCAGCGGTTTCAATGGAAGGATTTAGCCGACTTTGATTTTGTAGAGGCGCTGGCCGTATTCGACCGGCTGGCCGTTTTCAACGAGGACTTCGAGGATGCTGCCTTTGCTCTCCGCCTGAATCTCGTTCATGATCTTCATGGCCTCAATAATGCAAATGACCGTCTTCTCCTCGATCTTGGCGCCGATTTCGACAAAAGGCGGGCTTTCCGGAGACGCCGAGCGGTAGAAAGTACCGACCATGGGCGATTTAATGTACGAGATGCCAGGTTCGTCTGGAGCGGTGCTCACCGCGGTCAGCGTTGTCGCCGGCATGGTATCTGGCGCCGCTGCAGTCGCAGGGCGCGGGGCTTCCACCACCATGTGTGGCGGGGTATGGATCAGCATTTGACCACCGGAAACCGCCGGCATACCATCCGGGCCACGACAAATTTTTAATTTAAACCCTTGTTCTTCGATCTCGAATTCGGTCAGGTCGGACCGCTTCATTAAATCGATGATCTGCTTGATTTGTTTTAAGTCCAAAATTGGCCTTGGTTGAGTTGAAGGACGTGGGTTAGTGCCATTTAGCCTGTTGGCGTTCAAAATAAAAACTTATGAACTGGCAATCTTTCATTTTTTGGCAAAAAAAGGCCTAAATTGGCCAAAAATCGCAAAAAAAGCCCCGGATGACCGCATTTTCTATCGATTTTCGGGGTGGCCAAAAAATGAAAAAACCGCCGTTTTTGGGCCAATTTAGCCTATGAGAAGGGGGTGGCAGATCAATCTCGCCATTGCCGGGGCCGGGCTGGCTATTTTGCTGGCATTTCACCTGTCAGACCGCAGCCAATACCTCGATTGGGCCATGTTTGATTGGTCGGAACAGCATCCTTGGCGGCAGCCAGTGGTGCCGGCCAACTCGGCCTTCGTCCTGGTGGACGAATCGTCGCTGGCGGCCATTTCCCGAGATCCATATGGCTTTAAATGGCCGTGGCCGCGGACGTTGTTTGCGGCGATGATCGCCGGGCTGCACCAAGCTGGGGCAAAACGGGTGGTCATGGATTTCATCTTCCTGGAGCCATCGGAAGACTTGGAAAACGACGCCAATTTGGCCGCCTATGCGGCGGCCTGTCCCGAAGTCATTTTGGGCGGCTTGAAGCGCAAAGGGCCCGTTTTTTGGGAAGGGGAATTTGGCCGGACGAACGCCAGGCTCGGGCTGGAGGATCGCGTTGGTCTGGCCGACGCGAGTACGGACGCGGATAATGTGATGCGCGTCTATCCCTGGCCGAAATCCCTGGCCCAGCGAGCCAGTGGTGGTTTGATGAAGCTGCCGTCGGGCACGCCGTTGCTTCGGTGGTATGGCGGACTGGACGCATTGAAGCAGGTGGGAGTGCCAGTCTTACCGGCGAGGAATTTTGTTTCCGAGGGCTATGAGGTATTGAAGAAAGTAAATCAGGCGTACCCCGATTACACGCCGGATGGGGTGGCGGCCGGACTGTCCAAGGCGTCGGAACTGCATGGCGGCGATTTCGAAAAAGTGCGCGGCAAAGTGGTGTTCGTGGGCGTGAATGCGGCGGGCACTTACAGCTCCGCCCATGACCTTGTGGCCACGCCGGTGGGCGCGCAGGAACCGGGTGTGTTGGTGCATTGGACCGCGTGGGCGGATGCGACCAATGGCGGTTTCATCCGTGCCGTGCCGCGGTGGCTGTTGTTGGGGCTGGCGATCATGTTGGGCGCGGCGATTTTTGGAGCGGGCTGGCGCTGGCCGGGACTGGGCGTGACGGCAGTGCTCGCCGCAGTGCTGACCGCCACGGCGCTTGGCGGCAGTTACCTTTGGCTCAGCCGCGGCGTGTGGCTGGCGCCAACCTCGCCGCTCGCCGGCGTCGGCCTGGGACTGCTGTGCATCACTTCGCGAAATTTTCTCCGCGAGCAGAACCGCAAGCGCGAGATCCAGGCCATTTTTGGCAGCTATGTCTCGCCGGCGGTCGTCACGCAGCTGCTCCGCGACCCCGACTCCATCAAGCTCGGCGGCGAGAAGCGCGACATCACCGTGTTTTTTTCCGACATCGTCGGGTTTACCGACCTGTCGGAGAAAATGGATCCCGAGCGCCTCGTGTGGCTGGTCAATTATTATTTCAACGAGATGAGTCCGTTGCTCATCGATGAGGGCGGCTACCTCGATAAATACATCGGCGACGCGCTCATGGGCGTTTTCGGCAGCCCCGAATCGCTCGAAAATCATGCCTTGGCGGCCTGTCGCGTGGCGATCGCCTGCCGCGACCGCCTTCCCCACGTCAACGTCGAGATCGAGCGACGCGAAGGGGTGAAGCTGGCCGCGCGCATCGGGATCAACACCGGCTCCATGATCGTCGGCAATCTCGGCTCGGAGCGGAAGAAAAACTACACGGTGATCGGCGACGCGGTGAATCTCGCCTCGCGCCTCGAAGGCGCCAACAAGGAGTTTGGCACGAGCATCCTCATCGGCGAGGAGACCGGGCGCCGCGTGCGCGACCAGGTTGTGACGCGCCCGATTGCGCGCCTGCGGGTCAAGGGCCGGCAGCAGGCCGTGCAGGTGCACGAACTCGTCGGCTGGCCCGCGCAGCTCGATGACGCCCGGCGCGCCTTTCTCGCCGCGTACGGCGAAGGTTATGCGCGATTCATGGGCAGGGAATTCAGCGCCGCCGCCGCCGCCTTCGCCCGCGCCCGGGAGATCGCGCCGGCCGACCAGATGGCCGCAAAATACTTTGATTGGGCCACGGCCATGATGGGAAAACCCTTGCCCGACGACTGGCAGGGCATTTATCAACTGGAAGCCAAATGAAAAAGCACGCGCGATTCTGGCTCGGCGCAGGTGTTCTCTTCTGCGCGTCGGCGCTGCTGGCCTACGATGTGGGCGACAAGGCTTACACCAAGAAACTCGAGACTCATCTGCTCGATCAGCCGCAGGCGCTGGCTCACCCCGTCGCCAAGATCGATTTTGCCGTCGAACTCAACGTCGAGCAGGTCAACGGCGCCTGGCTGCTCGTCTCGGCCGGTGACAACCGTGGCTGGGTTTTCGCCGGCAACGTCGCCGAGAAAAAACCCTCCGGGGACCACAAGACGGATTTTCTGCCCTCGAGCGCGTCGGGCACGACGGCCAGCATTGCGGCGCGCCCCCTCGATGAAGTGGCCAAGGGCTACGGCGACCAAAAGGGCCTCGGCGAGGCGAAGGAAGATGTCGAGTGGGTCGAGCGGCAGAGCGCACAAGTCGACGATGCGGCGGTGACCGCATACCTGCAGGCGAAAAAACTGGGGGAATACAAATGAAGTGCGTCCGTTCCTCCCTCGCGGTTCTGGTGCTGGCAGCGACGGCCGGCACGTGTCTCGCCCAGTTCAGTCTCAATGGATTCGACCCATTCAAGGCCGTCAAGGACGCCGGCAACTTCGTGAAGGGAGTGGCCGGCATCGGGCTGAAGGAGGAGAATTCGATCGGCGGCGCGGTGGCCATCGAGATCGTCGCCCGCTTCGGCGGAGTGTGGAAGGACGCCGCCGCCACGCGGCGCGTGAACCTGATCGGCAAGTCGCTCACCCGTTATTGCGACCGGCAGGAGCTCAACTTCAAGTTTGGCCTCTTGAATTCGGAGACGATCAATGCGTTTTCCGCGCCGGGCGGCTACGTGTTCATCACGAAGGGACTTTACGACCTGGTGGGCGACAACGACGACCAGCTGGCCGGCGTGTTGGGCCACGAAATCACGCACGTCACCCAGCGGCATGCGCTGAAGATCATCGAGCGCGGTCAGGCGCTCTCGGGAGGGTTGGGGGTCATCTCGGACGCCACCGCGGCGAAAAACAACAATTTCTCGGAACTGAGCGGGGTGGTGAACGAGGTGACGACGACCCTGTTTGAAAAAGGCTTCGACCCGAAGACGGAGTATGCCGCGGACAAGGGCGGCCGGGCGCTGGCCGCGGTCACCGGCTACGCCCCCGGCGGCCTGCGCGCGACGCTGATCCGGCTGAAAATGGGCAGCGCCGGAAAAACCGCGGTGATTTTCCCGACGCATCCGTCGCTGGCGAAGCGCATCGCGCGCCTGCCGGAGGAGTGAACGCCGGCGGCCGGGGCGCTTGTATCAAGATACCTGATACAAAAAACCCGCCGGGCGGGCGGGGAAAACCCGCGCCGTTCCGGACGGCGGGAATCTGCCCCAAGCCGTTGGCCGCCAGCGAAAAATCCGATGGGCATAACTTTTGCAAGAAAGGGCTTGAGTCCCGTTCGGGAGTTCGCATTTTCCCCTTCTCGCTTCTTTCAGCACCCTGCGCATCAAACGCGGACCGGGCGAA
>Ga0307478_10001977_pt1 | contig 16889 bp, 9 predicted proteins | sample atmos_gasesECM4C_2_FD_203713 | JGI IMG/M metagenome (GOLD analysis project Ga0307478, IMG submission 203713) | Hardwood forest soil microbial communities from Morgan-Monroe State Forest, Indiana, United States - atmos_gasesECM4C_05 | ecosystem: Environmental > Terrestrial > Soil > Temperate...
GCAGAAACTTTTTGCCGTCTTTGCGGATGACGAATGGTCGCCGTTTAGAAACGTATTTTTAACCGGCGGGCTGCGGCACGACCACTTCGACACCTTTGGCAATGCGACGACCGGCCGTGCGACCGCGGCGTGGCTGGTGGTTCCGCAGACGCTTAAGCTGCGCGCGAGCTACGGTACGGGCTTTCGCTCGCCGAGTTTCCTCGATCTCTATGCCAAGAGCGCGTTCTTCGTCGGCAATCCGCATCTGCGGCCGGAGCACGCGCGCGGCTGGGACGCGGGCGTGGATTATTACCTGGCGAAAAATCGCGGCATCCTAAGTGCGACCTACTTCCAGACGGATTTTCACGATCTGATCGAGAGCAACTTCAGTGTCTTTCCCAGCACCGAGGCCAACGTCGATCAGGCGCGCACGCGAGGGGTTGAACTCGCGGCCAAGGTCGCGCTGCCCGACGCAGTCGAGGCGCAACTGGCCTACACCTCCCTCGAGGCGACCGATCTTACGACCCGGATGCGCCTGTTGCGCCGCCCGCGGAATTCGGCGAGCGCGGATGTCTGGCACGATTTTGGCGGCGGTGTGAGCGCGGGCCTCGGCCTGAAATTTGTGGACCGCCGTGCGGACATTGATGCGCAGACGTTCGCGCAGACGGAAGACCCGGATTATACGCTGGTGCGCGTCTATGCCGCGTGGCAGGTGACAAAATCGCTCGCGCTCAAAGTGCGGGTTGAAAACGCGCTGGACAAAAAATATGAGGAAGTGAACGGCTATCCCGCCCTGGGCTTCGGGGTGTATGCCGGCGCGGAGTGGAAATTCTGAGCGAGAGGAGCTTTAACGGCGGATGGAGATTCAATTTTGTGGGCGCCCCGCCCACATTATAATCCGCAAAGCAAAAACAAATCATGAAAGAACCGGTGCTGGTGTGCTGGAGCGGGGGCAAGGACAGCTCGCTGGCCCTGCGCGAAATCATGGCCAGCGGCCGCTATGAGGTGGTGGCGTTGCTGACCACGGTGACCGCCGGCTACGACCGCATCAGCATGCACGGCGTGCGCTGTGCGTTGCTCGACGAGCAGGCCGCGGCGCTCGGCCTGCCTCTCGGCAAGGTCACCATCCCGCCCGGAGCCACCAATGCGGAATACGAGGGGGCCATGCACGCCGCCTTGCTCGATTACAAAGGCAAGGGGATCACGACCGTCGTGTTCGGCGACCTGTTTCTTGAGGAGATCAGGAAATATCGCGACCGCATGCTCGGTGAGATCGGCCTGACGGCGCTCTACCCGGTTTGGGGCCGGAACACCGCGCGGCTGGCGCGCGATTTTATTCAGATGGGTTTTCAAGCCGTCCTGGTGTGCGTGGACCCGAAGCAGCTGGATCCGAAGTTTGCCGGGCGATTTTTCGACGTCTCGCTGCTGGCGGAGTTTCCGCCCAGCGTCGATCCGTGCGGAGAAAACGGCGAGTTTCACACCTTTGTCTTTGCCGGGCCGATCTTCCAACGCCCGCTGAAGATTGAAAAAGGCGAAGTGGTGACAAGCGGCGGATTTTGTTTTTGCGATTTGCTGCCGGCCGCGGCAGATGCAGGGAGTGAGACTTAAAACATTGCAACTGCAGACGGACGCAGATGAACGCGAATAAATGAGCGGAGAACCACGCATCGTTTCGTTCTTGCCGGCCGCGACGGAGATGGTCTGTGCGCTGGGCCTGGGTGACCGGCTGGTCGGCATCTCCTTTGAATGCGACTATCCGCCGGAAGTGCGCACGAAGCCGGTGGTCGTGCGTCCTGCGCTTGAGCTCGAAAAGATGGCTCTGCACGAGATCGACGTCGCGGTCAGTGCACGCCTGCGCACCGGTGCGAGCCTTTACCAGATCGACGAACAACGGCTGCGGGAACTGGCCCCGACGCTGATCCTGACGCAAAATCTCTGCCAGGTGTGCGCGCCTTCCGGCCATGAAGTTTCGCAAGTGCAGAAGACGATGCGGCCGTCGCCGGAGATTTTGTGGCTGACGCCGAGATCGCTGGAGGACGTCAACGACAACCTGCGCGAATTGGGCCGGGCCACCGGCCGGGCGGATGCAGCCGAGGCCTTGATTACCGCCGGCCGTGAACGATTGAAAAAAATCTCTGCGCTGACCCGGCGGGCGACGGCGCGCCCGCGGGTTTTCTGCCTGGAGTGGGTCGATCCGTTGTATTGCAGCGGGCATTGGATTTCCGAGATGGTTGGGCTCGCCGGCGGCGAGGATGCGCTTTCGCGCCGCGGCACCGACTCGGTGCGCATCGCGTGGGCCGACGTCGTGAAATGGGCGCCGGAGGTTTTGGTGGTGATGCCGTGCGGCTTCAGCCTGCGGAAGGCCGTCGAGCAGGTGAAGCAGTTGTGGGCGCATCCGGGCTGGTCCGATCTGCCGGCCGTCCGGAACGGCCGGGTCTTTGCGGTGAATGCCAACGCCTATTTTGCGCGCCCCGGCCCGCGGTTGGTGGACGGGACGGAATTGCTGGCCCATCTTTTCCATCCCGACCTGACGGCCTGGTCCGGTCCGGACAATGCGTTTGAGCGGATGGAATTTTCACCGGCCGCAAGCCAGAACTAACCCGGATGTCCACCCAGCATGTCCAATCTTCCTGCACCAAACGCTGCTCGCGCTGCGGAGCGGAGTTTTTTTGCGGGCCGGCACCCGGCCGGGAGAATTGCTGGTGCGACGATTTGCCGCCGGTCGGGCCGGTGGCGGGCGGTGATCACGATTGCATGTGTCCCTCATGCCTGCGCGTGGCCATCGCGAAGATGGAGAAGGGTTGATGACAAATCGATCCGGCCTGAAGCGTCCCGGGCTTGTTCCCTGCAGCCTCACGCATGATTGCTACACCCTGCGCGCAGGTGGGGTATCAACAATTAGTTGATGCAAAGATTGAGCAAAGGGATCGCCGTCAGGCCGGATGAGGGTGGAACAAAATCGCGGGCGTGCAAGCGGTTGGGCACGCTTGCACGGCACGCAGACAGCCCGCGAGGGGCTTCTCGATCACGCGTAAGCAATGGCCGGCCGGCCGTAGGCGGCGCGCGTCGGGATGAAGTAATCGCCGGGCGCCGCATCAGGCGCGAATTCGGAGCACGTTTCGCTGAGGAGCGTGCGGAGATTCTCGCGGGCGCGGGCGATGCGGCTTTTGACGGTGCCGACGTTGATGGAGAGAGTGCGGGCGATGTCCTCGTAGGAGAGGTTGAGGGCGTTGCGCATGGTAAGAATCTCGCGGTGCTTCGCCTCGAGACGTTCCATGCAACTGGCGATCAGTTCGCTGAATTCCGTGGTGGCGGCTTCCTGGAGCGGGTCGTGCGCGTCGGCGGCAATGAGGTCGCCGAAGGTCGCATCGGAGTCGTCGCCGAGTCTGCGCTCGAGGGAGACGGAATCCTGGCGGCGGCGGCGGAAAAAATACCAGTAGCGGTTGCGCGCGAGGTTGAGCGCAATGCGGTAGAGCCAGGTGGAGAGCGAGGAATCGCCGCGGAAGCGGGCCAGTCCGCGGTGGGCGCGGATGAACGTGTCCTGCGTGATTTCTTCGGCGTCGGAAACATTGCGAAGCATGCTGAGGGTGAGACCGTAGATTTTGCCGCGGTAGCGTTGCATGATCTCGACAAAGGCGGGTTCATCGCCGGCGTTGAAACGCCGGGCGAGTTCGGCATCGTAAGCGGCTTCCTGCTGGGAGCTGGAAGGAGCGTCAACGGCTTCCGGCGTGTTTATCTTCTGAACTGGGAGTGCGTTTGACATGAGCAATGGCAGTTGTTGAAGGTTGTTGGTTGCGCGGAATGCCAACTCCTTTAACTCAGATCGTGCCAAGGTCGTCGCTGCACGAGCTAACCGATTGATCAGAAACATGCTAAAATTTTTTAGCGAAACTCGGAAGGTTCGGATAACATGCAGGTTGAATGAGGTTTATTGTAAAAAACGTGCACTTTGCGGGGTTGCCGCGGGGTTTTCTGACAACAAAAAAGCCACGCGCGGGTGGCGCGTGGCTGAAAAGACGGTGAAGCGAGAAGGACTTAGTTCTTCGGTTGCTGAGCCTGCAGATCGTCGAGGCGTTTTTGGAGTGCGTTCATCTGCTTGACGAGTCCCTGCTCGATTTGTGCGCGTTCGTTGCTGTTGATGATGCTCATATGGGCGGTGTCCTTGACGATATCGGCGGGCAGATCGAGCAGGCGGGAGAAGACGCCCTGGTCCTTGAATGTACTGAGATAGAGGGCGGTAAGTTCGCGGTCGAGTCCGAGTGAATCGCGCGCGACGTCCTGCGTGGCGAGCACGTTGTTGTTGAGCACCTGGTTTTTTGCCATTTCGCCGGTGAGCACGACACCGACCTCGTCGGTAATCTTCTGGCTGTAGGCATTGATGGAGTCGCGCGTGAGGTGCTGGTCAGCGGCCATGTCGGCAAGGATGGGATGGATCTTTTCGCTGAGGCGCGTGGAGACTTTGTCAATTTGTTCGTTTTGTTGTTTCTCGGCTTCCTCGGGCGTCTTGGGCAGCGGATTGTAAGGCTGGATTTTTTGCGCGATGGCGGTGGCGAGCTGGTTGACCTTGTCCGCATTGACCTTCGCAAATTCGTCGTCGGTCATCAGCATATCGGCCTGGCGCTTGGCGATGGCGTCCTTGAGCAGGCTGTTGATGGCATCGATGCGCTGGTTGCTTTCATCGTTTGAGGCCTTCATCTCGTCCCGGAGCGTGGCCAGTTGGTCCTGCTGACTCTGGGCCATCTCGGCGACGGTCTTCTGGTGGATAAAATACGCCGCGATGATTACGATCAGTGCGGTAATTAAGATTGCGGGGAGCTGTTCCTTAAGTTTTGGCCACATGTAATATCTGGGTTAAATATGCGGCGGACGCTAGCGAATGCGGGGGGAAATGCAATTACTTCGTGTTTGGGGTTTGTTTTCGCGCGGGGGCGCCGGCAAGGTGCCTGCCCATGAGCCTTAATCGCAGCGAGCAGATGTTTTCCGACTATGTCGGCGCGCACCCCGAGGAAAAGCGATTTTGGGAGGAGAAAGTCCGGGTGGTGGCGGCCGGAGCGGCGGACGGGCACGCGGCCGCCGCCGAGTTGGAGCGCGAGCTGTGGCGCTACTTTGTGGAACGCGGCCAGGTGGTCCCGTCCTTCCGCGAGGCGGCGGCGCACCATGGGTCGCAGCGAGTGAGCTTGCGCAACCTCGCCGAATTGTGGCTGCGGCTGTGGGCGCCGGCCCGGCGCAAGCCCATGGCGAATCCGGGCGATGGAACCGCCAACCCGGATGCATCACACCCAGAATTCAGGTGATGGATCCGTTTGCCCCGACCAAGTCGGCCCGACCGGGCGCATCGCTCGTGCGAGAGAGTGCGAGCAATGCGGGCTGACACTGCAGGCGAAAATCCCTGCTAGAATGACAGGCGACACCAAGTCCGCTCGTAACGCATTATATTACAAAAACGATGATCCCTGGGCCTCTTTCTCCACGGTTGGCGATTCCGCTTATCTTGGCGGAAGCTCTCTTTGACGCTGCCGCGCGCGCGGCTCGCGACGCTGCCCGCCGCGCCGACCGGTATCGGCGGCCCCGGCGCCGCGGGCACGCGTTGCGGCCAGGACCCGATACGCCGTTATGGAACGAACTGGTGCAGCTGGCGTTGCCGCTTTTGCGCAAGCGCGGGAGCAAGGCGAAGCTGGCAAGGATTCTCGGTCTGCCGCGCCAGCGCCTGCAAGACTGCCTCAAGGCGCGCACCGCCTGCCTCGACGGCGAGCGCACACTACTTTTGCTTTACTGGATCTCGGCCCGGCATCAAGGCCGCGAGTTGATCCGGTGAGGCAGAGTCGGTTAGTAACACAATGCGTTACTAACACCCCACGCGGATTTCTTGTTTCGGTGCATCAAGGGTCGCGCGTTCCTCGAGGAGGTCCTCCCGTTTCTGGCTGGCTTGGGGTTGTGATGGCCGCGCTTGGGGGCGACGTTTGTAATACAATGCGTTACTAGCACCTAGACGCCTGCGCCGTTTCTATTGCGAGACTGGGAGTATTTTTTGGGCTGCTTTGCGGTTGAGCGAGGGCGAGGGGAAGCATCAATCTATCGAGACATGAGTGCGATGGGACCCAATATTCTCTGGATCGTGACGACGCAGTGGCGCGCGCAGGCGTGCGGCTATGCCGGCGACCCGAACGCGCGCACGCCGTGCCTTGACGGACTCGCGGCGGAAAGCCTGAACTTCACGCAGGCGGTGACGCCGCATCCGTTCGGGCCGTTCGCGCGCGCAGCGATGTTGACCGGCGTTCCATCGCCGGAGAACGGCGTGCGTGATTATTTCGATCCGCTGCCGGTGGAGGCGCGGACCCTCGCGCACGCGTTGGGCGAACGCGGCTATGCGACGGCATTTTTTGGCAAGTGGCATTTGTGGAAGCGCGATCCGGCTGCGCCGCTGGTGGGCGAGGCGCACGCGAAAACCCTGGTGCCGCCGGAGGCACGGGGCGGGTTCGAGTTTTGGGAGGGATTTGAGAGCGGGTTCTTGCTGAACGATCCATGGCTGCACGGGACGCGGCTCGCGCAGCCGGAGCGATTCGAAGGCTATCAATCCGAAGTCGTTTGCGCGCGAGCCGCGGAATGGGTGGGCATTCAGGCGAGAGGCAAAAGGCCAGAGGCCAGAGGGCAGAAGGCAGAGGGCGAAAGTCAGCCGTGGTTCTGTGTGGTGAGTCTGGAGCCGCCGCATCCGCCGTACGACGCGCCGGTCCCTCGACCAGGCTCGGGACCGGGTGAGGGAATCGTGACACATGACACGCGCGAAATTTCATTGCCGGCGAATGTGCCGCGCGGTGGCGGGATCGAAGCACAGGCGCGGCGCGAGCTGGCGGGTTATTACGCGCAGATCGAGGCGACCGACCGCGCCATCGGGCGGTTGCTCGCGCGCGCGCCGCGGGAAAACACGCTGGTCGTTTTCACCTCGGTGCATGGTGACATGCACGGGGCGCATGGTTTGTTTCGCAAGGGCTGGCCGCACGAGGAGAGCGTGCGCGTGCCGTTTATCGTGCGGATGCCGCACGACGGGCGACAGGCGAGCGGCGAAAGGCGAGAGGATCTGGTGTCGCTGGTGGATTTGCCCGCAATGATGCTGGCGGAGGCCGGGAATTTGAAATTTGAGATTGGAGATTTGAAATCTGAGGGGGAAAAACAGAAGCCGGGAATGGGAAGCTTTTTCGCGCGCATCTCGATGCCGAGCATCGTGCATTTGCCGCAACAGTGCGATCGCGAGTGGCGCGGCGTGCGCACGAAAACACGCAAGCTTGCGCTCAACGCGGACGGTTCGCCGTGGTTGTTTTTCGATTTGGAGAACGATCCGCACGAGCTGCGCAATCTTGCCTTGGACGCGGCGCGGGCGCGGGAAATGGCGGAGTTGCGGGCGCTGATCTAGGGAGCGGTTTGTCATTCTGAGCGCAGCGAAGAATCCAGGGCGACTCTGTTGGCGATATCAAATTGGATTCTTCACTTCGTTCAGAATGACACCGAAATAAAGCCCGAAGACGGAGAGGCCAGCGCTAATCCGAGATGTAGCCGTCGTCGTTTCTTACCGTCGCCGGCGAGGAAAACTGGCGGCGGATGGCGTCGCGGATTTCCTCAAGCTTGATGGGTTTTGTGATGTAGTCGTTCATCCCGGAATCGATACAGCGTTTGCGGTCGCCTTTGAGGGCATTGGCCGTGACGGCGATGATTTTTGGCTGGCGTTCCGGTGGCAGGCGGTGACGGATGGTGCGCGTGGCTTCAAAACCATCCATCTCGGGCATCTGCACGTCCATCAAGATGAGATCATAGTGGCGCGCCGAGAGCGCGACGAGGGCTTCGAGGCCGTTGCCGACGGTGTCGGCGCGATAGCCGAGGCGGTCGAGAAGGCGGGTGGCAACCTTCTGGTTGACGGTGTTGTCCTCGACGAGAAGGATTTCGAGCGGGATTTCGTCGGCGAGAGGAATCAGGTCGGCGCCGGCCGCGGGATCGGACGCATTGCGGAAGAGCTGGTGCAGGCCACGCACGAGCGCGGAGGTCTTGATGGGCTTGGCCACACTGGACCGGATGCGGATTTCGGTTTTTTTGGCCGCGGCAGAGGGCCCAGGGCCTTCGATCTTGCTGGGAGCGGACTGGCCGGGTGCGAGCAGGAGAAGCACCGGCACATCAAAAGCGATGAGTTGTTCGCGCAAGATCTGGGCGGCGGGAGCTTCGAGGAGCTGGGAATCGATCAGCGCAGCGGAGAGCGGCTGGGCCTTGGCCAGCTGTTCGTCGGTCTCGGCCAGGTCGGCGCAGGCGATGCAGGTGAGCCCGCAGTTGGCAAAGAAATTCTGCAAGCGCAACCGGTTCACGACGTCGTCCTCGACGAGGAGGATGGCGCCGGCCTTGAGTGCGGCGGGCATGGTGGGCGCGATCATATCCGCGGCGGTGGAGACAGCCTCGGTCAGAAGCGTGAAGATAAAGGAGGAGCCCTGTCCCCTGATGCTTTGGACGGTGATTTCGCCGCTCATGAGCGCGCAGAGTCGCTGGCAGATGACGAGGCCGAGGCCGGTGCCGCCATATTTGCGCGTGGTGGAGGAATCCACCTGGCTGAACGGTTGGAAGAGCCGGTCGAGCCGGTCCGATGGGATGCCGATGCCAGTGTCGCGAACCGTAAATTCGAGGCGGAGCGACGCGAGGAAGGGCGCGCCGGAGTCCTTGGCCAGCGGCAGAGTGGACGGGGAATCGGGATGAATGCGGACTTCGACGGAGATGGCGCCGGAGGGGGTGAATTTGACGGCGTTGTTGATGAGGTTGACGAGAACCTGGCGGAGGCGGGTGACGTCGCCGGAGATCCACGCCGGCACGGCAGGATCGATGACATAGGTGAGCTCGAGTTTCTTGAGGCCCGCCTGCACGGCGAAGAGATCGATGGCGTCCTCGATGGTGGAGGCCAGTTCGAAGGGAAGGTTCTCGAGTTCCATCTTGCCCGACTCGATTTTTGAAAAATCGAGGATATCATTGATAATGGTGAGGAGGGCATCGCCGCTGGAACGAATCGTGTGGACGTAATCCCGCTGCTCGGGGGTGAGGGGTGTCTCCATGAGGAGGCTGGTCATGCCGATGACGCCGTTCATGGGCGTGCGGATTTCGTGCGACATGGAGGCGAGGAACTCGGACTTGGCGCGGGAGGCGGCATCGGCCTCGGACTTGGCGCGGCGGAGATTGGCCTCGGTCTCGACGCGGGCGGTGATGTCGGCGGCGATGGCGATGAAGTTTTCCAGCAGGCCGCCGTCGTTGAAAACGGGCTGAATCTCCAGGGAGAGGTGGTATTTCTTGCCGGATTTCGAGTAGTTGACGATGTCGGTGGACAAGCCCTTGCCGCGCGCCATGGCGGCGCGGATACGGCGGATGGTGCGCGGTTTCGTGTCGGGCCCGACCAGGAAATTTGCGGGATTTCGCCCGACGGTTTCCTCGAGGGAATATTCCATCACGCGGGTGAAGCTTTCGTTAATCCACTCGATGCTGCCGTCGGGCGAGCCGATGAGGACAAGGTTGTCGGTTTTGGCGGCGACGAGGGAGAGTTTGCGCGTGGCGGCCTGGCTTTGGCGGAGGGCGAGTTCGGCTTCCTTGCGCGCGGTGATGTCCTGGATGGTGCTAATGATGCGCGTGGGCGCGCCGGGCGCGCCGGTGGGGGTGAGACCGCGCGAGCGCACATAAACCCAGCGCCAGGAACCACCGGCGGCACGCACGCGAAATTCCGGATCAATGAAAGGCGCTTCGCCGCGGCGCTGCTGATCCCAGATTTCCCTGCAACCCGGCAAGTCCTCGGGATGGATGAGTTCCGCCCAGACTTTCGGACTGGGGGATAGCGTGCCCGGGTCGTAGCCAAGCATGGCCCAGACGCTGGGGCTGAAATAGAAATTATTCGTCGAGATCTGCCATTCGAAAATACCGATATGCGTGGAGTCGAGGGCGAGGCGGAGGCGTTCGTCGCTGATCTTGAGCATGGCCTCGACCCGCCGGCGTTCCTCGTTTTCGGCGATGAGTTTTCGATTGGAAAGCTCGGTGGCGCGCTGGCCGGCGCGGGCGCTGCGTGCGAGATGCACGCTGAGGCCGAGGAGCAGGGTGATGCCCAAGCCCGCGATGAGGGCGAACTCCGGCAGGTAGCGGCGGTTTTGCCGCAGAAATTCGGGCAGGGGCGTGAGCGTGATGCGCATCCGCCGGTCGGCGATGCTGAAGACCTTGTCGAGCGCATGCGGATCGCCGGCCTGCACGCGGCCGGCGTTGATGTCATAAACGCCTTGGCCGGCAATTTCGATGGAGCAACGATAGGTTTCGGAAAGATTAAAATTGGGCCGGCGTACGATGGCATCGAAGAAAGCCTGGTAAACAAACTCGCCCGCGGTGAAGCCGGCGAGTGTGCCATCGTGGTAAACCGGCGCATAAAGCACGAAACCCGGCCCACGGGTGGGCAATTGCACCGTCCCCGAGATGGCGAGCGCGGCATTCAGGCGGGCGGTTTTAAGTGCGTCGTCCCGCACCGGGTCGGCGGCGTGATCGAGATCGATCGCGTCTTCGTTGCCGATCACCGGATAAACCCAGCGGGTGTGAAACGAGGGATCGACCCATTCAATCGCGACGCATCCGGGTGATCCACCCAACGAGAGCTGCGTGGTGGCGTCGGTTTCCCACACGGCGGTGGCCTGGTCTGGCGCCTGGCCCCATTTGCTGGCGATGCGCTCGAAGGCGCTGGTCTGGAGATCGAACTCGTGGGTGGTGGCGCCGGCGAGATTATCGATGGCCCGCTGGGTGTTGGTGCCGAGGTAAAGGAACTCGTGTTCGCGCAGACCTGTCCATAAAACCAAGGTGAGCGTGGCGGAAAAGATCCCGACCGGCAGAGGCAACCACCATGGCAGTTCGCCCGTGAGCGCCTCGTTTTCCCTCCAGGCCAGTCCGAGCAGGGCGAAACCCAGCAGCAGCAACGTGGCGCCGGCAACCGCGGGCAGCGGCTCGGCCGCGCCCCAACGGCAAATGGTGGAAAGGCCGGCGAGGTAGCCGACCAGCGTGGAAGATCCGATCACGGCCAGCACTGAGCCGGCGCACGCCTCCGCCAAAATGCGAGCCCGTGCCTGCGGCGCAAAAGCTTTCCATGCGAGCACGAGGCCGGCGAGCAACAGGCAGGCCGCGGCCAGGAAATGCATTCGCCCGGGCGTGGCGGAATTGGCAAACGCATAATCGCGCGCCAGCAGTTCATCGATGCCCAAATTGAGCTTAAAAGCCTGCTCAACCAGGGTGAGTGCGCCGATGAGCGCGGGCAGCAAGGCCAGCCAGGCCATTTTTGCCGAGCCGAACTCAATCAGCAAAAGCACCGCGCCCAGCAGAAAAACAGCCAGCGCGGCGTTCGCCTTCACCGCCGCAACCTCCGGCGCGATTTGCGGCGACGTATCCGGATAGAAGAGCTTGAGCGCGAACGCCAGCAAACCGAACAGGCAAAGGATTACCGCAAGCGCGAACGATATACGCTGAAGCCATGTCGTCTTGGGCGGATGAGGCAGCGCAGCCATTAGGGGGGCACCCTAGAGATAAAAAGAATTTTTGCAGTCCAAATGATTTATGCATCCATTGGATTGCATAAGGCACTGGATTGTAAATTGTATGAATTAAGGGCTCAGATAAGGCGAGAAATTTTCCTGCTCGGTCCCCGTGGGCGGAGGTTTTTCCGCAGGCGGGCTGGATTTTGATTGGGTGAGTTTGCGAAAAAAACTTGTCGGGCCATAGGCGAAGGCCCACTTCGGCTGGTCGAGCGTGCCGGTGAGTTTGACCTCGGCCAGCATCGAAACGGGGGTAAGAAACCGATTGAGCAACTCGCTGGGTAGAAACTTGCTTTCCCCAAATGGATAAACCTTGGCGTTGAAATCGAGGGTCTTCTTGTCGAGCCAGTAGCCGCCCTCGGCCTTGATGGTGGAATTGGCTCCCGTGACATTCACCCTCGGGAACGAAAGTTTATTTTGCCCGATCGTGAAGTGCGCCTGCGCTTCGGTGAAGCGCAGTGAAGTAAAGCTCAGCAATTGCGAGAGCAGGCCCAGGAGATGGATCTGTCCCAGCTCTGAGCCGGTGAGCGCGGTGGTGCCGCTGCCGGTGAAGCTGAGGGGGTCGTGGTAGCGGCCCTCGGCGGCGGCGGCGAGATCAAAGCGGATGTCGGCGGCGTGCTGGACGAATTTCGTGGGCGGATCCGGCGGCTGGTTGTTTTGCTCCGCCAGAAAATCATCCACCGTCGCGACGGCGCGGCCGAGGCTGGCGTTGGCCAGGTGGAAATCGAAACGCATCCGCCGGGTGGTATCCGGGCCCGTCAGGAAAGCGCGGCCCTTGAGGGTTCCCTCCGAAAAAGAGGCCTCGATTCGCGGCAGGTCGATGTCGTCGTTGCGCAACGTGGCGTCGAACGACACGTCGTTGAGCGGAAAATCGTAGAGTTTAAACTGGCCGGACGATGCGACGACGAGCTGCACGAGCTTGTGTTCGCCGCCGGGCGCAGCGGGGCTTTCGAGCACGCCGGTGGCATGCACCGTGGGCGGCTGGGCGAAATTGAATGGCGCGATAAAATCCTCCCCGTCCCGCCCGAAAATCCGCGCGCTTTCAGAGAGGTCGAGGTTGCTCGTCGCGTCGAACTCCATGCGCGACCAGGTGTCCTTCACCGGGTCGATCAACCGCGTGAAATGGCCGCGCGCCGTGCGCGCGCCGCGCACGAGGAGCACCTCGCGAGCGTCGTAATAATTGCCATCCACGATGTGCAGGATCACCCGCACGCGGTCGAACGGCACGCGGTGCACGACGGGCGAGGCGGCATCGGCAAAAACAAAAACATCCGAGTGATCGGACGGGCCCCAGGTACCCTGCGCGTCAGCGTCGCCCTCGGGCGGGACCGTGGTAAAGCTGAAGTCTTTCCAAAATCCCGCCCAGTCCGGGTGAAACCAGTTGGCGAACTCGAGCGGCCGCAACCGGCCGTGAAGCAGGAAGCGGTAATCGAGCGTCGATGTGTTCATCGTGTAGCTGCCGAGCGCGACGTTGTCGTGCTGGTGCAGGACGATGTCGGTCACGTTCAGGTTGTGGCCCCGGAGATCGGCCCAGCCCCGCACGGCATCGACCGGCACGTCTTTCACCGTGAGATGCTTCGCCTCGAAATAGGTTGAGAGGTCGGCCAGGTGCCAGCCGTCGGCAAACTCAGCGTCGCCGCGCAAGGCGATCGGCGAGGTGAAGACGAGCAGGCCGGGCAGATGGCTGTGCATCCGTGCGGAGACTTGGGCGAGCAGCGCGGGCCCGAGAGCAACGTCGAAGCCCACGCGGGCGTTTTGGGCCTTCAAGTCGGCCCGGCCCTGCAGCGAAACCGGTGAGCCGGCGATGATTCCGACGATCACGGCTTGCACGCCTGGCAGCGGGCCGGGCGCCAAATGGGCGAGAAGATCGGTGCCCTGCACGGACCAGCCGTCGAAAGTGGCGGCGGAAAAATCGACGGTGCGCGGAATAAAATGCAGCTGATCCGGCCAGACGACGCCCTGCACCTGCACGCAAACGGCCTGGGTGCTGGCGCGCGTCGGCAGGAAAAACCCGGCGGCGCTGAGATCGAGGGAGGCGGGCGCGGCGTTGCCCAGCAGGGGCATTTTTGCGGTGGCGCGCAGCTCGGTGGCGCGCATGGGCCACGGGGTTTCGCGGTGGAAGGCGCGGGCGGTGAGCAGGGCGGTGACGAGCGCGCCGTGGACGTCGGAAGGCGTGAGCTCGACTTGAAGTTGCGGCTCATCGAACGAGGCCAGCTCATCATCGAGAAGGGCGAGCTGGCGGCTGAAGTGAGGATAATTCCGCCTGATGAATTCGGCGAGCGGCAGCAGGCCGGGAGCGGCGGCGCTGGCGATCCCGGGCAGGTGCAACCCGCCCCGCGCGGTGACGACGAGGTTTTCGATGCGGCAGTTGAATTGCGCAAGTTTGATGGCGCGCTGGCGCGGAGTAAAATAGGCCGTGAAATCAAGGTGGTTCACGAATGCCTCGGTCCGGCCGGTGGGCGAAAGCATGGCGGGCACAAAAAGGCTTGCCTGGGCGACGCAGACCTCCCGTGGATCAAAATGACCGGCCAGCAGCGCCCATGGATCGAGGCGCACATAGAGGGCTCGCGCGGTGAAGAGCGGTTCGGCGTAGGTGCGCGATTCGAGGAGGACGTCCTCAGCCAGCAGGCGGCCGGAGGGGTCGATGGTGGCGTGGCGGAAGTGCACGGCGAGCTGCGAAACGGCGAGCCGCGATTCGATCGCGCGCAAAAGAAAAGCCGGCACCGGGAACTGGCGGGCATCGAGAACATAGAGCTGCAGCGCAAGCAGCGCGCTGAGCAGGAGCCAGAGCGTCCACCGTGCGAAAGAGCAGGCGCAAGAGGCGCACCAGCGGCAGGCGGACCAGAGCGGAGAGGCGGCGTTCACGGGGAGATCGCGAGTACCGGATGCCGGGTTATTTGGACGCTTGGGGTTTGGCGTTTGAGTTTTCCACCGCCGTGGCGGCGGGCGGCGGCGGCGCAGTGGTGAGGGTGAAGAGCGCGTCAAGCAGCGGTTGCTCAGCCTCGAAGACGCCGAACTCGGGCGATCCCGCGAGTTGGGTGCCGCCGCTGATGCGTTCGGAGAAAGAGAGCTGGGTGGTGGTCGTGGTGGCGGGCGCGCCGCTGGCGGCGGTGAGTGAAATGGTGGTGTCGAGCTGGTAGCTCCACGGGCGGTTTTCGCCGCCGACCGGCACGGCGGAAGGAAATTCATCGAGAACAAAATCTTTGGCGCGAAGGGTGCGCAGTGCAGCCAGCAGGGTTTGCAGCGCCGCCCGGCGGTCCGCAGGCTCGGAGGCGAGGACGGCATCCCAGGCGGCCGGCTTGGCGTTGTCGGCCGGTGCCGCGAGGGATTTTTCGAAGAGGATGGTTTGGTCGGCGAGGCGGGTGAGTTTCAGGCCGGTTATTCTTGCGCCGGCGGGCAGATCGCGGAGCAAACGATCGCGGTAGGCGTGGGTCACGACGGGCGTGGCGGCGAGAATCACAGGATCGACGGCGTAAACCGAATCGACGCCGGAGATTTTGGCATAGACCGAGGCATCCGAGCCGAGGCCAAGCTGCAGCGTGAGGGACGGAGGCGGGGTGCTGCGCGCAGCGGGCTGCCCACCGGACGGCGCGAGTGCCAGGATGATTTCGCGTTCGGGACGGTTAAAGCCCCAGCTTTCCAGATCGCTGCCGGAGGGGGCATCGCTCACAAATTTTTGGGCGGAGAGAAGCGAAAGGTTTTCGAGCAGGCGCTGGATGACGGCCAGGTCGGCGGGCTGGGTTTGCGGACCGGCGCCGGGGGAGTGCTGGACGATTTGCCAGTGGGCATTGTCCGCGGTGGCAGCGGGGGCTTCGAGGCGTTGCAGGGTCAGTTCGGGAGCATTGGGTGCGTGCAGGGTGATGGCGGCGACGTTGTGCGGGTCGAAATCGACAAAATGCCTTTCACGGAGGGTCTCCTGCGCGTTCTTGAGATTTTGGAAAAGATCGTTGGGAAATGACACCGTGAAGACGGCGGGCTTGTCGTCCATCTTGGCATAGAAAAATGTCTCGGTTGATTCGGAGCCGGCGGGGGCGGGCGTGACAGGATTGCCGAGCAGCAGGGATTCGCGGCGGTTGTTGCCATCGACGGTGATGCGGAGGGCGGGCGCGGCGAGGCCGGTGCGGTCGTCGGTTTCGCGCGCATCGAGGAATGATTGGACGCGAAGAGTGGTGAGGTCCTTGATGGCGAGTTCCGTGGCGGATTTGTCGGCGCGTGCGAGGATGGGGCTTTCGAATGACCAGCGGTCGCCGTCGCGATGGATGGCCACGGGAGGCCCGGCGATTTGCAGGCGGAGGGCGCGGGCTTCAAAAACGGGGATGGTGAAGAGCGCATTGTCGCGGAGTTGATCGAGCGGAATCGTGAGGCTGTCGACCAGGCTGCGGTCGACGACGTGGATGCGCGTGCCGTCGGGGGACAAAACATAGAGACGGTTGCCGATGCGGGTCTCGGATCCGACGCGAAGGGTGTAGCTTTGGGCGGCCTGTGCGCTGTCGGTGCCGGAGGTGAAGGTGACGGTGAGCTGGGGCTGATCAAGGCCGTAGTCGGCGAGCGTCTGCCCGTTCTTAACAATGTCAGCGACGAGAAAGCTGGTGTCGTGTTCGAGCGTCTGGAGTTCGGTGAGAATGCGGCTGACGGCGTTGAGGTTGGCGGGCCAGCCGGCGGGTTGCGAGAGGAGCCAGGCGTCGCCGTTTTTCTCGATGCGAAGCGGCTGGGGCGATGCCCGGCTGGAAATTTCAAGGGCGATGAGGTTGGCGGCTTCGGGGCCGAGGACATGATTGCTGGTTTGCCGGAGGGATTCCTCGGTGATGAGATGGGGCTCGATGTAGAAAATAAACGCGAAGACAGCCACGTTTAGAAAAAGCAGGACGAGCGTGATTTTGGTGCGCATCGGGATGACAGGATAAAATATTTATTTCACAGCCTCTCAACGGCGGCGCGTCCAGTAAACGAGCAGGCCGAGCAGGGCGGCGAGAGCGGGAGGAAGCAGGAGCAGGCCGAGGCGGAGTTTGGTGAGGTTGAGGGTACTGAGCGAGATTTGGTAGCGTTCGATCGGCCGCGCGGGAATGGCGAGCTGGGTATCGCGGTCGGTCGCCCAGTTGATGGCGGCGAGCACAAGATTTTGGTTGCCCGGGTTGACCAGGCGGTTGTTCGTGGCCAGCTCGGAGGTGCCGCAAACGATGAGCCGGCCGCCGCGCACGCTGAGCGGCAGGGTTTCGCCGCTGGCGCTGCGGGCGCTGGCGCGCTCGGAAGCGGCGATCACGCCCAGGCAATTCTTCGTCTGCGCCGTGCCTTTGATGTCAAGGCCCGGGTTGAAGGTGGCCGGGCCGGGGCGACGGTAGTTAC
>Ga0307478_10001978_pt1 | contig 16884 bp, 12 predicted proteins | sample atmos_gasesECM4C_2_FD_203713 | JGI IMG/M metagenome (GOLD analysis project Ga0307478, IMG submission 203713) | Hardwood forest soil microbial communities from Morgan-Monroe State Forest, Indiana, United States - atmos_gasesECM4C_05 | ecosystem: Environmental > Terrestrial > Soil > Temperate...
CAGTTCTTCAGGATGAAGACCGATTCGATGCCCTTGTACTGGCCCCAGTCGTGGAACGACAGCATCAAGGTCATCACCAGCGGAATCACAAGCACTCCGACGAACAGCATCAGCGCGGGCGCCGTGAGCGCCCAGGGCGCGCGCACCGCCCGCTCATCCGCGGTCGCGGCAGCGCTCGCCGGAGCCGTCTCCACGACCGCGCTCATGCGGCGCCTCCGGCGCGCAGGCTCATGTCCTCCGGCCGCCAGGCAAGGCGAACTGCGTCGCCTTCCGATGGTTGCGCCTGGCCATCGTTCTGGCGGATCACGATCGCTGGGCCGCATTCGCTCTCGCACTGGAACAGCCAGTGATTGCCCTGGAAGATGCGCGTGACGATGTTCGCGGCCAACCCTGCATCCCCAAAGCCGATCCGCTCCGGACGGACGCTGATCGTCACGCGACCGTTGAAACCGGCCGGAGCCGGTGCGCTCCAGGAGCCCGCGACCAGCCGCGCAGGAGTTGCGCTTCGATCGATCGTCGCGGCGAAGTCGTTGGTCTTGCCGAGAAACTGCGACACGAAGGCGGAGGCCGGCCGCTCATAGGTCTCCTGCGGCGTGCCGATCTGCTCGATGCGGCCCTGGCTCATCACGACGATGCGGTCGGACAGCGACATCGCCTCGTTCTGGTCGTGAGTAACCAGGATCGTGGTGGTGCCGAGCGTGCGCTGGATCTGGCGCAGCTCGATCTGCATGTCCTCGCGTAGCTTGGCGTCGAGGTTCGACAGCGGCTCATCGAGCAGGAGCACGCTCGGCCGGATCACCAGCGCGCGGGCGAGCGCCACGCGCTGCTGCTGGCCGCCGGACATGCGGCGCGGATAGCGCTCCTCATAGCCGGCGAGACCCACCATCGCGAGTGCCGCGCGGACCCGCTCGGCACGCTCTGCACGCGGCACCTTCCTCATTTCCAGGCCGAAGGCGACGTTCTCCGCCGCGGTCATGTGCGGGAACAGCGCGTAGCTCTGGAACACGATGCCGAGCCCGCGCTGGGCCGGATGTATCGCAGTCAGGTCCCTCCCCTCCAGCCGGATCGCGCCGCGTGAGGGATCGAGAAAGCCCGCGATCATCTGCAACGTCGTGGTCTTGCCGCAGCCGGAAGGACCAAGGAAGGAGATGAACTCCCCCTTCCCGACCGCAAGACTGAATTCGTCGACGACGGTCTGCGTCCCGAACTGCTTCCCTATCCGATCGAGCTCGAGATAGGCCATGGCTGTCTCTCCGCTGCTGCGATCGGCTCAGCGCTCGACCTCGCGATTCCAGCGCTTCGTCCACTCCTCGCGCTTGTCGTTGATGATGCTCCAGTCGGCTGTGTAGAGCTTGGCGGCGCGCTCGCCGATCGGCGCCATCTTGCCGAGCTCCGGCGGGACCACCACGGATTTCAGCACCGGGCCGTAGCCGTAGTCCTTCAGCATCACGAGCTGGATCTTCGGCTCGAGCAGCTTCCGGATGAAGCTCGATGCGAGCGGCGACGCGTCGGGCTTGGCGATCGGACAGGCGGCCGTCAGCAGCGTGACCCCGCCTTCCTTGGGATAGACGAAGTCGACGGGAAAGCCGGTGTTGGCGAAGCTCTGCACGCGGCCCGTCCCCCACACGGCCAGCACCGCCTGGCCGGACTGGAACAGCTCGGTCATCTTGCCCGGCGACGGCTCGTAGGCCAGCACGTTGGGATTGATCTCATCCTTGAAGATCTTGAAGCCGGCATCGACATTGGCTTCGCCGCCGCCATTCATCTTGGCCAGCATCAACAGTGCGTGCAGGCCGTAAGTGTTGTTGATCGGCGGAATGATCAGCTGACCCCGGTACTTCGGATCCTTGAGGTCGTTCCAGGAGGTCGGCGGCGCCCAGCCCTTCTCTGCAAACACCTTGGTGTTGTACATCAGGCCGGTCGCGACCAGGCCGGTGCCGACGGCGCGATCGTCCTTGAAACGGGCCGCGTCATAGAGATCGGCCGGCAGGCCGTCGAGCTTGCCGCAGAAGCCGAGTTGAATCGCTTGGTACATCGGGCCGTCGTCGACGATGGCGACGTCGATCTGCTGGTTGCCCTTCTGAGCCTGAAGCTTGGCGAGCGTGTCGGTGGAGTTACCGGCCACATATTCGACCTTGACGCCGTTCTCCATCTCGAATGCTGGGATCACCTCGTCCCGGATCGTCTTCTCGAACGAGCCGCCATAGCCGGCGACGTAAAGCGTTTTTTGCTGGGCCGAGACGACCGATGGATTCGCGGCGAGCGCCACGACGCCGACCGCTGTCAGAAGGCTGAGAGTCTTCATGTGGACCGATCTCCAATGCCGAGATGAGGTGACGCGCCGACGATTTTCGCGGCCGAAGCCATCCGCGTTTCATCGGGCGCAAATCCCCATCCGACCAGGGCACCGGCCCCTGCTCAGCGGGTTTTGGCGCGATCGGGGGACTTTGGGCCCCAATCTGCCGCAAAAGCGGGCTGTCTCCAGCACTGATGAAAAAGATCGCAAACCTATACTTCCGTCGTCCAATGAATAATGTCACCCTTTGCATGCCAAAATATTATGAAAGGAAATTTGGATGGCGCGGATCAATTCTCGGCAGGTGGAGGCCTTCCGCGCGACGATGCTGACCGGCAGCGTCACCGAGGCAGCCAATCTGATGGCCGTGACGCAGCCTGCGGTCAGCCGATTGCTGCGCGACTTCCAGGCGCTCCTGAAGATGGAGCTGTTCGAGCGGCGCGGCACGGGACTGGTGCCGACCGCAGCCGCAACGGCGCTCTACACCGAGGTGGAGCGCTCCTTCGTGGGTCTCGAGCGCATCACGGCGGCCGCCGAAGAGATCCGCAGCCGCCGCACCGGCACGCTGAGGATCGCCGCGCTGCCGGCGCTCTCCAATGGCTACCTGCCCCGGCTTGCGGGACAATTCCTCAAGGAACGGCCCAACCTCAATCTCGCCTTCTTCGGCGTGATTTCGCCGATCGTCGTGGACTGGGTGCTGAACAACCAATGCGACATCGGTTTCGCCGAGGTGCCGATTGCCCATGGGTTGCCGAGCCTGCGACTGCCGCCTCTGCCGCGCGTCGCGGTGCTGCCTGCCGGACATCGTCTGGCGGCAAGGGACGTCCTGGAGCCACGCGATTTCGAGGGCGAGACGTTCGTGTCGCTTTCGGCGGGGTCGTCGAGCCGGCATCTGATCGACCAGGTCTTCCACCGCAACGATGTTCGCCGCGTGCTGCGGGTCGAGACCACGCTGTCGGAAATCATGTGCGGAATGGTGTCGTCGGGACTTGGCGTCGCGATCTGCGATCCCTTCACGGCGCAGGAATTCTCCACGCGCGGGATCGTCGTGCGTCGTTTCCTGCCGCGGATCGACTTCGAATTCGCCGCTGTCTTTCCCGCGCAACGCAGCCCCTCGCCGGTGGCCCTAGATCTCGTTGAAACTATGCGGGCGGCGCTCAGTGAATTGGATCAGAGTCCATCTACCTGCGAGATGTGACCGAATCGCCCAACCTGGCGGGATGATCGGGCTTTGTCTTCCCACTATGCCAGTACGGAATAGCCCAAATCGGCTGCTTCTCGTTCACAGTCCATGATGCGCTCGTACCTCCTCCTGCATGTGCAGGCTGAACAATCACCCTCCTGCCGCATCGTGCTGCCATCTATCCTGAAGATGGACGGTCGATCGTGCTCCTGACACGCCTTGATCTCATTCACGGTATCGTCGTGTAGCGTGAGCTGCAGCATAAGGGCGTCGAAAAAACGACAGCCCTTTCAGCGGAAGGCTGTCGTCTGCTTGCCGCGCTCTTTCCCCGCGTTACGCGGCGCGGACGCCGGTAAGAAATTTGTCGACCTCGGCATTCAGACTTGCCGTCTGGTGAGACAGAGCGCTCGACGAGCCGAGAATCTGCTCGGCGGCAGCCTTGGTCGTCGCTGCCGCGACATGCACGCTCCCGATATTGGCCGAGACGTCCTCGGTTCCCTTCGCTGCCTGGTTCACGTTTCGGGCGATTTCCGCGGTCGTGGCACCTTGCTGCTCGATGGCGGCGGCGACCTCGATGCCGAGGTCCGACATGCTGGCGACGATCTGTGTGATGTTCGCGATCGCCCCCACTGTCTTGGCCGTCAGTGCCTGAATCTCGCTGATCTGCCCTTCGATGCTCTTGGTCGCCTGTGCAGTCTGGTTGGCGAGGCTTTTCACTTCCGAGGCAACGACGGCGAAGCCCTTGCCGGTCTCACCGGCGCGCGCCGCCTCTATGGTGGCGTTCAGGGCCAACAAATTGGTCTGAGCCGCGATCGAGGAGATGAGCTGAACGACCTCACCGATGGAATTGGCGCTTTCGGAAAGGGCCCGCACGGTCTCGCTGGTCGTCTGGGATTCCGCTATGGCCTGTTTGGCGATATCCCGAGACTCGGAAACGCGGTGACCGATTTCCTTGATCGAGGCGGCCAGTTCTTCAGCCGCTGACGCGACAGTCTGCACGTTAGCCGAAGCTTCCTCTGCTGCGGCAGCCACGGCGCTTGACTGCCGGTTGGCCTCGTCGGTGGTGGTCGACATGCTGTTGGCTGCCGCCTGCATTTCCGTTGCTGCCCCCGACAGCGCCTTCGCCAAGCCGCCGATCTGTGTCTCGAACTCCTCGGCCATTGAGAACAGGGATGCCTTGCGCTCGCGCTCTGTCTGCTGCTTCAGCGAAGCCTGATCCGTTTCGAGCCGCTTCATCGCGATGCTGTTCTGTTTGAAGACGTCGAGCGCACGGGCCAGCGAGCCGATTTCGTCGCGATTAGTGCGATAGGGGACCTCGTCGTCGAAACTGCCGCCGGCGACGCGATCCATGGCGCCCGTGATGGCAGCTATAGAGCGAGTCAGGGCACGCAAGATGCTGAAGGAGAGAAGCCCGGTCACGACGAGCAGAACCAGGGATATCAGGCCACTGGTGTAAAGTCTGGAACCCGCGTCCGACTTGGCAGATTTGGCGAGGAGCAGGAAGTCCGATTGCAGTTTCTTCTCGACTTCAGTCATCAGATCGACGCGCGCCGAGGCGGCTTTAAACCAGTCGTCGCTCGAGTCCGTGCCTAGCTTGCCGTTCGGTGGTGTTGTGATGGCGAGCTGCTGCATTCTTAAGGCTGCATCGGCGAGCGGGCCACGAACCGTCCGGTCCAAAAACGTCCGCTGATCGGGCGTGGCGTAGAGGTTGAACAATTTTCCGTAGACCGACTGCCATCCGACGAAGTTCTGAACTCGCGCCAGTTCCTCGGGCATGAAGAAGCCACGGTTGAAACCGACTACTCCGTTGGCGCGCGTGGCGCTCGCAGCTTCCTTGAACCAAAGTAGATAGACGTAGGCCGAAGTTGCCCGACCGACTTCTGGGCTCTTGATAACATTGAGCATCTCCAGGTTCACGGTTAGCAACTGACCGATCACAGGAGTGTAGTAATCATTGATTTCACCGACCGGGGTTGTAAGGCCGTCGACCAGGCGTCGCTTGGCGCCAAGCTGCTCGAGTGCCTGCTGGACCTGCCGAAGGGCAAGAACCGCTTGGCCCCCGGTCCGATCGAAGTCGGCCGCGGTGACAGCGCTCTCGACGGCTGCAACGGCCTTGTCCGAGATTGTGCGCAGCGTCGGCAGCGCCTCACCCTTCTGCGTACCCTTGGAGGTGACGAAGGCAGCAGATGCCCCCGCCTCTTGTTGAAGCCCCGTCACCAAATTACCGACGGCGCCGGCCACCTCCGCAAGGTTGGCGACATCCGCCATCCGCCGCTCTGTCTGCCAGGCTTCTTCTACTGCGATGCTCATGGCGCATATAAAACCCAGCAAAGGAAGAAGCAGGAGGGCCGCCAATCTGGAAGAGATGCGGAAGCGCCCCCAAAACAAGTCGAGTCTGCCTGGTAAAAGACCTTCTGAGACGCTGTTCATCTGGTTTCTCCGAAATTGCCGCCGATGCTCGTCCATTGCCGCCCCGGCATCGACACAATATCGAGTGCGAACAAACTCGAATTCGCGTTCGCCTTCGTCGGACCCCGCGCTGACTTTGAGGCCGCCTAATGCTTGTTGCCAGCTAGCTACCCCCGATCACGTTTGGTCGCGGAGGATTTCTCGAATAAAGGGCTAGAAATCTAAGCAAAGCTTAACCTATCGCGCTGTCGCTTCTATATCCGGATAGGGCCTGCGAAAACTGGATATTCATCTTGAGACGTTCGCGAGCCGATGTGGCCGTCGCTTGCATCGCGGTTACCCGGGGCAATCGATTGACCGGACCCTAAGCGACCAATCCTCGCATACTGGAGCTGCTGCCCAATCGGTTCTCGCAATTCCTGTCCGTTTCCCGCAAGGCGGCGCGCCGGCGAGGTGGGGCGGGGCTTCGCCGTCGTCGGCCCGCCGGCAATCATCAGGACAATTTCGCTGCGTTGGGCGCGAAGCAACGGATTTCAAGCAGACCGGTTACTTCATGTGGATCTACGAGGAGGGCAACTTCAGCAAGGCGCGTACGTCGCTATCGGCGATTATCGAGGAGCCTCGCGGACAGAGTTTGCCCGAGAGGCACCAAAACGCACCAATTCGGCAGCGGTTTATCGCGTTGCCCGTTGGGGCGAACGCACGACCTTCTTGGCCTCTGTCTCGGACAGCTTCTCGTTCAGATAGTCGCCGAAAACTTCGACCCGTTACCGCCTTACGCCGCACGGATGTTGTTGATGAAGCCGTCGATGTCGTTGCGCAGCGCATCCGAGAGCTGCACCAGCACCTTCACCGAATTGAGCACCTCGCCCGCAGCCGTGCCGGTTTCACCAGCCGCCTGGCTGACGGTGGTGATGTGACCCGACACCTGGGTGGTGCCGATCGATGCCTGCTGGACGTTGCGCGCGATCTCCTTGGTGGCCGCGCCCTGCTCCTCCACCGCTGCCGCGATCGCTGCCGCGATTTCATTGACGCGGGTGATGGTGCCGCCGATCCCCTGAATCGCCTGCACCGACGAGCCGGTCGCGCCCTGGATTCCCGCGACCTGCGTAGTGATGTCGTCGGTCGCCCGCGCAGTCTGGGTGGCAAGGTTTTTCACCTCGGCCGCGACGACGGCAAAACCCTTGCCGGCTTCGCCCGCGCGTGCCGCCTCGATGGTTGCGTTGAGCGCCAAAAGGTTCGTCTGCTCGGCGATGCCGCTGATCAGCTTGACCACGTCACCGATGCGCTGGGCTGCATCGGCCAACGCCTGCACCTCGACATTGGTACGCTCGGCTTGCGCGACCGCGTCGCCTGCGATACGCGTCGACTCCGCAACCTGGCGGCTGATCTCGGAGATCGAGACGGTCAGTTCCTCGCTGGCAGCGGCCACCATCTGCACATTGACTGAGGCTTCCTCCGAGGCGCTCGCCACCGCAACCGACTTTTGGCTCGCCTGCTCGGCGGTGCTCGACATCGATTGCGCGGTCGTCTGCAACTCGGTCGATGCAGCGGCGAGCGTGTGAAGCGAATCGGTCACCGAGGCGTCGAACGCTGCGATAAACTGCTCGATCGCGGTCTGACGTCGTTGCTTGCGGCCCTGCTCGGTCTGCTGTTCGGCGGCAAGCTGGTCGCCCTTGATCATGTTCTCCTTGAATACTTCCACAGCGCGCGACATGTCGCCGATCTCGTCGCCGCGCGCCGTGCCGTCGAGTGCCACCGTGAGGTCGTGGTCGGCGAGACGCCGCATTGCTTCGGTAAGCTTGCGGATCGGGGTGCTGACGCGGCGCTGCACGATCACCAATCCTATGCCGGTGACCAGTAGCGCGACCAGCATCATCAAGCCGTTGAGGACGAGGCTCCAGGTGGTGTCGCTCATCTGCTGTTCCGCGCGCGCCACCATCTCGGCGAGCGCGGCCTTGGCGACCTCGACGCTGTAGGATAGCGCCGCAGTATTGAGCTTCTGCAACTCGATTATCGGAATGTCGGTGGTCTGGCCGCTGCTCAGCGCCTTGATCACCTCCCGCTGGCGGCCGACAAAGTCGAGAGCCTCGGGCTGCTTGTAGCGGCCGACCGTGGCGACTATCGCCGCCGGCGCATCCGCGCGCGCGGCCGCGTCGTTGATCTGGCTCCAGGCCAGCGCGGCACGCCCGGAATCCTCTGCGGCGCCGGTGATGTCGGCCTGCGTCCACGCCCGGTTGCCGGCGGCGGCGCCTTCGATGCGCTGCGCGACCAACCCACCATAGTTGCGCGCCGACCATGCCGACTGCTTCACCATCAGCAGGTGATCGACCACCGGATCGACCATCTTCAGTGAGGCCTCCAGCGCACCGCTGGTCGCGAGGATGCTGTCGAGGTAGGTTTGCGCGACCTTCGCGTAGTCTTGGACGACAGCGGCGTCGCGCGACGACTTCGGCTGGTGCATCGCGGCATCGGCCTTTGTCCGCAGCGCCGCCAGCGCCTCATGGGTGGCGGTGAAGTGCTCAAGAACCGGTTTGAGGTTATCGTCGCTGACGCCGGCGAGTCGCTCCATCGCGGCGTGGTAGCCCTTTTCCGAAATCTCGCGATTGGTGGCGACGCGATCATCGGCGGTCTTGTCGGCCGGCGCCTCGGCGATCAGCGCCGTCACCTCAGCACCGCGCTCGAGGCGAAACCCCATCAGGGTCGAGAACAACTGCTGGCTGGTGCTTGTGAGTGAGACCACGCGGCGGGCCGTCGCATGGCGCTCGGCTGCGCGATAAAGCCCCATGGCACACAGCACCACCAGAAAAATTCCCAGAAATCCAATGACTTGCCCTAGCACCAGACGGATCGACAGTCGGCTCAAGATGCCCCCCTAACATCGTCAACGGATCAAAGCTGCATATAAGCGCAGCAGCGCCCCCGGACTTTCAGAGTTCTGGGTCTCGAGGTCATCTGAGAGTAACAGCAAGAATTTAAATCACTCTTACCCCCGCCTTCTCTTGCGTGATCCGGATATCATATTCGGAATTTGGATAGTCGAGAGACGTGCTCGTCGATAGGGAATGCAGTTCTGGAAGATCCACGAACCGGCTCCTGGCGCACCCGCTTGCCGTGGTCGAAGCGGAGGAACTAACCTCGGGTCTACAGCGATAGCCGCGCCGAATATGCTCACCGTTCCTTGCGTGCCCGGCAAGCCGCGTCGACTACGCTCCGCTGCCAAACCCGCGCTATGCTATCGCCCGAACGTGTCGCGGCGAATGGTAGCGAATGGGGAACGCTGCGTTGCTCGAGGCGGAACGGTTGGGCAGTATCTTACGACAGGCCCAGCTTCGCCGCGCTCCACGGCGTGTCGGAGAGCTTCGATATAAGGAAATCAGCGACGGCGCTGACCTTGGCGGGTCGCGTTCGAGCTGTCGGCGTCACGAAGTATAGTCCGCCCTCCGGCAATCGCCAGTCCGTCAAGAGCCATTCAAGCTTGTTCGCAGCGAGATACTCTGCCGCGACATGTTCAGGCAGTTCCGCGATGGCCAAGCCTTCCAGCAGTGTCGGAAGAAGTGCCTCCACGCTCGTCCCTCGAAGCGGGCCGGTCGGTGCGATCGCGCATTCCTCTCCGTCCCTGTCCGAAAACCGCCAAACTTCGCGCTTGTCGCGATTGACGTAGCCAAGGCAGTGATGGGCAAGCAGGTCGTGGGGATGATGCGGTCGGCCGTATCGTGCGATGTAGCCTGGCGATGCAACAACAAAGCGCCGAACAGGGGCGATGTGACGGGCTACCAGGGAGGAATCCTCCAAAATCGCAATGCGCAATGCCGCATCGAAGCCTTCGCCGATAAGGTCGGTGTGCTTGTCGGTCAGGTGAAGATCGATGGAAACGTCAGGGTAGGCGCGAAAGAACTCGGGCAACAGTGGCGCCACCCATCGCGCCCCAAAAGACATCGGCGCCGATAGTTTGACCAGTCCTCGCGGTCGGCCGGAGGTCTCGCGCGCGAAGTTCTCGGCTTCCTCCGCCTCCGCGTATATGCGGGCCGCGCGCTCGGCCAGCGAGTGACCATAGTCGGTCAGCGCCAACTGGCGCGAGGTTCGATTGAACAGTCGTCCACCCAGCCTCTCTTCCAGCCGGGTGATCGCGCGGGAGACAGTCGCGACCGAAACACCCATGGCCCGCGCGGCTCCGGCGAAGGAGTTTTCCTCGATCACTTTGGCGAACATGGCCAGGCCTTCAAAGTCGGGCAGCTTCGACATCGACATTCCTGCAACGATGGGATCCACGACAGTCCGTTCGGTAGATGCACTCGCCTCTGCACGTTTGTCCAGCCGGATCGCGGGAAGCGGTCGGCCGCGGGCAAGCCTGAGAATTTGCATTGCCACAAGCGAGGGAGGCCATTCGCCTCCTGCAGACCGGCTGCGACGTTTGCCGACCCGACGCCGTCATCCGGGTGACGTCGGCAATTCTGCAACGATAGCTTTCGTTCATTGATATTTCCCTCTCGCGGCGGAGTTCGCATGCTGTCCTTCCCAAACAGGGAGCAACGGCATGGGACGCAAGCTTGAAGGGAAGGTTGCCGTCGTCACGGGCGGCACGACGGGAATTGGACTGGCAACGGCCAAGCGCTTTGCGACAGAAGGCGCTCAGGTCGTGATAACCGGCCGCCGCCAACCTGAATTGGACAAGGCAATTGCTACGGTTGGCCCAAATGCGTTCGGCGTCAGGGCTGATTCAGCGAACTTGTCGGAGCTCAACGAACTCTATAGCGAGATCAAAGCTCGCCATGGTCACATCGATGTGCTGTTCGTCAACGCCGGCGGCGGGTCCATGCTGCCTCTGGGATCCATTACGGAGGAGCAGTACGACGACACGTTCGGTCGCAATGTGAAGGGCGTGCTGTTCACGGTCCAAAAGGCGCTACCGCTGCTCGTCGATGGTAGCTCCATCATACTCACCTCCTCCAACGTCAGCATCAAGGGAACGCCAGCCTTCAGCGTTTACTCGGCCTCAAAGGCCGCCGTCCGAAATTTTGCCCGTAGCTGGACGCTAGATCTCAAGCCTCGGCGCATACGCGTGAACGTCATCAGCCCGGGGCCCATCAAGACACCCGGCTTGGTCGATCTCGCTGGTCCAGACGCGATGAAGCAGCAGGCCATGCTCGACTACATGGCCACGACCGTGCCACTTGGCCGCGTCGGCGAACCCGACGAAGTGGCGAAGGCGGCGGTGTTTCTCGCGTCTGACGATTCAAGCTTCATTGCGGGAACGGAACTGTTTGTGGACGGGGGACAGGCTCAGATCTGATCCCCTGGAGCCTCTCGACATGAAGAGCCTGCCGCGACACGACGGGCGCAGCCGAAGCGAGAATCGCTCCTGATTGAGAGTCGCACAATGCCGGCGCGCACCTGCCGGAATAAAGGCAAGTAGCTGCACCAGCAGGCCGCAGCGGTCCACGACATCAATAAAGCTGCAACGATGGCTTTCAACTATTGCTGTTTTACCCGCCGCTCGTTGCTTCCATCTTTAAGGCCGTAACAAGGAGAACTTCCATGAGCCAGCAGACAAGCCAAAGCAACGCGCCGCCTTCTTTCGGTCCGGATATTGGTCGCGTCGAAACCTTGCTCAACCGCAATCTTCCGGAAGTGTTTGGCGAGGGCGATGCGGCGCGCCGGAGAGCCGCCATTAAAGAGCTATATACCGAAGACTGTGTTCTGTACGTTCCTCCGGGCACATTTGTCGGCCACGAAGCGCTCGACAAATTTGCCGGGGACCTTCGGGCCACTCATCCCCATTATGTTTACACGCCACATGGCGCGCCGCAGGTGCTGCACAACGCGGGACGATTGTCGTGGGGCTCGGGTCCGAAGGGTGAAGCCCCACTCTACACCGGCGTGGACTTCATCATTGTACGGGACGGCAAGATCGCGGCGCTTTACGTGTTCCTCGATTCGGCGCCTTCGTGACTGCAGAAGCCGAGCTTTGACAGCGGCGAAACAGCAGACATCCTCCGACCGCCACTTGGGTACACGAGCAGACTCGGACCGAAGCAAACCGCCGAGCCCTTTCGATGAGAAAAAGTGTGTCGCGGTTCGAAACAGCAGGGCAAGGCTAACGCCGCAACTGTGGCGTCTGAGGTACAGTCTTCGAGGAAACGCAGGGTGTCCGGGGTTTTTGCCGATTCCGCCTAGACGAATAGTGGAGGTGTCGAGTTACACTAGCGTGAGTTGAGTCAGGAAAAAATGGGACGGCAAATGCTGCGCCTTCGATTTGGCGTGCGGTCCAGTTTTTGTCGACCGTATTCGTACTTGCTCGCTGGGGCGGTTGTTGCAACGCTCGCGCTTCCTGCTCAAATCGCTCGCGCCGATGAAGGCGGCGTCAGCTTCTGGATACCCGGATTCTTTGGCAGCCTCGCGGCTACCCCCACGACTCCGGGATGGTCCGGCACTACGATCTATTATCATGACTCGGTTTCCGCCGGCGCTGATGTGGCACGCGCGCGAGAGTTCGAGATTCGCAACATTCCAGTGAATTTCACGGGCAACGTGAGCGCAACTGTCAATGCAAGTGTGAATCTTGACTTCTTTGCCGCAACCTACACCTTTGAGACACCGGTTTTGGGTGCTCAGGCATCTGTCACCCTCTTAAGCGCCTACGGCGCCAACTCAACATCGCTCGCGGGAACGCTCGCAGGAACATTCACAGGACCGCTCGGCGGCTCTGTTCCATTATCGCGCTCCGATGCCATCAACAGTACGCTCGTGGCATTTGGCGACGTGATCCCGTTCTACGAAATGAAATGGAATGCCGGCGTCAACAACTACATGTTTTACGTCACCGGGGACATGCCGGCCGGGGCGTACGACCCACTGCGTCTTGCGAACTTAGGTATCGGGCATTGGGCGTTCGACTCCGGCTTCGGCTACACCTATTTCGACCAACAAGCCGGGCGTGAAGCTTCGGCGGTGCTCGGATTCACGTACAACTTCATAAACCCAGCCACTCAATACCAGAATGGCGTTGACATGCACCTCGACTGGGGCGCGTCGCAATTCCTGACCAAGCAGTGGCAGGTCGGCCTCGTGGGCTACCTCTACCAGGAGATCGGTTGCGACAGCGGCTCTGGCGATCACGTCGGCTGCTTCCAGTCGCGGGTGGTCGGTGTCGGCCCACAGCTCGGCTACATCTTTCCGGTCGGAGACAAAATGCAGGGCTATATCAACCTGAAGGCCTACGGCGAATTCGCCAACGAAAATCGGCCGGCGGGCTGGAACCTCTGGCTGACGTTCAATCTTTCGCCCGCGGCGGCAACGCCGCCTACCCCTTCACGGCCGATGTTCACGAAGTAGGGTTCAGCGTTCACTTGCGTTACTGCCCGCACACTCGCGCTGTTACAGCATATCGTGACACGCTATCCGAAGGCTTCAGCCACTTCGCCACCTCCATAGCTGCTCCGGTTGCTTCCGGCTGGAGCGGTCTCGCCGGGTGGGGCTTGCACCCAGCGGAAAGCGCCGCCTTGTCACGGCGCACGCCACAAGCAGACATCAGTTCGATTTCGACGGCGACGACTCTAGGACGTCGTAAGCCTGTCGCGTAAAGCTTGACTGAGGCGGCTGTGCCGGACGTCATTTAGGTCGTGCGACGCGGAGGCTTCTTCTTTCGATGCTGTGTCGGCTGCGTTGCCTTCGGAGGCTGCGGAGGTTGCGGCCAGTAGGCACAGCCGAAGCTACAGCCACAGCCGGCGCCGCCTCCGGCGGCCAGCCTTAGTTTTTGGAAGAGCGGTGGTGGTCCAGCATTTTCCTTGTCGAAGACATAGAACGTCGCCAAACTGACGTCGGAGATTTCCTCCTCACCAAGAAGGATTTCGTGCTTCTGCGAGGGCGGTGATGTATTCGCCGACGCTTCGCTAGTTGAGGCGCACGCACCGCTTGCCATCGAGAGAGACATGCCGGCAAACCCTAAGGTGGGTAAGGCTTTGCTCTTACGCCTGCCTATGGAAGAGCGCTTCGGCATGGCACAATTCTCCCACTTGCTTGGGATACTGAACGTCGAGGTTGCCTGCAACATCATAGCATGAAATTACATTATCCAGCGCCCTTTCATAGACCGCTTTGGGCCAGCTCCGAACGTCCGCCCGGCGCCGTCACAATCCTCTCATTGCTCAGTGGTGGTGTTCGAGTTAGACTACTACCATTCTTTTTGACTGGCACTCTGAATAACAATTCGCTCTGACCTCGAAGTAACTCAGCGCAGACCTTCGACCTCAATAGGGAGGCGAGAAAAGCGTCTTAGCCTCCCTTAGATCGAGGCAGTCTTGACGACCTTATCAATCCGACAGCCTTCCAATAGGCTTCTTCGGTTATAGGCGATCAAAAGGAAATCGTAGGCCCAAGATGATCCAAAAGGAATTCGATCGGTTACGGAAACGCCTGAGCGCTACACTGTCGGAGCCCTGCAAAGAAGCTCTTTTCCAGGCATGGCTCAAGGACTGATCGATCACTGCAGGCCTCGAGTTAGCCAGGCTCGGTCGGCCCCAGGAACGCAGCAACCAAGGGGTACCACTCGTCAACTCGGATGGATCAGCTGACGCTCATGAGCAAGCCGGAAGCTTACCTTCAAGATTTGCAAATGATGGAGCGATGCCTGGAAGTCGCTCGACGTGGAGCGAAGAAAGGAGAGCTGCCGTTCGGCGCCCTAATTGTTTCTCGAGGAAAGGTCATTGCCGAGGCAACAAATTGCGTTTCATCGGAGGGCGACGTGACACGCCACGCGGAGCTCGTGGCGCTTTCAAAGGCACAAAAGGTCCTCAAACGAAAACGTCTGCAGGATTGTACCTTATATTCGATCGTTGAACCTTGCCCGATGTGTTCGTTTCCTTCAAGGGAGGCGCGGATTGGACGGGTGGTGTTCGCCCTGTCCTCTCCTGTGATGGGCGGATGTTCGAAATGGGACGTGCTGAAGGACGACGATTTATCGAACAAACTACCTGAGGTTTTTGGACCTCCGCCGGAAATAGTGTCCGGCCTGTTGTCAGCGCAGGCCGAGCAGGTCTGGAGCCAGTGGAACCCGCTCGCTTGGCGCTTCATGAAACGAAGAGGCTGCTTTGGATCGGCGGCCGATCTGCCTGAGCGCCACGCGGCCGCGCCGCGGCCCATGTTTTCGTGGACCGCGTTGGCCGCCTTTTTGGCTGCGCCGGCCCTATCGGTGAGCAAGGCCTTTCTACGCTCGCGTGCGGGTTCGAAGGCTATCCCGAGTTTCGACCCGGAGTCCGACTCATGAGCCCGCCGACAACGTCGCCGTTCGCATTCGCGTGTTGGTCCGTTTCAGCGCGAGCGAAGATTTCCTGAGTTTCAGCCTGTCCTTGAGTCCAAGCTTTGTGACTGGGATATCGCATCTTGCGGTTTCAGTCGGATCATCCTGATCCTCGGAAGAACGGCGGGGTGTTATTGTTTGAGATGCAGCAGTCGGAGCGGTAAGCGGCCGTGAAGGTGCGGGAAACCGAGGTGAGTACCAAGCCGTTGCTTGGCCCTGTGCAAGGCCCTCACCGCAATAACAGCGTCAACGGCTAATCGGCTAAGTCTAGGAAGTTGCCGTGGGTCTTTAACAACTGAACCTCCGATTTTACGCAGTCGAGGCTTGCCTGCGGGTCCGATCTTTATGAGCGCTGCTCTCGGTAGTATCCGATGGGCAGGGTTTAGAACAACGCGACAAGCGGCAAAGGGAATTCTGAATTCGGCAGCAATTCGGGCCACGATTTGCGACTCCATATCAGCTGCGACAGCCCCGGTGGTGGCATGGAAGTGCCGTCTCTCCTCAAAGCTTGTCATCGGGGAAGGCACTCCAGCAATCGGAGAGTAGCCGGCGCCCGGGATCATCCGAAGGAGCTCCTCTGCCCAGAGGAGATCACTTGGATAAGCTTCATCTTTCCCGGCAAACACCGACGAAGCGATGACAACCTTACCCGATCGGAGCTTCGGATCCAGCCCACCGCATACGCCAAAGCTTATGATGCCGCGCACACCTTTTCGGATGGCGTCACGCAAAAGAAAAGCGGTCCGGTCACCATCAGCGATCATCGCTGCCGTCCCGGCTATTCTGGCCTCAATTGCAAGTCCAACAACGGCGATCACAGCTTTCACGTCGGGGGCACCAGTCCGATCCTCATTTACGGTCACAAGCAGGGTCATCGCAGGCCTCGACAATTCTGAAACGAAAGTGTCTCCAGATTTAGCCTGCGATCCTAAACAAGGTGACTTGCGGGCTGTGCTAACATTTTTAAACGTTCCGGCGAAAACTATGTAGGTGTGCTTTCGCGGTCACTCATCGTGGATCAGGCAAACAGCGCCGCCTCGGCGATTTTCAGGTAAGTGCCGTTCTCATGGCGCCACGGCTAGCCCAGCGCAACAGCGCGCTCGATGCCGGCGCGGAAGACAGACGCGATCGTCCGTGGGCAATATGGCTAACCTCAGACGCCACAACGTCGGCGTGGTGGGAGGACGCGACGATGATCAGCGAGCCCGTGATGATCGCGCACACGGTGGAATAGAACAGATGCCGAGATACTGCCTTGGTTGCCGAAACAGCATGGACAGATCTTCTCGGGGTGCGTCAGTCTCAACGGACTGCAAACCTCTATGCAGGAGGGGTCCCATGTTCCTTGAAAGGTTACGCGTCCTCACCATCGTCAGTGCCGCTCTGGCAATGACCGTATCGGCCTCGGCTTAGACCGCTCCCCCGCCGCCTCACGTCCCGCTGCAAAAGACGATTGGCGCCGCGAAGCCGGAAGTCGTCCCTTCAAAGGTCAAGTCGTTTCCCGGCTCGATGTTTGCGAGATTCCGAATCTGCATAGTCAGTCATGCAACCCAGACATTAACTTGACATTGCTCTCGGGGCGAGCGGCGTCCGATAGCGGCCACGTCTACATCAGAGTTCGAACTCGGAGAGTCTAGAAGCGCAAGACAGGCAGCCCCCTTGTCAGGGCCAGCCTGATTATTCGAAAAGGAATGATCT
>Ga0307478_10001979_pt1 | contig 16875 bp, 17 predicted proteins | sample atmos_gasesECM4C_2_FD_203713 | JGI IMG/M metagenome (GOLD analysis project Ga0307478, IMG submission 203713) | Hardwood forest soil microbial communities from Morgan-Monroe State Forest, Indiana, United States - atmos_gasesECM4C_05 | ecosystem: Environmental > Terrestrial > Soil > Temperate...
ATTTGGCGGGAGTGTACAGTTGGATTACTGAGGCGGAGAAATTCGTGCGTCTACTGCAGATGCCACAGATACGCCAGCGCGATCACGACAATGCCGACCACGATGCGGTAGATGATAAACACGCGCAGAGTATTCGACTGCAGGTAGCGAATGAGCCAGGCAATGGTCGCGTAACCGACAATTGCGGAAACCGTAATGCCGACCAGAAAGGGCGCGTGCATCCCGGCAGGCAGACCCTCTTTGCGAAGCTCGTGCGCCTTCAGAAGTGCCGCGCCGGCGATGATCGGAGTGGAGAGCAAAAAGCTGAACCGGACTGCAGCTTCGCGGGTCATGTTGCGGAACAAACCCGCGGTAATGGTTGAGCCAGATCGTGAAACACCCGGGACCAAAGCAAAGGCTTGCGCCACGCCGACGACCAGCGCATCGGCGAAAGAAATGCGCGTCAGCGGTTTCTCCAGTTTGCCGACTCTTTCTCCCAGCCACATGAGAAGCGCAACCACGATCAAGGCTGCCGCGATCAGAACAATGTGTTCCCGAAAATAATCTTCAGCGGAATGCTCGAGGAGCTTACCCGCAATGGCTCCGGGAATGGTTGCCAGAGCCAAAAACCACAGAAGCATCCGTTCGTCCTTGCGTTCCTGGAGAGTCAGGTTCACGTCTGAGCCGCCGGCTTCGGAGAAGCGGACGATTTTTCCGCCCAGAGCCGCGCGAATAATCTGAAACCAGGTACGGCGGAAGTAGAACAGCACAGACAATAATGTGCCGAAGTGCAATGCGACGTCGAAGGTGAGCTCGTGCGCCGGGGAAAGCTCGTTCCAGCCCAGCAATCGCCGTACGATGATGAGATGTCCCGAACTCGAGACGGGGATGAACTCCGCCAGTCCCTGAATGATGGCAAGCACTACAGCTTGATAGATGGGCAAATTCAGTCCGCCGTATTTCCGTAGGTTGGGATGTCTTGCTGAACATAGAAGATCAGGCGCCTCGCGCGCAAGGCCCAATCGCTCTGCCCGTATTGACTGACAATCTTCTGCGCCAGCGCTAAAGCGCGATCTTTCGATTCCGCCGATTTCTTCTGGTTGGGCTCGGTTTTGTAGATTTCGATCATGGCCGAGCGCCGCCAAGCCGCGTTGTACAACGCTTCCGGCGCAGCCGGAGATTGCGGATGCTCGCTGGCATACTTCTCGTAGGTCTCCGCTTCCTTGTCTGGACACTTCGACAGGCCTTCCCAATCGCCGCAGAGTTTGTTGTCGATCATGCGGAAGCTGGCGAGGTCCGCCCACTTCGTGCCGGGATATTTTTTGTTTACCAGCTTCATCCAATCTTCATTGATCTGCCCGCGCATATACGATTCGCGCTCGTGGGCGGAAGGGCGGGTCATCACGTCAGACCGCTCGACTTGCCAGCGGATGTCGGCCGCACGATAAAGCGCTTCCGCGGCCAGCGGCGAAGTGGGCATGAGATCGTAAACGCGATAGTAAAGCCGCAGCGCGTCCTGCGCGGCATCCCGGCGGCCACGGCGGCGGCTGGCCTGGTCTTCGGAGTCCGCCGCCTCGCCGAAGATTATCTTGTCGCCGTCTTGCGTTGTCATGCTGACCAAGCCTTTGGCCGGAACCCAGCCACTGATAGTTTTGGCCTCAGCCTCTTCGTCGGTCAACCCTTCTTCGTTGCGCGCTTCGCGAAGAATCGCCTGCACATGAACCCAGTCGCGGCTGGTGTCAAGGATAATCAACTCATGTCCCCTCCCGGCCTGGCCTAATTTGGCGGCGTCGGCGCTGGGGGACACGCGAATGGCCTCTTCATGCACCAGTGTCGCGCGTTGCGCCTGTGCAAAGACGAATGTCGCGGTAAGAGGAAAAGTTAGAGCAACGGCGAGCGTGGCGATGTTTGCGAATCTCAATTTCATAAACTCTCGGTGGACTCTGTTCGCACTGATTTAATGGGAACTGTCTGACTAAGAACTGATTGACTAAGAATGGTCTCATGTCAGGCACGGTTGCAAGCCAGTGAGCTTTTATTTCACCCTACCCTCGCGGAATATTCAATGGCTGGCAAGAAGCGCTCGCATTTCGCGCGGGCGAAAGGAAAACTCACCATCGAAAAGAAAGACGGGTTCGACTCATGGCCGCAAGAATGAGTTAGGATTGCAAGCCGGGCGCACCGGCTGGCTTCCCATGACACCCTTAACGATATTCGGCCTCTTCGCGGTTACGGCAATGCTTGTCTGCTATGCGCTGGAAGCGCGAAGCCGCTGGTTTATCCTGGCCTTCGCCGGAGCTTGTGTCATGGGTTCAATCTACGGCTTTCTGCAGGGAGCGTGGCCGTTTGGGTTGGTTGAAGCCGTTTGGTCGGTGGTTGCGATACGGCGTTGGGCGAAAGCGTCAGGTTCAAAATGATGGAAAGCGCGTCTTTCGCATACCTAGCCACGGAGAAATTCCTCCAGCATCTTAGGGTCAATGTTTCCCCCGCTGATGATGGCGACGTTTAGTTTCGTCTCCGGCAGTTGCTCATGGCGGAATAGAAATCCGGCCACCGCCACGGCTCCGCTGGGTTCGGCCACGGTCTTGGGATTTGCCGCCAGCTGTCTCACCGCTTCGCGAATCTCTTTTTCCGAGACAGTTACGATGTCATCCACATAGCGGCGGATATGCTCGAAGTTAATCGGGCCGATGCTCTGCGTCCGCAAGCCGTCAGCCATGGTGCGCGAAACCTCGTCGGCAGGGAACTGAACAATCTTTCCGGCGCGCAGGCTGGCTTGCGCATCGGCCGCCAGCTCCGGCTCCACGCCGATAACTTTGATCGACGGTTTGCTCAGTTTAAGGGCCGTGGCCACGCCGCTGATCATGCCACCGCCGCCGACTGGCGCGAGAACTGTTTCCACTTCCGGCAGGTCTTCAAGAATTTCCAGCCCGATTGTGCCCTGCCCGGCAATGATCTGCTCATCGTTGTAGGGAGGCACGATCACGTATCCATGCTGCGCCGCGAGTTCTTCGGCTTTCACCTGGCGTTCGGCGCTTCCGGGGCCGACGAGGACGATCTCCGCGCCCAGCGCCGCTGTTGCCTCCCGCTTGATTGCGGGGGCGTTGTTGGGCATGACGATGACAGCTTTTACGCTGAGAGCGCGGGCGGCGTAAGCGACGCCCTGCGCGTGATTGCCGCTGGAGTAGGTGATCACTCCTCGCTTGCGGTCTTGTTCAGAGAGCGAGGCGATCTTGTTATAGGCTCCGCGAAGCTTGAAAGCGCCGATGGGTTGCTGGTTTTCAGGCTTGAGGAAGAGGCGGCGCGCGGCGGATTCCGGATCATGGAATTCGATTAAGCGCGTGCGCGTGGCGACATCGTGCAAACGGGCTTGGGCGCAACAGATGTCGTCGAGAGTCACCATCGGCGGGCCGCCGCTAAATCTCCAGAATCACCGGCATAATCAGCGGGCGCTTCTGCGTCTGTCGGGAAATATAGCGCTTCAAATCCGCGTCCTTTACTTGTAGTCACCGTTCGTACACCCCGCTTCGGTGACGGATGCGGGTCACCTCAACCTGCAATTTCGCGTCGTCGATGGTGTAGACAACGCGGTAGTCGCCAACGCGAATGCGCCACTCACGATCTCCGCCTTGCATTTTCTTGCAGCCCGGTGGCCGGGGATTCGCAGCGAGACTTTCCAGGCGCGGAACAATGCGTGCGGCCAACTGGCCGCGAAGTTTCTTAAGTTCCTTCGTCGCGCTTGCGGTTAACGCGACGTCATAGCTAGCCACGGAGCTTTCCGCTCTTGATAAGATCCGCCTTCACCTTGGCGAGCGGGATGCGCTTCTCATGGCGGCGCGACCGGGAAACGAGCACGTCCTCGAAGTCTTCCCAGAGGGCCTTGTGCTTCTTAAGGTCGATTACGACCGCCGTCTTTTGGCCCGCTTCGTCGGTGATGAACTGAATTCCGGTCATACGATTTCTCCCTCGCAAATAGTAACACTGCTGCAATGGGCCGGAAATCACAGCCTTGTATGCCCGCGCGAAGTCTAGACCTCCAGTATCACCGGCATAATCAGCGGGCGCTTCTGCGTCTGCTTGGAAATGTAGCGTTTCAAATCCGCGCGGATTTTTTCTTTGATCACGCCGTAATCGGCTTTTTCTTCTTCGCTGGAATGCGCCAATGTGTCTTCGACAATGCGCCGCGCGCCATCCATCAAGCCGTCGTCGCCAGGATTGAAGCCCCGCGTCACGATCTCCGGCGCAGTCTCCACGCGGCCGGAAAGCTTGTTGATGGCGATGATGGGCAGCACGATGCCGTCTTCGCTCAAGTGCCGCCGGTCCTTAATAATTAAATCCTCAACCACATCGGTGCGCGAGCCTGAATCTATGCAGACACGCCCTACATTAACCTTACCGGCCTTGCGGGCGTTGTGCTCGTCGAACTCAAGTATGTCGCCGCTTTCGATCAAGATCACTTTGCCCACCGAGCTCTGCATCGCTCCGGCCATTTCGGCGTGCAGCTTCAGTTGACGATACTCGCCGTGGATGGGAATGAAGTACTTCGGCTTCACCAGATTGATAATCAGCTTCAGTTCGTCCTGGCTGGCGTGACCGCTGACGTGAATCGGCGGCGAGGTTCCGTCTTCGTAAATCACGTGCGCTTCGCGCCGGAAAAGATGATCGATCATGCGGTAAATCGTTTTCTCATTGCCCGGGATAATGCGCGACGACAGTACGACGGTATCGCCCTTTTCGATTTTGGCGTGCTTGTGGTTATCGACGGCCGCGCGCGAGAGCGCCGACATGGGCTCGCCCTGGGTTCCGCTGATCATCACACAAACTTTTTCCGGAGCGAAATTCTTCATCTCGCCAGGATTGATCACCAGCCCTTCGGGGATATCCAGATAGCCGAGATCTTCCGCGATTTCGGCGGAGTTGTTCATGGAGCGGCCGATGAATGCCACTTTGCGCCCGTGCTGATGCGCCAGTTCCACCGCCAAACGGATGCGGTGAATGGAAGAAGAGAAGCATGAGATGAACAAGCGCCGTTGCGTGTGCGCGAAGACTTCGTCGAATTTGCGCCGCACCGCGCGCTCGCTGGGCGTGTATCCCTTGCGCTCGACGTTGGTGGAATCCTGAAACAGCGCCAGCACGCCTTGTTTGCCGTATTCGGCGAAGGAATGCAAATCGAAAAGATGGTTGTCTGTTGGCGTGGGGTCGACCTTGAAGTCTCCCGTATGAATGACCACGCCGAGCGGTGTATGAATCGCCAGCGCAACGCAATCCACCAGACTGTGCGTGACACGAATGGGATGAATGGTGAAAACGCCAGCCTTGAAGCGTTCGTTGGCACGCATCTCGCGCAGGTCGGCGTCGTCAAGCAGGCCATGCTCGTCGAGTTTGTCCTCCACGTAGGCGAGCGTGAACTCCGTTCCCCACACCGGCACGTTGAGTTCGGAGAGAATCCAGGGCAGCGCGCCAATGTGGTCCTCGTGGCCGTGAGTGAGAATGATTCCACGAACCCGCTGACGGTTTTCGATGAGATAGGAAATGTCGGGAACAACGATATCGACGCCGAGCAATTCAGCCTCGGGGAACATGAGTCCCGCGTCGATGACGATAATGTCATCACCCCAGCGGACGGCCATGCAGTTCATACCGAACTCGCCCAGCCCCCCCAAGGGGATAATTTGCAATTTTCCAGTTGGCATTGGCTAATTCATGATGCTAGCACAGACTGTGTCACGTACCGTACGGACCACCGGACCCTAGGGTCCGACGCTGATGGTATTCTTCGCCGCGCTGAGGTAGGGTTGAATCAATGGCTAATGCCGAATCCAAATCGTGGCTTCGCCTGCGGGTCGAGAAGGCGGTAACCGGAGGGTTGACGCGCGCCTATTCGACGGTTCAGGTAGATCCTGACAGATTTCTGCTGCAACTTCGCACCGCCTATCGTCTTCCGGTGAGCGGATATCATGGAGTGTATTCGCTGGACATGCGCGAAATCGATGTGGTGGCCGACAATATTATTCGCAGCGGGATGAAGCTGGCGGCGGTTGAGGGCGCGGGATTCGGGCTGGGCGGGTTGATCACAATCGTGCCCGATCTCGGCATTCTTTCAGCCATCACCATGCGCACCATCCAGAAGTTAAGCCTGGTCTACGGATTTCAGTTCAACACCGATGATGAGATCGCCGAACTCTGGATTGCCGCGGCCAGTGCGGCCGGAGTGGATATCAGCCGCGAGTTGCTGGAGAAAGAAGTAGTAAACAAGTTCGTGCCCCGCGTGATCCAGCGCATCGCCGCTCGCGCCAGTACTGAAGTGGTAGAAAAATGGGCGGGACGCATGATTCCTTTGGTGAGTTCCGCGCTGGGCGCCGGTCTGAATTACTGGTTCGTGCGCGCGTGGGGCGAACGCGCCAAGGCCCACTTTCGCGAGCGGCACTTGCAAGTCCGACAGCAGGCGCAGCTTGCATTAGCGTCGCCAACACCAAGAGTCCTTCCGGCGTCGAATCCATAGCTCCCGCGTGTTACAAAAGATAGATGATAGAGTTCCGCTGTTCTGCCATTCTGTTTGACCTCGATGGCGTCCTTATTGATTCCACGCGCTCTGTAGACCGTCAATGGCGCGCCTGGGCGCGCGAGAAGAGCATTGATGAGGAGAAGGTAATGGCAATCGCCCATGGCGTCCGGACGATTGAAGTGATTCGCGCCGTCGCGCCCCATCTTGATGCCGCCGCGGAGGTGCGATGGCTGGAAGGCCGCGAGGCCGAGGATCAGGTGGATGTGGCCGTGATGCCGGGCGCTGCCCAACTTGTTGCAGCAATTCCAGACGGCAAATGGTGCGTGGTCACGTCGGGGACTCGCCATCTGGCCAGCGCGCGGCTGCGGTTGGGCGGGCTGCCGGTTCCGAAAGTTCTAATCACGGCGGATGATGTGACGAACGGAAAACCACACCCGGAGCCGTATTTGAAAGGGGCCGCAGGGCTTGGATTTAAACCCGAGGAGTGCCTGGTGATTGAAGACGCTCCCGCGGGAATTCGCTCGGCGCATGCGGCAGGGATGAAAGCGATTGGCCTCGCCAGCACCTATCCTGCGTCAGCGCTGAGCGACGCCGATGTCGTGGTCGAGAAGCTCGCGCAGATTCTAGTTAGCCTGAAAGCGGCGCGGATGCTGGAGATCAGCATCGGCTAGATTGCTATCGCATAAATATTTTCGGGATGAGAACGACTAGCGCAGCCAATCTTCCAACTCGATCCCACGATTGGTTTTCTCGTCGCGATATTTAACAATCACCGGCGTGTACAGAGAAATTCCTAACTTAGCAGCGGCACCCTTCTTTACCGCGCGCGATCCCGGCACGACCACAGCGCCTTCGGGGACTTCGAGTGGCGCCTCCGCCGTAGCTCGGTAAACTTCGTCGCGTACCAAATCGTAGAGCGGAGTGGACCGCGTAAGAATCGTTCCCGCACCCAGCACTGCACGCGCGCGCACCAGCGTACCTTCGTAAATTCCACAGTTGCCGCCGACCAGCACATCGTCTTCAATGATCACGGGCGCAGCATTCACCGGCTCGAGTACCCCGCCGATCTGCGCCGCCGCGCTCAAGTGCACCCGCTTTCCGACTTGCGCACACGAGCCCACCAGGGCGTGCGAATCGATCATCGTCCCTTCGTCGACGTATGCCCCCACGTTGATAAACATTGGCGGCATGCAGATCACTGACGGAGCTACATATGCGCCCAAGCGCACCGAGGAACCGCCGGGAACGATGCGCACCCGATCGGCGAGAGAAAACTGGCGAGCCGGGAATGTGTCTTTGTCCACGAAGCTCAAAGCGGCACAGCCGGTCTCTACCAATTCGCCCAGCCGGAAGCCAAGCAGGATGCCGTGTTTCACCCAGGTGTTGACCAACCAGCGCCCGTCGATCTTTTCGGCGGCGCGGATTTGTCCGTGGGTGAGAGCGTCGCGGAACTCAAGAAATACAGGCCGCGCCTCGGGATTGTGTTCGACTTCGCCGAGAGCAGCGAGACGTTCGATGGAAGATTTCAGGGATGGCATGGAATTGTTGATTTGTCAGACACACTTGCATTCGCTGCGGATCAGGACCCCAGTCATGCCATGCGCGGTCTCGCGCCCTTGAACCAGTGTGTCGTAGGGTCCGTGCCAGCGTGCGTGGTTGGCGTCGTGACCGGCCGGGCGGCCTTTGCCCTGGTTGCATTGCCCGCACGATCCGCGATGCAGCACGATCTTGTGCGGACCTGCTGCCCAGTTTTCATAGATGTAAAACTCTGCCGCTTCGGGTGCGGCCGCCGCTGGCTTCGCAATGAGGCCGGCATCGGTCGCGATTTTCTGCAGCTTCGATCGCGTATCACGTCGCATGGGCAAGAGCGGCAGACGGTAGTTCTCTTCGATTTTGCCCATCATGGCCAGTACAGCCTTCACCGGCAGCGGGCTTGATTCAATGAAGTTGGCCTGCATTAAAGGCAGATACCTGCGATGAATGCTGCGGGCCGTGGCCCAGTCATTGTTGAGGGCCGCGCGCGTCATGGCTGCCATTTCGTGCGGAATCTCATTCGACGCCACCGAGACGATGCCCACGCCGCCAAGCGCGATCACGGGCAGCGTAACGGCGTCGTCTCCGGAGAAAACCAGAAAACTTTCGGGCACCACATTGATGGCCTCGGCAATCTGCGTCATGTTGCCGCTGGCCTCTTTTACGCCCACGATGTTGGGAATCTCAGCCAGGCGCGCGAGCGTTGCCGGTTCCAGGTTTGCCGCCGTGCGCCCGGGCACGTTGTAAAGAATGATGGGCTTGTCGCCGACCGCCTCTGCGATCGCTTTGAAATGCCGGTACTGGCCTTCTTGCGTGGGCTTGTTGTAGTAAGGAGAAGCAGTGAGAATCGCATCGACTCCGGGCCGCGCCGCAACTTCTTTTGCTTTTTCCACGGCATCGTGCGTGGAATTCGAAGTTGCTCCCGCGACGATGGGCACGCGCCCCGCCGCGACTTCGATGGTCGCATCGATCACATACAACCATTCGTCGTGCGTAAGCGTTGGCGTCTCGCCCGTAGTTCCGCAGGGGACAAGAAAGTCGATGCCGGATTCCACCTGCCATGCCACGAGATTGCGCAGGGCAGCCTCGTCGATGGAACCATCCTGATGGAACGGAGTGACCAGAGCGGTGCCACAGCCGCGGAGTTGCATGGTAATAAGATAACGCGAAAGGGCCTGCGAGGGAACGGCAGCCTACAACTCTCGCCACACATCTTTGAAATCGTAGAAGCCCTTCTTGCCGGCAATCCATTCCGCTGCGCGGACCGCCCCATCGGCAAAGCCCTGGCGGGATTTGGCGTCGTGACAGAGATAGATTCTGTCGGAGGAGGATTCGAGCACGACTTCATGCATGCCCACGACCTCGCCTTCGCGGAATGAAGTAATTTCGAGGTCTTCTTCTTTGTCGCTGGCCTCGCGCACTACGCGCTGGATCGCGATGGCCGTTCCCGAAGGCGCATCCTTCTTGTGAGCGTAGTGCCGCTCAAATATTTGTCCCCGGTAATCGTGGTGTAAGGCTGCCGCGGCAGCGCGTGCGACTTCGAGAAAAAGATTCACTCCGACAGAGAAGTTTGCGGCATAGACAAATCCTGTGCCGTGGCTCTCAACCAGCTTCTGTAGGCGATCGACGTCGCCGTGCCATCCTGTGGTGCCCACCACCATGTTCTTGCCCGCGCTGATGCAGGCTTCGATATGGCCGACGACGCAGGAAGGAGCGGTGAAATCAATCACTATATCGATGTCGCGTAACCGGTCCGGGGCGAGGGCTGCGCAGGCGGGGTTCTCGGCTGCGCCTACCACCTGAATGCTGTGTCCGCGCTGGCGCGCAACTTCCGCCACCAGCGATCCGGTCTTGCCGCGGCCGAGTATTAGCAATTTCATGTCGCACCCTATGCGAATACTTCCGGATCCAACTCCGCGAAAAACGTGCTGTGCAAACGCTGGATCACTTCCGGCACTTCATCTTCCTCAATCACAAAAGTCAGATTAATTTCCGACGCGCCCTGCGAAATCATACGAATCTTTTTGTCCACCAGCTTGCCAAAAACCAGGGCGGCGACGCCCGGCTTATCCCGCAAGCTTTCGCCCACCAGACAGATGATGGCTTTGCGGCCCTCATATTTGACGTCGGCCAACTTGGCCAGATCGGCGGCCAGCGCGGGAATCGCGTGGTTGGAATCCACGGTGAGCGAGACGCTTACCTCCGAGGTCGAAACCACGTCGACCGCGACCTTATGGCGGTCGAAAGCTTCAAAAATCGCACGCAGAAATCCGTGTGCCAGCAGCATGCGCGGCGCGGCCACATCGACGATCGTAATGCGCTTCTTCACCGCAATCGCTTTGAAAATATTCTTGCTTGGCGGCACGCGAGCTGTGATCTTGGTTCCTTCGCACGACGGATTGCGCGAATTCAACACGTATACCGGGATGTTTTTCTGAATCGCGGGCAGCACCGTTGCCGGATGCAGGACCTTGGCCCCAAAGTAGGCGAGTTCGGCCGCTTCATCGAAGCTGATCACTTTGATGCGGCGCGCGTCAGGACAGATGCGCGGATCGGTGGTGAGGATGCCGTCAACGTCCGTCCAGATCTCAATGCGCTCGGCGCCCAGGCCTGCGCCCACAATCGCCGCGGAAAAATCGGAGCCGCCCCGGCCAATCGTCGTGGTGATGCCCGCGCGGTTCGCACCAATGAATCCGCCCATCACCGGAACCTGGCCGGAATCGAGCAGCGGCTTTACCTTGGTTAGCAGCCGCTGGTTCGTCTCCTCTTGCTGCGGCACCGCCTCCATGTAAGTGCTGTCGGTTACCAGGATGTCGCGCGAGTCCACGTGCACACCCTTCAAGCCGTGAGCTGAAAATGCTGCCGCCACGATCTTGCTGGAAAGCATTTCGCCAAACGCAGCGACATGGTCGGTGGTGCGTGGCGTGATTTCACCGACGGCGGAAATGCCGCGCAACAATTCATCGAGCCCTTCGAAATCGCTTCCCAACTCCGAGTGAAAGTCGGTAAACAGTGCCGTGCCCAGCAGTTCGCTGGCGGTATTGTAGTGCCGCTCCTGAAGCGAGCGGCAGAGTTTCAGCGCGGTTTTGCGCTCTCCAGCACCCGCTGCTCGCGCCATGGTAAGCAGCGTGTCAGTCACTTTGGCCATGGCGCTGACCACTACCACCGGTCTCTGCGCTAAGCGGTCTTTGACGATGGCTGCGACCCGCTCGATGGCGCGAGCGTCCTCCACCGAGGTGCCGCCGAATTTCATCACGATCATCGGCGTGGCTTCCTGGCAGGATTACGGGAGTGCGCATCCGCTTTCATTTCGCGTGTCCGCCGCCGAGATAACCCTTGGCCTTGAGCAGTTCGGCATTCAACACAGCCGCTCCGGCAGCTCCTCGGATGGTGTTATGCGAAAGCACGGTGAACTTCCAGTCCAGCACGCCGCAGGGCCGCAGTCGCCCGACGGCAGTGGTCATGCCGGCTCCCATATCAACGTCAAATCGCGGCTGGGGACGATCGTTGGCCTCCAGGTACATCACAGGATGTTTGGGCGCGCTGGGCAGCTTCAACTCCTGGGGCTCGCTGCTGAACTCATTCCACGCGGCGATGATCTCCTCCGCTTTAGCTTTGGTTTTCAGCCGTACTGAAATCGATTCCGTGTGCCCATCCTCCACTGCGACCCGGTTGCACTGCGCGCTCATGGCGAAGTTTGCCGGCCTAACTTTTGTTCCATTCAACTGGCCCAGCAACTTCAGGGTTTCCTCCTCCATCTTTTCTTCTTCATTGCGGATGTAGGGAATTACGTTGCCCAGGATGTCGAGCGAGGCCACGCCCGGATAACCCGCGCCGCTGACCGCTTGCATGGTCACGGCCATCACTGCTTCCAGGCCAAAGGTTTTGTGCAAGGGCGCCAACGCCAACACCAGTCCTATGGCCGAGCAGTTGGGATTGGTCACAACGTAGCCGCCCGATTTCTTTCGCCAAGCCTGCCCATCGATCAACTTGATGTGTCCGCCGTTTACCTCAGGGATGACCAACGGCACATCGGATTGCATGCGCAGGGCGCTGGAATTTGAAACCACGGCGCAGCCGGCCTCAGCGAAGCGCGGTTCCATTTCGGCGGCAATCGCAGCATCCAGCGCCGCGAAGATTATTTTCGGCGCGCCTGCCGGGGTTGCCGGGGAGACTTTCATCGCCGCCACATTTGCTGGCATCGTCGTCTTCAAGCGCCAGCGTGCCGCTTCGCCGTAGGTTTTGCCTTCAGAACGGTCAGAAGCAGCCAGCCACGCCACTTCGAACCAGGGATGGTGCTCCAGCATCTGGATGAACCTCTGTCCGACCACGCCGGTGGCTCCCAGAATGCCGATGGGAAGTTTCTTGCTCATAAAAGGGTACTTGGATTCTACAACAGCCGTTATTCCTGCCAGAGCGCCCGGCTAAGGATTCCAGCACTACAGTGCGTTCAGAGTTCTGCCGATAGAAGCTGTTGGAGGATCGCCATGCCAGAGCTTCGACAGAACTTCTTCACCAAGGAGTGGGTCATCATCGCCACCGAACGCGCCAAACGTCCCGAAGAATTGGCCACACACCGGCCGCCGCAAACGGTGCCATCTTTTGTGGAGAACTGCCCGTTTTGCCCGGGCAACGAGAGTAAGACTCCGCCCGAGGTCATGCGCTCTCCGGCGAACGAGAGCGAGCCTTGGGCCGTGCGAGTCATCCCCAACAAATTCGCCGCGCTATCCAGCGAAGTCCAGCCCACCCGAAGTCTGCAGCACTTGCGGCGACGTATTGAGGGATTCGGCTTTCACGAGGTGATCATCGACAGTCCAGACCACTCCTCTGCCATGGCCTTGCTCCCCGACGCGCAGGTGGCCAGAATCTTAGGAGTCTTTAAGGACCGATACAATTCTCTAAGCACCGACCAGCGCATCAACCACGTCACAATTTTCAAGAACCACGGCGCCGATGCGGGCGCCAGCCTGCAGCATCCCCATTCCCAACTCATCGCGACTCCTGTGATTCCGAGCCAGGTCCGCCATCGACTGCATGAGGCCTTGCGCCACTACGACGATGCCGGGGAATGCATGTTCTGTCACATGGTGGAACGCGAAGTTGAGGACCAGACCCGCATCGTCCTCAAGAGCGAGTTATTCGTAGCCATGGAAGTCTTTGCCTCGGCCACGCCCTTCGCCACTCACATCTTCCCCCTTCGCCACATGGCGACCTTCGGCGAAATTACTGCCGGCGAGATCCAGGATCTCGCCCGGGTTCTGCGAACCTTGCTGGCCAAGATGTATGTGGGACTGGAGAATCCTGATCTCAATTTGATGGTGCGCAGCGGCCCCTCTGATTATGTCGGCGCCCGGCACTTTCATTGGTACGTCAGCGTGATTCCGCGACTGACGCGCGTTGCCGGTTTTGAACTTGGTTCAGGAATGTTCATCAACACGGTGCTGCCTGAAGCGGCCGCCGAATTTCTGCGGAACATCAAAGCAGAAAAATCCACCGGCGCAGGAGCCAGCGCACACTAATGCCAACGTAAATACGAAGAGGGAAGTCGAGTAACCGGGAAGACCGAAGACTAAAAACTTAAGAGATGAAACTGAGAACTGCGCCCGTCACTTCGGCCGCACGCCATGGGGATCGAGCACGTACTCATTCAGCGGGCCGAACTTTCGCTTCTCGGCATACAAGCGCCATCGCCGGAATACGATTCGCAGACTCGCCATCACAGGAATCGACAGAAAAATACCGAGAATGCCGGCCACTTCGCCGCCCGCCATCACGCCAAAAATTGCCGCCAGCGGATGCAGTTCCATGCTGTGTCCCATGATGCGCGGCGAGGTGACGTAGTCTTGAATAAGCCGCCAGACCCCGAGAAACACCACGAGGCCGAGCCAATGGGGGAAGCTGAGCAACAGCGCCACGCCCACGATAATCATGGCGGCAACCAGCGGCCCTACCACGGGGATAAATTCCAGCATGCCGCCAATCGTTCCCAGTACCAGAGCGTACGGCATCCCCACCATGGCGAGGAACGCCGAATACATTGCCAAGGTCAGCCCAGCCAGGGTGAGTTGCGCCCGGATGAAATGGGCCAGCATCTGATTCAAGTCGCTGAGCACGCCCTGCAGGAGTTCGCGCTGCGGACGCGAGCGCACCAGGTCCAGCAGGATTTGGCTGAAGGCGCGTCCATCTTTCAGGAAGAAGATCGACAAGAGAGGCACGATGATCAACAGCCATGCCTCTTTTGCCACGTCGGCCACGCGCAATCCAATTTTTTGCGCCAGTTGCGTAATTTGACTGCTATGGCTGACCAGATAATCGCGCGCAAAATCGACCAGACGAGCGTTCCAGCCGTGGTCATGTCCCAATTGTTCCGCGATCTGTCCAGAGCTGAGTTGGGTCAAGGCGGGAAGCGATTGACCCAGGCGGGCGCTTTCGCGGCCGATGCGCGGCCCCATGGAAACGAAAAACAGAATCAACAGACCCAGCAATAACGAGTAAATAACCGCAATGGCCAGCACCCGCCCGCGCAGAAGTTTTTCCAGCGACGACACCAGGGGACTCATCAGGTAGGCAAAGAAGATGGCAAACAGAAATGCAATCAAGGTTTGCCGGGCGACGTAGAGAAATCCCAGCCCCAGCGCAAACAGCAGCACTGTGATGAGAACCCGCGCTGTCCGTCCATCCGCTACCGGCATCGTTGGCCCGCTAACTCTGACTCAAAGTGGCACCCTACCGGATACTGGCTAGTCTCGCACTACCTCAGTATTATCGTCCGCAACCAGCACCCGCATTAGCTTGAATTTGTCATTCTCATCGACCCAAAGCGCCCACGAGAACGACTCGCCCTTCAAATTCAGCCGTAGTAGCTCACGCTCCGCTCCTCGAATCGTGACTTTCTCTCTGCCCACCAGCTCCATGCGGACCCGTATTGAAGTCCGGTCTTGTGGCACTAAGACGCCGAATTCTACCGCTCCGTGCTGACACCTGAGAGCCCCGTTCTGCGTCTGGCAATTGGTTGCCAAATACCGCCATACCAGCACCTGGCGATGAATAAAAAAGTTGTTGTCCAGAATCGCCGAAGTATTTGGCATCAGAAAAGGCTGCTCGGCCGGCTTCGCCCCGGCAGAAGGGGTTATCTTTTCCAGGAGGAATTCATTGTTCGGCGTCACCTCCAGCGACCCGCTGCCATCGCTCCACTGGTAACGGACCAACTCTCCGTTGCTGGTCATCTGCAACTCCGAGTGTTGCTCGGTGTGGGTCGCCCCGCCGGTTTCCTGCAGGCGCGACTTCACGTTGCTGACGCCGTTATCCTGCCGCACGCTAAAAGTTTCAGTCACCACCCGCTGACCTCTGATGAACACGCCGAACGAGCCAGAATCGACCTGCTGAGCCGCGGCCTCCTTCGGCTTGTCCTTCTTATCCTTGTCACTGGCATACAAAAAAGCTGCGCCCGCCAGAACCGCCAGGGTTAGCCATCGCATCCGCGCCATCAAATTCACTACTTTTCTCCTCGCCTTGTACGCCCTCGATCCAGACCCAGCGCCACAACCAAGGCTGTCGCTATCTCTTCCACCGTCTTGCCAATCGTTTCTTGCCTGAGCCTTGCCTTCAAATAATGCGATCGCCGGGCCTCGTAAAGGTCGCGAAAACTCGCCAAACTTCCCAGCAAGGGACGCTCAATCCCCTGCCGTTCGGCTTGCTCCCGGCAACGGCGCCACAATTCCGGCGCATCCGCGTCCAAAAACACCGTGGCAGCTTTGCTGGCCTCGATCAGCCGAACATTGTTTTTCTGCACAAATGCGCCACCGCCCAGGGCTACGATTCTCTCCGTTCCGGGACCCAACTCGCGCAGCAATTCTTTTAAAGCCGCGTGCTCCGCCCGCCGAAATTCGGATTCCCCGGAATCACGGAAGATCTCAGACACCTTCCGTTGCTCACTTTGCTCAATCCGGTCGTCGAGATCATCGAACGTCCATCCTAGTCTTTTCCCGAGAGCCCGGCCCACACTACTCTTGCCGGCGCCCATAAAACCGATCAGAACCACAGCCTGTGCGCCGCGCTCATCGCCGATTTTGGCAGGCTTGTTCCCGCGTGCACCAGCCCTGGTCGTCTTCGCCGGTCCTTTCGGACGCGGTTTGCGCTGACCCGATTTGCGGTTCGCTTTGCTTATTGTTTTTCGGAGCGTTTTCTGAGGTGAATTTTACCACTGAAGGTGCGCAGCACCACGGTAGAGGATACCGCCATTTTGCCCACGGTACCTGCGAAGGCACGTCCCTTGTCGATCGGGAAGTAGTTGTGGGTTTTAGGTTGGAGGGGAATGTCGTCGTGCACTTCGCCGCGCACCGAGCGGGCGCTCACGTCGGCGGAGGTCCACTCTGGAATGGTGGCGTCGATGTCGCCGCTGTGGCTGGTCAAGCGATATTCGCCGCTCTTGCCGAAGTCGCCAATGTAAGTGATCCGGCCGCTGGTGGAAACCACTTGGACGACCGGGCCGTTCACGCCCTTTAGCATGACCTCGCCACTCAACGAGTCCACCTCAACATGCCCGTTCTGAATGTTGTCCAGATTTACCGACCCGTTCATGGTCTTCACGTGAACGTGGGCGTCGGAGATGTCGCGAACGTCTACGGCCGCTCCTGGGCCTTCCAGGCTGACGTCGCCGTGCAATCTCTCGGCGCGCAACGATCCAGTGCTGGAATGCAGGGTGATGCTGGCATCGGCGGGAACCAAAACCTCATAATCGACCCGGCCGGATTCGGCGTCGGCCCCGGGCAGCAGGTGCGATTGAATATCCACTCGATTTCCGTTTTGGCTGTTGTCGACTTCGACCTTGTCCGAATGCAGAATCGCATTCACCACAA
>Ga0307478_10001982_pt1 | contig 16863 bp, 16 predicted proteins | sample atmos_gasesECM4C_2_FD_203713 | JGI IMG/M metagenome (GOLD analysis project Ga0307478, IMG submission 203713) | Hardwood forest soil microbial communities from Morgan-Monroe State Forest, Indiana, United States - atmos_gasesECM4C_05 | ecosystem: Environmental > Terrestrial > Soil > Temperate...
CGCCGCTGGAATCGCGCTGGTAACGAGCGCGGCGCTGTTGCAGGGCCAGCTCACGAAAAATTTACCCGCGTTTGTGAACAGTGCGCTGGGATTAAAAGATAATGCGTCGCTCGCCCTGCAGTTTGCGCGTTCAGTGCCGGGACTGACGACCGCGCTCGTCGGTATGAGCCAGGTGCCACACGTGAAAGCCAATTTGCAGCTGATTGGCGTTGAACCTGCTTCGCGCGAGCAATTCATGAAGCTCTTCGAACAAAGAAGCTAAGCTTGCGAGGGAAGCGCGGCGCGCGGATGGCGTTCGTCGAGCCACACGTCAATTTCTCCGGCGACTTTGTCGAGTTGACCAGTGAAAAAATGGTCCGCCCCGTTGATGATGACGAGCCGCTTGGGCTCGGGCAAGGTTTCAAAGAACGATTCCACGTTGGCCCGCGAGCCGAACTGGTCGTACCCTCCCTGAAGAATGAGTTTCGGTTTTGTGCATTCCTGCAGGTAACTCAAATTCGAATTGTCTACGGGAAGTCCCAGGCCGATTAGCTCCACAACACGCTCATCCGCGCAGCCGACTCGCAGACCCACGACCGAACCGAAGCTGAATCCGGCGAGCAGAATTGGCGTCGCAGGGAATCCGGCCGCAAGGTAATCAAGCGCCACGCGCACATCTTCTTGCTCACCGATCCCTCGATCGTGCGCGCCCTCGCTCAAACCAGCTCCACGAAAATTGAAACGCAGTACCGGCAGCCCGCGGTTGTGCAGCGCCTTGGCCGTCTGATAGACCACTTTATTGTGCATGGTGCCGGCAAAGAGCGGATGCGGGTGACAAACGAGCGCGGTCATCGGTGGATTTTGGTTTGGCACCGTCCACAGCAGGGCCTCGAGCTTGCCGGCCGGACCGTTCAGAAAAAAATTGCGATGAAATATGTCAGCCATGGAATCAGCGCGAATGAGAGAGTGTAGCCAAGAGGCGCGAGCGGCGCAAAGGGACGAGCTTCGTTCAGGTTTTGGCCGGGGAGTCCCAGCGAACCGCGATGCTGCTGAGCATCGCGCTCACGGCGGATTCCAGGTCAGCGCGAGGCGCGGGCCCGCGCGGGTTTTCGGCGGGTTCCACGCGTACAATCCGTGCCGGGATTTCGCCGGCGTGTTCCCATTCGCCCCAGGGAATTTTTGCGAGGACCGCGTCGCCGGCAGAATAGATGTGCGCAGTTTCGAAGCGCGCACCGGCGCGCGAAAGATTCTGAGTCATGGATTCTTCCGGCCAGGGCGAACCCGGCGCGCGGACAAATATGGGGAGCGCGAACGACATTCTGGAAGAGGTGCGGCGCTCATTTTCCGGGGGACGAGGCGTTCTGCGTGGCGGAAGTTCCAGGTGCAGCGCGACTTCATACCCACCGCGAGCCGCGGGTTTCACGCGCACCACGTGGGCCGGTGTTTCCGGCGGGACGCTGGAGATCGAACTCTCATCGAAGGGAAACGCGATCCATACGCGCGAGCCCAGTTCACACGGTTCGTTGCGCTTCACGCGCACGCCGTCACGCGCCACATCGAGCGTACGCGCAGCTTCCAGGCGCATGCCGAGGGTGCCGCGCCAGCGCAGGCGCGCGGGCAAGCTGAGTTGCACGCGAGGATGTTTACGGAGTTCGGTGGGCTTGGTGATCGAAACCATGGGTGCCTATCGTAGCCGTAGCCGCGAAGCAGGTCAAACTTTGCTTCCGTACAACCTGATTTTTGCGGAAGCGACGCAGCGATAGTCAAAAACTGAATGTGCCGGAGTCGTAAAAGCGGTTGCGCAGTGGCTCGCAGCGGTGATAGCTTGACGAAATCGGAAGCTTTCCTGGGAGGTCCGATGGAAAAGGCGGTCGAACGCCGCGCCGCGCGGCGTTTTTCGATGATGCTGCCCCTCAAGGTGCGATTTTCGACCGAGGATCGCGTGTTGGAGCAGCAGGGAGAAACGCGCGACGTCAGTTTTCGCGGGCTTTACTTCACGATCGAGGCGCGGGTGGAAGCCGGCACGCCGATCGAATTTGTGCTTACCTTGCCGCAGCAAATCACGCTTGCAGGTGACGTACACATCCGCTGTTACGCGCATGTACTGCGCGTCGAGCCACAGAATGGGCATCGCGGCGTCGCCGCGCGCATCGAGCGCTACGAATTTCTTCCCGCCACTGCCTGACGCTTCCCGCAAAACGGAGTAGAATCGATTTTTGCCTCACACGGGGGGCACATGTATCACTACGATCCCATCACAGCGCTGGATGAGTTGCGGGATGACGCAGTCCTGCCGCATCCGGTCCATTTGCGCGACATGATTTTGCGGACCAAGCTGGACCCGACGACGGCGCTGGATCTGAACCGCGAATTTCAAGACTATCTGGCGCGGTTTGGCGAAACGCAGAAAATTGCGCGCGCGATTCTGGATCAGCTTGCGGTTGGTACGCGCAAGGCTTCAGCTTCCAGTTAGGACTCATCGAAGAGTGACGTCAGTCACCGCGAGCGTTGAACCGTGCGCCCGCGAGAAGGCTCTTACTTACCTCGGGAACCGGGAGCGCGAATTTTCGAATGGCTCGGCATACTTTACTGATTGATGCGGACGACACGCTCTGGGAAAACAACATCTTTTTCGAGAAATCCATCGAGCACTTCATTACGCAACTCGAGCATCTCGGTTACACCCGCGAATATATCCGCCACATCCTGAACGAAACTGAAAAGCGCAATATCCGACAACACGGCTATGGCGTCCGCAGCTTTCGCCGGTCGTTGGAAGAGACGTATCTGAAATTGGCAGGAAACGCGGCACGGCGCGAACTCGTGCAGGAAATCGCGCGCATCGCCGCCGAGCTGGAAGCGACGCCTCCACACATTCTGGACGGCGTTCCCGAAACTCTGGCGTATCTCTCGAAGCACCACAGATTGATCCTGCTGACGAAGGGCGAGCCGGCGGAGCAAGCGGCGAAAGTCGAGCGCTCCGGACTGCAACCTCACTTCGATGCGATTGAAATCGTGCTGGAAAAAGACGCCAGCGTGTACGAGCGCATGGTCGATCAGTTCAAGATCGTGAAAACACTCGGCTGGATGGTGGGTAATAGCCCGCGCAGCGACATCAATCCAGCGCTGCAAATGGGCTTGAACGCCGTCTTCATTCCGCATTCGAATACGTGGCACTTGGAACACGCGGAACTGGAGAGCGGCACGGGCAAGTTGCTCATCCTGAATAGTTTTCGCGACTTGCGTGAACATTTTTAGATTGCCACGCCTCGGGAGGTTGAAGTGAACGCGTCACAAGGAAGCACGATCAACACAAGACCGCGAGTTGCCGTGATGGGCGCTGGCGCAGTGGGTTCCTACTTCGGTGGAATGCTCGCGCGCGCTGGAGTCCCTGTCGTTTTGATTGGACGCCCGGCGCACGTGGAAGCAATTCACCGGGACAAGTTATTCATGGACACGCTTACGTTTCAGGAGCGCGTGACGCTGGAGGCCTCGACCGATCCCGCTGCCGTGGCGGGAGCGGATGTAATCCTTTTTTGCGTGAAGGGACAGGACAACGAAGCATCTTCGCGAGCCATTGCGGCGCATGTAGCGCCCGGCGCAATCGTTGTTAGTTTGCAAAACGGCGTGGACAATGTTGAAACGATTCGGACGGCGTCGGGAATTGATGCGCTGCCGGCGGTGGTTTACATCGCGGCGGAGCTGCCGGAGCCCGGGCACGTGAAACATCTGGGTCGTGGAGAATTGGCCGTCGGAGAATTGGCGAACCACCAGAACCCGGCGTCGTCTTCGCCTTCCCATTCTGCGCGCGCGGAAAAAATCGCAGCGCTGTTTACGTGCGCGGGCGTGCCGTGCCGAATTTCGGATTACATCGAAGCTGATATTTGGGCGAAATTTATTATGAATTGCGCGGGGAACGCGGTGACGGCGATCGCGCAATGTTCTTACGCGGAGGCGGTGCGCAATCCCGCGTCGCGCGAATTGATCCGGCGATTGATCGAAGAAACCGTGGCAGTGGGGCGAGCGGCGGGAATTCGCCTGCCTGATGTGAAATTCTTCATGGACGAGGGGATCAAGTCGCTCGGGAGTTTCGGGAACGCGACGTCCTCGACGGCGCACGATGTGGCGCGTGGTAAGAAGACCGAGATCGAGTCGCTGAATGGTTACGTAGTACGCAGTGGCGAGGAACTTGGCGTGGCGACGCCGTGCAGCTTTTCGGTCTACGCGATAGTGAAGCTGCTCGAAGAAAGCGGCGGGCGCAGCCAGCAGCAACAGGCGAAACCAGCTAGTTCGTCGCAGTAAAAATTCGCGCTGTTAGTCTTGCCGGAAGTGAAACGGAATGTGAACGATCGCTTCGAGGTCCACGGGTTGGCCGTCGCGCAGGGCTGGATGAAATTCCCAGCGCGATAAAGCTTCCATTGCGTAACGATCGAGCTGCGGATCTATGCTGTGCACCACCTGGATGCTGTCCACCGAGCCGTTCTTGCGAATGATCGCGTAGAGAACTACTTCGCCATCCACTCTTTGCTTGATTAAATCCGGCGGATACTTGGGATCCACTTTGCGGACCAGTTCCAATCCGGTCAGTTCGCCTTTCGGTTTGACGTAGGGAGGATTGCCTTCCTCCATCTGCGCGAAATTTATTATCCAGTTCGTGCCGTTGGCGCTGGTGAGATTGGGCATGTCAATGTGCAGCGAGTAAACTTTCGGGCCCGAGAGAAGCCGTTCGGGCGGCATGCCTGGATCGATCGAGCCGATCACGCGCGGGCCGCTGTGCGATGCAGACATCGCGCCGGCCGGATCTATCGGTTTCAGGTTCAAGTGCGTGGGTCGTCCGGCGGGAGCTAATCCGCCGCTTCCCGAATGTCCGTTGCCGCCGCTGATGCTTACGGCGCCCGGAAACGCTCCGGCGTTGGCGCCTCCGGCCGCGCTGGCGCCTCGCCCGCCGCGGCTCGATGCATCGCCTCCTGCCCCGCCGTTTCCGGCTGCGCCGTTTTCAGCGCCACCGGGAACGCCGGGCTGTTTGCCGTCGGGCGAAATCGCAACTCGCGCGGCGAGATTTCCTTGCGGCACGTTTACTTCCGGAGTTGGAGGTGCGGGTGAGGCTGAAATCGCGATCAGGCGGTGAAGGTTCGCGTCGCCTTCGGAGGCATTGGCGACTTCCGGAGCAGCGCCGGTATCTGCTTGCGCGGCGTGCTTTGCCGCGACCGCTTTCGACATAGGCTCGACGGGCATTCGCGGCTGCGCGTTCATCACGGGAGAAGCCGCGATATCGAGCGGCCCGGCATTTTTTTCTTGATTCACCTCGGGAGCGGTGAGTTCAGCCGTGGCGCGATGGCGCATTTCGGGAGCGGCTGCTGCGGAACCTAGATGAAGCTGCGGTTTGGGAATCGCAGGATTTGCGGCCCATTCGGCAATGTTTGGTAACGGATTATCAATTTTCGGCGGAGTCGCCGGCGCGTCCGGTTGGATCAGGGTTTGACGCGGGTGCGTCACCCGGATTGGTTCTGACAAAATTGTTTGGCGCGGATGAAAGGCGTCCGCACCCTTGCGCGGCAATGGTTTCGCGGGGTCGCCCTTGGGGCTCGGTTTGATTTCGTGGCCAGGCAGGGAGATGGGCGGCAAATCCTGTGTGGGATTGGTCCAGGTGAGTTCGATCCGCACCGGCGCGAGATTCGGCGGATTGCTAGCGAGGAAGTGCCAAATCGGCAGCAGGAGAATGGCGACCGCTGCCGCGTGCCACAACGCAGCCGCAGTGAAGGCGCGGCCCGGAAAGCGGCCTTGAATCCATTCAACGCGCAGATCGGAATCGGGAGGCAGCTCAGCGTCTTGCGGCGCGCGTTCACCACTGAAATACGAGCCCAGACTCGAGCGGAATTCCTGCCAGGGAGAACTCCAGTCCACTCCAAGGTCGAGGCGGGGCAGCCTCGAGTGCGACGGCAGCTCGACGAGGGTTTCCCCGATGGGTTCCAGCGCGCGTTTTACTCCTGATTCCATCGGCCTGGCCATTATACCTGAGCGAGTTGGATGCGCCGACGCTAAGCTGCGGCTGCCAACCTGTAAAAAGAAAGCAGGGTATCACCCTGTTCGATTTCCCGGGTGCATTCCAGACGATCCAAGCGCTGCGGCAACTCCATTTTGCTGAAGTGCTCGACTATAACGATGCCGCGAGGCGCGATCAGGTGCGAAGCGTCTAGGAATTCCAGGACTTCTGAGTATTCATCGGCCTTTTCGTACGGTGGGTCGAGGAAAATGAAATCGGCGATGAGCCGGCGCGCGGCAAGCCTTTCCAAGCCGCGTATCGCGTCTGCTTCGATGACCTCGGCACCGGTACGAATTTCGAGAGACGCGAGGTTGTCGCGCACGAGGCGCGCGGCTTTCGCGCTGGATTCGACGAAGAACACATCGCGCGCGCCACGGCTTATGGCTTCGATTCCCACCGCGCCCGTTCCCGCGAAAAGGTCCACGAAGTAGGAGTCCGCGATCGATGGTCCGAGGATGTTGAAAAGTGTTTCGCGCAGGCGGTCGCTTGTGGGGCGCACACGCATGGCGCCCGGGCCTTTCAGCCGCCGGCTGCGATATTTTCCTGCGATCACGCGCATGAGCTAGCCCACCGAAGCCAGTTGATATCGTTTGCGCCACGCGGGGCTTAGCGATTCCAGGCGCGCGATGATTTGGGCCGCACGCTCGGGATTTTCCGCCAGCGCGAATGCCTCGCGGCGCGCGATCTCCAGGATTTCGTGATCGCGCAGCGGCTGGGCCACTGAGAAAGCGGCGTCGCCATGCTGCCTGGTGCCGAAAAACTCGCCGGGGCCGCGCTGCTTCAAATCTTGCTCCGCGATTTCAAACCCGTTGGACGTAGCCACCATGGTTTCGATTCTGGCGCGCGCCTCGCCAGTAATATTTTTGCGAGCCACCAGGATACAACGCGATTTCTCCGCGCCGCGTCCGATGCGGCCCCGAAGTTGATGCAGCTGCGCGAGGCCGAAACGATCGGCGTGTTCGACGACCATGATCGTTGCGTTGGGGACATCCACGCCCACTTCGATCACCGTAGTGGCGACTAGGATTTGGATTTCATTGCGGCGAAATTGCTCCATGACGGAATCTTTTTCGTCGTTCTTCAGGCGGCCGTGCAGCAAGCCGACGCGAATGCCGGGAAACACGTGTGCGGCCAGGCGTTCGTATTCGGCCGTGGCGGCCTTCAGCTCTTGCTTCGATTCTTCGATGACGGGATATACCACATAAGCCTGGCGGCCACTCGCGATTTCGCGGCGCAGGAATTCCCAGACGCCGTTCAGTTGCGTGTCTTCGGTCCAGCGCGTTTCGATGGGTGCGCGGCCGGGCGGCATTTCGTCAATGACGGAAATTTCCAGGTCGCCATAAAGAGTGAGCGCGAGGGTGCGGGGGATGGGCGTCGCCGTCATTACCAGCACGTGAGGAGACGCGCCCTTTTCGATCAGGCGTTTGCGCTGCAATACACCGAAGCGATGCTGCTCGTCCACTATTACGAGGCCTAGTCTCTTGAAGGCCACGGGATTTTCGATCAGCGCGTGCGTTCCGATGATCATTTGGGCTTCCGCGCTTCCGACGCGCGCGAGAGCTTCGTCCTTTGCCGAGCGCGTGCGGCCGCTGACGATCAGTTCGACGCCGTAGCCGGCGGGCTCGAAGATGCGGCGCGCAGAAAGATAGTGTTGCGCAGCCAGAATTTCGGTGGGGGCCATGAGCGCGACCTGGTAGCCGTTTTCGATCACGATGGTGGCGGCTTCGAGCGCGACGATCGTCTTTCCGCTGCCGACGTCGCCTTCAAGCAAACGGTTCATTGGATACGGGCGCTCGAGGTCGGCGGCGATTTCGGCGAGTACGCGTTTTTGCGCGGCCGTCGGCTTGAACGGAAGGATGCGTTTGAGCGCCGCGCGGACTTTTTCTTCGCGGACGCGCATGGCGATGCCGCGGCGGGTGTGGTCGTTCAAGCGGCGCAGCGCGAGAGCCAGCTGATAGTAGAAAAATTCCTCAAAGATCAGACGAATTTGCGCGGGACTGCGATAGCTATTCAGGAGCTCGATGCTTTCGTTCTGCGGTGGAAAATGCGCGAAGACCAAGGCATCGCGGCGCGACGGAAAGCGGTAGCGTTCGAGAATATCCGGCGGCAGCGGGTCGGGAATATTTCCTTCGAAATCCTCGAGCACTGCGTAGATGATGCGGCGCAGCATGCGTGAGCTAATGCCGCCGAGGGCTTCGTAAATAGGAACGATGCGCCCGACTTCGGTGGAGTCCGCGGCAGCGCCGTCGGTGGCGCCGACCAGCTCGATCTGCGGGTTGACCATCTCGAGGCGTCCCGGGCTGTAGAGATCCCGGTCAACTTTTCCATGAAGCACGAGTTTTTGCCCGTCCTTCAGTCGTCCTTCGAGATAGCCTCCATGAAAAAAGCGGACGTAGACTTTGCCTGAAGCATCGCGCACGGTGACGTGAAAAATGGAGCGGCGGCTACGTTTGAAGCGAACCGTGGTTCCTCCGCCGCCGGTAACTTCGGCGAAAATCGTGTGGACTTGCCCAGGGGTGATTTCGGCGATCGGCGTAAATCGCAAGCGGTCTTCGTAGCGGAAGGGAAGGTAGCCGAGCAGATCGGCGACCGTGAGAATGCCGCGTTCTGCGAGCGTGGCGGCGCGCTGCGGACCAACTCCGCGCAGATATTTAACCGGATTCGATAGAGCGATGGGCATTCGAGCGAGGCGCGGGAGCGCAGGCGCAAGTACAACACTCTTATACCATCGGTTTGCTGGACTGAAGGCCGTTTGCAGGCATAGGAGCGCTGCCCTAAAATCGGTGCGTAGCAATCTTAGAGATAAGGCTGCCCGCTGTGTCCCGAGAGGCGGGACACAGCGGCCGGGCTAAAAATGCAAGCGACAACCGGCAAACGCTCGGGGAATTCATAGCAAGAAACCTTCAGGGCACTCCAGTTCAACGGTGGATCGAGAACCTCGTAGCCGTACTTTAGGGAAACGCGATTATTATTTTTCGCTCGTGCCACACCTTCCTCCCGTGCTGAGACACCAAGGATTTCTCTTGGACTGGGGCAGCCTTGTTGATTTCGTCGTTTGCGTTGGAGTGCACGGGCGCATTCGGTTGGGCTCGAAGATGCGCCTCTCCAGAAGTGGCTAACACCTTGCAATCCATTCATTTGCCGAGATGCAGGACACCGCGAGAATACGTGCAGTGCATTCGCGGTCTGTCTAAGTGCTGCCTTTGCAACATTGTGAGGCGCGCCCACATCTCAGCAAGAGGTGTGCAGTGGGGGAGTTGTCCGATAGTGGGAAAGTGACGTCCGCGGGTGCTCACCAACGGCCACAAGGCCCGTCTATGTTTAGGGAACCCGCAGAAAGGCTTGATGCCGGGAAGAGCGGAATTTACGACCCGAGTTCTGGTGTACTGAACTCAGGCGTTTCCAGGCCAACGACAAACACCATGGGGATGAGCGTCGCACTCGAGGGAGAGGCGCGCCAGGCAGCGGCGGTGAAGCTTGCGGAAGAGCAGGCACTCGTCCGTAAGGCGCAGGCGGGCGACCGTTTGGCGTTTGAAGAATTGGTGCGCAAGTTTGACCGCGAGGTATTGCGGCTGGCGTTGAACCTGGTGCATCGTCCCGAAGACGCGCGGGACATTTACCAGGAAAGTTTTCTGCGCGTTTACAAAAATTTGCACCGCTTCCGGTTTGAGTGCAGCTTCTATACCTGGCTGTACCGCATCGTGACGAATGTGGCGCTCGATCATTTGCGGCGCAAGACGAGCCGTCGGGAAGATCAAGCACCGGTGCCGGAAGACGCCGAAGGCGGAACGAGAGATTTCTTCGACCGCCAGCCAGAACAGAGGGCGGCGGCGAACCCGGAAAGAAATCTTCTGGGGCAAGAACTGGGCCAGCACATTGCGAGCGCACTGAACCGGCTTTCGCCGCGCGAGCGCATGGTCTTCGAGATGAAGCATTATCAGGGATTGAAATTACGTGCTATCGGAGACATGCTAGGCACGTCAGAAGAGACAGTAAAGAATTCGCTGTTTCGGGCGACGCGAAAATTGCGCGCGAGCCTGGAAGGCATGCGTTAATCGAAATCGGCGAGGACGGAAAGAATGCAGGAAGAGGAAATCGGGGGAATGAAGAGTCCGGCGTGCGAGGAAATCGAGCCGTTACTCATTCTCTTTGCAGCCGGTGAATTGGATGCGTCGGAAATGGCGGAAGTGAATGACCACCTTTCGCACTGTTCTGAGTGCAGTCTGACGATAGCGAGCGAAAACGAGATGTTCGCGTTGCTCGCTGCGAATCATCAGGAACCGGATGCGTCGTTGCTTGCCAGCTGCCGTGCGACGCTGGATGACGCCCTCGATCAGCAGGAAGAGCGCGGCTGGCTGCGACGCACCGTCGGCGCGCTGCTGCCTTCGAGTTGGATTTCTCCGCGACCGGCTTGGAGCGCAGCGCTCTTGCTGGCGATCGGATTCACCGTGGGAATTTTGGGACCGCGCCTGCTGCGGCGCCCGGCAGTGCCGAGCGGCGCGAATTCGCTGGCGGCGTCCAATATTTCGGCGCCGCTACCGGTGGAGACGACCCCTGACGTCACTCCTTCCTCTTCTCTCAGTTCTCTCGACCTGCACACCGCGAACGTAGCGGGAATCAACGTGTTTCCAGCGTCTGACAACGAACCTCCGCGCGTGCAATTGCAGATGCGGGCACAGCAGCCGTTCATGCTGTCCGGCACTGTGAATGATAATGACGTGAAGCAGGTGCTGATGTACGTGCTGCACAATAATCAGCGTTTCGATCCGGATGTGCGGCTGGATGCCGTGGACCTGCTTCGCGCGCGCAACAATGATCCGGATGTGCGTTCGGCGCTCTGCCAGGCCGTGCACACGGACCATAACGCAGCAGTGCGATTGAAGGCGCTCGAAGCGCTGAACGGCGCGGAACCTCAAGACCTGATTCGCCAGACGTTGCTCGACGCGCTGGTGGACGATCAAAATCCGGGAGTGCGCGTGGAAGCGATTAACGCGCTGCGCGACATGGCCGCGAAGGGCCAAGTGGACGCTGACGATCATATGTTGTCGGTTTTGCGCGAACGCATGAGAAAAGATCCCAGCACCTACATTCGCTTGCAAAGCGCCGCCGTCATTCGCGATCTCGGTCCGCGGCAAAAATTCTAAACATGCGCAGCAAACCACTCATTTTGCGGGCCCGGCCAAAGTTCGGGGAACGGCTAGGTGCGCCTGCGTATGTTTTGGTCGCGGGTGTCGCCGCGGCATTTCTGGCGACGCTGATTCTTCCCGGGCGACAGGCATCCGCTGATGGGCGGGATAAGACGCAGCAGGCAAGCGCCCCAGCGTCGCGGTTGCGCGCCGCACTGACTGGCACCGTGGTTACTCGCGACGGCCAGCGCCTCCATTTGATTACCGACCTCGGCAACATCATCATCAAGACGCAGAATTCAGGCAAAATAGACTATACGGTACTTCTCGAGGCCGACGCTTCACAAAAAGACGCGAGACAACTTCTAAAAAGCTTCCTGGTCAGTGCGCGTGAGACTCCCGAAGGCGCGTATTTGCGCGGGCAGGGCCTTGAACGTCGCGCAACCGGACGTTTGTGGGTGACCATCGAAGTAAATATTCCGAAAAATTACAGCCTTGACGTGATGACCGGCGGCGGAAACATCGAGACGGAAGACGTGAATGGCTTCTCCACACTGGCGACGGCCGGCGGGAATATTGTTGCCGGAAATATCGGTGGACCGGCGCACCTGACGACTGACGGCGGGCACATCACGGTGAAAAATGTCGCCGGTGAGTTAGTTGCCGCGACTGGCGGTGGGCACATTACAACAGGTTCGATTGGTGGGAGCGCTACGCTGCATACAAGCGGCGGGCACATTCGAGTGGCGTCGGTAAACGGAATTGCGCGCGTTTCCACTGGCGGCGGCAATGTTTCGGTGGAACATTCCGGAAGCGAACTGGTTGCTGAGACGTCCGGTGGACAGATCGAGGTAGGCGAGACGGCCGGCTTGGTGCGTGCGAGAACGGGCGGCGGAGGAATTCGCGTGGTACGCGTGTCCGGTCCCACCGATCTGCAAACCAGCGGTGGCAGCATTTATTTGACACAGGTGGACAGCGCAGTAAGAGCGTCGACGGGAGCCGGCGGAATTACAGCGTGGTTCGTAGCTCCCGCGAAGAAGCCGGACCAATGCGAGTTGCAATCGGGCGAAGGCGACATCGTCGTTTACATTCCCCGCGAGCTGCCGATCACGATTGACGCACAGGTGCAATCGGGTGACGAACACCACGTGACGTTCGACCCATCGTTTCCCATAACTGTGAGCCGCGACGCCAATGCCAACGGCGGTGAATCTATTCGCGCCGAAGGTGTGCTGAATGGCGGCGGCGAAGTCGTCCATCTGCGGGCGCTAGCGGGAAATATCCGCGTCGCGGTCAGTGACGCGAATCAGCAACTGAGACTTTACAGGCAGCAGATGGAACAATTGCAGCGGAACCTGCAATTGCAACTGAGGCTGCTGGAACGTTCACAGCCAACCGCCGAGAATACGCCTTAGGTGAGCAGATAGCGGACTGCGTTGCCGCGGGCGAGAGCGATTACGTGACCGGAAATCGGCCGACTAGAAGCGGCCGAATGTCTAGTGAAGAGGGTGATTCACTCGAGGGGGCGTAAAGTGCAAACGCATACTCAAGGCCAGCCGTTGAGTAGGAAATCCCGGAGTCATCGATCGCGGATTGCCGGATTGACGATTCGCGCACTTCTGCTGGTGCTCGGCGCCGCTTTGCTGGCGCTGCCGGGCTTCGCGGCTGACGAGAATTTCCATCATATTTATCCCTTGCCGTCCGGCGGAAGTTTCGCGCTTGAAAACGTAAACGGATCGGTACAGGTCGAGGGCTGGAGCCGCGATGAAGTGGAAGTGAGCGCGGTGAAGACCGGGCAGAACGACGCGCACGACCTCGACCAGGTGAAGATCGAAGTCGAGAGTCGCCCGGGACAAGTGGCCGTGCACACCTGCTATCCCAAAGGGCAAGGCGTCGAAGTAGCCGTGGAATATCACGTTCATGTGCCGTATCGCGTGTTGCTGGGAAGCATCGAGACGGTTAACGGCAGCGTCACGGTTCGGGGAGTTGAGGGCGGTGGGGAGCTCAAGTCGGTTAACGGCAACGTTGAAGTTTTCGACAGCGCTGGCCGATTCAGCGAGAAGACCACGAACGGCAACCTGCGGCTGGAGTTACGCCAGTTAATGGCTGGCGGCCCGATGAATCTAGAAACAGTGAACGGTTCAGTGCTCTTGGGCTTGCCTCCTGGAGCGCGAGGCGATTTGAAAGTTCTCAGCATGAACGGCGACTTCTACTCTGAATTGCCGGTTAGCTCATCCGTCGGTTCGCCTGCGGCTCGTGCGTTTCACGCCAAGCTGGGAACGGGCGGCGGCGAGATTTCAGTCCGTACGATCAATGGCGGCATACGTTTGGTGGTGCAACGACCAGGCGTCTGACGGGGCGAATCCACCCTAAGTGAGGACAACTGGTATGAAGCTGATTGCACACTGGAGCCTTGCCGGCTGGAGCTTGCTTTTTCTGTCTTTCGCGCTCAGTCCGAGCGCTTTGCCCGGCCAAACCCGCAACCAAACCGCAAAGCCTTCCCCAAGTGACCCCTCCGCCGCTGCCCTTTCGGCACCCAACGTCCCCGACGCGCAGTACGCGAATTCCGATATTTCCGTGGAACAAATGGAGGACGCCGTTCGTAGTATCGATAGTAAGGTCAATCGAGAACTGCGGGAGAACCTCGCCGGCTTGAGCGAGCGAGTGCAGAAGGAGGTCGAGATGAATTTGCCAGAGCTGCAACGGCTGCAAAGCCTCTCGGCACAGCTGCGAAGCAATCAAGGGCAATTCGACGCCAACGCTAGCCAACTTGCAGATCGCGCTGCAGAATTGGCGGAACTGGCGCAGGAAAAGACGAAGGAAGTATTGGGCCAGGACCCGGACGTCCTGGTGGTGTCCAGCGACGACGGCAGCGGATGGCTGGGTGTGGAAATCGGCGAGGTGACGGCGGAAAAAGCAAAAGATCTGAAATTGTCGACGGTGCGCGGCGTGATGGTGATGGACGTCGAGCCGGACAGCCCTGCGGCGAAGGCGGGATTGAAGGATAACGATGTGATCATGCAGTACGACGGGCAAACCGTGGAGGGCACGGTGCAGTTTCGCCGACTGGTGCGCGAAACACCCGCGGGCCGGACGGTGACCCTAGGGATTTCGCGAAATGGGAACACGCAAAATGTTTCAGTAGATCTTGGCGACCGCAGCGCGTTCTTCGAGAAAAAAATGAAGGGAAAGATGCGCGACTTCGATAACGCTCTCGCGTTTTCGATACCCAATCCGGATTTCTCGTTTGCAGTGCCGGTGATGGAAGGGCGCAGCCCGCTTCTGGGAATTGGCGCGGAAGACCTTTCCGGACAGCTGGGAACTTATTTCGGGGCGCCGGATGGCACTGGCATATTGGTTCGTGAGGTTCGTCCAGGGATGGCTGCCGAGAAGGCGGGGCTCAAGGCCGGAGATGTGATCGTCAAGGTGGACGGCAAGCCAGTGCGTACGCTTGCGGATTTGCGGACGCAATTGCGGGACAAGGGCGTTCAAAAATCGGTCAGTTTGGGGATACTTCGCAAGGGCGCCGAAATGAATGTGGCGGTGACGATCGAAAAGCCGCAGCCGGTGGAGTCAACGCATATCGTGCATCGAGCGCAGCTTTAGACAGTTGTTGAGATGGCGGTATTTCAACGATGGCGCACTGAAGTGCGCCGCTACAAAGTCAAATACCGAAGAGCAGGCGCTGCGGTCAACAATGATCGAAAAGGCCCGAGGCAGCAGAGCGCGGGCCTTTTTATTTTGTGGCTAATGCGATTCGTCTCGAATGATTTCGGCGTTGGCGGCCGGGGCGACCACGCGCATTAATTTCGGGCCATCGACGTACAGATCAAGCTCGTTGTCTTCGGTACGCACGCGCAATTCCTGAACTTTCTTGCCGCTTAATTCCTGTTCGCCCATGGAATCCACCGTTACGGTGCCCGGCGTCAGTTCCTGCGGAACCAGGACGGAAAAGGATTGTGCGCCCTTTTTCTCCCAATCGTAGAGATGCGCGAGAATCTCATACTGGTGGTAGAGATTGTTATCGAGGACTACGACTAGTGGGGACGTGAAAGTAAATTGCTGCGTAAACGGCCGCGCGCCCTGGAGTTGCAACTCCACCGTGGCGCTCATGCCGTTGAATCCGATCACGGCTGACGCTTTCTTCGCGCCTTGCGTAGCCCATTCGTAGTGCGCGGGCGTGCCGTCCGCATGAACCGTCAGAGTTCCGGTCACGTGTGTATTCCCCTGCGGCGACTGAATCTCCGCGGAGCCGTGCGCTACCCAATCGCTGCCGCTCGGCCCGATTTCAAAGTCCTCCTTTCCGACCTGTTGGCCGTTGACCATGATACGGAATTTGCCCTTATCCACGACAAATCCGCCTTGTGACTTGGCGTCTGCGCCTTTTTTGCCGTGAAGCGGCGAGAGTGCGCTGATGCGCCGAGCTGTGCCGGCTTGGGATGGCGTTTGAAGAATAAGCATGGAGACGCTGGCCGCCAGAATTCCTGCGGCCATGACCACGCCGGTGTTCGAGCCGCGGGCGGAAGACTTCTGGCCGGAGTTCGTTGGTCGCTTCATGCGGTCACCTTTGGAAAAATGCCCAACGCAACGATCTGCTCGACGACGCGCAGGGGTTCGATATTGGATTCGACGCGATAGTCCGCCAATTCGTAAAAAGGCACGCGCTCCTGATACAGCTTACGGAAACTCACTTCGTCGCGAAAGAGCGGTCGATCGTGAATGTGCGCGATGCGCTTGAGAAGATCTTCGACGGGGCAGTGGAGCCAAATTAAGACGGCGCCGGACTGACGGAGCAGCGCAAGATTTTGCGGCTGGGCAGTCGTACCACCACCCAACGAGATGACCCGAGGCTTTTGCTGTTCGTTGGCTTCACCCACAATACGGGTGAGTTGCTCGTGCTCGATGCGCCGGAATTCAGGTTCACCGCGCTTGGCAAATATTTCGGGAATGGTCTGGTCCGCTGAGTCCTGAATGCGTCTATCGAGGTCCACGTGCTGCCAACCGATCTGGCGTCCGAGGAGGCGGGCCACGGTGGATTTACCGCAGCCCATGAAGCCCGTTAAGCAGACGAGCGTGCGAGTGCGGAATTCATTCGTCATCGGTCAGATTGCTTTTGCTGTGGCGAGATGGCCGAATCACTCACGTTTTAGAATGTTGATTGTACCATCGAAGGAGGTCAACTCGACCTTGGCGTGTCCCTGGTTGAAAGTGCCGAAGAGCGCATTGCCCCATTTGGGCATGAAGTGATGCTGGTGGGCTGAAGGCGTCAGTTTTGCTTCGTTATTAACTTTTCCTTTGAGCGATGTGGCGCTCATATCGAAGGAATCGCCAGGTGAAAAGCGCACTTCGATGACGCCGCTGTAATTCTTCAGGGAGTACGTGCCGTTGGGGAGGAATTCACCGTTGAAAAGAATGTTGCCAGTCGAAGTTTGTGCCCAGACGTGATAGCTGCGCAAGTCAATCAGCTTGAAATTGCCGCTGATTGAGGAAACTTCGATGCGTCCGGCGCAACGGAGACATTGGAATGAACCGCCTACGGTTTTCACGGTCAAGTAACCGGCCGCGTCTTCCAGGTCCACGCCTGCGGCGACCGTTTCAACGTTCATATCGCCCATCACGTTGAATACGCTGACGTTGCCCGAATCATTGTGAATTTGCAATTCGGCGTCTTCCGGGACGTTGAGCTGGAAATCAGCGCGCAGGTCGTCCGGGCTG
>Ga0307478_10001984_pt1 | contig 16852 bp, 13 predicted proteins | sample atmos_gasesECM4C_2_FD_203713 | JGI IMG/M metagenome (GOLD analysis project Ga0307478, IMG submission 203713) | Hardwood forest soil microbial communities from Morgan-Monroe State Forest, Indiana, United States - atmos_gasesECM4C_05 | ecosystem: Environmental > Terrestrial > Soil > Temperate...
GCTGGTGGCGCCCTATACGCTCGACGGGGAACACGTCTTTGGTCTCGTGCACAACGAGTTCAACGGTCACGCCCGGCCCGCACTTTGTCCTTCGCGGAACTACGGCCGCTGCTGGGCCAACTCACTCACATTGATTTCCTCCCAGGACGGCGGGGAGACCTACCAGGAGCGAGCGCCTCCCGCCAACCTCGTGGCAGCGCTGCCGTATCCGTATGTGGGTGACATCGGCTTCCCGGTCGGCTACTTCCAACCGTCGAACATCGTGTCTCTTGACGGCTACTACTACGCTTTGATCAGGGCCACGCGATACCGGGACCAGGAAAATGGCATCTGCGTGATGCGCACGAACGATCTGGCCGACCCTGCCTCCTGGCGGGCCTGGAACGGGTCCGCGTTTTCCGTCCGTTTCGTGAACCCGTACCTGGAAAAGGTCGAGAGTGCGAAGGAACACGTCTGCACGCCTTTGAGTACGGGGTTCGGCAACATGGGTGGACTCGCGCGCGACCCGGCCAGCGGCGCATTTTTCCTCGTCGCGACCGGCGCTGTCAGCGGAGGAACGCCAGATGCCGTGTTCGGCATTGTGGCGGGGGCTTCCTATGACCTGATCCACTGGTCGAAGCCGGTCCTGGTATGGGCTGATCCCGTCGCGCCAGGCCGGCTGGGCGACCCGCGGGCCAGCGACCGTGACCCTTCGTTGCTCGATCCGACGTCCGACAGTTGGAACTTCGATACGATCGGAGCCAGGCCGTATGTCTATTTCGTGCGGATGAACGTCGACAACGGACCCTACGACCGCCGCTTGTTGCGCACCCCGGTCCGAATCACGATCTCGCAGCCATGATAGGGCGCAAAGTCATCGACCGGCAGCCGTCACGTCCTGAAATCTGAACAATGCCCATGACTCGGGTCAGCGGCTGGAGGGAATGCTTCGCGTCCATTCACGGATTGTTGACGGGTGGCGATCCGGTGTTTCTCGGAAGAATCGGCGGAAGCGACACGGATGCGATCGCTGCGATGCTGCAAGCCACCGACACCGGCGTCGAGGCCTCGCGCCGCGCCGCGTTGCCACATCTGCCGAGAGTGAAGATGCTCAACGGCTATTACGACCTGAACGAAAGGGAGGAGACCTACTTCGCCTATCTGGACGTCGTCAAGAAGTCGTACCTGCAGACGAAACACCTGTCGCTGGGAAATGTGAAACTGATGACGATGTACTTCCGCGACAACCTGAACCCGAGATTCCATCTGCAGTCGGTGCCATTCAAGGAGGGACTGGAGGCGCTGATTCGGAAGATCGATGAAGCGCAAGGGGATTGGGTGGCATTCCCCTACACCTTTTTCGAGATGCTGCCCGGGCCGCTCAATCTGTTCAGGGTCTTCGAAAAGTGTCTGAGCGGCTGTCGCGTGCTAGTCGCGACTCCGTTTGGCCAAAGCATTCTGGCCAACTGGAACAACCGCACTTCGTTCCTGCGTGATTTCCAATATCCGGAATTCGAGATCAGGATCCTGGACACGCCGATCACCTACGCGGGACTTCCGAGGGAAATGTATCCGCATGGGGACTGGCTGGAGACGGTGGAATATCTAAAGGGCGAAATGGAGAAGATCGAGTTCGATATCGCCCTGCTTTCATGCGGCTCTTACGCGATGCCGCTGGGCGTACATGCCCGCGCCGCCATGGGGAAGAAAGCCGTCTACGTCGGCGGGATACTTCAGCTGTTCTTCGGCGTCATCGGCCGGCGCTACGAGGATCCATTCTTTCTTAACGCGATAAACCGGGAAGCCTTTATCCATCCCCTGGAGAAGGAACGCTTCTTTCAGCATGTGTCGGTGCCGGGCACGCAGGTCGCGGACGGCTTCGGCGCCTATTTCTGAGCCACGAGCACTCCCAGGTGCCGATGAGCAATCGATTTCTGACGCGCGTGCTCGAACACATGAACGAGCTGCCGGACCGTCCGTTCTGCACCACAGTCGACAGGAGGGGCTCCGAACTCCTCAGCTGGTCTGGTTTGGAGACGGACTGTCGTCGATTCGCTCAGCTTTACGCGGAACGCGGTCTGCGCGAGGGGGATCAAGTCCTGATCTTCCTCGAATTCGGCCGCTGCCTTTACGGCGCCTTTCTCGGGGCCATGCTGCGCGGCGTCGTGCCTTCGTTCATGCCGACCTTGTCGGTTCGGCAGGATCCGACCATATTCTGGTCCTCGCACCGCGAGTTGCTGGAGCGGCTGCAGCCGGCCGGGGTTCTGGCGTCGGCGCGCGTCCTTGGCGAGATGTCGGCGGCCGGACTCCGATTCGGGAGCATCCGACGCATGCGCGTGGAAGATCTCCCCGATCCGGGTCGCGAGGCATGGCATACCGTGCCCGCCGACCGCGTGGCGTTCCTCCAGCACAGTTCGGGAACCACCGGCCTCAAGAAGGGTGTCGCATTGACCTATGAAGCGCTGGTGCGTCAGCTCGACAGCTATACGGCGGCCCTGCAGTTGACCGACAGGGAGCGGATCGTGTCCTGGCTGCCGTTGTATCACGACATGGGATTGGTGGCGTGTTTTCTGCTTCCGCTGTATCGGGCGCTTGAGATCCACCACATCGAGCCGGAGCACTGGGTGACTCACCCGAGGGTGCTTTTCGAGGCGCTGCACGGGCGGGACGGCTGTCTCATCTGGATGCCGAATTTCGCCTTCGAGCACCTGACGATGACACTGGGCGGGACCGTCAAAGCCGGGAGCTTGGACCTTTCCGGCGTGAAAGCCTTCATCAATTGCTCCGAACCCTGCAAGCCAGGAAGCTTCGACCGCTTTATGCAGGCGTTCGGCGTGCTGGGCGTGCGCCCGGAGCACCTGCAGTGCTGCTATGCGATGGCCGAAACGACGTTCGCGGCGACGCAGACAGTTCCCGGCAGCGTGCCGCGACGCCTTAGGGTGGACCCGGAACGCCTGGGCATGGGCCAGTTCCCGATTGATCCGAGCGGACGAATGGAGGTCATCGAGTCCGGGAGCGAGGTGGACGGCATCCGGATCGAATACTACGACGAGTACCGCGAAGTGGTTCCGGATGGAACGGTCGGGGAGATCGGTCTGACCGGTTCATTCCTTTTTAGGGAGTACAACAAGGAACCCGAACGGACCTGCCGCCAGCTGCAGGGGGGCGTCTACTTCTCGAATGATCTCGGCTTCCGGCATCAGGGCCGGAACTTTGTCCTGGGGCGCAAGGACGACGTGATTATTGTGAACGGCCGCAATCTGTTCGCGCATGAAATCGAGGCGGCGCTGTCGCATGTGGCGGGACTGCGGCCCGGGCGTGCGGTGGCGGTGCCGCTGCAGAACGAGCGTACCGGAACGAGCGACCTCATTATCCTCGCCGAGCGGGATCCGATCGCAGGCCGCGATGACGAGGCGATCCGGCGCGAAGTGATCACGCGGGTCTACTCGATGTTTGCCGTTCACCCCAAGGCTGTCGCCATCCGCGAACCGGGCGCCCTCGTCAAGACCACCAGCGGCAAGATCAGCCGCAGCCTGAATTTGGCCCGGTACCTCGGTGAGCTGCAGCAGAGCGGGAACGCATGATCCCATGACGGATGCTGAGATACTGGCGACGATCCGCGCAGTCGCTTTCGAGGAGATATCGGCGCCCGCCGGAATGATCGTGCCGGCTGTCAGCGCGGCAATGGTGCCCGGGTGGGATTCGCTTGCGCATGTCCGGATCATCATGAATCTCGAGTATCGCCTGGGGGTTGTCTTAGATATCGATGCGACCTACGCCGCGGCCGAAATTGAAGGGCTGATTGCTGTGGTGCGCGCGGCCCTGGCGAACAGGCGATAGCCTTGTTGATCGCAGAGCTTCCACAAGTGCGAATCGGGGGTCGCCCGGCGGTAGTCGCTGCGATCGGAAGCTGCAGGATCTATCAGCCGCTGATGTCCGTCTTTTCGAACTCCCGGCTGAAGATGTCCTGCTGGCCATGCGCACCCTTCACTTATTCGCCGGGCGAATCCTTGCAGTATTTCGAATTCTGCCGTGGCTTGCGTCAGATCCCGCAATGGCTATGGCCGTATGTCTTCAGCGATGCCAAGGTCGCGATGCCCACGCCTGCGCTCAGGGAGGCGATGGATCGGGCCGACTTTTTCGTGGTGGAGATCAGCACCCTCGACCAGCTGATCTTCGAGCAGGTGGTATTCAATTGGAACGAGTTGGGAGGCAAATTTGTGCGCGGTCAGGGAGAAGCTTTGCTGCTGTGGTGGCGGGAGCTCACGGACCGGTCGTCGCGAAAAGCCTCGCCCCAGTCGGTCGAGCGCGTGCTCGCGAGCAGGGCCAAAGCCGGTGAAGAGACTCCCCCGGAAGTGATCGGCCTTCTGAGCGAGATCCGGTTTGAGACGCTGGACGCGTCATCCCTGCGGGAGATGCTCGGCCGGATCGCGTTCGACACGTCCAAAAAGTGGACCTTCGTTTCACATTTCAATCTCGCTTCGGAGGGAGCGGAGATGATGCCGGATCGACAGACGCTGCTCGAATCCCTCCGAGAGGCTGCCGCCGCGCTGGGGCACGCCGTGTTCGATCCCACCCCGCTGGTTGAGCGCTTCGATTACCGCAAAGCCTTGCGAGGCAATGGCGCGGACAAGCATCACTACGCCGACGGGTTCAACTCTGAAATCGGGCTTGCCTTGGTGGAGCACGCTTGCGCCATCGCTCCGTGACGGTATCGTCATTGAAATTAGCGCGTTAACGGGAATCAAGAACGCAGATTCCCCGGAGTAACCGTTTCTTACGCCGCGCCGCTACTTACAAGATCATCGGCGGCTGTTGTGCGTCAGCGAAGCTTATCGGCGCTAATAGCTGAAGTTCGCGAACCTTAGGGAAGAGGGAGTCAAAATACCCATGAACCCACCTAGCAACGTGGACTGAGAAGAACTATATTTCATCGAACGAAAGAAGAATTGCGTGCGATGCGGGATTGAGAACGCGTTGCACTTCCCAAGAGGGGGAATAGCCAATGCCAAACATCACCCTGCCGGGCGGCTACTACTTCATTGCGGGCAACCAGAACGACACGATCACCGTCTACGGAGACGGGACGGTCTTCGCCGGAAATGGCAAGGATTCGATAACGATCCAGGGCAACGGCGATGTCACGGTCGGGTCCGGCAACGACACCGTCATCATCCAGGGGTTTGAAGGCTCCATTGCTGCCTTCGGAAAAGGGAACGACTCACTCACCCTTCTCGGCAGCGGAACCGTCGATGTCCGCCTGAACTCCGGAAATGACACGATCAGCATCGGGCAGAGCGGGACGGTCTACGCCGGAAAGGGCAATGACACGATCTCCATCACGAATAATGGGTTCGTCAGTGCAGGAGGAGGGACCGACTCGATCACCATGGGCAGCGGAGCCGTGTCGGTGGGTTCCGGTAACGACACGATCAAAATCGCCGGAAATGGAAACGTCACCGCCGGCCACGGCCATGACTCGATCTCGCTCGGCGGCAGCGGTGCGGTTTCGATCGTGGGCGGCGGCTACGACACGATCACTTTCGGTTCCGGATCCGATACGCTCTTCACTGCCGGGCACGCCACGGTGACCGGCCCCTTCGGCTCCGCCACCGTTGTCGGTGGGACGACGGGCGGCCAGTTCGTGTTCAAGGGCAGCGGGCAATTCGTGGAGGATGCCGTCAGCGGGCGCGCCACGCTGGCCGCCGGGTCTGGACCCACCGATCTCATCGCCGGCAGCGGCCCGGTCACGATGGTCGGGGGCTCTGGACAGGACGTGTACCAGGGAGGGTCGGCCAGCGACGTCTTTGTGGGCGGCTCGGGCACTGCGACGATGACCGGCGGCATTGTCAAGAACGTCTACGAATTTCTCGCGAGCGCTGCCGGTGGCCACGACGTCATCAACAACTTCGTGCACGGGCGCGACAAGCTGTATCTCGAGGGGCAGACGCTCGCCTACTGGAAGGGGCAGGGCGACGTCAAGGCCGTGGGCGGCAATACGGTTATCACGCTTGACGGCGGGCACACCACGATCACGCTGGCCGGTTACACCAATCTGCGAGCGACCGACGTGACGACCACCAAGCCCTATTGACGTCCGGGAGGGGCGCCGAGGTCGGATGGTTGCCCGGATGAACGGGTTTGGCCGTGAGGGTCGAAAGGGCTGTTGAGGATCAGAGGGTCCCGCGGGACCGTCCCGTCTGAACTGGCGCAGCGTGTGCAGCTGGTGGCCGGCGGCCCTGCGGCGCAGGCCGTGCGCTGCGCCAACGACGCTCTTCGGAGCGGGGACCTCCCAGGGGCGCTTCGACAGATCGACCGTGCGTGGCGCACTTTGCCTGAGGACGCCCCGGCGCTGGCGCCGGTGTACGCGCGGCTTCTCGCGTTGGAGGACCGCGATCATGCCGCGGCGCTGCGTCTGCTGCAGCGGGCCTTGGAATTCGGGCCGGACGCCGAGCTCGAAGCGCTCAGGATCCGGTCGCTGTTGCGTCTGGACAGAAACGCGGAGGCCGCTCAGCAACTGGAGGCTGGGCTCGCGTCGTACTGCTTGGTCCCGGGCCAAGCGCTCTCGCAGGCCGCCGCGGAAGCCGTGGCGTCCAGCGGCGCTGCTGCGGCCGGCTGGGTGGCCGTAGGGCCGGGGCTGGTTTTCGTCGGCCAACTGGTCCATAGCCGGCACCTGGAATCGCTGCAGATCGAAGCGGCCGGGCGTGCCCTGCGGGATGCTGCGGTCCACAGGGTCCGGGTTGGAGGACGCGACTTCTTCCGGTTCGAGCCGCCCAAGGGCCTTGGCGATCAGCGCTTCGAATTCCGTGTCGATGGGGTGCGGTTGTTGGGGAGCGGCTGCGGCGCGCGGCCGGAATTCGCGCTCGATGGCAGGGCTGCGCAGAGCGGCCGGACGATCACGGGTTGGGCGCGCATCGGATGGCTACCTGCCGAACCGGTGCGCCTGCTGATCGAGGACCAGGACGGGCGTTGCGTGCGCATGAAGACGGCACGGGTGCCGCAAACCGTGAACCGGTGGCCTTTCGAGCTTGACTTGCGCAAATCCGGCCTGCGCGGGAGCCGGTTCCGCATCTCCGCGCTGTTGCCTGATGGTCGCACGGAGGGGCTGCCGGATACTCCGCTACTGTTGGCCGCTGCGGTTCGACTGCCGGCATCCGCCGGGCTGCTTGCCAGACGTACGCTTAGCCGTCGCAAAGATGGGCCGACATTGGCAGCGGGCACGGGCAGCGCAGAGCCGACGGAGGTGATCACCGCGCTGCGTCGCGCTCACGTGGGAACGTTTCCGTGGCTGGAGAACCTGCTCGCGACGATGGGATCCAAGGCCCGCGTCGTGGTGGTCGACGCCGCCGGAGACGCGGCCCTGACCTCCCGGCTGGATGAAATGTCGGCTTGCGGCCGCATTGCCGTGCTCCGGAGCGGTTCAGACCAGAAAGTTGCTGCCGCGATCAACCGAGCGATGGAGCTGCGACCGAGCCGTGATGTCGTGCTGCTTGACCCGGATACGAAGGTCTTCGGTAACTGGTTGCACCGCCTGAGAGTCGCGGCCTATGGCGCCAAGGGCGTGGGCACGGCCACACCTTTTTGCAACGACAGCACATTCGCAGCCTACCCGGGTGGCGGCTGCGACCGCGGGCCGTCAGCGGGTGACGAGGCGGTGCGTTGGGATGCGATGGCAGCCGAGGACAACTCTGGGGTGGCGCCCGGTATTCCGGTCGGCTCCGGCCCCTGCCTGTATGTGCGCCGGGATTGCCTGCGCGACGTGGGCGGTCTGGACCAGTTGATATTCGAGAGCGAGCGCGGTCCTCTGATCGACCTTTGCCTGCGGGCTCGGGCGCGCGGCTGGTCCCACCGGCTCGCAACCGACGTATTCGCATACCGGCCTGGCGCCGACCGGGACGGCGGGCGTTGCGCAGCGTTGCTCGAGCGGGATTCCCGTCTGCTCGAGCTGCGTCATCCAGGTTACGAGGAACTGCTCACTACCTTTCTGAAGGCGGACTCGGCCGCACCGATGCGGCGCATTTTGGATGAGCGCAGGCTTTGCTCGTTCGCCGGCGCCTTCGTGCTGGTGGTCGCGTCCGTATCGACGGGTGGGGTCGACCGCTTCGTCGCGCAACGCTGCCGGGATATCCGGGCCGGCGGGGGTTTCCCGCTGGTGCTTAAGCCGTCGGAGCCCGAAAGCCGTGACCGCGCGCAGTTGTGGACTGAGGCGCTGGTGTTGCCGAACCTGAACTACGCGGTGCCCGCAGAAGTTCCTGCGCTGCGGGCTCTTCTTAGCCGGTTGCGCATCGCGCATGTCGAAATTCAACACTTCCTTGGCATGGACCCAAGAGTCGTCGAGGCCGCTCTGGCTGTGGCCCGGCCCTACGATGTGTACCTGCACGACTATGCGTGGATCTGTCCGCGCGTGACCCTGGTCGATGGGAGCGGTCGCTACTGCGGAGAACCCGACATTTCGGCTTGCGAAGCGTGCATCCGCAGGAACGGTTCCAAGCTTGGGGAATTGCTTTCGGTGGCGGCCTTAAGGCGCCGCAGTGACGGGTGGCTATCGGGAGCTCGAGCAGTCGTGGCGCCCTCAGCCGACGCTGCGGTGCGATATCGGCGGTATTTCCCGGACCTGGCGCTACGCGTCGAGGCGTACAGCCCGCTCCTGGTCAGCCCGCCACGACCGCCCGCCGAAAAGCCGGCGTCGATCGTTCGTGTCGTCCTCATCGGAGCCATTTCCGAGCACAAGGGCTACCGGGTGCTGCTTGAGTGTGCACGTGACGCAGCCAATCGTCGGCTGCCGTTGGAGTTCGTGATCATTGGGTATACACAAGACGACGAACTCTTGTTCAAGACAGGCAAGGTTTTTGTGACTGGTCGCTACAACGAGGGCGAGGTCCCGGATCTGCTGCGGCGCGAGCAGCCCAACCTTGTTCTTTTTCCTTCCGTATGGCCCGAGACGTGGTGTTTTGCCCTCGATTACGCGGTCCGCGCACGGTTGCCGGTAGCCGCCTTCGATTTGGGCGCAATTGCCGAACGCTTGCGTGCGTTGGGGCTGGGAATTCTGCTAGCGTTGGATTGTGACGCGCAGCGGATCAACGACAGAATTCTGCGAGCTGCATCGGAGGAGTACCTGAGCATGATCAACACTCAAGTCCGGCGTGACGAAGGAAAGACGGTGGAAGGACTGAGCGCCTCCGTTCAAGTCCTGCCCCTGCCGGTGGGTCTGTATCTTTTTTCGGTAAACGCCGCTGCGCCAACCATTGTGGCGGGCGCCGGCAATTTCGCACTCCCGGCCATCCACGTCGGCCTGGGTCCCGGCGTGCGCCCCGAGCAAGTCGAGTTTGTTTCAGGGCCCGGTGTCAACGGCAGTTGGCTGTTCGCACAGGGCGACATGCTGGTCGTCAAAGTTACCGGCGCCGGAACGACGTTGATCGTTAGCTCGATCCGCGCACCCGGAGGAGAGACCCTTTCGGTCAAGATCGAACGGCTGGAAAGCCGCGTGGACGGCGAGAAGCCGCAGGCTGCAGCTAGGCCGGGACAATCGCAGGTCACGGACGCTCCGTCGCGGCCGCCCGATGGCGCGCCATCAGAAACCGATGAGGTGCCGGTGCAGATCAGCGCTCATATACGGGAGCGCGGCGACCGAAGATTCACCGGCGTGCCATGGGCGGGGCGGGTCGGGCCTGGCCAGTGGATTGAGTCGTTTTCGATCCAACCCCTCAATGGGTTAGGTCCGCAGGACATCGAGTACAAAGGCTTGACCGCGCAGGGCTTTGAGACGCCCTGGATCACCAACGATCAGATGTGTGGCACCAGGGGCATGGCAGTGCCTCTTGTCGGTTTTGCGGTGCGGCTGAAGGCAGGCGCGCAGGCGGCTGCTTACGATTGTGAATACGGAGGCTACTTCCAGTCCGGCACCATCGCCGGTCCTTTCCGTAACGGCGCCCCGTGCCGCTCCTCGGTAGCGAGTGATCCTCTCGAGGGTCTTCAGATACGCATTGTCAGGCGCGGGACCGCGACGCCCGGTAAGCCGGCTTCGGACACGGAAGCTGCCGGCGAAGAGGTAAACGCAACGGCCGAGCCGGCGCCGAGTGCCCGGCGGGTCAGGGTTGATGCCGGGACGGCGAGATCAGGGGGGCCTTCGGCGCCGGGGAAGCGGCGCGCACCGGTGCACGGACGCGACCCGGCTCGGCGTACGGTGAAATCGAGTTGAAATTGATGGCGGTCTACCTGTTCATCCACCAGAATTTCCCCGGCCAATACCGCCATGTGGTCCGGTATCTCGCCGATCAACCGGAGAACACCGTCTACTTCTTCACCCAGCCCAACGGGAACTGGATGCGGGGGGTGAACAAGATCGCCTATTGCGTAGGTCAGAATGGTCCGGTCAATTGCCATCCCTACACGGTCGAAATCGATCGGGCTATCCGCACCGGATCCGTCGTGGCCGAGGAATGCCGGAAGCTCCAGCACCAGGGCATTCGTCCGGACCTTATCGTCGGCCACAGTGGCTGGGGCGAGACGCTGTTCGTGAAGGAAGTATTTCCCGACGTGCCGGTGCTGGCCAACTTCGAGTTCTTCTATCGCGCGCAAGGGGCCGACATCGGATTCGACCCGGAGTTCACTTCGATCTTCAACAATCCCTCGTGGCTGCTCGCAAGAAACGCGACCACGCTGCTAGCCTACGAGGCGGCGGACTGGGGCCATGCAGCAACTGGATGGCAGCACAGCCTCTTTCCTACTGGGATGCGATCGCGCATCACGGTGCTGCACGAGGGCGTGGATACCGATCTCACCTGCCCGGATCCCGAGGCCGCCTTCCGGCTCCCCGACTCCAGCTTGAGGCTTACGCGACGAGACGAGGTCGTGACCTATGTCGCACGCAACCTGGAGCCATATCGCGGCTTCCACATCTTCATGCGTGCACTGCCGGAGTTGTTGCGGCGTCGCAAGCGCCTGCACGTCTTGATCGTGGGGGGTGACGGCGTCAGTTACGGCGCCCCGGCACCGCCGGGGTCGACGTTCCGGAAGACGATGTTGGACGAAGTTGGTACTTCACTCGATATGGACCGGGTACACTTCCTCGGTCAGGTCGAGCAAGATACCTACCTGACCGTCCTAAAGGTTTCTTCGGTACATGTGTACCTGACGTACCCGTTCGTGCTTTCGTGGTCGTTCGTGGAAGCGATGGCCAGTGGCTGCCTCGTTGTCGGTTCGGCAACGGCACCGGTACTCGAAGTGCTCCGCGACGGCGAAAATGGACTCGCGGTGGATTTCTTCTCGCCTCGAGCGCTTGTGGCTCGAATCGAGGAAGTGCTGGATCATCCGGACCGGATGCAGTCGCTGCGCGAAGCGGCCCGCCGAAGCGCGGTTGAGCAATTCGACCTGCGGCGGCGGCAGCTTCCCCGCTGGAACGCCCTGTTCGCCGATCTCATTGAGGGTCGCGCGCACAGGTCTCGGCGGCGGCACGCCGCACCCGCCGCCCGGCGTTAAAGGAGCGATCCTTCTGCCGATCGAGATGGAATGCGAACCATCGAGACGCATGAGATCCAGTTGAACTTGACCGCAGATGGGCAACAATCGGCCACTGTCACAGTTTGGCTGACTGGATTGCCCTGTTCGGGCAAGACAACCATTGCCCTCGGACTGCATGAATTCCTGCGCCGCCCCGGCAAGCCGGTCCGGATTCTCGACGGCGATGCGCTGCGCCACGGCATTTCCCGCGACCTCGGTTTTGCTCCGGCAGACCGAACAGAGAACGTCCGCCGCGTGGCGGAAATCGCCAAACTCTTTAACGAAGCTGGCGTCTTCGTGATCAGCGCACTCGTTTCGCCTATGCATTCAGACCGTTCCATGGCGCGCTCGATTATCGGCGAGGATTGCTTCTTCGAGGTGTACCTCAGTGCCCCGCTCGCAGTGTGCGAAGCGCGCGACGTGAAGGGTATGTATGCCAGGGCGCGCCGTGGAGACATTCCGTATTTCACCGGCGTAGACGCGCCCTATGAGGTACCTCAGGACGCCCACTGCATCATTGATACCGCCAATCAGACCGTCGAGGCCTGCATCCAGGAATTATACGAAGCGCTGGTCAAGAACCAGGCGAAGTCGCGCCCGGGGCTGGGGGAAAAACGGGGGTAAACGTGGGTCGTCCTCTTTGCGCCTACCTTCCCAGTTCAGTCGGCCACCCAAGTCTCTGCCCTGACCGGGGTCCTGCGGAAGAGCGAGAGGTTGTTGGTATTGTCATCGCGCCCCTAGGCTGCTTCGTCGAGGGTCGCCTCGAGGCGCGGCTGACCTTTGATAATCTTCGCGACATAGAAACGGTGCAGGCCGTTCCGGCCGGCATCAAAGGTATAGTCGCCCAACATCCCCGGGAACGCCCGCAGCTGCTCCAGACCCGCCTTGATCTGGTCGCGGCTTGCCCCGCTCGTTCGCATTGCGGCGGCCAGCAGGAGAACGGCGTCGTAGTACTGGGCGCCGATGATGCCGGGGTCCGCGCCGTACCGAGCGCGAAAGGCCTTTGCCCACTCCTGGCGCTGAGCGTCGAGGAACTGCGGCACGTACTCCGTGACGATCAGCACGTTGTCGGCGGCCTCGCCCGCCTCGTCGAGCGCCGAACGAGCGCCGAAGTCCCGGTGCGCGATGATGAGGGTATCCGGCGTGACGGCCTTTGCCTGCTTGAGAAATGCGGCCGCCTCCGCAGTCTCGCCGAGCGCGATGATGGCCTGGACCGGTTCGGCCTTGACTTTTGCAAGCTGCGCCGAGAAGTCGCGGTCATCGGGCTTCCAGGTCTCCCGCACCGCCGGAGTGATTCCGTACTTGTCGTGGAGGACCTTGACCAGTAACTCCGCCCGCGCGTTGTGGACGCCGACGCGGCTGCTGAGGACCGCCAGCTTTCTGAGCTTGAGCTGCTCCGCCACGTAGCGGGCCATGAGGTCGGCGAGCAGCGCATCGCTCGCCGCGACGCGGAAGACCCAACGGGAATTTTCGGTCGTGCGTGGGCTGGTCCCGCCGGTCAGATACGGCACGCCCGCCTTCTCGACGCTGTCGCGGCTCGCCAGAACGAACGGGCTGAATAGCTCCCCCACGACGGCGACAACCTGGCGATTCTCGATCAGCTTCTGGGCGGCGGCGGCGGCGCTGTCCGCGGAGCCTCCGCTGTCCTCGTATACAGGTCGGAGCGGCGTGCCCTTGATGCCGCCGTTTTGGTTCACCTGCTGCACCGCCATCTCGACCGCGTTCGTGATGATCCGGCCCACCGCCGCCCGTTCGCCACTCATGGGCAGATGAACGCCGATCGCGATCGCATCGGTCGCCGGGTAGGCGTGCTCGCCAAGCGCCACCGAGACGAGGAGGAGCAGCAGCGAGATGGCCAGCGTTCGATCGCGCCTCATTGGTCAGGCTCCTCGCAATTGCCCAATGAATACGTGTACGAGCCCACACTAGCGCCCGCCTGGCGAGAAGTCAACGCGTGCGAGATTCGCGATGATCGCAGCGAGATTGATCGTCGCGATGCAGGGTCGGTCACCCGGTAACGTATGTAATTTTCTTGCTGCCGCGGGGCAATCCGGCAACATATCTTCACATCACGTATACGCTCGCGCCCGACGGAGGGCGCCGATAGACAAGACCCGCGTGGCGCCGGCGAGCCGATCTTGCTGGGTGCTGATCGCGAGCGGCGGCGCCGCAACCGGACACGGGGCGGCTGCGGCGCCGTGCCGGCTCAGTCGTCGTACCTGTGGACGCCCAGCGAGATCGAGCCGGTGTTGTCGCCGAGCCCGAGCTGCAATGTGGCGAGCTTGCCCAGGCCGGTCAGGTTGACTCCCGACGCGCTGATATGGAAGCGGTAGCCGTTGCCGGCCCGGTGGGGATACAGACGCACGTGGAGCTGTGTGCCCGCCGCGATGCCCGAGAAGTGCAACGCGCCTTCCTCCCCCGGAGCAAGCGACCCCGCGGGGAGCGTCACGGAATACGGCCCGAACTGCAGGGTCAGTGCGTCCGTCGAATAGTTGAAGCCGTTGCTGCCCGTGGCGAAGGTCAGCGCGCCGGCCAGTGCGAAGCGGCCATTCGCGGTCGAATTCGCATAGGCCGTGGCGAACAGGGAGGCGAACGGGTAGGCGATGAATTGAGCCTGGAACGTGCTGAAAGAGATGCCCTGCTCGTTCAACACGAGGTTGCCGGCAGTCGTCGGCAGCGCCGGCCCGACCGCCGTGTAGCCGGGGAAACCGGCGTTCGATATCGACCAGCCGGTGATCCCCGAGAGGCTGCTCTTCAGGTCATAGGTGCCCAGGGGGCCGGTCCCCCCCAGCATCCCCTCCGGGTAGACGGGGAGCCCCGGAAAGCCGGAGCTGCCCGGCGGCAGGCCGAAGGAGCCGAAGCCCACGGAGAAGTGGGTGTTGTCGGTCGAGACGAAGATGCCTGCCCCCGGAAGGAAAGTGGCGGAGTACGAGGCGCCGTTGGCGAGGTCGAAGATGTCGATCGTAGCCTGGCCTTTCAGCAGGATGTAGCCGCTCGTCGAGCCCGGGTCCGGTGCATTGGAGACGGTGTACGGCAGCACGTTGGCGGTGTCGCCGGTGAACTGCAGAGTCGCGATGCCCGCGGTGAACGTGTTCGAGCCGATCGTCCCCGCGGTAATGCCCCCGTCGACGAGCAGCGTGTACTGAATGGGAGCCGCGGCCGCCGCCCCGGCGCAAAGGCCGGCGATCAGCCCCGCCGCCCACCGCCGCCCAATGCGCGCGCCCGATTCCTGCGAGACCGCTTCAAGAAACCGATTCATCGTCGTTCCTCCCCGGTTGGTCGTGTGCCCAAATGAAGGTCACATGCGCTTGATAAAACATCTGGCCGACCAGACTGACGGGCGTGAGCACGGAGCCCGCATAGGTGAGCGATGTGGCCAACGCCTCAGCGGTCAGTAACATGCCACCCACTAACGGTTCAAAGACGTTGGCTCCCTTGCCTTTTGGCGTCAAGGTAGGAGAGGCCATATTTCGTCGAGAGCCAGATCTCGTTTCGACTACCGCCATTGCGCTGACCGGAACGTACTCAACTCCCCGCTGGCGGTCGAAGTGCAGTGGGCTTTGGCGTGCTGAGGACGCCTTTCAGTTCCGCGGGGTGCGGCGTGTCCGACACACCCGCGTGGTAGATCGCCGAGGCGAACGTCACGGCGATCTTCCGTGGCTGGTCCGCGTTCGTCGGGCTGCAGATGGAATACTCGCTGCTCGAGCGCACCGTCGATCAGGAGCTCGTGCCGATGGCTCGCGAGTTCGGCGTCGGCATTACGCCGTGGTCGCCCCTCAAGGGCGGCGCACTCAGCGGCAAATACACGCGACGCAACGCCGGCCAGATCAAGCCGGATCGCTTTCCTCGCTGACACCGTCTTCACCGAGAAGACCTACGCGATCGTGGACGAGCTGGACATCATCGCCAAGGCGCACGAGAGCACGGTCGCGCGCGTCGCGCTGGCCTGGGTTCAGGCGCAGCCCGGCGTGACCTCGACGATCATCGGCAGTTGAAAAAGGGCGAGAAGATCTACTGACTCTCAGCGGGCGGTCGCACAGCTCCATCGATGCTCGGGCGTCTGTGCGCTAGCTGACAGTTGGAGTACGCTTGGGCCCGTGATAAGTTGGACGGTTCGACGCTTGATCACCGTCGTACCACGCTTGGCAGCCGGCGCTTACCCGCTGCTGGTTTTCGTCGTTTGTCGACGCGGCGTGACCGAGGCAGACTCCTGGGGGCTGGTGATCCTGTATTTGGCGCTAAGCCTTCCGCTCGTTCTGCTGGCACTGTGGGCGGCTGGCGCATTTGCGGGTAAAAATATCAATCTAAAATATCCAATATTCGTGCTGCTGATGCTGGCTATCGGTGCCGCAGTCTGGCTCTTTGCCCTTCAGCTGCGCAGCCACTATCAGTGGTTCTTCCTGATACAGGATTTAGCCTTTTTTGTGCTGCTGGCGTACTACTTTGCTTCGTCGCTGCGAGCTGGACGCGAGCCTTTGTGCACTTTCTTTGCCCGCCACGTCCATCACGCGTTATCACCCGAGTTGCTGAAATACACTCGCTTTCTGACAAAGGTGTGGGTCCTCTTTTTCGTTTTCACCGGTTGCATTTCTTCGCTCTTGTTCTTCTTCGCGTCGAACGCCGTCTGGGCGTTCTTTACCAATCTCTTGGTGCCGTTTCTGGCCGTGGGTGTCTTTGTCGTCGAAAATGCCTGTCGCCGCTTTGTCCTTCCTCCAGCAGACCGCGTCGGATTGCTGGGGACCTACAGCGCCCTTCGCAGAGGAGGCCTCGCCGGAGCGATGAACTCCGGCGGCGCAATCAACAGCGGTCCGGGAGCCAGGCGCTGAATCTGGCAGAGCCGTCCCGCTGTCGGGGTGTGCAATTTCCTTAGGTGAGTTTGTGGCCTATGAATACGACCGCACCAGTACTCCAAGAGGTTCCGAAGACTTGTGATGTTCTGGTCATCGGCGGCGGCCCTGCAGGTACTACGGCGGGATCACTGCTGCGTGAAATGGGCTATCACGTGGTGTTACTGGAGAAGTGCCATCACCCCCGCTTTCACATCGGCGAATCGCTGCTGCCCGCCAATTTGCCATTGTTCGAGAAACTGGGGGTCGCGAAACAGGTCGAGGCTCTCGGGATGCCAAAACTGGCGGTGGAATTTGTATCACCCTGGCACGACCACCAACAGGAGTTTCGATTCGCCGACGCGTGGAACAAAGCGCTGCCGAGCGCCTACCAGGTCGAACGCTCCAAATTTGACGAGCTACTGTTCAAAAATGCCCGAGACAAAGGGGTGCAGGTCCTGGAAGGGTGCGAGGTGCAGTCGGTCGATTTGGACCGATCGGACGGGATGGCCGAAGTGCGGGCTCGCACCGACACCGGGCAGAGCATG
>Ga0307478_10001985_pt1 | contig 16847 bp, 13 predicted proteins | sample atmos_gasesECM4C_2_FD_203713 | JGI IMG/M metagenome (GOLD analysis project Ga0307478, IMG submission 203713) | Hardwood forest soil microbial communities from Morgan-Monroe State Forest, Indiana, United States - atmos_gasesECM4C_05 | ecosystem: Environmental > Terrestrial > Soil > Temperate...
ATTGCCGGGTGGTCAGCTGGAAAGATTCTCAAGGGCAATGGATACGGTCCGTTGATGGACATCGTGATAGGCATTGGCGGAGCCGTAGGGGGCGGAGCCCTCATGCGCTCAGCAGGCTTTTCCAGCAATCAGGGAACGATTTACACAACCCTAGTCGCAATGATTGGTGCCGTACTTCTGACGCTACTCGTAGGTTTTGTGAACGGCAGGAGGCTTTACGCGCGGTAACTCTAAAGTTACGTAGCTAAGGAAAACCCAAATGGCAGACACTAATAGAGCAAGGACCATTCTGATTCGGGAAGACACACCTCTGCCGGCGAACCTGCCGATCGAAAGTGAAGCCTTCTTGCCCGGCTGGAGAGTTGCCAAGAATCTCGATGGGTACGGACTTGGCCAAAAAATCGAGGAAGCGAAGTGGTACTTCTTCTATTTGGTTGGCGAGATCAGGGCAATCGCGCTTGGTCGCGAGGATTTGGGAACCCTGCGCAGGGCAGTCAAGCAGATCCTGGCGAAACGGGAGGGGCAGAAGTTTAACTCCCTGGAAGTCACGGAAATCAGTTCGAAACGGTTCCTGGGCATTCCTTTTATGAGTGTTACGGCCCATTTTCGCCATATCCAACAAGGGATGTGCCTAGTCCCTGCAAAGAATTTCGACTTGAGAATGCCAGAATCCGGGTCGAGTGGCATCGGGGAAGAACGTCACGGAGCAGTAGCCAGAAAGCAATACGCGGCTCTGTTTACAAGTTCCTAGGAATTTCGTGGGAGATATGAAAATGAAAACGATACGCAATTCGATTCTTTGCCTTAGTGCCTTGTTCCTTGCGGCCCCAACGCTCCGCGCGCAGGATTTTTCCAAGTATCGAGGTTTTTCCCTCGGAACGAGCGTGGCTACAGTTTTGACGCTTAGCGATCAGAAATTGGCGGACGTGAAGACGATTCATGGCCGGCCAATGTTGATTCAGGAACTTACCTGGTGGCCCCCGAGTACTCCTGGGCGTTCTTCTCAGCCAGACAGCGTGGAACAGATTCTCTTCTCTTTCTCGAACGGCGAGCTCTACAAGATCTCCGTGACTTACGATCGGAGTTCCACGGAGGGGCTTACCGCGGTGGATATGGTGAAGTCCATTTCGGAGAAATACGGTCCAGCGACTAGTGTTGAGTCAGAAATTGATCCGGCCATGAACGCGCTATATAACATGAAGCAAGGGTCTCTCGCGTCCTGGGAAGACTCACAATGTTCCTTCAATCTTGTCCGTACTTCTTTCAGCGATCGTTTTGGGCTAGTCATTTACTCCAAGGGAGTCAACGCAGAAGTTGACCTTGCCAGTGCGGAAGCGGTGAAACTGGAGGAGCAAGAGCGCCCGGAAAAGGAAGCCAACCAACGGAAAAAGGACGCGGACGATCTGGAAGTGACGCGGGAGAAGAACCAAAAGAGTTTTCGACCGTAGTGCGTCGGCCTGTAGCCACAAAGGGTTGAGTGCTCGAGTTTTCGGAATAGATTGAATGGAGGTCGAAGATAATGACTGTGAATATCACACCACTGCATGACCGCGTTCTCGTACGCAGGCTGGAAGAGAAAGAAACCGCAAAGGGCGGGATCATTATCCCCGATACGGCAAAAGAAAAGCCCCAAGAGGGCGAAGTGATGGCCGTCGGAGCCGGCAAGATCGAAGAGGGCCAGCGCGTCCCACTCGACGTGAAGGTCGGTGACCGGATCTTGTTCGGCAAATACACCGGCAACGACATCAAGATTGACGACCAGGAGTACTTGATCCTCCGCGAGGAGGAAATTCTGGTGAAAGTCAGCGGAATTGCCAAAGCAGTATCCGGAAAAAAGTAGTAGCTCCAATCCGCGAGCTCTAGATGCAGTGGAAGGTTCGATCACCCAGGAGGGTGAAATCTCATGGCAAAACAAATTGTAACTGGTGAGAATTCACGTCAAGCGATTTTGCGCGGTGTCAACATTCTGGCTGACGCGGTAAAGATCACGCTCGGCCCGAAGGGGCGCAATGCGGTGATCGAGAAAAAGTTTGGGGCACCCATCATCACAAAAGACGGCGTAACGGTGGCAAAGGAAATCGAGCTGAAAGACCCACTCGAGAACATGGGTGCACAGATGGTGCGCGAGGTTGCGTCCAAGACCTCGGATGTAGCTGGCGATGGCACCACCACCGCGACCGTGCTGGCGCAAGCAATCTTCCGTGAGGGTGTACGAACGGTTGCCGCAGGCGCGAGCCCGATGGCGCTCAAGCGCGGCATCGATAAAGCCGTGGAAGTCGCTGTGGAAGCGATCAAAAGGCTGTCCCGCGAAGTGAAGGGCGACATGATCGCGCAGGTCGGCACGATCAGTGCTAACACAGACAAGCAAGTTGGCAGCATCATCGCCGAAGCCATGAAGAAGGTCGGCAAAGACGGTGTCATCACCGTGGAAGAATCCAAAACGATGGACACAACCCTGGAAATCGTTGAAGGCATGCAATTCGACCGCGGCTACCTTTCCCCGTATTTCGTCACCGATCCGGAACGTATGGAATGCGTGCTTGACGATGCCCGTATTCTGATCCACGAAAAGAAGATCAGCTCGATGAAGGACCTGCTGCCTTTGCTCGAACAGACGGCCAAAATGAGCAAGCCGCTACTGATCATTGCCGAGGAGGTTGATGGCGAAGCCTTGGCCACCCTGGTGGTGAATAAGCTGCGCGGTACGCTGCAGTGCGCTGCAGTGAAAGCCCCCGGTTTCGGCGATCGCCGCAAGGCCATGCTCGAGGATATTGCCATTCTCACGGGTGGGAAGGCCATCACCGAGGATCTTGGCATCAAGCTCGAGAATGTGAAACTCGAAGAACTGGGCAGCGCCAAGAAGGTGACCATTGACAAGGACAACACCACGATCGTCGCGGGCGCCGGCAAGGCCAGCGAGATTGAAGGCCGAATCAAGCAGCTCCGTGTTCAGGTCGAAGAGACTACATCTGATTACGACAAAGAAAAGCTTCAGGAACGCCTGGCCAAACTCGTCGGCGGCGTCGCGATCATAAAGGTGGGTGCGGCAACTGAGACCGAATTGAAAGAGAAGAAAGCTCGCGTCGAGGACGCTATGCACGCTACTCGGGCAGCGGTTGAGGAAGGCATTGTCCCCGGTGGCGGTACCGCTCTTCTGCGGTGCTTACCGGCCTTGGAGAAGCTCAAGCTCCACGACGATGAAGCCATAGGAGTGAACATCGTAAAGCGAGCGCTCGAAGAACCCACGCGCCAGATCGCCCACAATTCTGGTCACGAAGGCGCGGTAGTTGTAGGCCGCGTGCGTGAATCGAAGGAGGAGAACTTCGGCTTCAATGCAGAGACCGGCGAGTTCACCGACATGGTCAAGGCTGGCGTAATCGATCCAGCCAAGGTCACCCGCCTCGCACTGCAGAACGCCGCGTCCATCGCCGCCCTGATGCTAACCACCGAAGCTCTGGTGGCCGATATCAAGGAAGAGGGAACGAAGGCCGCGGGTGTCGGCGGCGAGGGCATGGGCGGAACGTACTAAGCGCTGGTCCATCAGCACCGCGGTTGCGTTCGAACGCCAAAAAGTTGAAGCCAGCGGCGACAAGCTATCTGGATCCTTCCAAGTAGGTTCAAAGCGTGTGGATACAATCTAAATTGTTTTGAACAGATGGTTTCTGCTAGAGCGCTGAGAATCTTGATATGGAGGCTAAGCTCATGCGTGTCTTTTGGGAAAAAGTGGGAGCGTTGGGCCCAGTTTGTCGTTTGGTTGGCCAAGGTTTCAGTGATCGTGACGTAGCAAAGAAACTGAATCTTACGGAACTCAACGTCCAGGCATGCATAGCCTGGATATTGCTGTCGACAATGTGAGTGTGGCACGGAGTGCAAACGCTAGGGCGGCCGGACAGATTGCGCGTAGGATCGCTACGCATCTTATTATTAGGAGAATTTCTATGATGAACTCGTCAGTCGATGTTTTGAGCAGCCATCTGAAACCGCTTTGCTCGCGCGACAACCATGTAATGAAGTACGAATCCGGCGGCTCCAGGACAAATACCAGGAACCAATCGTCGTATCATTGCGGCTTTGTAGGATGCAGCGTTCGATATAACTCAACCAAGGGATATTACATGCTCGTAGGAATGACTGACCACACGTACGCTGTCGACGAGCCTGGCGTAAACACTATGAGGTGCCCTACACACGGCCGCTGGTTGTACCGCCGGGAGAATATCGATGCCGAACCGGGCGTGCGTTGGTGTTGTGGCGTCGAAGGCTGCGCCTATGGTTACGATGCCAAGACAAAGGGCGATTGGGTTAGGACCTAGTAAAGGCATTTGTTCGCAAAAATGAGAGCCTAGACACGGAGGCACTTGTCCAAACTTGTCAATCTGAGAGCGGCCCGAAAGCAAATAAGTGACGCCAGGACAGCGACTTATTTGATTTTATCCACTGGTTCGGGACCAGGAGGTCGGTGGTTCAAATTCACTCGCCCCGACCATTTCTTCTAGAAAAAGAACTTACAGCGAACGAAGGAACCGAAGAGCGCCTGGCACCGCACCAAGAGGTCGATAGTTCAAATCCACTCGTTCCGACGATTATTTCCCTCTCAATTCATATCGTTACGCCGCGTTTTGTTGAGGAGAACCGCCTGTCCATTTCATGGGCGACCTACTTAAGCATGACTTCCCGAATGCACGGGCAAGGCACAGTAGCTGCCCTGCGTAAAGCCCTCCGATTCCACGCCAAAGGCATGGTCAAACCGTGCTCGGTAGTTTTCCCAGGCAAGGGTTGCCGTCAGCTCCACTAACTGTACATCACTGAACTTCTCGCGCAGCTTCGCAAACGAGTCTACAACCTCGACGGGAGTTTGCGTCATGGCATCGGCCTATTCCAGAACCACTTTCTCTGTTTCAGAGAACAGCAAAGAGGTTCGGAAGCTGGGTAAGGCCTCGATCTTCTCTGGGGACACGCCACTCTTTCTGCTGACCGCAGAACCAATGTCAATTCAAAAAGGGCACTCGACAAGGGTGGCGACGCGCAACTGCGCGAGGTCTTTGAGGCCAGCACCCACTGAGTGGCTGGAGGCAAACGACCGTTCCATCTGACCGTAACCCCAAAGGAGCTTGCGGTGATGAGCGACGAGTCGCACGGGCATGACCACTCGGCCGACCTTTCGTCTCGTCATTACAAAGACGATTCGCGTAAATAGCCCGCTCAGAAGCCCCTGATTACTTGGGTCCGCCCCACGGATGCGTGCCATTGCGTTCACCTCCTGGAGTATACGGTTAAGAGTGTACTCCGAATCCAGACGGCGAGAATTCCATTACCGCAGACATGGGCTGGGTGCACGCCAGTGAGTGTGGTAGGCCCGTGGGGACTCGAACCCCAGACTTCTAACGTATCAACACGTTTCCCAGAACGTTTCTGGTTAGTTTCCAACGTCCGGGAGCAGATCGGTTCGGTCAACACAAGGGTGTTTCTCGGTACTCATCCAGTCGACAGCAGTCAAGATCGGGATCGCCCCTGACTCAAGAACTCCATAATCCTTTGCTAGGATGCATTTCGAGTTTTATTGGGTCTTATTTGATGCACGAAGGACCAACTCCTCCAGTCTCGAAAGCAGAAGCTTTAGAAATTCAACGAGGATGATGTCACCATATTGCTGGTGAAACGTATTGCAGGTTCTGCAGCGGCGTGTCTGCATAGGAATCGTACGTCCAGAAAGCTGGATCTAAAGATGGGCGGCGAAGTTTCGGGCGGCGATCAAGTCTCGATAGTCGCACGCTCGTACAAGTGCCCGTCACTGCCTAGAAACGCGTTTGAGGAGACTACTGGCGATGCCCTCGAATGGGACTTGTCTGGCCGTTCAACGCCATTATGCAGATTGCAGTTAACGTGCATCGGGTTACCGCCGAAAGGTTACCCAGACCGTACCGATTTCACCGCGACGACAACCAGTGTGAAATCATCCTGAAAACCCCCGTTGCAGAAGCTGACCACTTCCTTCTTAATTGCGGCAAGCAATTCGGAGGCGCTTAATGCAATGTCGCGACTGCCTAGCTCAACCAATCTTCGCTCTCCAAATTCCTGTTCATCCGAATTCATCGCTTCAGTTAGACCGTCGGTATAAAGCACCAGGCGGTCGCCGGATTCCAGCTGAAGTCCTGCATCTTCGTAATTCCGGTCAGGAAATATTCCCAGCGGCGTTCCTCCTTCCTTCAATGGAACTGCCTCTCCCGATTTGTGAAACAGAATGGGCGGACAGTGACCGGCGCTGGCATAGGTCAGTCTGTTACCCGTCGTATCGATCACGCAATAACAGAGCGTAATGAACTTATCGACAGCAATGTTATTGGAAATCACCTCATTTAACTTGCCCACGAGAGTGCCTGGTGTGACCGCTTCCGAAGCCAAGGCTCGAAAGCTGGCCTGCAGGTTGGCCATCAGCAACGCAGCGCTAATCCCCTTGCCGACCACATCTCCGATGCAGACCCCAATCTTGGTCTCACTGAACTTCAGTACATCAAAATAATCTCCACCAACGACGCGGGCAGGCTGCCACGTCCCCGCCACTTCCAGTCCCCTCACCTGGGGAATCTTTTTGGGTAAGAGTCCTTCCTGGATCTCTCGCGCTTTGTCTAGCTCTTGCTCTTGCTGCTGCGATCGCGTATTTCCAACCTCGACGGCGCGTTGAAGTTGGAGATTCTGGCCCTCAAGCCGCACTCGCGATTCCTCATGCAAATGGCGGACGCTCCCCACGATCAAAATAACGATGACTACAAGTTTACCCATGCTCCATAGCTGGGCGAAAAACGAATCAAAGGAAGCTCCATACAACACCATCACGACGGTCACTGTTAAAGATGCGCAGGCAACTGCCGGCTGTGAGGAGTAACAATATCAGGTATGCGACCCAGTCAAAGGGAAAGCGGAGGCGCGAGGAAAATGGAGCGAGATGATTCATAATCGGTGTCGTCAAATTCCCAATGATGAGAGTGTAGAGGAGTATAGGAACGAAGCCCGTGCCTGTACCGCGCACATTCGTGACCCAAAGAACCGCAAACAACGCTACCGCAACAACGAACAATACCCCCCTGCCTTGAGAAAAACGTGCGAGCGCCGTCGGAGTGGGATAAAACTTTGCGATGGAAAACGTCATCAGTCTTTAGTCAAGTGTGGCCGCGTGGGATCAGGATCCGCAGAACATGTTAGGCGGTACCCAAACGTGAGTCAAGGTGGGACAAAGACAGGTCTACAAACTGCTTCGCAGGATTTAACGCTGACTAGAAATGACAGCGTCTGTGATTACCGATAATGCTCCACTTGGCGCGAAACCGGACTTCACGATCCAGAAACGGGGTTCTGGGAGATCACGATTACCACCAATCCGGAATCACTTTCCTTACAGTTTTACTCAAAGACGACGGAAGCAGGTGCGCTACCGTGCACGGACCGTGCATTTCTGACTGAGGTTGAGGCCTTTGGAGTTAGCTTTGAACGAGAAGCAGGTTCCCCAGTTTGTTGGAAACAATAGAAACCGAAGCAGGAAATGGAATGCTTAGAATGAATTCCCGTGCTTGCAAAGCAGGTGCTCTCCCAGCTGAGCTAGGCATCGAGCCCTCCAGGCCACCAGTTCCAATCGCCTGCAATGCGAAGAAGCGCAGGTCCAATCACAATGCGAACGAGGGTTGCGTCAATAAACACGGCTACCGCCAACGTAAATCCGAGCATCTTAACCACCAGGAAGTTCCCGAAGGTGAATGCCGCGAATACCACGATCATGATCGCGGCCGCGCTGGTAATCAGTCCTGCGGTTCTGGCGAGCCCCTCGGGGATGGCCTCCAATTCACTCAGCCCGCTCCTCCTGGCTTCGAGGACTCGCGCCACCAAAAACACTTCGTAATCCATGCTCAGTCCGAAGACGATGGCAAAGGCGACGATGGGCACAATGGGAAATATGCTGACCGTTCCCTCACGAACTCCCAGGAAGCTACTTCCGTGTCCGTCCTGAAACACCAGAACCAATGCTCCGAAGGAGGCCGCAACCGAGAGAAAGTTCAGAGCAATGGCCTTCACCGCGGCGAAAAGCGATCGGAAGCCGCCCAACAGCGCCATGAGCGTCCCGCCCACCACTAGCGCCATTACCGGAGCGAACCGGTCCCTGACAATCGTCTGATAGTCGGCAGTTAGCGCAGGGATGCCTCCAATGCGCAGCGTGGCGCCGGGTATCCCCGTGAGAGCTGGCGCGCCGGTCTTCCGCAGCTCCCGCACCCAGTTGACCTGATCGTTCAGGGAAACGGAAGCCGCGCGCCCATCGCGACTCAGGAAAGTTCGACGGGTCTCACGCGAGAGATTGTCGAGGCCAGAGCGGTCACTCTCCGCGATCGTTGTGAGGGAAATCACGCGGTCTGAACGGGGGTCGCTCGCGAGCCGCTTGGTGAAACGATCGAGTGCATTCCAGCCCGCGTCCGTTTGCGCAATGGAATCCGTTGGGAGTTCGAGAATCACGCGCAACGAGTAGACAATGCCAGCCCGATCCCTTTGTTCAAGGGTGTGAAGCCCGCGAACCGATTGCGCCGCAGGCGGAAGCCAATCCCCTCTGGGAACGTTGGTATCGAGCCGTGCGGCCTGCGAGGCAAGCAGAAGCAAGGGGGCGCTTGCCAGAAAGATGGCAAGCCAGGGATGGACGACAATCACTTTGCCCCATCGCCTCCAGCGGTTTGCCGTGCGTTCTGCCCGATGCCCATCCAGAATTGCACCAAAAGGCAACCGACCAGCATTAATTCGCGGACCGAGAGCAGCCAGCAGTGCCGGAACGAGGGTATTTGCCAGCAACACACTGGTTCCCGCAACCAGGAATCCAGCCACACCGATGGAACGGACCTCGCTGATGGGGACGGTCAAGAGGGCTAGAAATCCGATGGCCACAGTGGAAGCTGAAATCAGGAGAGTACGACCTGCCTGACGTGCCGCGATGACCGAGGCTTTCAGTCCGTCGTGCTCGACAGCAATCGCTTCCCGGAAGCGGCTGACCATGAGGAGCGCGTAGTCGATTCCCAAGCCTAGCCCAAGCATCGTGGCCAAATTCTGAACCAGAATGGACAAGTGCCAATGCAGGGCCAGGAATCCCGCAATCGCCAGAGCGCTCGCGATGGCAAGCTGACCAATGGCTACTGGAATCAGAGCCGCCACCAAGCTTCCGAAAGCCACCAACAAGAGTGCGAGCGTGGCAGGAATCACGAGACTTTCGGCGTTTTGTACGTCGTCGGCACTAGCTTTCCGAATATCGAAATTAAGTGGCGTCTCTCCCGTCAGTTCGAGCTTTACTGCAGGATAACGGGGCCGCAATTGCTCTTGAAGAGAGTTCGCCAACTCGTGAAGCTTAGGGACGAGCGACTCCACGGGACCCTCGGTCGAGGCGAGTCCCACCAGGACAAAAGTTCCTCCTCCCTTGCCCAGGAAAATCGGATCGCGAAAATCAAGATGGGAAATGACACCGGACACGCCGGGTTCCGCTCGCAGTCCCTCTTCAATTGTTGCTAACGCTTGTTCGCCCTCCTCCGAATCGGCGGGGGGGAGTCCCTGAATCACCAGGACCACGCGGTCAATGAATGGCGAATGGAAGCGAGTGGCCAACTCTCGCGCGACACTTTCCGCTTCGCTACCTTCGATGCGCGTGGCAGTCTCCAGATGGTGCTCGGCGTGAAAGGAAAATGGAAGGAGCGCAAGGACGGCCGCAAGGACTGCCCCGGCCAGCCAGAAACGGCGTACATAGAAGAGATTCATAATGTCACGCAAATCGTTACCGTTAACGAGATTTAGATCCGGCGCGGAGGCCGGTTGGGACTTCCGGATCAATCTTCATTTGAAGACTCTGTTTCAGACTAACCCGCTGGACGGTTTCGCATTCCGGACGGGTTCGTATTATTGTGTTGGTAAGAATACACGGTTTCTGGGAGGATCAATGCACAAACTCGCGTTGCTCGGGCTGGTTGCCGCCATGCAACTTGGCGCCGCAGACCCCCGCATCGGCTCCTGGATGCTCATCTCTGCGCAATCTGCCCTGGATCCCTCCAACAAACTCTCCATCACATCTCTACGGGATGGAGTGCACGTAGTGAGTTCGGGCGAGACCCACGTCGATTTTACGGCGAAGTGGGACGGCCATAAAGCGTCCGTCCAAGGTAATCCGGCGTTTAATCAAATCGAGCTACGGAGGATGGCTAAGAATCAAGTCGAAGTCAAAGAGAAGAAGGATGGAGCGGTAGTGGCAGTGATTCGCGACAAGCTTTCGAGTGATGGTAACGAGTTAACGAGCAGGACTTCACAGAAAGGCCGTGCCGACCGGATCACCGTGTGGGCGCGGACCGGAGGAACCAAGACTGCCGATAACCTATTCGCTGGCGAGTGGACGCAGGATCTGAGTAAGACTCGATTACGGCAAGGGTTGGCGCTCAAGATCGAGGCGGACGGAAAGGGAGGGGTTCGCTTCTCGGGTGAGTTCAGCTACAGCGCCCGCTTTGACGGCAAAGAATACGATCTGAGAAACTCCAGCAACGATACCGTGACCCTCCAACTTGTCGACGCTCACACGGTCGATTCGATTTACCGGCGAGATGATCAAATCGCGCAAAGGGATCGGTGGGTGGTTTCCGCCGACGGAGCACAGATGACGCTAACCACGACAGGCACGTTGGAAAGCGGTCAGCAAGTAAGAGAGACAATGGTATTTCGGAAGCAGTAACGTGGCTGTGCCACGCCGCCCGATTTATCCTCGGGGGTGAACCGCCTACCCGCAGTTACCTACGGGGTTGAATTCACGAACCGCAACCGAGATGATTCCCTTTCGCTGCATGAATCGCAGGATGCCATTGACGGTATCTTCGAGAGACGGATCCGGCTTGCCCCGTGCGGAAGCATCGCGAGCCGCTTGATAGCAGGAACTATCGTAGCGTTTGAACTCCATCGCCGAGATGTTGTCCACGGAGCCCACCAGAAAGTCCAGCAGCGGAAAGAGTAGATCTTCTTTCCTGCATCTCCGGATAAGCTCGGGAACGAAGTCGGGAAGACTAAATACTTCAAATTGCCGGCCGGTCGCCTTTGTAATTAGTCCGGTAATATCCAGCATGTTCGCGTATTCGTCCCTTGTAACGTGATAAGTCTTGTTAACGGTGCCGGGAGTCGTGGAAATCGCAACGATATTGTTGGCCGTGATGTCTGCGGGAACGAAACTAACCTGGTTTAGAGCATCGACTCCAATGCCGTGATTCACCATGAACGCAACTAAACGGATGGCGATGTCGAAGTTATTGCCTCCCCCGGTAATGGAGGGACTCACCAGCGCAGGCCGGAAGATTCGCGTAGCAAGTCCCCGGCGGCGCGCGTCCATTACCACTTGCTCCGATACCCACTTGGACTGGCTGTATCCAAAATCGAGAAGCTCCATATTCTCGTTCGAGTCGGTCTCATATAGAACTTTCTTAACCGCCCAGCCAAACACGAAGGTAGTCGAGACGTAATTGAGGCTTTTGGCCCGTCCTTCGAACGCCAGTCTTAAGACCTCATTCGTCCCCCCCACGTTCGCGTCACGCATGCGGTCGTAGTTGAGCAAGTAGTTCACGGTAGCGCCGTTATGGAACACCGTATCGATTTCATTCGCGAGGAAGTCCCAGCTCCCCCGCGTCAATCCCAGCTCCTTCTGGCCAAGATCTCCGCAAACGGGAATCACGCGAGTCTCGAACACATGCATCAGTTCCGCCGGGCAAGGCCCCATCGATTCCATCGCCGCCCTCAGTCTTTGCCTGCCCTGATGCTCGTCCGAAGACCTCACCAGAACGTAGATCTTTGCACGTGTCTGTTCCAGCAAACTTTTCACCAGGAACGGTCCGATGAAGCCGGTACCGCCCGTGAGTAGAACATGATTTAGAACTGGTATTTCGGGTGGCAACGCAGGCGCCGGAGGCTCGAAGATGAGCTTCCTGTCGTTGCTCATCATCAGCTCTTCTTCCGCGCGCTGCTCTTCACGGAAAGCCGCCAAGAAATGCCGGAGCGGAACCAGTGCTTCTTCGGGTGCACGCTCCAACTGTTCGGCAAGTCGAAACAATTCGGCTACGCTCACACGCTGAAGGAGACCGATATCCATCTGCCTCGCCAGCATATCGGCGCCTTTATCCTTCAAGAGTTCCTTGATCTCGTGCATGAACACAACAAGATCCAGGGAATCCAGCCCGGCTTCGACGAGGTTGTACGATTCCGTGCCCGTCAGGTTGTAGCGGGCCTTCAATGCGTCGAAAGGCGACTGGCCTACAGAACCTGATGTTGAGGCTCCAGCGTCCTTTTCCCGCGAAAACTCCGAAAGAACGGTGAATTGACCTTCCAGCCACATCTGCTTGGTTTTCTGGCGCATGATCTTGCCCGAACTGGTTCTCGGTATCGCACGGGGTGCGATAAAAGAAATCAGCGTCACTTCCACGTTGAGGTAATTCCGGACGGCGGCGGCAATCTTCAGCGCATCCGGAAGCGCTTTTGGATTTCTCACTTCGGCGACAATCGCCAGCGCCGGCTCGGTGTCTTCGTGAATCTGGAACGCGGCAACGCAATTAGTCCGGATCACGCCGGACGCTTTCTCCACCACCGCCTCGATATCCTGCGGGTAATAGTTTTGCCCGCGGAGGATAATCATGTCCTTGATACGGCCGCAGACGAACAGCTCGCCGTCGTGGAAGAAACCCATATCGCCGGTCCGAAGGTAGCCATCGTCATAGGGGCTGTCGTCCACGAGCCGCGCGTGAAACAGCTTAAGCGTCAGTTCCGGATTATTCCAGCAACCCAGGCACTTGCTCCCTCCCGCGATCCAGATCTCGCCGATTCGACCGGGCTCCAGAGCGACGTGCTTCTCCGGATCCACGATCTTAACCGTGAGGCCCGGCAGCGGAGTTCCGCAACTGACAATCTGCGTGGCCCCGCCGATTTCGGAAACCTCCGTGGTCATACGGGCTTTCCCCAGCGCGATGGCGTTCTTGTTGATGGAAATAATGTTGCGGCCACCCAGGGAAACCGCCAGAGTATTCTCCGCCAGCCCATACGCGACAAAAAAGCTTTCCGACCTGAGGCCATGGGGCTGAAAGGCCTGCAGAAACCGTTTATAAGTGTCCGGTTTGACCGGTTCCGCGGCAACCATCAGCAACCTGAGGGAGCTAAGATCGCACGTCTCCAAGCTCTCCTTCGAAAGCCGCCCAGAGCGCAAGCAATAGTCGTAAGCGAAGTTGGGCGCCGCGGAGGCGCTGGCCCCATAAGTCTTGATCGCGTCGAACCACAGGGTCGGGCGCTGAATGAAATCCGTGGGAGCGAAGCCGTAGGTCGTGCCGCCCATAAGCGCGGGATAAAGGTAGCACCCAATAAGTCCCATATCGTGATATTGCGGCAGCCAAGATACGACTACCGGCGCGGGATGGTCGATCACGAGCGGGCAGTTATGCAGTATGTTTTCGTGGGTGACCATCACGCCTTTGGGATCTCGCGTCGACCCCGAGGTGTACTGGAGAAACAGAATCCTGGAAGCGCCGTTGAAAGTTTCGTCCGAAATCCTATCGACGAAGTCTTCCGTTACAACCCAACGAAGACCGGAAATATAGTCGACGTCGACTCCGGATGCCGCGACGCCGCTTCTGGCAAGATTGGTCTTCAGGGACCCGAGGTAGTCTTTGCTCGTTAAAATGCCGGTCGCCTGGCAATCCTTCGCGATGTGGACCATTTTGTGCAAGGCACTCTGGAAGCCACGGGAACTGGGGGGATAGACGGGCACGGGGATCAATCCGGCGCGCACGCAGCCAAAAAACGCGCAAATCATTTCGAGTCCCGGCGGGTAGGCGAGCAGTAGACGGTCCTGCGAGGTGAAACCATGCTCCTTGCGCAAGTGTCCGGCGATCACCTTCGTCCGGCGGAGAAACGACTCGTAGGTGTAGCCTTGAATCTGATCGCCGTTCACGTCGATGTACGAATAGAGAACTCTGTGCGGGTGCTGATCCCCTAGACTATCCAGCTTGTCCAAAATTGAGGCCATCATAGATCGGCTCTATACTCATGGCGGTGGCACCGCCATTCGCTAACCTCCTGTGTTGAATTAGAAAATTCCGGACAAGAAAATAAAAGTCCCGCTGCTCCCCGTGCACAGGGGGCAGACCGATTTCGAGAACAAGCATGGGCTTAACCGTTGGCGGGCTAAACCGCCGGAGCCGGAGCCATAGAGGGCAAGCCCCACAGGAAGCGAGACGAGAAGATCCTTTGACCCGCCGGGCGTCGGATCGCCCGACTGAAAGCGTCCTCTATCCATATTATCGAAGGCCTTATGCTAACAGAGATTTGCAAAGCTGGGAAGGAGCACTACTCTTGTCACTTCCGACAACACGCGCCCTGCGCCGGCCGCGAGTAGTCCGAAATACCTTGATCTTCCTTGAGTTGTCGAGCTAGCATTAATTTCCGAGCTTTGCGCCAAAGGCGGTGCCCGGGCAACAAATCCGTCGCTGGGTAGTCGACCCTCCGCAAACCGGGCCGGGATGCATACCCAACCTGACATCACTGCGCCAGTGATCCGAAACGAGGCAGCTATTAGTCTGAAACCGGGGATTGCAGATGTTGTACCAACGGAGGCCTCGTTGCGGGACTCCGTTGACGACTTGGCGTGTGTGTCTTCATTCCCGAAAGTCTTGCGCCGCCGCATCGACGATTTCTTCTCTGACGGCAACATTTCTCCCAAAGCCGACCGCACAATGTGGGTCAAAATCGCGGTGGGGCTGGCAGTGCTGGCGGGCAGCTGGATTGCTCTTTACGCGCTCAAGCCGGATTCCTGGAGGTTTGTCGGGCTCTACCTCTTAAATGCCCTGGCACAGACATTCCTTTTGCTGAACATCGCGCACGACAGCAACCACAACGCCATTTCGTCAGTGCGGGCTGTAAACAACGCCCTGAACTATGTTTTCGATGTTTGTGGAATCAACTCATACATGTGGCGTATCCTCCATCATCGAGGCCACCACTCCTGCATCAATCTCTATGGTGAAGACGACGCGCTTACGGGACGCAGCGTCTTACGGTTTACGCCCCACGAACCCCGGGCGCGCCTACACCGGGTCCAGCACATCTATGCGCTGTTCTTTTACGCGCTATTTTCTCTCGATTATGTGTTCCTGCGGGACTTTGAGTGCTTTTTCTTTCCATCCCACGAATATCTGAAACAGAAGAAGCATCCGGCGCGGGAATACATCATCCTCTTTGCAGGTAAAGGATTCTACCTCACCTACATGCTTATCTTGCCGGTCGTGCTGCTGGGTAAATCGCCTCTGCTGGTCCTTTTGGCTTTCGTGCTCGCCCATGTGATCATTGGCTTGACCGTATCCCTCGTATTCCAGACCACACACACGGTCGACAGCACATACTTTCCCTCGGACCGCAGCGAGTTTGACAACTGGATTTATCATATTTTCGCAACAACGGCCGACTATGCGACGACTAACCCGCTCGTCGGTTGGCTTGCTGGCGGGCTCAATCACCATATAGTCCATCATCTGTGCCCTTATGTGTGCCACACCCACTATGCTCCGCTGACCCGGATTGTGAAGGAGACCGCCGAAGAGTATGGCATCCCCTATCGGCAACATCCCACGATGAGGCAGGCGATCAAACATCATCTGATACTTTTGAAGCAATTGGGAAACGAGGATTAATTTTCGAGTTTCTGATTATGACTGCGCTATGCATTCAGGCAGACCACGCGGAATTTTCCACAGTTCTGCCTGAAGCGCCTGGATAGCGAGACGTGACCTTGCCGCAAAGCGTGCCCGCCGTCTCCCGATTCTGCTCCTTCCTGGATTCGCGCGCGATGGCCCACAATCCTGTACAAGTTCTCTCGAAGTACACCGCACTCCATGGCGACACCTTCCGTTTCTATTTTGGCGGCGTCAAGGAGGCTATTGTAACCACCAATCCCGTCGTCATTCAGCACGTGCTGAAGACGAATGCGGAGAACTACCACAAGTCCGAGATCCAAGTGAAGCGGATGGGACATTTCCTGGGCAAGGGTCTTCTCACCACTCACGGGGAAGCCTGGCGCACGCAACGGCGCCTCATCCAAACAGGTTTTGATCGAAAGCAACTCGAAGTTCTGTCCTCGATCATGCAGGACTCCCTCGCCGACTCGCTGCGGGACTTCGACAGACAAGCTCGTATCGGCCCTGTCGATATCTACCCGCATTTGATGAAGATGACCTTCGGGATGGTAGGCCGATCTCTGTTTGGCGCCCGGTTGAAAGACGAAGACATCGACCTCATCAGCGTGACCATCTCGACGGTCCAGGAATTTATGGTTCGCCAAACCATTCAGCCCTACCTGAATCCCTGGTTTGCCGTCTCGGGCGAGCTGCGCAGACACGAGGAAATGCGAACCCGCGCTGACGGCGTTCTGCTCGACTACATCCGGAGGCGGCGCAAGGAGGCCCCCGGCCACGATCTACTGCAGATCTTGATGGATGCGCGCTACAGCGACGGCGAAGGCATGAGCGATGAGTTGGTCCTCAGCGAGAGCATGCAACTGCTGGTCGCCGGCCATGAAACGTCGTCGAATGCTTTGTCGTGGCTCATCTACCTGCTAAGCTCGCGTCCGGATTGTATCGACAGGATTCGGCAGGAGTTCGATTCTGTGCTGGGCGCAAGGCCTTTGAGTTACGCAGACGTTCCGAAGTTCGAGTTTACAACTCAGGTTATACAGGAGGCGCTGCGCCTTTATCCGCCCTTTTGGATGGTCGACCGAATGGCTCTCGCTGACGACCGCGCAGGGGATCTCGCTATATCCCGGGGATCAACAG
>Ga0307478_10001987_pt1 | contig 16829 bp, 13 predicted proteins | sample atmos_gasesECM4C_2_FD_203713 | JGI IMG/M metagenome (GOLD analysis project Ga0307478, IMG submission 203713) | Hardwood forest soil microbial communities from Morgan-Monroe State Forest, Indiana, United States - atmos_gasesECM4C_05 | ecosystem: Environmental > Terrestrial > Soil > Temperate...
AACACACGAACCAAAGAGGCCGTGGATTTCCTCGTTGCAGCATTGGAGTCCGGTCACAGTGAAGTCCTCACCGCATACCTCGGAGCAATGGCGAAGTTTCACAGCTACAGCTTCGGCAACATCATGCTCATCGCACGCCAGAAGCCCGATGCTACGAACGTTGCCGGACTTCGGACATGGAACTCGCTTGGCCGCTTCGTTAAACGGGGAGAAAAAGGCATTTTCATCCTCGCCCCGATGGTCGGAAGACGAAGCACGAAGGATACAGCGACTGACGAGCCGAGTGAAGACGCAACAACCGAGGGTCAGCGGACACTGTACGGATTCCGGGCCGTCTACGTTTTCGATGTCACCCAAACCGAAGGCAAGGAACTCCCCACCCTGACCGAAGTCGATGGCGACGTGAGTGGATACCGCGAACGCCTGTTCAAGTTCGTGGAAGCGCAAAGCGTCGAGATTAGCTTCTCCGAGCGGATTGCTCCCGCGAAGGGTCTCTCGTATGGCGGGAAGATCACGCTGCTTTCCGGGATGCAGCCCGCCGAGGAGTTTTCCACGCTCGTGCATGAGATCGCTCACGAAATGTTGCATCGTGGCGACCGCCGCACCCTGACCACCAAACAAGTTCGCGAGACCGAGGCCGAAGCCGTGGCTTTCGTGGTCTGCCAATCGGTCGGGCTTCAGAACGGAACTTCATCCCAGGACTACATCCAGCTTTGGCACGGGGACGCAAGCCTCCTCCGCGAGAGCTTGGAAGCCGTTCAACAGACCGCTGCCGTGATCCTCGGGGGCATTGCCCCCGAGCCAGCGGCACTCGCGGCAGCCGCATAACACGCCAACGCCTGCACCGTTTGGTTTTTAGGCCCGACGTGTGCGCTGAGTCCACCAACACCTAACCAAAGACACATGAGAGGAGAAAAGATCATGCCGAGTACGCAAAATGCAGTCAACAACCATGAATATCGTAGCGTTCCTATCACCGCGCTTGCGGAGTCCGCCACCAATCCCCGCAAACGCTTTGATGCAAAGAGCCTCGAAGAACTGGCCGCCAGCTTCAAGACTCAAGGGATTCTGGCCCCCCTTCTTGTACGCGAACTGGAGGAAAGCAAGTACGAGGTTGTAGCCGGGGCACGTCGCCTGAGAGCGGCGAAACTGGCGGAACTCGAAAAACTTCCCGTCCGCGTAGTCAAGCTGACGGATGCCGAGGCAATCGAGGCCCAATGCGTTGAGAACCTGCAACGCGAGGACATCCACCCGCTTGAGGAAGCTCTGGGTTTCAAGTCGCTTTTGGAACTCGGAGAGCCTGTCTACACCATCGCCACCATTGCCTCACGCGCTGGCAAGAGCGAGGCATACGTCTACGGGCGCGTTCGGCTCGCTGACCTCATACCGCCCGTGGCCGAGGCATTTCTGAAAGACCAGATCACCATCGGCCACGCATTGCTGATCGCCAAGCTCCCCGCTTCGCAACAGCAGGAGGCATTCTCGGCTGCCTTTCGCGGCTTGTGGACAAGCGAGGGCAACAGCCAAGTCCTGATTCCCGTGCGGGAGTTGGCAGCGTGGATTGAATCGAACATCTTGCTCCAACTGGCGTCTGCGCCGTTTGACAAGCAGGATGAGACGCTCGTTCCCGAAGCAGGTTCGTGCGCCAACTGCCAGAAGCGAACCGGATTCAACAAACTACTTTTTCCCGACGTGCGTAAAGATTCATGCACGTCGCCCGACTGTTTTCGGGCCAAGATTGACGCTTCCGTGAAAAAGACTCTGGAAACCAAACCGCAGCTAATCCAGATTTCGGCGGCGTGGAATTCCCGCGAGGGCGGTCCTTTGGGCCGGAATCAATATGTGGAGTTGGAGATCAAGAAACCCAAGCCGAACGGCGCAAGTACCAAGCTGGCAGCTAACCAGAAGCCATGCGAGAAGATGACGGAGGCGATTGTCATGGACGGCGGCAAGCGCGGACAGGTCGTCAAGGTCTGTGCCGATCCAGCTTGCCGCACCCACCATCCCAACACGCCTTCCCCGCAGCAAGTCGAGCGGGAGCGGGCGGAGGAACGGAAGCGCATCGAGAAGGAGAAACTGGCCATTACGACTCGCCATCGTGTTTTGGCGACGATCCTCCAACGCGTATCGTCACCGTTAAAGAAGGCAGACTTGTTGGCGGTTGCCCACTACCTGATCGGTCATCTCTCCTACAGCCAAGTCCCGGCTCTAGCGAAACGACACAATGTAGAGGCGAAGAAGGACTCTGTATCCGCACAGGAGGTTCTGGTCAAGCAAGTGGGCACCTATGACGAGGCCGGACTATGCAAGCTGCTGCTCGAAATCAGCTTGCTGGATTCGGCGTACCAGCGATCCACCATCAGCCGAGCCGACGTTCTCATGGATGCCGCCAAACGGTACCGCGTGGACACCGAAAAGCTACAGAAAGCCGTGGCCAAAGAATTCGCCGCGAAACGAGACAAGAAAACAATCAAGCCGAAGGGTCGCACGGCGGCAGCCTAAGTCGATCCATTCTTGATCTGTGGCGGGGTGCGAATCTGCACTCCGCCTTTTTTTTGAATTGGAAGCCGGCCCGATCTGTCAGGGCACGACTATCACTTCACATCTTGCTCAGACAGTTATGAACTGGTTCCGGGCCCACTTCGTCGTCTGCGGTCCCGGAGCACCTATTCCGAAATCATTCCGATCGTTCCCAGCCACGTGTCTACCAACTGAGGCCATGCAGTAATCGAAAGCTTCGTGCGCCGCAGCCCAAACGCATGGCCGCCTTGCGCATACAAATGCATCTCCACGGGAACGCCGGCGTTCTTAAGCGCGATGTAGTACGCCAGCGAGTCGTTTACGTTGTCCACGTGGTCATCCTCAGCCTGCAGCAAGAACGTAGGCGGCGTCTGGCGGGTGACATGGAGATCGGGGTTCAACGAAAGACCTCTATCGGCGTTCGCCGGATGAGAAACGACAAACTTCTTGACGCCCTGGTTCGCATCCCACTCCGCCGCGGACAGCGACAGATGGCCCGGATAAATAGCCACCGCAAAATTGGGGCGACAGCTCTCCCTGTCGGCCGCATCTACAGCCGGATACAAACGGTGATCAAAATGGTTGCTGATCGCTGCTACCAGATGCCCTCCTGACGAAAACCCAAGCACACCAATCTTATGAGGATCAATGTGCCACTCCGTTGCGTGAAAGCGCACAAGACCCACCGTCCTCTGCGCATCTTCGAGCGCCATCGGTGATTCCGGATACGGCCCCGATTTTGGATACGGCCCCACATCCGTCACACGATACTTCAATAGCACACACGTGATCCCCTTGGGCGTCAGCCAGTCACAGACCTCCGTGCCTTCAAGATCGATGGCCAGCTCCTGATAGCCCGAGTCGGGTTTACATACCTTGAACCGCAAGGTATAATCAATTCCCATGGCTGCGCGTGAAACAAATCCGAACTTCATGAATGGAGTTCCAGAGCTCCTCATCCTCAAGCTCCTTCAGCAGGATGAAATGTACGGGTATGAAATCGTTCAAGCGATTCGCGGGCGCACTGGCGCGGTGATCGCCATTGGCGAAGGTGTGGTGTATCCGGTGCTGCACGGTCTCGAACGCGATGGAGCACTGCGGACCCGGCGCAAGAAGGTGAACGGTCGCAGCCGGATCTATTACTCGGTGACCCCTAGCGGGTCGCGACGGTTAGCCGATCTGTCTCGGACCTGGGTTAGTCTCACGACTGCAATCCAAGCGATGCTGAGAGGAGCGCAATATGGCGACGCAATTCCATGAACTCAGAGAGCGGCTTCTGCGAGCTGGGGTCGCACCCCGGCATGTGCGGCGGTATTTGAGCGAACTGACTGATCATTTTGCAGACCTGACTGAGGAAGAACAACAGGCGGGCCGTAACCTGGTTGAAGCACGATCTGCTGCGCTCGTACGTCTCGGGAAAACGGAGAACCTCGCTAAGGCCTTCTTTGAGCAGAGGCAGTTTCAATCGTGGTGTGCGCGCGCACCGTGGGTGATGTTCGCTTTCGCACCTCTCATTTGCTTGGGTGCTGCCTATCTCGTTGCGTGTTTATATCTTTGGTGTGGGTGGAAGTTTTTTCTACCCGGAGTTGATACACCTTTCCGAACCCTAGCAGCCCCTTCCAATAGCCTCGCCAATATGTACTTTCAGGCTGGTAAGTTCTACTACTACAGTGCGCCCGTTCTTGTCGGTTGGACAATCGGAATCGTAGCCGCCCGGCAAAGAATAAAGGCTGTTTGGCCTACTGTTGGTCTGGTCCTGATTTCATGGATGGGCGCAACTGCGCGAATCCAGGCAGGTCGAACTGCCGTACCTCGCGGACTTGGACACATCAGCATAGATTTCTTTACCCTCGGCTCCTCCAGTCAGACTATTTCCCAGAGTGTGTCGTCGGCCTTCTTAATTTTGACTTTGGCGATACTGCCGTATTTCGTTTGGAGACTACGAAGGGCCTTCGTGCCTCTTTGAATCGCTCGTCCGGGGGTCTGTTGAACGAATCGACTAAACAGCGCGGGATCATTCGCCGCATATTAAAAGGCATCCTGGCGTTGGTGTTTCTGGGACTGCTTGGGGTCTCGGCGTTGCTAATGTCGTTGTGGCTGGAGCATAGAAGCGAGATCGCGCTCCCCAAACCTACAGGCCAAGTCGCGGTTGGCCGCGCCCTTTACGACTGGGTCGACGATCAGACGTCGGACCCACTGGCGCCTGCAGGAACCAAACGCGAACTTCTTGTCTGGGTCTGGTATCCGGCAGCGCCGCCCTCCTCTGAAAAGATTGCTGAGTACGTGCCTGATGCAACGCGACAGGCGGTCGAACACGATCGTGGTCCGCTGCTCAGGTTGCTAACAAAAGATCTTTCGATGGTTCATACGCACAGCCTTAGCGATGCTGACGTGTCCCAGCAACAGCGATCGTACCCGGTAGTAATCATGAGGGCCGGGGCTTCTCTCGAAGTATGGAATTACTCGACGCTGGCCGAGGATCTAGCCAGTCACGGTTACGTTGTAGTGGGCGTTGATGCCCCCTATCGCACGTTTGTCGTGGCGTTCCCTGACGGACGGGTAATTAGACGGTTGCCGGAAAACAATCCGGAACTCTGCATTGGCAGGGTGGGCGAGGAGCAGGCTCGCTGCGTGAACAGGGTTCTAACCGCGTGGACTTCTGATATCGGCTACGTGCTTGATCGACTAGGGCAACTGAACAAATCGGACCCGTCGGGCAAGTTCACAGGTCGGCTCGACATGACGCGCGTGGGAGTATTTGGTCATTCCTTTGGCGGGTCGCAGGCCGCGCAATTCTGTTCGCAGGATTCCAGGTGCAAGGCAGGCATCGATGTGGACGGTTCTTTGCACGGCAGCGTCGTTCAGTCCGGCATCCCCACACCGTTCATGTTCCTTGGAAGTGGCGAAGGCGATTTTTCGTCCAGTGCCGAGGTTCGTCAGGTCGAAGCCGACATCAAGTCTGTTTATGATCGCCTGCCTCCAAATGGAAGGCTGCGCCTCTCGATTCGTGGTGCGAACCATTTCACTTTTAGCGACGACGGAGCCCTTTTGAGAAGCCACGCCTTCCGCTGGGTCCTGCATAGGATCGGTAAGCTACGGATCGACGGTCCCCGGCAACTCGCGGTCACGTCGTACTGTATCCGAAGCTTTTTCGATACGTACCTTAAGCAAACGACGGCTTCCGAGCCGACAATTTCATCCTCGCTTTACCCAGAGATTCAAGTCGTTGAATGAACTCGGTCTCGGCGATTTCTGGGACTCCTGTCGCTACTCGCCCATGACGTATCACCAACTGCCTCAGAGCGGCCTTGTGACGCCCATGGCTAGCGTTGTGAGCGGTTGCGGATGTACGACGGGCAACTCTGACGTAATCCGGGTAAGGTAAGGTTTGCCGACAAATCGCTTGGAACCGCGCGGTCGCTCACTTCCCAGAAGCCCGTTTCTGGATAACCTTCGGTTAGCCAACAATTCGCTTGGAATCCGTCGAACGTGAAGTCCAACGCCAGGAGTTGCTCACTTTATGCTGCGGCTTCCGATGGTTGATCCTTTGCTCCCCGAATCAGAAACCACAAGATAGCGGCGGGTTCGCCCAACGTTAAGGGGATGTTTGCCAATTGGGTCACGATATTCACGTAACTCGGCAAAAGAAACGAGGTAAAGCCTACGGCCAAGTAGCCGAAGCATGCAGCAATCAGCAATGCGCCCAAGAATCGCGGCAGGAAACCCGACTTCCACACACAAACGCCGAAGTGGAAAAGCCAAAGGCCAAAGATCCATCCGACATCATACCCGTAGTTACGCACACCGAGGAAAAGCATGGCTAGAGACTCGCGTTGCGGTTGATTGAACATCGGCAGAAAATCCGCCCCGCGCAAGAGCGTCAGGGCAGCGATCTCGCTTACCGCATTCACGCACATGATAGGAACGAAGGCCACACCGAAGATCGCCATCAGCGAAGCATGCGTCTTGCTCACCCCGCTGAGCAATCGGTAAAGAACCCAAAGTAGATAGATATATTCGACCGCGCAAATCACTTCGGAGGCGATGCCGAGACGCAAAAGCCTCTCGGAAGCGAGAATGTTGTGGGCGGTCGCCGCCGCGTCTCCAGACACGAAAAGCTTGCTGGGAACATAGATGATGCTGAAGAAGCCCGTCACTCCGTTCACGAGATACAGCACGCCTGCGAGCCGCGCGGTCTTTTTGGTTGAGTTCATGCCTTGCCTCCTTTTGTTCATGACTCTCGCCTGAGCTAGGGCCCTTTGCTGCAACCTGCTCTACTATGTCACGTCTGGACCGATAGACCTTCGGTCTTAATGTTGGCCATTTTCAATTTTCCAAACCTTTGAATTCTCCCGAGTCTTCTCATCCCTAAGGGCCACGAAGCCACGTGCCAATGGCACGAGCCAGAAGCCAACACCGGTTCCTCCCGGATGACAGGCAATGCTGACATAATCCCGTAAAGTAAGGGGACCACCCGGCAATTGACCATGCGCTCAAGCAACGAGATGTCATAAACTTCGTATGTGCCGCCGATCGATATGAAGAACGACCAGCGCCGATTCCTGTTACTGGCTTTGCTGTTCTTGTTTATGGTGGCCAGGATTCTTCAGCTTTTTGCGGGTAGGATCCCCGACCTCCTTATTGTCACCTTCCACGTGATTCCCCCCGCCGTTTTCGCTCTGGTACATGGAGCGCGCATCTACGGTTCACGTGGCATCCTCATCTTCGCAACTCTATGCCTCGGGGTCGGAACCCTGTTTGAGAGCGTGAGTCTGCGAACCGGCTTTCCATTTGGTTATTACAGGTTCACCGACCTGATGGGGCCGAAGCTCTTCGATCTGCCGATTCTGCTCGCTCTAGCTTATGTGGGGATGGGTTATCTGTCGTGGATTCTCGCTGTCGTAATCCTGGATTGCCAGAACGAACCGCTCTCGGGGAGGAAGATCGTTTTGTTGCCGCTGGCAGCAAGCTTCGTCATGACGGCTTGGGACTTTTCCATGGACGCGGTCTGGGCAGACATCGATCACGCTTGGGTGTGGCGAGACGGAGGTTCGTACTATGGAGTGCCACCTAGCAACTTCTTTGGCTGGTTTCTCACTGTCTACATCTTCTATCAGCTATTCGCGTTGTATCTCAGAAACCGAGTGACTATCCGATCACGGACAAGTCACTGGCGCCTCGCTATCTTGTTTTATGCCGCATCCGCAGCGGGGAATCTCCTGGTTGTGGCTCCCTTGTCTCTGGGCGGCGTCTTCGTGGATGCCGCAGGCAAACACTGGGCCATCCCTAGAATTCTTTGGGCATCTCGCCTCGTTTCCATCCTTCTCATGATGCCTCTCAGCCTGATTGCTTGGATCAAAACCTTCGGACCAGTCGAACCCTTCTCGAAAAGATTTCTCTGGGTATTCCGAGCCAGTAACGGGCAACCCTGAAGTAATCCCAACGTAAGGTTTGCCGACAACCCAGTCCTCAAGGATACGAGTCGGCTTTACATACCTTGAACCGCAAGGTGTAATCAATTCCCATGGCTGCGCGTGAAACAAATCCGAACTTCATGAAATGGAGTTCCAGAGCTCCTCATCCTCAAGCTCCTTCCGCAGGATGAAATGTACGGGTATGAAATCGTTCAAGCGATTCGCGGGCGCACGTTGTCACGGGTTACGCCGATTCAGGTGAAACAGATGTTCGATCATTATCGAAATCCTCAATGGCCGACTTCATTCGATTGAAATTCGGCCCGGAGGCCCTGGCCGACGGCCCCACACCGTTCATGTTCCTTGGAAGTGGCGAAGGCGATTTTTCGTCCAGTGCCGAGGTCCGTCAGGTCGAAGCCGACGGAGTTTTGACTCTTGCCGCAGTTAAACGCAAAGAGTCGCCCGGAGCTACGCTGCGCTGCAACGGGCGACTCACCCCCTCAACTTGCTCCGACATTGTAAGGCGTTTCATTGGTTTTCGTCGGCCTGTAGACGGGTCGGTCCCGATTTGCGTAGTTGCCGAGGCGGATCAGAACTTAATGTTGGGGTCTTTTCGAGTTGATCGCTGAGAGCACCGGGTCAGACGGACTCAAATTGTATTTTGCCCGCAGGCGTACATCAACTTTGACAAACTCCTTTTCGTCATCCCATCCGCCGAAGAAACTCGCCCATTTGAGATGGCCTTGAATATCGATTGCATAACAAGCGTCTGAGTCGTCTACCCCCTGGGGTATGCAATGCATATAGGCCGCGCAACTACGCCCGTGCTGTCCCTCAACGGTGCGGGCATTTACGCCCGTCGCTCTTGGGTCGATGTGGTACCGCGGGGGCGCCGGGCCGGTGCACAACTTGTAGCTGGAGTACGCATCCGCATAGCCGCTCCAGTATTGTCCACCGGTCTCGACAACAACAGTTGTTGGAGCGAGAGTATATCCGAAGCCAACAATCGATACCGTTTTACCTGCCGACGAGAATACAAAATAGGGAAATTCGCCGATCTTTGAGGGCATTATTCGAACTTCCAATTCCCTAAGCTCTCCTGGAGCCAAGGTTGAACGCGTCTCAAGCTTGTGGGGATCATTAGTTGGCACCCAGCGAACGGCAAGATTTTCGCTGAATTTGAAGGCATCGAGTTGCAAACGAGAGGCTTGTGTGTTTCTTACACCCACTTGTATAGTAATCGGCTTGTTTTCGGGTTGGTACCCGAGGTCTAAGAGAAAGTATTTACCGCGAACGAGCTGATTACCTGTTTCTATCTGTAGTCCGTTAGCGGTGCTTTTGGAGAGCGCAGCGGACCCGAAGGAAGTCATTCCGATAATTGTCAGCGTACATAGCAGGCGGATTCTCATCTAATTGTGCCTCCCACCAGGGTTTGCCGTCGTATGAATGCAGTTTGGAGTACCTCCGCAACCTTCGGTGTTAGAGCCCGATGTTCCACCTCCGTATCCGTATCCGGGAGGAGGTGGCTGGGCAGGAGGCGTTCCGGGCACCTGTGGTTGCCCTGATGGGCCGGGCGTTACGCGCTTCTGTGCCTCGCGTTGTTGCTCCTCATAGGCCCGCTTCTGGTCTCCGACATATTTCACAGTTGACGACGCTTCTAAATTACCGAGTTCATGTTGATCAATCTCCTGTTTTCTAGCTGCTTCTACGGCGGCCCATTGATGCGTATACTCGGCCTGCTTCGTCTCATTAACATCTCGAATGTGTGAAGCATTTTCGCGGACAGTTTTTAGCAAAACGTTTGTCACGGACATCTTGTTGTTCAACTCGCGATAACGTGGATCATGACGGAGGGTCGACGTTTTAACTGCTTGCCCCAAGTAGAGTTGATACCGCATCGACAATTCGTCTTCAAACAAGCGATCTGGAGTGACCGATAGCCCCTCAAATACGATTGGGTGATACGTGTAATCCGGGGTTCCAATGCTGTAATGATTTGGCATGTGAGCAATCAACACTTCGCAGTAGTCCGAGGCAACATGATATCCGGCGGCAACCGCTAGTCCGTCAAATCCAGTGAACCCCTTTCCTACAAGTCGTACTGCGCCGCTTGAGACTGCAAAAGTGCCAAAAAAGCTGGGCCCTGCAATCCAAGGATTAACAGGACTAGTAACACGAAGCCAAACGGTCGCCCCGGCAGCGATTGGGACCTCGGCCAGAAGGGCATCGACTGCGGCTCCGGCGGCGACTCCAGAAACGGTACCAACAAATACGCAAACTGGATGCTCAATTTGAACGTTGCCACTAGGCGGTTTGGCGGGCATTGTATCGATCGAAATGTTTGTGACCACTCCATTGTCCTGCTGGATGACCACACGTGTGATAGTTGTTTTTGACTCATCATTGATGCCGAGCGTCTTGTACAAATTCACCAGATCAGCGAGTTTAACGTAGCGGATATCAGTATTCGCCACTGGCAATAAGACGTCCTGCGCGAACACTCCTGCTCCGTTAAGTCGATTCGCAAGTTCCCATCGATCTGGTTTTGCGTACGCCCTCGAACTGTGAATCTCATTGAACGTAAATTGCGCGCCTGCGGAGTCCGAACTCACATCGTGGGCCACATAGGATTCTGCAGCCACGATTGGTAGCCCCTCGTGACCCTTGACTTCTATTGCTGGGTTTGCCAGCGAAACGTCCGATATCTTCAGGTGAGCCTTACCACTAACGAACTCAACTGACAGACTTGTCAGTGCCACGGTGGCGCTCGACACGTCTTCCCCAGGGAAGAAGTGCATGGATACTGGCTGCGTCAACTTAGCATTCGCAGCTTGAAACCTGCCATTGGTGGGCACAATGTTCCCAGTTGCCAGGTCGATTTCTAGTTCAGCTGGATCATCTAGGCGGGACTTCAGGTTGGCTTTGAACTTTACCTTCTGGACTGCAATATTTGCTCCTCGAATTTCGGCACCCGGAAGAGTCAGCTTCAGAAAGCCGCTCTCATGTCCCCCGGAAAGGTTGATCGCTCCTTTGTTGTCAACAAAAATGATCCTAGAAGAGCCTGGGATCATCTCACCCTCCGAAACCGGAATTTTTCCAATGGCTCTTCGAAGGCGGATGTGCAGAGAACCCAGGTTGCATTCGACTATCTGTCCCTTCTCCCATCGAAATGCGCCGCGTAATGTTGCTGCGGGGTCTGAATCTGTTCCATCGGCGATGTCGCCTTCGATCGCATCATGTGATTCTGGATTGGATGTTGACGCACCGTTTGCGCGAATTCGAACGTGGCCTCTGTCGACAACGAGTATTTGCACGTCATCGTAATCTTTGCGACTCCGAGGGATGGCTACCAGACGCACATGAGCATTGCTTATTACTAAATTGCCTAAATTGACTCCCTTAGCCTTGTAGTACTTTTCCTCGGGACCTTGGGCCGCAGAGAGTGGAAGTACACAAATGAATGTTGAGAACAGAAGGAAGGAAAACCATCTCTTGTGTGTCATCGAAACCTCAGGTGCCACCTTCAAGGAGTGGCAATCTGTCTGCGTGCTGACTAGGGGACCGATTAGCTAATTCTTTGGGGCAGCGATTACTTTAACCTTCTGTGTAACTGGTCCCGAAGAACAGCTAAACGTACATTCGCCGTCTCTCCGAAAACCACTGGTGGCTTCCAGTGTGAGGGTGTATTCGCCGGGCTTTGAATATGCATGCTTTATCGCTGGAAATCCAGCTATGTCACAAGGGCTTTGCTGTCCGTCTCCGAATTTGATTTGACAAGTTGCGGTTACAAGAGTGCTACCCAGGTTCGCGCCCCCATGTAGTTTGGGTGTGCCCTCAACAAGAACCGTCACCAGTTCATCTACAAAAACTGGAGTAGTCTCATAGTCATTACGGCGCACAAAAGCTTGTCTTTGCTCCATTAACAAACGCAGCCCCACACCGCAGTTACAAGTGTCATGGCCTTTGCAATCGCCAGTGAGGGTCTTACTGTACTTAAAACACTCCATGGTTCCGGGTTTAACGACGGGAGCATTGTTGCTGCATGCAGCGACTTCTCCCGTAGCCTGCCCGCCGCTACTCTTGCAACCAATGTCGCACCCTGTAGACTGTGCAATTTGGAATTTCGAAGTCCCATTCTTACAAACGCAGCACTGGTTCTGGGCAAACGTAGAAGCAGTCGATATAGTTCCAAAGAGTGCCAACATAGCGAAATAACGAAGGTCAATGAACATGCGAACCTCCTAATGGCTCTGGGCCGAACTCAACGGAAACCAGCGACTAGAAAAACGCATGTGAATACAATTGAGGTGAAGGATGTCCGGTCGGGACATATGTCCTCCTGAAAAGATGAACAGTGGACTCACCGAACGGGGTGACGCCATAATCAATCCCTATGCGATTCCAGAGTAGGCAAACCCAAGGCGAGCACGCCACCGCTCCCAGAGATCTCGGCAACGTGCGCGAATAGTAGCAGGCAGACATAGAGCACGCAAGAACAAGTTGCGGGAAGAGCTCTGATTGAAGATAGTAGGCCGTCACCGTCGTACCGGGTCCGAGCCTAGACTTCAACACTCGCATCTGCTAAACGGAGCCTGGGCTCTCTGCAGACCTTGGGCACCCGACTTTCTTTTTTTGTGGGTAATCTGCGAAACTATTGGTACATTGTCGGGGTTCTAACCCGCATTGCGTGCGTCTGCGCCGACTCGTCATCGCTACTTTTCTAGATTCCTTTTGGTGTGGTTTCTCAGTGACCAGACGTGTCCCGAGATGGGCGGGTTTTGCGTTCGCATCCGGCGCAGTCGTCCTCATCATCTGGACCTACTACGCCTACACTAGACACCACCAGGCGGTTCTGGCTAATCGCGTTGGGTCTCAAACGGAATCCTCGGACCCTCAGACACTCCTAGCTGCAGCCGACCACTTCTATTGGCTAAACAACGGACCTGCCGCGGGTCCGTTGTACGAAAAGGCAGAGAAACTCTTCTTGGATAAAGCCGACGCGCGCAACGCGCTTCGCGCCAAAATTGGCCGGCTCAGATCAAACGCTGGGACGATGCCCTTTGTCGATCTTTCACGGTTTCTGGGAGAACAACTACAGACTCCAATCGTGAAGGATGACAAAGAGCTGCGGCTCCGGTGCCTCGTTGCCAAGGGCTATACCGACATCGAGATTGACTACCGAGCGACAAAACGGGACTGGTTGGAAGCGCGAGAACTCGCTAACGATTTGGGCGAACAGCAATGGGTGACTAGAGCCGACGGAGAATTGGGGCTGGTTGCATTCCTTGAAGGAAATCCTGGACACGCCGCACGGTTGCTCGGTGGAGCACTACTTTCGACAATGACATCCGGCGATGTCGGAGGGCAGATCAGATTTTTGGAGTTGTTGGGCAGAGGCTTTGAGGAAGTAAATCGTCATGCCGAGGCGATGAGGTTCTTTAATCGAGCAATCAAGCTCGCGGAAGAAGAAAGGGACGCCGAGTTGCCGTTCATGGCATATGAAGGAAAGGCACAGGCGCTCGTTGCGATGGGCAAGCCGAACGACGCGAGGAATGTGATTGAAAATGCACTCGTAAAGGCAAGGTCGCAACAGAAGCGCGGGCACGAAGCCCAGCTTTTGATTCTGCTTGGAAGCGTTGCTGCAAGTACCGGCGATAGAACACAGGCGATTCAATATCTGGAGCAGGCGGGACAGTTCGCGAGCAGTGTCCAATTCTACCGAATGGAAGCGGATGCGATGTTCGAGCTGGCAAAACTGTATCGCGACAGCGGCGATCTGGCGACTGCTGACAGCCGTGCCACGCAAGGCTTGGCGGCAAGCCAACGTGTCGGTGATCGCTATTATGTTCCTCGTAATTTGACGGTGCTTGCTGGTTTGAAAGCTCAACGCGGTCGCATTGATGAGGCAAAGGCGCTCTACGATCAGGCAGAAGACGTGGTCGAAGGAATGCTTATCAGCGTGGATGAGCCGTATTGGAACAGTTCGGTTGCCGCCTCCCAGAGTCAGACCTACTTGCAACACTTCGAACTCGTGGCCCGCACTGGAGACGTGCCCGGAGCATTCCATGTTTTGGAGCGCGTCCGGGGACGATCACTTGCTTGGGCTCTCCAAGACCGAAACGCATTTCCAACTTCGGAATCGGAGCAGACCGCCTCGTTAGAAACCGACGTGGCTGGCCTTCAGGTTCGACTGATGCAGACGAACAGTGCCACCGAACGCGAGCAATTGCTCGACAAATTGGCCGAGTACGAGCGCCGTCTCGGGCTGGCATGGACAAAGGGAGACGCAGCGAATACGCGCCTGCCTGTGCAGCCCGCGTCACTGCCGAAGGTCCAAGAAGTCCTGAAACCAGACGAAGTGCTTGTGGAGTACGTTCTGGATGATCCGACTTCCTTCTGCGTCGTAGTTTCTCAGGAAGGGGCACACATTCGAGTGCTCCCGGCAGGACGCAAGGAGATCGAGAGTCTAAGCCAGCAATTTGTCGGAGAAATTCGCACCAAGGCCACTGGCGCTGAACTTTCGAAGCGACTCTATGCGATGCTCGTGAAGCCCGTCCCGGAAGCAGCCACAGCGACAAGTTTCATCATCGCACCGGATGCCATTTTGAATCTGCTTCCGTTTGAGGCGCTTCGCGATGCTCAGGGCGAGTACCTCTTGAAGTCGCGCGTCATAAGCTACGTACCTTCCGGCACGATTTTGAACATGCTTCGCCACGGGGAGAAACAGAAACCAGCTCCCAAACCCCTTCTTGCGGTCGGTGATGTCGAGTACGAGAACCAAGGCGGTGCGGGACGGAGAATCCCAACTCCGGCCTCTATTCGTGGCCGGATTGAGCGCGGGATTGCGGATTTCTCAGGGATAGGCCTTCACGACCTTCCAGAGACGCGAGCGGAAGTCGAGGAAATCGGTAAAATCGTTGGATCGGGCGCCGTAATATTGCTTGGCAAGGATGCCACGGAAACTGGATTTAAGAAGCAACCACTTGATCAGTTTCGGATCTTGCATTTGGCTGTCCATGGATTTGCGGACACGCAATACCCAGAACGGTCAGCGCTGGTGTTGGGTGCGGACCCACAATCGAGTGATGATGGTTTGCTGCAAGTGCGGGAGATCATACGACTGCGATTGAGTGCCGAACTCACGACCCTTTCTGCTTGTGACAGTGGGGTTGGGAAACTGCAGGGGCAAGAGGGCATCAGCAACCTGGTAGAAGCATTTCTGGTGGCCGGGTCAAAATCGGTTGTAGCGAGCCTATGGAGCGCAGACGATACGTTCGCTAGTGCATTGATGGAACAGTTTTACCGGCGCTTGGCCCAGGGCGAAGATACGAGCTCGGCTTTGCGAAACGCGAAACTTGACCTGCTCACAAAATACGGCGATCAGGTCAGTCCTTTCTATTGGGCGGCGTTCATAGCGGTAGGGGAGACCTCGACACCGATTGGTATAAAACAGCAATGAATCTAACTCTCGACGATCGCACGAAGATTTTCGACAAAGTCTGCCGACTAGTGGAGACAAAGCATTTCAATCCCGGAATGAACGGCGCGGATTGGAATGCGTTGGTCCGGGATCGCCGGGATCAGATACTCGCGTGTACCGACCCGGAGGTCTTCGAGAAAGAGGTTCACAAATTACTAGCGGAACTGAAGACCAGTCACACTGGCTTCCGTCATGCGGGGATGCGGAATATTCCCGCACGCCACGCAATCAACGCGACTCTGCAGCGCATCGGCATAAATGGAAGTGAGCGTTGGATGTTTCAAGACGTCCATCAAGGCGGTCCAGCGTTTGCGGCCGGCATACGCCCTGGCGATCTCTTGCTCGAATGCGGTGGTCGAGAGGTTCGACCGCCAAACGACTTGACGTTTTCGGTCGGAGAATCCGCGAATCTTCTCATTGAAAAGCTCCACGGAGAAGTGCAGCAGGTCAACGTTCAATTGCCGATACCCAAATCCCAAAAGCACCCGGTTACGGCGCCGCAAGCGGTCACCACCGAAAAGCTCAGCGATGAAATTGGATTACTGAGAGTCGCAATGTTTCCGGGCGCCATCGGTATCGACGTAGCGAAGGACATCGACCGAGGCATCGCCGCACTCGACGGATACAGTCGGCTCATTGTCGATTTACGAGGAAACACTGGGGGCGGAATCGGCGGGCTTCGCCTTATGAGCTACCTGACTCCCGGAAAGCTGGAAGTCGGATACAGCCTCACACGAAAACGTCGTGAGCGTGGTTATCGTCGTGAGGAGCTCACGCGATTTGGACGAATTCCGTCTCACAAAGCGACTCTCGTATGGCTAGCGGCTCGATATGCCTTCGTTGAAAAATCTATCCTCGTGGTCACCGAAGGACTCGGCCAGCAGCGATTCCACGGTCGAGTCGTGCTGCTGGTGAACGAGCACACCGCGAGCGCTGGCGAGATGGTGTCGGCGTTTGCAGAGGAAAATAATCTGGCAACCATCGTGGGAACGAAAACGCCCGGCCGTCTACTCAGTGGCAGCGCATACAAGGTTGGCCACGGATACATTCTTGGCCTCCCGGTTGCCGCCTACCTGACGTGGCAAGGACGCATGCTGGAGAACAATGGCATCGCGCCGAAGTTTTCTATTGAACTCTCGCGAGAAGCATTGAAGAAAGGAAGAGACACCCAACTCGGAACCGCAATCGACGTGGCGAAAGCTCTGTGATCGTGGAATGGCTCTGCCGCAGTGTTTGTCGCGACCAATCCAGGGCGCATTACTTCACGTTCGACGGATTCCGAGCGAGCAGTCGGCGATCCATGGACTTTGACTGCTCAACCTCGCCTTCAAGCGGAGCGGGTGTGTTACATTTCAATTTGTATGAGAAAGCGTATCGGTGCCATGCGTCCGGCGGGTTCCTTCTATGGAACCCTC
>Ga0307478_10001990_pt1 | contig 16817 bp, 12 predicted proteins | sample atmos_gasesECM4C_2_FD_203713 | JGI IMG/M metagenome (GOLD analysis project Ga0307478, IMG submission 203713) | Hardwood forest soil microbial communities from Morgan-Monroe State Forest, Indiana, United States - atmos_gasesECM4C_05 | ecosystem: Environmental > Terrestrial > Soil > Temperate...
GATTCCAGCGAGGACGCCATCGGCAGGCGCCTCCACCTCGACAATCGCCTTGTCCGTCTCGACGTCGAGAAGCGGCTCACCCTTCGACACGCGGTCCCCTTCCTTCTTCCGCCAGGCAATGAGCTTGCCGGTTTCCTGCGCCATCTCGAGAGCGGGCATTACAACGCTGAAGGCCATAGTCGTTCTGGGGGAAGGCGGCTACTATGGCCTTCAGTTCGAAACTCCTACCCGCTCGGTTTTCGCGCTGGTCTCGATCATCTCGAGCACGCGGTCGCTGGGCGGAGCTTCGCTTTCCCGTGTAGTGGGCAGGGGCCCATTCACGGTGAAATAGTGCGCACCGGCAACCAATAGGTCTTCCGCCGGGAATCGCGTGATGACTTCATGCCCACTCGGCGTCACCACGATTTCTTCTTCAATGCGGGCAGCGCTCCAGCCATCGGTCGAAGGCCAGAACGTTTCGAGTGCGAAGACCATGCCGGGCTTGATCTCGACCGGGTGATCAAAGGAAACCAGACGGCTGATGACCGGCTTCTCCCAGATCGCGAGGCCGATGCCGTGACCATACTGCAGCGCGAAGCAGGCTTCTTCGTTGGGGAATCCGAATTCTTCCGCCTTCGGCCAGACTGCAGCAATCTCCGCGGTCGTACGGCCGGGACGGACCAACTCAATCGCCGCATCCAGATAGTCGCGGCATCGCTTGTAGGCGTCGACCATGGCGTGCGAGGCGTATCCGACGGTGAAGCAACGGTAGTAGCAGGTGCGATATCCCATGTAGGAATGCAGGATGTCGTAATACACAGGATCGCCGGGGCGCAGCACGCGATCGGAAAACACATGCGGATGCGGGTTGCAGCGCTCGCCGGAAATTGCGTTCACCGCTTCAACGTACTCGGAGCCGAGATCGTAGAGAACTTTGCTGACCAGCCCGACGGCTTCGTTCTCGCGCAGCCCGGGCTTCATTGCCCGGTAGAGTTCATCGTAAGCGGCGTCGACCATCATCGCCGACGTGTTGAGCAGCGAGATCTCGTCCTGCGTCTTGATGACGCGCGCCTCGGACATGAGTTGTTGTCCGTCGACTACTTCGAGTCCTTCGCGTTGCAATGCGAATAAAACTGGCGGCTCGATGATGTCAATTCCAACCGGCTCTTTATGCAGACCGCGCATTTCGAGTTCGATGCGAATCTTTTTCGCGACGTCTTCCGCGCGCCCCATCTCCGGCGTCATCGCCCCGCGGAGCATCGAAATCCCTGGCCGCGATCGTTCTCCGAGCCACGGGCAGTTCAATTGATGATGCTTGGCCGCGGATCCGAAGTCCCACAGGATCGGCTCGTCATTCTGCGGAAGCAGGGTGAAGCGGTTGGCTTTGTCCTGCGCCCACGTGCCGATATGGGTCGCAGTGATGTAGCGGACATTGTTCATGTCGAAGCACAACAACGATCCCATCGACGATTTCCTGAGTAGGTCTTTCGTCTTCTGCAGCCGTTCCCGCCGCAACCGGTCAAAGTCGATACGGTTCTCCCAATCGACCGCCATCGTTCCGTGAGTTTTGAGTGCCATACCATCTCTCCTGTAGAGACGTTGCCTGCAACGCCTTCTGCGCACGTCAGCCATTTCGCGGCGAAAGAGACGTAGCCAGCTACGTCTCTACGACTTGCCGCACATCTCGCGCGCGGCCTCGAATACCGTCTCTTCCGTCGGCACCGTTAGATCCTCGAGCGCCGGAGAAAACGGGATTGGAACGTGCATCGCCCCCATGCGCTTCACCGGCGCGTCCAGATCGTAAAAAGCGCCCTCGGCAATGACCGCCGCAATCTCGGACGTAACTCCGTAGCGGCCGTAGCCTTCGTCGAGCACGATGGCGCGCGAGGTCTTCTTGACCGACTCAATGATAGTCTTTTCGTCGAGCGGCCACGTCGTCCGCGGATCGACCACTTCCGCGCTGATGCCCTCTTTCTCCAGCAAATTCGCCGCGCCCAGCGCCACTTGCACCATGCTGCTTGTGGCTACCAGGGTGATGTCGTCGCCCTCCCGCTTCACGTCCGCGAGCCCAAGTGGAATCGTGTAATCATCCTCCGGAACCGGCCCCTTCAGCTTGTACATCATTTTGTCTTCGAAGAAGACAACCGGGTTCTCGTCGCGAATCGCGGTCTTCAGCAGGCCTTTCGCATCGTAGGGCGTCGAAGGCAGCACGACTTTCAGTCCCGGGATATGGCTGAACCATGCGTGCAGCGATTGCGAATGTTGCGCCGCCGAGCGCCGGGTTGCGCCCAGCGTGGTGCGCATCACCATCGGAACCTTCCAATGCCCGCCGGACATGTAGTGCGCCTTGGCCGCCTGGTTGACCATCTGATCCATGGTCAGAGTAATGAAGTCGCCGAACATGATGTCGACCACTGGCCTCAGTCCGGTCATCGCGGCGCCTACTCCAACCCCGGTAAACCCTGCTTCCGAGATGGGCGTGTCAATCACACGCTCGGAGCCAAACTCCTCGACCAATCCAGAAAGTACCTTGAACGGCGTGCCCGCCTCCGCTACGTCTTCGCCGAAGATGCAAACGCGCGAGTCGCGCCGCATCTCCTCCGCCAGTGCTTCCCGCACGGCTTGCGCGAAAGTGATCTCGCGTTCAGGCATAAACGTCCTGCTGCACTTGATCGGGACTGGGATAAGGCGCGTCAATGGCGAACTGCACCGCCTTCTCCATTTCCTCGCGCGCTTCCGCCCTGATGTGCTCCAGCGCAGCCGTATTGGCATAGCCCTGCGCGACCAGCCAGCTGTCATGCAGCATGATGGGATCGCGCTCCGTCTTCCAGTGCTGCTCTTCCTGCTTGGAGCGGTAGTACTCGCGATTAATGTCGCCCACGTGGTGGCCGCTATAACGATAAGTATCGGCCTGCAGGAACGCCGGACCCGCACCCTCGCGCGCCCGCTTCACCAGGCGCGAAGCAACTTCATTCACCGCATGCACATCCTGACCGTCAACCGAGACTGCTTCTAAACCAAACGCTCCGGCACGACCGAGAATCGTCCCAGCTGTCGTCTCGGAAAAATGCGTGTACTCGTTGTAGAGATTGTTTTCGCAGACGTAGATGACCGGTAACTTCCAGAGTTGCGACAGGTTCATCACTTCGTAAAGCGATCCCTGTCCCAGCGCGCCTTCGCCGAAAAAGCAGATTGCCACCCGTCCGTTCCCTAGCCGTTTTGCCGCCAACGCCGCGCCCGTAGCGATACCCACGCTGCCGCCCACAATCGCGTTCGCCCCCAGGTTGCCGGTCGCAGGGTCGGCGATGTGCATCGATCCGCCCTTGCCTCGGCAGTAGCCGGTCTCTTTTCCCAGCAGTTCGGCGAACATGCGGTCCGGGGAGGCGCCTTTTGCTAGGCAATGCCCATGCCCGCGATGCGTACTCGTAATGTAGTCGTCAATCCTGAGCGCTTCGCAGATTCCTACCGCAACCGCTTCTTCGCCGCTGTAAAGGTGCGCCAGGCCAGGCATCAGCGCGCGGGTATAGAGTTCGTTGACCTGCTCCTCGAACAGGCGAATCCTCACCATCTGGCGATAGGCGCGGAGCCACTTGTCTTTTTCAGTCGAGAAATTCTGGCTTGCCTCGGGCTTCGAGGTGACAGTCGTCATTTTCGGCCTCCGGCGGTCACCGGCGTGCTCACGCCCGCCATTGCGGCCAGCACGTCAAACATGCATGCGAAATCGTACTTCGTCCATCCCATACCGCGAGCCGCAGTCAAAAATTCATTGCTGACTGCCGTTGTCGGGAGCGGCACTTCGAGCTGCCTCCCTAACTCCATGGCGAGAACCATATCTTTTTGCATCATGTTTACGTCGAACCAGGCTTCTTCCGGCTGCTGCAAAACAAACGGGCCCCGGTACTTGATCATGGGAGAGGCGACCGCGCTGTTGACCAGCACGTCGACTGCTACCTCGCGCGCAATGCCGCTTTTCTCGGCGAGCAGCACGCCTTCGGAAAACGCAAGCATTTGCACTGCCAGGCTCAGATTGATTGCGATCTTCATCGAAAGCGCGAGCCCGTTATCGCCGACGTAAGTCACCTTCGGACCGATGTCGAGCAACAACGTTTTGATCTTGTCAAAGGTCTCTTTGCGCCCTCCAACCATCACCGACAATTTGCCTTCCTGTAGCGTGATCACGCTTCCCGAAACTGGCGCGTCGACCATATCCGCACCGGGCGCGCGAACTTTGGCGGCCAGCGCGCGGCTCACCGTCGGACTCACAGTGCTCATGTCGATAAAGGTTTTGCCGGCGCTCAAACCGGCGAGCAAGCCATCAGGACCGTCGGTGATCGCCTGGATGGCCGCTGCGTTCGTCACCATCGCGAAGGTGTAATCGGATGCGCTCGCCACCGCCCGCGGCGAGTCGGCCCACTGCATGCCTTTCTCGACGAGCCACTGCGCCTTGGCGCGGGTGCGGTTGTAACCGGTGACGCTGTGCCCTTTGCTCAGCAGCCGGTTCACCATCTGGCTGCCCATCACCCCTAAGCCAATGAAGCCAACTTTCGCCATCCGCTACTTGCCTCCGCAATACATCCCGAGTCTCCCAAAGTCAATTCGCGTGCTGCCGGCCGGCGGGACGTTTGCCGCCCGGAGACTGGCTGTCCTCGCGCACTTGTTCGAGGTGAGCCCGCATGGCGCGGCGTGCGCCTTCGGCATCGTGGCGTTCCACTGCCTCGAGAATCCGCTTGTGATGCACCTGGCCGCGCTCCGGCCCGCCGGGAACTTGAAAAATGCGCAGGCGCTGCTCGCGAAGCAGTCCCACGATCGAATCGAGCAACGAAAGAATCAGCGGATTCGCCGCGCCTTCGGCCAGCGCTAAATGAAAATCGAGATCTGCTTCAATGTAAGCATCTGGATCCTGGCCCGCACGATCCATCACGGTAACGGCCTCGCGCATGGTTGTCAGCTCGGAATCCTGAATGCGTGTGGCCGCCAGAGCGGCAATCTCCGGTTCGAGGATGGCCCGCACTTCCGCCAGATGTGTCGATCCCTCCGGTTGGCCGATCTTCACCATCAAATCCAGCGACTGGCGCACCGCCTGCGTTGTGCCATCGGTGATAAAGGTGCCGCGTCCCGAATAAGCCTCGACCAGACCTTTTTCGCGCAGGGCCTTCACCGCTTCGCGCACCGCCGTACGGCTGACGCCGAAACGCTGGGCCAGTTCACGCTCCGCAGGAAGTTGATCGCCGGGCTTCAGCGACCCGCTGACAATGGATTCCTCAATTTGTTGAACGATTTGTTCGTAGAGACGAGACGAGCGAACGAGCTTGTACACAGCGCTGCCCCCCGCACGGTGTGGAGCCCAGCCAGCCGAGCGACTGGCCATGGTCTGGCTACTATACCGCATATCCAGACGTGAACGTCCTCTTTGTTCGAAGGCAGGCATAGATTGGCACTTGGTATGATGGTATGACCGCAATCATCCTACTACACTCGCGCCCTTCCTTGTCAACTCCTGGCGGAAACTTCGCTCCTGCGTGAATTTTCATGGGTTGCCGGACTTTGAACTACCTCCTTCCGCAGGATCGGAGTACCCTCGTCAGAATCGTTTCCAATCTGAATTTGCTTGACACTGTTTCGCCGATGGTGGTATGGCTGTCGGACCAGAAGCAGGACACGGAGGGGTTCCCTATGCTATCCCGCACGGTCAACGTCGACTCGCCCGACGGCCGGATGAGTTCAACGATCTTCCTGCTGCTTGCCACTTTGAGCTTCGCCTGTTTCTCCACCGCAGCCTTGGGGCAGACCACCGCTGGACGGATTCTCGGCACCGTCACCGATCAGAGCGGCGCTGCGGTTTCCCGGGCAACTGTCATCGTGACCGACGTGCAGCGCGGCACCGCTCGCACCCTTATCACCGACGAATCGGGCAGCTACGCTGCGCCTGACCTGCAGCCCGGCACTTACAAGGTCCGTGTGGAGGCGAAGGGATTCAAGACCACCGAGCGCCCCAATATTCCCATCGAAGTAGCGACGGACGTGCGCGCCGATTTCTCCCTGCAGCCTGGACAAGTGTCAGAAACCATCATCGTCGAGGAGGAAGTTCCTCTGGTGAACACGACCTCAGCCACATTGGGCGGCACGCTGAGCAATGAGGAGATCAACGATCTCCCGCTGAATGGCCGCAACTACCAGAACCTGCTGCAACTTCGGCCGGGCGTAATGCGTTATCCCGGCGGAGGGTTCTCGACAACCAGCGCCAACGGACTGCGCGCTGAGGACAATGCGTACTTGATCGACGGCCTGTACAATACCGAGCCTTTTTCGGGCCAAGGCGTGATCAACGGCTCCGGCATTGTGGGAGATTCGGCCACGATTCTTCCCATTGATGCTATTCAGGAGTTCAACTTGTTACAAAACCCTCCGGCGGAATACGGCTGGAAGCCGGGCGCAATCGTCAACGTGGGATTGAAGTCGGGCACGAATACGCTGCACGGGACCGCGTTTGCCTTCGGCCGCGACGGGGCGCTAGACGCACGCAACTACTTCAACGTTCCACCCGCGGCCAAGGTCGACAGAAGCCTGGAACAGTTTGGCGGAAGCCTGGGCGGACCGATCATTAAGGACAAGGCGTTCTTCTTCGGGTCGTATGAAGGTCAGCGTTACGACATCGGGAATACTTACTTCGTCACCACACCCTCGATGGGGCAGGTGTTCCTTCCCGGCGCAGCCGCCACTCCGAACTGCACCGCGGCGGCCCTAATCGCCGCATTGGACGATTGTGGCGGCAGCATTCCATTTGCTGTGCAAGACCTGGTTTCGAACGGTGTCACAATCAGCCCTGAAAGCCAGAAACTCTCCGGGTGCAACGTGGCGGTCACAGCGGGTGTGTCCACCGTTACCTGCAACGGTTCGGGTTTCCCCGTCAACAATAATTCCAGCATTAACTTTGTTCAAGGATTCCCGAACGTTGCCAACACCGATGATGCGGTGGCGAAAGTGGACTACAACCTGAACCAGCGCCACACGATCAGCGGGACGTATTTCTTTGGAAACAATTCCGGAATTGCCGAGGACTTCGCCGAGTTGCAACCGCAATGGCGATCCAAGATCCACACTCGCGCTCAGGTGGTCGGCGGAAACTGGGTCTTCACACCGAACGCGCGCTGGGTGAATGAAGCGCGTTTCGGATATAGCCGCCTCTATCAGCCGACATTCCCCGGCGACCTCAACACTCCAGCCTCCGCTTACGGCCTCAACACCGGCGTCAGCGGACTTTTCACAGGAGGTTTGCCCCGCATCGGATTTGCTGGTGCCTTCGTTCCCGGTCTGGGCGCATTCAAGTGGCCGAAATTTCAGGGACCCGACACGCTAACCCAGTTTATCGACCACCTCTCGTACACCGTGGGCACTCATTCGTTGAAGTTCGGCGGCGAATTGCGGCGCGATGGTGTCAGCGGGGGAGCCTTCGGCAATGCCCGAGGCAGCATAACCATCCTGGGAGGTGTCGCGCTGGCTCCGGCCGGGCCTAATCCGAATGGCTCTACTGCACTCGAGGACTTTTTCGCCGGAGACCCATTTAAAGCATCGGTTCAGGTCGGCGACCCTACCCGTCAGCTTCACGATTGGGCATACGGGCTCTTCTTTCAGGATGATTGGCGCGTCCGTCGCAATCTCACTCTGAACTTCGGCGTGCGGTATGAGTTTAGCGCGGTCCTCAAGGAGGCTCACAACCGTCTCGGCAACTTTGATCCCGGCTCTCCTACCGGACTGATTCAGGTTGGAATCAACCACGTCAGCAGTCCTTACAATTCCGATCCCAAGGATTTTGGCCCCCGGTTCGGCTTTTCCTGGGATGTTACGGGAAAAGGCAACACGGTGATTCGTGGCGGTGGCGGGCTGATTTACGAAGTCGTGAACTGGGAATCGTTCCTGGCTTTCAACAACAGCTACGGTCTGACAAACGTTCCCACGGGAGCTGTAATCGCCAATACCGGCCTTGCCAACCAACAAACCGCCGGAGGCACCATCACAGCGGGAAACCTTGCCATCCCCCCCGTCCTCCCGCAGTGGGACAGCGGCCAACCGCTCTACGGAAGCCTGAGTACCAGTTCGATCAACTGCGACCCCGGTGCTTCCGGTCCGTGCCCAATCATGAGCGTCGTGAAGAATCTGACGACTCCCTACGTGTGGAATTGGAATCTGAACGTGCAGCATGCGTTCACCCCGACTCTCTCGCTGGAAGTCGGCTATGTCGGGAACCATGGGACAAATCTGATAGGCATTCGGGACATTAATCAGGAGGCCTTGGGCAGCAACTCGCAGAGCACTCGGCCTTTCAACACACAGTTTCCCTGGCTCAGCAACATTTTCCAGATGGGCAACTTCTACAGGTCGAACTACAACGGCCTTCAGACCACGTTGAATGCCCGCAACTACCATGGCCTAAGTGCCGTGATTGGCTACACCTACTCGCACTCGCTCGATGACGTTGGCGCTAACTGGGACTTCGGAGCCGGGTACGGTTTGCCGCAGGACTCAACCAACGTTGCCCGCGAGTACGCCAGTAGCGACTTCGACATTCGCCATCGGCTAACCATCTCACTTACTTATGCGATCCCCGGCAAGAAAGGGTTCGGCCAGTTGCTGGAAGGGTGGGAGATCAACAGCATCGCGACCCTGGAGAGCGCCCAACCTTGGGGAGTGATCGATTTGACCAGCGGTATCGATGGGATTGGCGGTGCCCCCTTCAGCCCGCCACAATCCCCCCCGCAGCGCTGGGATTTCTTTGGCGACCCGCAGGATTTCAAATCAGGTCGAACGCCCATCCCGTATTACCCTGGGACCAGCAATTCAACCTGTATGAGTCACGCTACCAGCGCGGGTTTGCAGGCTTCGCTGGCTGCGTTTGGCTGCTTCGTGAAAGGCAACTCGGCTCTGATCCCGCCGGCGGCAGGTGAGACTGGGACCATGGGCCGCAATCTCTTCCCTGACTCGGGCTTCCGCAATCTGGATTTTGCTGTCGCCAAGAACTGGCATTTCGGTGAACGTCTGCGCGCGCAGTTCCGCGCCGAGTTCTTTAACATCCTCAATCACCCGAACTTTGCTAATCCGTACGGCGGTCAGAACGGCTACGGGAATAACGACCCGGTGGCCGCAGCCACCCTCTTCGGCTGCGGATGCGAAACTCCGGACGTCACGGCGGCGAATCCTGCGATCGGCTCAGGCGGACCCCGCTCCATTCAACTCGCGCTGAAGTTCACCTTCTAGTTCGAGATGTAGAACTTTTGATGCGATCGACGGTTTTAGAGGCCGGACTCAATTCGGTCCGGCCTTTTTCATCGACGTTTTTTGCGAGAACCAAATGGAATTTCACATCATGAAGATCAGAACTCAACTCATCCTCTCTTCCGTAGTTTCAGCCTCTCTTCTGATCTCCCTCCCTGTATTCGCCCAGGAACACCGCGAGCGCACCATCGATGAGATCAAGACCGAAGCCATCCGCCGCGCCCAGGTCGGGCAGTATCCGCTGATCGGGCTCGATCCCGCGGACGTGAAAGAAGCGCTAGAAAACGTCCACACTCCCGACAAGGACGAGTGGGCCGCCGCCTTCATGCACGTTGCCGATCGCTACTTCAACGAAGCGAAATCGCTCGAGAAAACCGATCCCGCCAAGGCCAACGCGGACTATATCCGCGCCTGGCGCCTCTATTCTTTCGGTCGCTGGCCCATTCCCGCTTCTCCGGGCAAGCAGCGCTCCTACGAGAAGGCGATTGAAGCGTTTCTCGATCATGCCAAGTTCTTCGATCCGCCCCTCGAAGTGGTACACATTCCGTTCGAAGGCAAAGAAATCATCGGATACCTCCGCCTGCCGAAGAATGCAAAAGGCCCGGTTCCGCTGGTGATCGCCGTCAACGGTCTCGACAGCCGCAAAGAAGACCTCACAGAAAGCTTCAGCGCGATTCTTCCCTTCGGCGTCGGATATCTCGCCGTCGACGGCCCCGGCACCGGACAGGCTCCCATCAAGGTCAGCGAAAATTCCGAGCGCATGCTTTCGAAAGTCATCGACTACGCTCAATCGCGCCCCGAGATCGACAAGCCTCGCATTGCGATGCATGGCGTCAGTTGGGGAGCCTACTGGGCCACAAAAATGGCCATCGTCGAGCGCTCCCGCCTGCGTGGCGCCAGCGCGCAGTCACCCCCCGTTGACGAGTTCTTTCACAAGGATTTCCTAATGAACTCGCTGCTCGGCAATCGCGAATATCTTTTCGACCAGGTTCCAGCCCTGATGAACATTCTCGAAGGCGTGCACACGCTCGATGAAATGGCTGACTACCTGCCGAAGATGTCGCTGGTGAAACAAGGCCTGCTGGGCCAGCCCATGGCGCCTATGCTCATCCTTGCCGGCGTGAACGACACGCAGGTGCCGATCGCCGACGAATATCTTTTGCTCAGCAAAGGCGACGTGCCCAAGGAAGCCTGGATCAATCCCAGCGGCAGCCACCTGGGACGGCAAGTCGGCGTCTGGCCGGATCCCAGAATTTTCAAAGAAGTCATCATCCCGTGGCTGGTGAAAATACTGCAGCCTCCGTCGAACTAGCAATACCACGCAGCAATGCTCACGTGGCCATGCCCATGTGGGGATGGCCATGTGGGGATGGCCGCCTCGGCCGTCCCGCGAAGGCGAAGCCGAGCGGAAGTGAGTAAACTGCCTGCAAGCTTTGAACGGACTGTCGACACGGTAACCATGTCAACCCAACTCGCACCTCCCCAACCCGCTGCTCCCCCTAGGCGCCCCAAGCGCTTCTACTCGTCTTTGTGGGTGCAAGTCACCGTTGCCATCGTAGTCGCCGTCATCTTCGGCTATCTCAGTCCTACCCGCGCCGTCGCCATGAAGCCGCTCGGCGATGCCTTCATTCGCCTGATCACGATGATTATCACCGTGATGATCTTCTGCACCGTGGTCACTGGCATCGCCGGCATGCGCGATCTGCGCAAGGTCGGACGCGTCGGCGGCAAAGCTCTCCTCTACTTCGAAATCGTATCGACGCTGGGCCTCGTCATCGGACTTCTCGTCGGCAACATCGTGCGCCCCGGGAGCGGCTTCAATGTGAACGTGGCCACGCTCGACTCGCGTGCCGTCGCCGACTACGCGGGGCAGGCCAAAGCGCAGACCGTCACCGATTTCCTGATGCACATTATTCCAACGACCATCGTCGACGCCTTCGCCAAGGGCGACATCCTCGAAGTCGTGCTGGTTTCGATCCTGTTCGGCTTTGCCATGTCAGCCGCCGGATCGTATGCCAAGCCCCTGGTCGACTTGCTGGAATCGCTCACCAAAGTGATCTTCCGCATGGTGAACATCGTCATGCTCTTCGCACCGATCGGTGCCTTCGGGGCGATGGCCTTCACCATCGGCAAATACGGCCTCGCTTCTCTCGGACCGCTGGCCAAGCTGATCGCTACCTTCTGGATCACGTCCGCTCTGTTTGTTTTTCTTGTGTTCGGTGGGATCGCCTGGCTGGCAGGATTCAGCCTGGTAAAGTTCCTCGCGCATATCAAAGAAGAAATCCTCCTGGTGCTGGCCACCAGTTCGTCCGAAACGGCGATTCCCACGCTGATGGAAAAGTTAGAAGGCCTTGGCTGCTCGCGCTCGCTCGTCGGCCTGATCGTGCCCACCGGCTATACCTTCAACACCGACGGCAGCAGCCTCTACATGACGCTAGCCGCGCTGTTTGTCGCGCAAGCGACGAATACCCATCTGACGCTGCTCCAGCAGATGACGATCTTCTCCGTCGCCGTGCTGACATCGAAAGGCGCGAGCGGCGTGCAGGGAGCGTCTTTCATCGCGCTGGTCGCAACCCTGAGCGTGATACCCACCATCCCCGTGGCCGGAATGGCATTGATCCTGGGTATCGACCGCTTCATGAGCATGTGTCGCGCCCTGGTCAACATGATCGGCAACGGCGTCGCCACCGTGGTGGTCGCCCGCTGGGAGAATGAACTCGACCGGACCACGCTTCAACGCAACCTGGCTGCTTCAATGTAGAAACAGAGGGTGCCCATCCTAAAATCATGCAGTTTGCGATTTCAGGGTCGGGATTTTTAGCGGTAATGGCCATCCTTTAATTCGCGTGGTTTTGCGACCACCAGACACCCTATGTCATCTTTTGAGAGTCTCACTACGAGGTAAGTCATGCCTGCAAAAACTGCACTCGTCACCGGGGCCACCGGCGGCCTTGGAACGCATGTCACAAAAGCCTTGCTGGACGCCGGTTTCACCGTGATTGGCTTGGCCCCGAAAGTACGTGCCTCCGATTTCGATCACCCGCACTTCACCGCGCTGCCCTCGACGCTCGATAGCCTCGACGCCGCAAAGAAAGCGGTTGCAACGGTGATCGCGCACTTCAACACGATCGACGTCCTCGCCCATCTGGTGGGCGGCTTCGCTGGGGGCCAGACTGTCGCCGATACCGATGACGCCACCTTCCAGCGCATGTTCGATATGAACCTCAACAGCGCGTTCCACATCTTCCGCGCGGTGATCCCGCACATGCGTAAAGCTGGCTCGGGCCGCATCATCGCCATCGGAAGCCGCGCCGCCGAAGATCCCGGACCCACCGTCGGCGCGTACAGCGCTTCCAAGGCCGCGCTGGTATCGCTCATCCGCACCATCGCCCGCGAAAACAAAGACGCCGGCATCACCGCCAACGTCATTCTGCCCGGAACCATCGACACTCCAGCCAATCGTCGGGCGATGGCAGGAGCCGACGTTTCCCAATGGGTACAGCCTGCCTCCATCGCCAGTCTTATAGTCTGGCTCACCGGAGACGCAGGAAAAGACGTTACAGGAGCGTCAATCCCCGTCTACGGGCAAGGACTCTAGCGGTGTTCAGAAAACCCGCGCGTGGCTGGTCCCGGAAGCAGCGGTGACCGCTCGGGCGCTCAATATCGTGTCAGCGGCGTCATCCCGATTGCCGGCGAAGTTCAGCCCGCAGAGGGATCTCGCCGTGGGCCCCTCCGTCCTCATATTCAGCCCCGGCAAGGTCCCTTGCTCCGCCGGAAAAGCGCTCCGGGTACGATGACGGCTATCTCAGAGAGGCGGCGACGTAACCCTTTCGTAACCTCCTGCCATGCACAATTTTTGCTGCATTTAATAATCCTGAAATATCTTTTTAGTAACATCCAAGTTGTAGGAGGCCGGTACTTATGGGTTCAGCCCGGGTTTCCAAGTCTTTGCCACTGCAGGTGGCGGCCGTCTGCTACCGGCGCCGAGGCACGGCCATCGAATTCCTCCTGGTCAACACCAACGGCGGCAACAAATGGACTTTCCCCAAAGGCTCCACCGACGCGGGCCTCTCGCACAGCCAGGCTGCCGAGCGCGAAGCCGCCGAAGAAGCGGGCGCCATCGGGACCATCGAGCCACGTCATTTTCACCTGTACCTTCACTCCAAAGGTGTTTTCTGGCAGCCCGGCGGAGTGCAGGAATTCGTCGTGAAAGCCTTCCTCATGGAAGTCCACCAGATGCGCAAGCCCGACGAGTCAAACCGCCGCCCGACGTGGGTTAGTCCCGCGGAGGCCAAGCGCCGTCTGGCCAAGGGTCGCGAGGTAAAGTATTTCCATGAACTCGAAGCCGTGATTGATCGCGCCCTCGAACGCATCCAGTTCCACAACGAACTCTGGGGAGCCTATCCCGGAGCGCGGAATGCCCGCGTGGCCGCCTCGTCGAAAGATCCCATCGCAAATCCAGTTTGGCCGTAACTCTTCGATCGCACGAATGCGTCATCCCCTACCTCGGCTCTCACGATTGACTTTCCGGCCCAGAAAACGCCGCAACCTATGGCGGCGATTTTTGCCCCTTTTGCCGCCGCTTGAGGTGATTGGTGACGTCCTTTCCCTCGCGGATCTCTACTAGCAGTTGATCGAGTCGCGCCGCTGCCCCTCTTAGCGCTTGCCGATCGCCGTCCGCTGCGGCACTCAGCATGTGGTCGAGACGGTCCGCCGCCGCCTTGAGCTTCTGCATTTCTTCGCTCGTGATCGGCTTCTTGGGGCCCTGACCGATCGCCCGAATCAAGGTCGCGATTCGTTTCCTGGCATCGCGTTCGCGGTCGTGGTTGCGTTCGTCATTCATAGCTCAACTGAAAGAGTGACAGCCAAAGACTATCAGGCTTGAAAGGCACGATCGCAAATCCAGCCTCCCCGTAAGCATCTCGATCGCCACGAATGCCTCATCCCGAACGTCGGCGTTCTTCAACCGGCGGAGGGATCTCGCTTGCGGACGAGTCCCCGACACTGTGGCGCTGCGGGAGATCCCTCTCTCCGCCTGCAAATGGTTCCGCTCGGGATGACACACCGTGGGGAAGGAGTTCCACGCAGGAGGTCCCGCAAGTTATGAGACGATAGTACTAGCCCATGATCCAGCTTTCCGGCGCCGGAAAACGCTTCGGCCACAAACTGCTGTTCGAGAATGTCGACTGGCTCATTACTGCCCACGATCGCATCGGCCTGGTCGGCGCCAACGGCACCGGCAAGTCCACGCTGATGAGAATTCTCGCCGGCCTTGACACACTCGACTACGGCGCTCTGACCGTCGCCAAAGGAACGTCCGCCGGATATCTCCCGCAAGACGGCCTCTCGCTTTCGGGCCGCACCGTCTTCGCCGAATGTATGTCGGTCTTTGACGATCTCCGAGCCATCGAAGTGGAACTGGAATCGCTGACCCACAGCATGGCCGAACTCGATCACACCAGTTCCGCCTATGCCGACGTGGCGGACCGCTACCACCGCCTGGAACACGAGTTCCGCACGCGCGACGGCTACTCGATCGAGGCGGAAGTCGGCCGGGTCCTGATGGGGCTAGGTTTTACCAAAGAAGACTGGCAGCGGCAGACCGACGAATTCTCCGGCGGATGGCAGATGCGCCTCGCCCTTGCCAAGCTGCTCCTGCAAAAGCCCAACTTGCTTCTGCTTGACGAGCCCACCAACCATCTCGATCTCGAAGCCCGAAACTGGCTCGAGGAATATCTGCAGAACTACCCGCACTCATTCGTGTTGATCTCGCACGATCGCTACTTCCTCGACGTCACCGTCAACAAAATTTCCGAAATCTGGAACAAGCGCTTCTGGTTTTACACCGGCAACTACGACAAGTTTCTCTCTCAGAAGACGCAGCGCAACGAGCAACTGCAGGCCGCCTACCGCAACCAGCGCGAGCGCATCGATCAACTTGAAGTCTTCATCAACCGTTTCCGCTACCAGGCCACTAAAGCGAAGCAGGTGCAGAGCCGCATCAAGGAACTCGAAAAAATGGAGCGCATCGAGATTCCACCGGAAGAGAAGACCATTCATTTTTCCTTCCCGCAGCCGAAGCCCAGCGGCCGAATCGTCGCCGAATTCGAAGGCGTCGCCAAAACCTACCCGGGAAGAAACGGAGCCGGCGAAAAGGAAGTTTTCCGCAATGTCAGTTTTATGATCGAGCGCGGCGACCGCATCGCTCTGGTCGGTGTTAACGGCGCGGGAAAATCCACGCTGATTAAACTGCTTTCCGCTAGCGAGCCGCTCAGTACTGGCGAGTTCCGTCTCGGCTACAACGTGCAGTCTGACTACTTCGCCCAGGATCAATACAAAGAACTCGACCCCGACGCCCGCATCATCGACGACCTCGGCACCGTCTCTCCTCGCTCCACCGAAACGGAACTGCGCAGCCTGCTGGGATGTTTTCTCTTTTCCGAGGACGATGTGTTCAAGAAAATCGGCGTTCTCTCCGGCGGCGAGCGCGGACGCTACGCCCTATTGCGCCTGCTTCTTCATCCCACGAATTTTCTGCTCCTCGATGAGCCCACGAACCATCTCGACCTGCGCGCCAAAGATGTCCTGCTGAACGCCCTCATGGAGTACACCGGGACGGTCGTGTTCGTCAGCCACGATCGCTACTTCATCGACAAGCTGGCGACGCGAGTCTTCGAGATCGGCGACGGCAAAGTCGAAATCTTTCCCGGGAACTACGAAGATTATTTGTGGCGCAAGGAGGGCGGACAGCACGTAGCCCCCACGCTAGACGATGTGCCAAAAGTCGGCGGGTCCAAATCAGACCCGGGTGCCCCACTTCTGGCCGGTGTTGCCAGAAGTGGGTCTGTTATTCCCGCCCCCCCAACGAACGGCAACCACGCCGACGACGCTCCAAAGAAGCGCCTCAATCCCATCAAGCGCAAGCAAATGGAAGATCGTGTCCGCAAACTGGAAGAAGAAATCGGCCACTTAGAAGATGCGATCTCTCGTTGCGAAGCCGCTCTGCAGAATTTCGTCAGCGCCGAAGAGAGCCAGCGCCAAGCGCAAGAACTCGACGAGCACAAGGCGAATCACGCCGCACTATTTGCAGAATGGGAAGACCTTGCCGAGTCCTTACAGGCCTTCGAGTAATGTAGAGATGTTGCTCGCAACGTCTTCTCGCCACGAGCCCAGGCGACTCCCTTATCCCTTCGTCCCGTCCCCGACACGAACTCAGAAATTCACCCGCACGCCCAACTGCGCCGCAAACGGAATCCCCACCGTCGTCCCCGGCCCAAAGAAATCCCCTAGCCCCCCCGCGGGAAACAGCAACTGCTTCTGCGGATTGGTAATCGGCAGCATCGCCGTGCAACTCGGATCGGTACAGATCTGCGTGGCATTGGCCAGATTATTGACCGGGTTGGGTAACGCGGAAATATCGGTCACATAGTTCGCACCCGGATTGTTCCGGTTGAAAAGATTAAAGAACTCCGCGAACGGCACGATCTCCCGCTTCTCCGCGAAATGAATCGGCCGGCTCACCCGCAGATCAGCCTGAATAAACGGCGTTCCCCGAAACTGGTCCAGAG
>Ga0307478_10001991_pt1 | contig 16815 bp, 13 predicted proteins | sample atmos_gasesECM4C_2_FD_203713 | JGI IMG/M metagenome (GOLD analysis project Ga0307478, IMG submission 203713) | Hardwood forest soil microbial communities from Morgan-Monroe State Forest, Indiana, United States - atmos_gasesECM4C_05 | ecosystem: Environmental > Terrestrial > Soil > Temperate...
ATTTCAACTTTGAGCTTTGAAAGGTAAGAAGCCGGAGGCCGGAGGCCGAAGGGCGAGACAAGATCCGGTCCAGCCATGAATCATCCTGCCCCCATTCTGCTCGTGCTGGCCGGTTACGTGCTGACGATGATCGGCCTGGGCGTGGCTTATGCGCGTTATGCCGGTTCGGCGGACGCGGTCTTCCGGGCCGGCAATGTGGTGCCGTGGTGGATCGCAGGGTTGTCGCAGTTCATGGCGAGCCACTCGGCCTACTTGTTTGTAGTGGTCGGGGGCATGATCTACGGGCGCGGCGGCTTTGGCCTGCTGTGGTTCGCCCTGATCTATCCCGTCATCGTGTTCGCCGGGACGCTTTTTTTCGCGCGCCGCTGGCATCGCACCAAAGTCAGCACGCCGGTCGAGTATTTGGAAAAGCGCTTTGGTCCCGGCGTGCGCCTGGCGTATGCATGGCTCGGCCTCGTCGTGCGGCCGCTGAACAACGGGGTTCGCATGGCGGCCTTCGGCGTGCTCATGGCCGCAATCATGGGGTTGGACCAGAAGGAGCCCCTTTGGCTGGGCCTGACCGCACCGGTGGTCATCGCCTTGCTGGCCATGGCGCTCGTCGTCACTTACACGCTGCTCGGCGGCCTGATGGGCGCGCTGGTCGCGGATGTGGTCCAGTTTGTGATTTTTGAGACGGCGTTGCTGATGCTCTTTGGCCTGAGTTGGCAGAAGGCGGGCGGTCTCCATCAACTCGTGGCGCACTTGCCGGCCGGATTTTTCCGGCTGCCGAGCCTCCACGATTCACAGTGGCTGTGGCTCGCGGGCTGGCTGATCCTGCAGCTCGCCGATGTGAGTGCGGCGCAGTGGGGGCTGGTGACGCGCTTTCTTTGCACGCGCAGCGAGGGCGATGCCCGCAAGGTGGGTTATATGTGCACGGCGCTCTATCTTCCGCTGCTGGCGTTGTGCGGCCTGCCGATCCTGGTGGCCCGGTCGCTCAATCCGGGTTTGATCGGCGAGGCTTCGTTCGGCTGGATTTCCCAGAAGTTGCTGCCGCCCGGGTTGCTCGCGTTGATGATCGCCGCCATGTTCTCAGCCACGCTGGCCACGCTCAGCGCCGAGCTGAACACGCTTTCCGGCGTGTTCACGCTCGATGTTTACCGGCGCCGTTTCCGGCCGACAGCGAGCGACGCAGACGTGGTGCGCACCGGCCGGCTGGCCACATTTTTCTTGGGATTAATCTTCAGTGTGGTCGCGGTGCTGGTGCTGGGCGGCGCGTCCACGGTGTTGCATGCCACGCAACTGATTTCCTCGGTGATTGCCGTGCCGCTGGCCGTGCCGCTGCTGGGCGGGATGTTTTCGGCCCGGCCCGGCCAGCGCGGAGTTTACCTCTCCATTTTTCTGGGGCTCGGCACTTCGCTCGCGATTTATTTTGCCGGTGCCGCCTTCGACTGGCCGGACACATTCCTGGTGTTGTTCCAGAACGGCGGCGCCGCGGTTGTGTCGATTACCGCGCTTTGGGCCAGTGGCTACCTGTTGCCGGCATCGGCCGGACAGCGTGCGCTGGCGGATGCCTTTCACGCGAAGATGCAGGTGTCCGAGACCGTGTCGGCAGAGGCGCCGGCCGCGTTTCCGGCGCCGCTCCCGCTGGTCGGCGCCGGTGTTCTCGCGATGGCTCTGGTGCAGGGCGGCACCCTGCTGTTTCCCGCGGCGCGCGATGCCTGGACGGCGTGGGCCGCGGTCGGACTCGGCGTCTTGGGCGTGGCCTTGATCACGCTAGGCCGTAGTAACCGCTGATGTATGCTTTAACCACTAATGCGCGCTAATCGTCACTAATCCGGAAGAGACAGATAAAAAATGAGTTCGAACCGGACTTTAAGCCGGGCTTCTACCCGGCTAGGTATATTAGTGACGATTAGTGCGCATTGGTGGTTAATACGGTATAGTGTACATCAGCGGTTAAGTCGGTCTTCTTCTACCTGCTTATGAAAACGGTTCGCCTCGGAATTGTCGGGCTCGGCAACATTGGCAAACTCCATGTGGGCAATTTCGCCTCGGGGAAAATCCGTCGCGGCAGGCTGACCGCGGCGAGCGACATCGCGCCGCCGAGATTCGACCTGCCGCCGGGGGTGAAGTATTTTTCCGATGCCGATGCGATGATGGACTCGGGGCTGGTGGACGCGGTCATCGTCGCGACTCCGCATCCGCTGCACCGGGCGCTCGGCGAAAAAGTATTAAAGCGAGGACTCCATCTCATGATGGAAAAGCCGCTGACCGCGACGAAGCAAGACGGCGAGCTCCTGCTCGCCGTGCCTCTCCGGCGCGGCCAGCAGTTTGGCCTCATGATGAACCAGCGTACCCACCCGCAGTTTCGCCGCATCAAGCAAATGCTCGAAAAAAACGCGCTGGGCGCGTTGCAGCGCGTGCAATGGACCATCACGGACTGGTTTCGCACCGAGGCGTATTATAAATTGAGCAGCTGGCGGGCCACCTGGAAGGGCGAGGGCGGCGGGGTGTTGATCAACCAGGCGCTCCATAATCTCGACATGCTTCAGTGGTTGTGCGGGATGCCGGTGGCGGTGCGCGCATTCTGCAAATTCGGCCAGGATCACGCGATCGAAGTCGAGGACAGCGTCGTCGCCTACCTCGAGTTTGCGAACGGAGCCACAGGTGTTTTCACGACCAAGACGGGCGAGGCGCCCGGGGTGAACCGGCTGGAAATCGCCGGCGGGGGCGGCCTGGTGGTCCTGGATAATGAGCATTTGGTCGTGACTAAGAACAAAATGGACGCCCAGGAATTCAGCCGGACGACCAGCGAGGTTTTTGGCCGGCCGAAAAATACGATCAAGGAATATCCTCACGCCGGGAAAAATCCGGAGCACGCCGGGGTGATCAACAATTTCATCGAGGCCATCCTGGACGGGAAGCCGCTCCTCGCCGAGGCCAGCGAGGGTTTGAAGTCGGTGGAGCTGGCCAACGCGATGGTGTATTCAACCTGGAAGGACGCACGCGTGGCACTTCCGCTCGATGCCGCCGCCTACCAGGCGGCGCTGGAAAAAGCCATTGCGGGGGCGGACGTGAAACGCTGAAGGCTGAAGCTCGCAGGGCGAATGGCGAATGACGAATGACGAATGGCGAATGACGAATGGCGAACTACCAACCCTGAGCGCCGCTTCTATACTTTTGCGCGTACGGATTTCAGTTCTTGTTCCCGGTTCGAAGTTCAATATTGACGATCTGAAATTTTACGGCCTTTTTCGCAACAATTGTTGTTTTGGCGCGACTGGTCGTGCCAAAACCACGCAAGCATCATATCTAGTGTCGCAATCGTTGTTCCTGTTTCTTTGCCATGAAAAAAATCATCATCATCGCCATCCTTGCGGCAGGCTTTAGCGCCGCAGTTTGTTTCGCCGATCCCGGACCGCGTTCCGGCGGGCCAGCGCCTTCGGGGCCCGTGCCGGAGGAGCCGCATACTCCTGACTGGTTGCTGTGAACTTTTGCGCGGTTTCGCGTGCTCTCCGGTCTGACCAACTTGGCGGATTTGAGATCTGAGGTTTGAGATATAAGAAGGCGGGAGCCTCCCGACTTCTTACCGCGTGCGTACGGATTCCAGTTCTTCCCAGCGGGCGAGGGCGGCGGCGTGCTGGCGGTCCAGTTCGTCGAGGCGGGTTTTCACCTGTGCGGCGGCGCTGCGTTCGCGCTGATAAAAAAGGGGGTCGGCAAGTTTGGCGCCGAGTTCGGACTGTTCGGTTTCGAGCGCGTCGATTTGCGCGGGCAGTGCGTCGAGTTCGCGCTGCTCTTTGTTCGTAAGCTTGCGCACGGACTTGGCCGGCGGCGCGGGCGCGGCGGGTTCATTCGCGGTCGCAAGGGCGGTGGCGGCGGCTTTCGCGCCGGCGACTTTTTCTTTTTCGTGCACCCAGTCGGCATAGCCGCCGACGTAATCGCCGATGCGGCCGTCGCCCTCAAAGACGAGGGTGCTGGTGACGACGTTGTCCAGGAAATCGCGATCGTGGCTCACGATGAGGAGCGTGCCTTGGTACTCGACGAGCAGGTCCTCGAGCAGATCGAGCGTCTCGGCGTCGAGATCGTTGGTGGGTTCGTCCATCACGAGGACGTTGGCCGGTTTCGTGAACAGGCGGGCGAGAAGCAGGCGGTTGCGCTCGCCGCCGGAAAGGACGCGCGCGGGCGTCCGGGCGCGGTCGGCGGTGAAGAGAAAGTCCTGGAGGTAACTGATGACGTGGCGCGTGCGGCCTTCGACGGTGACGGTTTCATTGCCGCCGGCGATGTTGTCGGCCACGGTTTTTGCGTCGTCGATCTGGGCGCGCATCTGGTCGAAGTACACGACCTCGAGGTTCGTGCCGTGTTTGATCGTGCCCGCGGTGGGTGCGAGCTGGCCGAGGAAAAGTTTGATCAGGGTCGATTTGCCGGCGCCGTTGGGCCCGATGATGCCGATCTTGTCGCCGCGGGTGAACGTGTCGGTGAAATCGCGGACGAGCATGCGCCCGTCGGGGTAGGCGAATGACATGGCTTCCACGTCGATGACTTTCACGCCGGAGCGCTCGGCCTCGGTGAGGCGGAGGGTGACGTTGCCGAGGCGTTCGCGGCGGGCGGCGCGCTCGGCCCGCATTTTCATGAGCGCGCGGATCCGGCCCTGGGCGCGGGAGCGCTGGGCGCGCACGCCTTTGCGAATCCACACTTCCTCCTGCGCGAGTTTTTTGTCGAAGGCGGCCTGCTGCTTTTCCTCGGCGGCGACGACCTCCTCCTTGCGGATGAGATAAGTGTCGTAATCGCACGCCCAGCTGGCGAGGCGGCCGCGGTCGAGCTCGACGATGCGGGTCGCGAGCTTGCGCAGGAAGGCGCGGTCGTGGGTCACGAAGAAGAGCGTGATCTTTTCCGTGAGCAGGAATTCCTCGAGCCAGAGGATCGACTCGAGGTCGAGGTGGTTGGTCGGCTCGTCGAGCAGCAACAGGTCGGGCTGGCCGGCGAGAGCGCGGCCGAGAAGGGTGCGGCGCTTCAATCCACCGGAGAGTTCCGCAAATTTGGTCCCGGGTGCGAGCTGCAGATGTTCGATCAGGGTGTCCACGCGCACGTCGCGCTCCCAATCCTCCTCGTGCTCGGCCGGCGGGCGCAGGCCGGACGAGATGATGTCGATGACCGTGCCGCTCACGTCGGCGGGGACCTCCTGGCTGAGCCGCGTGAAGACCGAGCCGGGCTCGCGAAAGACGTCGCCGGTATCGGGTTTCATCTCGCCCGCGATGACGCGCATGAGAGTGGATTTGCCCGCGCCATTGCGCCCGAGCAGGCAGACGCGTTCGCCGGGATCGACCTGGAAGTTGACCTTGTCCAGGATCGCCGGGCCACCGAAGCAGAGATTCACGTCGAGCAAGCTGAAAAGCGACATAAGCGCCCCAACTTGGCCCGCCCGCCTGCGAGGTGCAACCCTGTAGCTTGCTTCACCACAAAGACACGAAGAGCACGGAGATCGATTTTATCCAAAAAACTTTTGATCGGTCTCGGTGTCCTTAGTGCCTTTGTGGTTAAACATATGTCTTTTCCCGTCGCATTTGTGGCCGGCGCGTCCAAGTTCATGTCGCCAATGAAGCCGTTGCCGCCAGCGAGCCGGAGGGGGGAGCCTCCTGATTCGCCTCCACCCAATGGCATCTGGCGCCGGGAGATTTGGCCCCGGGTACGCACCCTGTGGGTGGCCAAGGGAATCGGCGTGATCCTCAGCATGCCGGTGTTCTTCGTCGTTTATTTCTGGCTGCTCAACCATCCGCTTTTCCCGATAAGCACCATCCCGCGCACGGCGGTAGACCGGCTGATTGGTTTTTGGCCCGGGGCCCTGCCGCTCTACCTGTCGCTATGGCTTTACGTTGTGCTCCCACCCACGTTCCTGAAAAACCGCCGTGAGCTCGGGTCCTACGGCCTGGCGGTGATCGGGCTCAGTGCGATCGGTTTTGGAATTTTTGTTTTTTGGCCGACGACGCAGCCCAAGTTCGACACTGATTGGTCGCAGCATCCGGCCTTCGCCTTTCTCAAGACGGTCGATGCTTCGGGCAATGCCTGTCCTTCCCTGCACGTGGCTTTTGCCGTGTTCACCGCCATCTGGCTCGAGCGCTTGTTGGGCGAGATGGGCGCCGGGCGCCTGGTTCGCGCGCTTAACTGGTTGTGGTGCCTGGGCATTCTCTACTCCACCATCGCCACCCGCCAGCATGTTGCACTCGACGTCCTGGCCGGAACTGCACTCGGCGCAATCGTGGCGTTCCTGCACTTGCGCATTCTATATCGCGGGGAAGTAGCGAGTAGTGAGTAGCGAGCGAGTTGCCCTTTTGCCAAGCACTGATCCACCATCCTTCGCCAAAGCTACGGATGGCACGGCCACGAAGGCACAAAGAACACGAAGGAAGGAGTTGATTTCTTTGGATCGATCTTTGTGGCCTTTGTGTCTTTGTGGTGAAGGCGGGTTCTGGGCCGATGAGAAATTCATTTTGATTTTTCGGTGACTTTTCATTCACAATACCACAACCGATGATCGATATGGAAAAACCCCGTTTTGCGACCCTGGCCGGGATGATTTTTTTGGCGGCGGCTTTGCGGCTGATCCCGCACCCGCCGAATTTCACCCCGGTGGCGGCGATGGCGCTTTTTGGCGGCGCCTATCTTTCCGAAAGGCGCCTGGCGTTTGGACTGCCATTGGCTGCGCTGCTTTTAAGCGACGCCGTGCTGGGGTTCTACCAAGGGATGATCTGGGTTTATGGAAGTTTCGCCCTGATTGTGTGCCTCGGCTTGCAACTGAGGTCGCGGCGCCGGTTGCTGCCCATCGCCGGGGCGGCCCTGGCCGGTTCGGTGCTGTTTTTTGTAGTCACAAATTTCGGCGTCTGGGCTTCCGGCGGCCTGTATCCGCGGACGTTGACGGGTCTCGGGGCGTGTTATGCGGCGGCCATTCCATTTTTCCAGAACACCATCGCGGGTGACCTGGTTTACACGGCGTTGCTCTTTGGCGGATTTGCGATCGTTGAGAGAAAGTTTCCCGCCCTGCGCGCATCGACTGCGGCGGGCACGGCTTAGCCGCCTGTAAAACAGCCCCTCGCGCTTGCCGGTTGGCAATCTGCAGTTATACTGCGTTGTCACAACGATCGTTTAAGTGTTGCGACGGTCGTGCCGGGATTGGCCCGGTAAAAAACCATGCAAGCACCATGAAAAGATCAGCTTTGAGGCGCCAGATTGCCCAATGAAACACTCGCGCCGCCGCACTGTCACACTCCTTGTTCCGACCTTTTTCGCCATGAAAAAAATCATCACCACCGCCATGCTTGCGGCAGGCTTATTCGCCGCAGTTTCTTTCGCCGATTCAACGAGCCCCGCGCCGGCGCCGGCACCCACTGAAGTCGACTACGTCAATCAATTGCCCGATCCGAATGCCCTGGCTAATACGGTGGGCCCGGAAGGCACAAAGGTTTCCAAGATAGTCCAGACCGCCAGCGAGATAACGGTGACCTATTCCTACTCAAACGGGCAGGCCTACGCTGTGACCTACCGTCTCCTTCCGCCTGCAGGCTCAAAGGCAACGACCCCGGCAGTCACGGCATCGACGGTGCCAGCCCCGTCCACGCCGGCTCCGACGCCGGTTTATTATGAGACCAGCCCGGGTTATACGGTCGTCTATGAGCAGCCTGCTCCGGTGTATTATTATCCGGCTTATTACGGCTATTACTATCCGTGGTATTCCCCCGTGTCCGTGCACCTGGGCTTCGGCTTTCGCGGCGGCTGGGGTTTCCGCGGAGGGGGCTTCCGTGGCGGCTGGCGGCGGTGAGTCCGGGTGGCGGCGGTGCACCGTGTTAACCACCAATGCGCACTAATGGTCACTAATCCGGAATAACGGATTAAAATAAGTTCGAACCCGGACTTTAGGCCAGGCTTCTGCCTGCCTGGGAATATTAGTGACGATTAGTGTGCATGAGTGGTTAAAGCACGCATCAGTGGTTAAAATGCTTTAAGGTTAAACGGCTTCCCGTCTTCGCCCAAGGTTGCCTTCGGGCCGCTGGTCCGCCAACCTGGGCGATTATGTTTAACCCCATGAATAAATTCCTCCGACTGTTGCCGTTCTTCGCATTCATTTGTGCACCTCTCCTGGCGGCACCCGATCCGGTGCTCGATGCCGTCCGCCAGGCCGACGACGCCCGCGTGGCTGCGACCATTGCCGCCGATCGCGCGAAGCTCAACGCGATTTTCTCCGATGATCTCAACTACGCCCATTCCGGCGGCATGGTGAATGACAAGGCCGCCTACATGAACACGATCGTGAGCGGCCACACGAAATATTTCTCGATCGAATATGAGAAGCGGAAGTTCACGCTGGGCGCGCCCGGCATCGTGTTGATGACCGGCAGTTGCTTCATGAAATCAGCCAACGATGGCAAGCCGCTCAACTTGCACCTGAACTTCCTCGCGGTGTGGCGACTGGAGGGCGGAGCCTGGCGTTTTCTCGCCTGGCAATCCTGCCGCCTGCCGGCAGAGACGCAGGCTCATTAGTTAGTTGCGATTGGAACAGCGCGGGCGACGCTCAATGTAGGTTTTCGGCAGCCTAGAGCTGTTCAAAAGATACTGCAGCCGTCTCCGGAGCCCCATGGCATTCTGAGCGTAGCGAAGGTACCGAGCGAAGCGACATCCGCTATCCAGCGGGATTGCGCTGCGAGTGTCGTTGTTGTCCAAGTGGATTTTTCACTTCGCTCAGAATGACAAGCCATGGGCCATTTCGGCTACAGGCTTAATTTAACCGCTCCAACAGCCAGTTCGGTATCCGACCGAACGAGAACCACTTGGCTCAGCTCAAGGGAATGAATAGGCTAGCAGGCTGTTGAAAAACTCTGCTGAGCCGCCGTTGCGTCCGAAAGCGCTATCCGCAAGGCGGCTCGGAAGGGGGTATCCTCGGAGAGGCTATCCCCTTCCGAGCTAACGCCGCGGAAGCGCTTTCGGGCGCAACCCAAAGGGCAACACCGCTTTAGGCCGGGAGCTGCGTTAGAGCTGCCGGGCAAGGCCTTTCAGGCATTGCACCGACAGCTCAAGCCTTGCTCGCGGCCCAAATCGTGTGTTGCGTCGGCCAGCAGAGTTTCTCAACAGCCTGCTGGGCGATGAAGAAGTTCCATTCCGCCGAAAAAAAGAAAATAATTCATTGGAAACCGGGGCATATCCGCGGGCGTCTACGCATCTGGTTATTGGTTTGTTTCTCCCATCGGGGAGAATAGGTCGTACTGTTAAGGTAGTGGCGGGCCGCTTAGGGGTAAGCGGCCCGCTTCATTTTTGGCCGAAGAAACCTTCGGCGGATGCGTGCGGACGTGTGACAATTTGGATTCTTTCTTATTCCGGCATCGACAAATGGCACGAAGCGTGCACAGTTGCTCACAAGATATCCACAATCGATGGAACACCTGAGCGGGGTCATTACTCCTCAACCGCAGCTCAAGGTCTCTGCTAAAGTTAAGACCTTTGTCCTCGACACGAACGTCCTGCTGCACGATCCGCAGTCGCTCTTCACGTTCGAGGAAAACAACCTTGTAATCCCCGTCGAGGTGCTCGAGGAGCTCGATGCCATCAAGAGCGAGCAGTCCACCGAGCGCGGCCGCAACGCCCGCCGCGTGCACCGCCACCTGCAGGAGCTCCTGCCCGACTCGCGCACGATGCTCGAAGGCGTGAAGCTGCCCAATGGCGGCACGCTCTCCGTCGTGATCAACCGCTACATTGCGGAAAACACTTTGAACTCCCCGGCGATGCAGCGCTTGCGGGCCGTCCTGCCCGATTTTTCAAAGAAGGACAACCGCATCATCGCCTGCGCGCTCTTCGTCCAGGAAACCTACCCGCCCCCGACCATCCTCGTCACCAAGGACGTCAACGTCCAGCTCAAGGCCCGCGCGGTCGGCCTCGAGTCGCAGGATTATCTCAACGACAAGGTGCCCGAGCCCACCGACGAGGATGCCTACGGCGAGGTTGCGCTCACCATGTACGAGCTGCAGCGCTTCTGTTCCGAGGGCGAATTCGAGCTGACGGCTGACGTCGCGCGCCGGCTTTTTGTCAACGAATATGTCCTGCTGCGCTCGGCCGAGGGGAAAACCATGCCCGCCCGCCACTATGGCGACGGCCTCGTGCGCCGGCTGAAAATTCCCGAGTACGTCAAGGCTCCCGGCGGCATTGCGATCCGCGCGCGCAACCTCGAACAACAGTTTTTCATGGATGCGCTGCTCGACGATTCCATTTCGCTCGTCACCTGCTTCGGCAAGGCCGGCACGGGCAAGACGCTCCTCTCCACCGCCTGCGCCCTTTATCAGACGCACGAAGACTCCTCGCGCTACGACGGCGTCTCCATTTCCCGCCCGGTCATCGCGCTTGGCAAGGACATCGGCTTCCTGCCCGGCACGCTCGAGGAAAAAATGCGGCCCTGGCTCCAGCCCTATTACGATGCGCTGGAAGTCCTCATGCCCTCGAAACTGCCGAAAGATCCCCGGTTCGCCTCGAAGAAGGTCTCCAAGAAGAAAAAGCGGAAGAACGACGACCTGTTTTCCTCGATGACCGCGGCGCAGCCCGTGCACAACAGCCACGCCAGCGGCCTCGCGCCCGTAAAACCCTACGAGCGCCTGATCAGGAACGGCCTGCTCGAGATCGAGGCGCTGGCCTTCATCCGCGGCCGCTCCATCGCCCGCCGCTTTTTCATCCTCGACGAGGCGCAGCAGCTCACGCCGCACGAAGTGAAGACCGTCATCACCCGCATTTCCGAAGGCTCGAAGATTGTCCTGATCGGCGACCCGGCGCAGATCGACAACCCCTACGTGGACTCGCGCAGCAACGGCCTGGCCTACGCGCACAACCGCATGAAAGGGCAGCTCCTCGCCGCGCACGTCAAGCTGATGAAAGGCGAGCGCTCCAAACTCGCCGAACTCGCCGCGGATCTGTTGTGAGATAGGATAGGGGATTTGTTTTTAACGCAAAGAGCGCAAAGGCAACGCGGAGTTCGCAGAGATTGACCGGGTGCCGGGGTCGGCGACCCCGGCTACAGTATGACATGTCCTTAAATTTGTCATTCCGAGCCGTGCGAGGAATCTCTACTTTTCCTGCCGATTTCGAATCCTGTCATTCCTCGCACGGCTCGGAATGACAAGAGGAGTGGCGAACGCCTCTTGGTCCGCCAAACCTTGAACCTTGAACCTGGAACTTTGAACCTCGCCTCACTGCTCCGCGGCGCGAGCCATCAGCCAGAGCAGGTCCGCCGTGCGGTTGGCCCACTGCCGCACGACGGGCCGCAGCGTCCGCCCGTGGGCGGGCAGCGCCGTGAGCCGCCGCTCCGCGCGGCGCGCCACGGTGCGCGCGAGGTCGAGCGCGGCGGCGTGCAGGTTCGCGCCCGGCGTGGCCCAGCCGTCGAAGCGGATTTTTTTTGCCTCCAGCGCCGCGACCGCCGCATCGACCCAGGCCAGGTCGCCCTCGCCGAGTTTCGCAAATTTCGACCTGGCATATTTTTTTGCGTCGCGTTCCGCGCAAGCCAGTTCGCCCATGAGCGCGACGAGACTCTGCTGGATTTTTTCCAGTTCCGCGCGCCGGGCCGCATCGGGGCACGTCGCCTTGGCCAGCCCGAGCGCGGCGTTGAGTTCGTCGAACGCACCCACGGCCTCGATCTGCGGATGATCCTTCGGCACGCGTTTTCCGTACAGCAGGCCGGTGGTGCCGTCGTCGCCGGTGCGGGTGGCGATGGAGCGGGTGGCTTTCATGGAAACCATGAAAGCCGAACATCCAAGTACAGACTTCGGAAAAATGAGACATCGTCTGACTTCGACGTTGGAAGTTCGATGTTGGATGTTGGATGTTCAATCATGCGATCCTCCGCGCGGCCGCCTGCGCGCGCAGGCACAACTCGGCGGCCTTGAAAGCGTGCGCCTGGGCCATGGCTTTTTCGGTGCGGTTCAGGCAGTCGAGGATGAGTTCGCCGAAAAAGGGGTAGCCGACCTTGCCGTGCACCTCGATGTGCTGTTCGCCCCGGTCGTCCACGAGGTAAACATGATCGCCGGTCTTGTCGCGGGCGATGTCCACGTATTTGCGCAGCTCGATGTAGCCCTTGGTCCCGAGGATGATGGTGCGTCCGTCGCCCCAGGTGCCCAGGCCGTTGGGGGTGAACCAGTCCACGCGGACATAATTCGACGCCCCATTGTTGCCGAGCAGCGACACTTCGCCGAAATCCTCGAACTCGGGCGTGTCGGGATTGGCCAGGTTGCCCACTGCGGCCTGCGTGATCTCGGCCTCGGTCGCGCCCGAATAGAACAGGAACTGCTCGAACTGGTGGCTGCCGATGTCGCAGAGGATGCCGCCGTATTTTGCCTTTTCAAAAAACCAGGCGGGCCGCGACGCCTTGCTGAGCCGGTGCGGGCCGAGGCCGATGACCTGGACGATGCGGCCGATGGCGCCGTCGTGCACGAGGTCGCCCGCGTGGATGGCGCATTCCACGTGCAGGCGTTCGCTGAAATAAACCATGTATTTGCGGCCGGTGCGCGCCACGACGGCCCGGGCCTCGGCGAGCTGGTCGAGCGAGGTAAAGGGCGTCTTGTCGGTGAAATAATCCTTGCCCGCCGCCATCACGCGGCAGCCGAGGGGGCCGCGGTCGCAGGGCACGGCGGCGGCGGCGACGAGGTGGACGGCCGGGTCGGCGAGAATTTCATCCATCGCGCGTGCGACTCTTGCCCGGGGAAACTTGGCCCGGAAGGCCTCCACTTTTTTTTGGTCCAGGTCGTAAACCCATTTCAGCGCCGCCCCGGCTTCGAGCAGGCCGTTGCACTGGCCGTAAATGTGGCCGTGTTCGAGATGCGCGGCGGCAATGACAAATTCGCCGGGATTCACCACGGGATGCGACGTGCCCTGCGGGGCGTAGTTCAGGCCGTCGGATTTTTCGCTCATGGGAAGAATGAAGGCTTACGTTTTCGCCGCGGCGCGCGTCTGTTTTTTCAATTCACCGATGGCCGGCTCGAGCGCGGCCAGGATTTTTTTATCCATGCGATCGATAAAGAGCACGCCGTTAAGATGGTCGGCCTCGTGCTGGATGCAACGCGCGAAGAGCCCGTCGCAGTGCAACGTGTGCGGGATGCCGTGCTCGTCATGGAATTTCACCACGATGATCTCCGGCCGGGCCACGTCGCCGCGGATGTCGGGAAACGACAGGCAGCCTTCCTCGGCCGTGGCTTCAGTCAGGGGTTCAGGCGAGATCCTGGGATTTATCATGACCATGGGCATGAACAGCTCCAGCGGCGGTTGGGCACCGTCGAGGCGCCAGCTGAATTCCGCGTGCACACCGCGCAGGTCCACGACGCAGAGCTGCACCGCGCGTCCCACCTGCTGTGCGGCGAGGCCGATCCCGCCGGCGGCATGCATCGTTTCGATCATCTCGGCGGCGAACCGGGCCAGGGCAGTGTCAAAATTTTTTACCTTTTCGCCCTTTTTGCGCAGGATCGGGTCGTCGTAATGAACAATTGGCAGCGGCATCGGTCGAGAGGGGTGTCCAGCGTGGGTTTGTGCCCAAGCTGCTGCAAATAAATTTGTTTCGACTTTCCCTTTTGTCCAGCCTTTGGCCATGAACGCACCGGTTGATGCCCCACGTTTCCCGCCCCCGCGCGCGCTGGCGCTGGCCGGGGCCGGCCTCGCGCTGGCGGTCGTGGCGTGGATGCTGCCGGTGAATTTGAAATCGGTCACGCCCGCGCTGCTCAAGGCCGCCGGCGCAGGCACGCCATCGCTGGTGGAATTTGGCCGGCAACTGGTGGAGTCGGAGAAGATCGGCCCGGCGGCGCTCGTGCTCACGGCCGCGCAGGCCGTCGGCGATGCGCGCGCGCCGGAACTCGCCGACGATCTCGCGAAACTCTCCACGCGCCAGCCGGAGTTTGTCGCCTGGGGAGGCTGGGATCCGTTTCTCGATCCGATCTTCAAGCTGCGCGAAAACACCGGGCGCAGCCAGAGCACGCCGGTGCTGGCGTTTCTCATCACTGAAAAAGCGCGCACGTCCCTGCGCGACTACCTCGCCGGCACGCGCTCGCTCGGCGTGCAGGACCTGCTGAACACGCGGGACATTCCCGCGGCGACGCGTTTCGTGCCGGTCGGCCAGCCCGGCGGGGAGGCGCTCGACTCGGTCATTTTGCTGACCGCGCTGCTTTACCAGGGCGAGCATCTTTCGCCTTCGCTCCAGCGCGAACTGCGCGGCCTGGCCGGGACGGCGCTCGCGAAAAAGGACTTCGGCGAGCTGGAGCTGTTTTATCTCGACCTGCTTTCGCTCGGCAAACGCCTCGACTGGGGCCAGCTCAGCGAGCTGCTCCGACGCACGGACAGCACGAAGACGGTGGGCGAATACGCGCACCTCGCGCGCGTCGCACCCGGCCAGCTGCCGCTCATTTACTCGGCGGCGTTGTTTTCCGACTCCGCCGACAGCGTGGCCAACTACCTCATCCAGTACGGGGAATCCGGCGCCGCGGACCTGCGCCTCGCGCTCGGGGCAGGGCAGGGCGCGGTGCGCCAGCTTTTGCTGCGGCAGGTGCCCGTCAACCGCTCGGCCGGCCCCGCGCTTGGCGATACGGCCACGCTGGCGCTGCTTTATCCGAAACTCACGCTCGCCGTGAAATGGCTGGGTTTTTTTGCCGGAGCTTTTTTGATTTTCCGCGGTCTGGACTGCTGGTTGTTCGCACGGGGTGGCGGTGTGGGCAACAAGGCCATGCTGCTTCACTTGCGAAGCGGCGTGCTTGCGCTGTTTGCCGCCATCCTGCTGGTCGTCGCGACCGAACCCTTTCTGCTCAAAGCCACGCCGCTCTCGGCCTATCGTCTAAAAATCGTCATTCCCATGCTGGCCAATGTGGCTACACCCTCTTCCCAACCACAATCCTCAACTCATTCTGATATGGACGCATCCACCCTCATCTCCATCGGCGTTTTCGCCTTGCTCCAGGTGGTCACCTACCTGGTCTGCCTCATGAAAATCGGCGAGATCGAACGCCAGGACATCTCGCCGCAGCTCAAACTCCGGCTCATGGAAAACGAAGAGAACCTCTTCGACAGCGGCCTCTACATCGGCATGATGGGCACGGCCACCGCGCTCGTGCTCCAGGTCGTCGGCGTGATCCCGGCGAACCTGCTGGCCGCTTACTCGTCGAACCTCTTCGGCATCGTGTGTGTGGCCCTGGTGAAAATCCGCCACGTCCGCGGCTACAAGCGGCAGCTCATCTTCGAGAGCCAGCCCGCATCGGCTCCTCCCACCGCTTCCGTCCTTCCCGCCAAGGCCTGACCCCTGATTTCGCGTCATGAACAAGACGCTCCTCCTCATCATCGTGGATTTTCTTTTCCTCAACCTTATCGCGCTCACGCGATGGGAGAAGGCGGAGCCTGTGCATCCAAGCCGGCCACCCGTCCCGCAAATTGCCGCGAACGACACGTCCTCGCCCGACCAGGATCTGGTCGAAGTGATGAAGCAGTCCCTGGCCGACGAGCAGGCGACCCGCGCGCAGATCACCCAACAGCTTCAGTCCGCCCAAACCGCGATCCAGCAGCGCGACCAGAATCTCTCGCAACTCCAGTCCGATAAGACCCAGCTCGCCTCCACGCTTGGCGAGACGCAGCAAAAGGCCCAGACGCTGGCCCGGCAATATGCCGCGGCCTCGCAGGACGCGACCATGACCAAGGAGCAGCTGGACGCGCTGCAGAAGGAGCTCGAAGCCCGGCGGGCCGAGGCCGAAAGGCAAAAACGGGATCTCGCCGCGCTCACCAAGAGCCAGGCCGAGGCGCGGCAAAAAATCGAGGACCTCAACGTTGCGGTCAAAGTCGCCGAGCAGGAGAAGCAACTCCTCCGCGAAACCGCCGACAGCCTCAAGACGCAGGTCGAGGCCGAGCGCGAGGAACGCGAGAAAGTCCAGGCCACCACCACCCAGCTCGCGCAAGGCGTCGGCCAGCTCGCCCAGAATTCGGGCGAACTCACGCAGGAAATCCGCGCGAACACCCCGATCAACGCCAACACGCTGTTTGACGCCTTTCTCGCGAATCGCGTGCCGACCACGTTTACCATCAGCCGGCCCGTGCTCTTCGGCTCGGGCGAAAGTTCGAACGAGGCGCACACCCTGCTGGTGCAGGACGGCGCGCAGGTTTATGCGCTCGTGCATGTGAGCGACACGCCCTTCGACTTCGGCCCGCAGCGACCGGGGATAGACTGGAAGAAGATTGCCGTCACCTTCTCCAAGCCGCCCCATGAAACTTCCGCCCGCTCGCTCGATTTCCTGGCCCTCGATCCGCGCATCATCGCCATGCCGGTTGACCAGGCTCAAGTCACCGCGCTCGGCGTGAAAGTTTACCAGACTGCGCTCGACCCGTTCAAATTTCCCAACGCGGTGCTGATCAACCACGGTGGCAAGGGCTACGGCGAAGTTCCCTTCAAGCTCGATCCCTCCACGCCCGGCTACGTGAAAATGGACAGCCATTTTTTCAAGCGCCTGGCCGGGGCCTTCTCGCCCTCGACCGGCGACCTCGTCCTCAGCGAAACGGGTGAATTCCTCGGCATCATGGTCAACGACAGCTATTGCGCCATCGTGAACAACTTTCTCCCGGCCAAGACGATCACGACCGGGGAGAACGTCAATGCGCAGCAAACCGGCCAAATTCTCAATGCGCTCATTGCGCGGGTCGGAAGCCTGCCCTACCGCCTTCAGTAACGGCGGCCGTGAAGGATTTCCGCGGGAAAACCAGCCGGCGGCGGATTAGAGCATTTTTATATATCGTGCGCACATTCGCGGAGACTAAACGCCTTGGCCAATTTAGATACCCAAGGCGGTTTCAATTTAATCC